>Ga0116226_10003732_pt1 | contig 13433 bp, 14 predicted proteins | sample S1TSphfallax_FD_89692 | JGI IMG/M metagenome (GOLD analysis project Ga0116226, IMG submission 89692) | Host-associated microbial communities from peat moss isolated from Minnesota, USA - S1T2_Fa - Sphagnum fallax MG | ecosystem: Host-associated > Plants > Peat moss > Unclassified | place: USA...
CGTTGCCATGACGAAGACCTGCACGTCGGGCGGCAGCACTCAGTCGGATCAGTACTTGCAAGAGTTCGGTACGAACTCCTACCTCCTATGGCATACCGATGGGGGCAACACGCTCTATCTGGCCTCGGCCCTCCCAACGGGTCAAACGACAGCGAACCATTTCGATCTCTATCTGGTTGCGGACAATGGCGGAACCCCGGGCGCCATCGTCACGTGCAGCACGGCAACCTCATCCGGCGATGTCGTCGGCGCGACCAGCTATACCACGATTGACGGCACCTCGATTCCGGCCGGCAGCTATTTCGTCGAGGTCGGCACGACCTCGAACTCGCTCACAGGCACCTCTCTCAAGTTGATCGGCACCGATGATGGCGGCGGTTCATTCTCTGCGGTCACGACGGGCTCGCCATCATCATTCCAATCATGGGCGACCGGCGTCATCACCGTGGGGGCCGTCAACGGCTCGAACGGAGTCGGCAACACCATCGAGTCATTCAGCGACACCGGGCCCATCGTCTATGAGCTACCGTCGCCCGGATCCATCCAAGCGCCGCTGCTCGTCGCACCCGACGCCATCGTTGTCGATGCCAGCGGCACCGACTTCTCCTCCCGTGCCCCGAGTGGAATCTTCTCGGGTACCTCCGCGGCCTCCCCGAACGCGGCGGTGGTCTGCGCGTTGTTGCGCTCCGCGTTTCCGACGTTGACGCCCGCGCAGATCGCCACTTACCTCGAAACGGGCGCAACGGCGCTCGGCGGCACCCCACCCAATGCCACGTATGGCTATGGGCGGGTCGATGCCGTCGGCGCCCTCTCAGCCATTCCCACGCCGACCCTCACCGGGCTCACGGGAACCTCCATCGTCGGAGGCACGAGTTCATCCGCACTGCCGTTCACGGTCGGCGGCATCGGCGCGATCAAGCTCTCGGTCGTGCCCGCGTCGACGTTGATTCCGAATAGCGCCGGTGGCGTCGCGATCTATCCCAGCACCTGCGGCAATCCGACCACCGCCTGCACGCTGACGCTGACCCCCGCCAGCGGTCAGACCGGCAGCACGACGGTCGAGGTTACGGCCACCGATGGCGCGAATCGCAGCCAATCGAAGCAAATTTCCGTGACCGTCACGACGCCCCCGGCACCCACCGTTGCCATCACCGCGGGCGCGACCCAAACCGTGGCTGTGAATTCTCCGATCGCGGCGATTTCATTGACTCTCACCGGCACCGCGCCTCTCGCGGTCACGGGTTCCTACACGGGCTCCAACACCGTGGTGCTATCCACCGGCTGCGGCACGACGTCTCTGACCTGTACGGCCACGTTGGGTAACGCGACCGCCACGGGCAACGGCATGGTCTCGTTCACCGTGAAAGACAGCTATGGGCAATCCGCGTCCGCGTCGACCGCGATAACGGTCGGCGCTCCGGTCGCTCCCACCCTCACGATCACCTCGGGCGCCAATCAAAGCGTGCCGTTCGACGGCACATTCGGCGCCATCGATTTCACGCTGACCGGTAGCGCGCCCTTGACCGTTACCCCAACGTTGGTCGGTACCGCGACGTTGAGCCTGTCCGCCGGCTGCGGTACCACGACGATGACTTGCGTGATCGCATTGAACGGCGGCACCGGCAGTCCCGGCACGGCGACGCTGACCTTGGCCGTCGCAAATTCCTATGGCCAAACGACGAGCCAATCGACCTCCGTGACCGTTCAGAAGCCGGCGGCACCGACCATCGCCATCACCGCCGAGAGCAGCCAAAGCGTCACGCTGAATGACGCCATCGCGCCGGTTTCGTTCACGTTGACCGGCACGAGTCCGCTCACGGTGACGACGAGCTCCACCAGTCTTTCCCCGGTGAGCATCTCGAGCGGATGCGGCACGACGACGTTGGTGTGCACGGCACAGTTGGGTACCGCAGGCGCCACCGCCGAGACGGCTACGGTGACATTCACGGTGACCGATTCGTTCGGACAAAGCGCGGGCACCACTGCAACGGTCACCGAGGTGGCAGCCCCCAAGAAGAGCGGCGGAGGCAGTCTCGATTGGTGGGCCATCATCGGTCTGGGCAGTGCAGCCGGCGCCGGCATCAAGAAGCGCGCCGAGCGAGATCGCGTCCCCGTCCCGTTTGCCGCACGCACCTAAAGCCTAGGTATATTCCCTTATGTATGTCCGGCACGACCTGCCGTCATCTACACCATGCGGGTATCGCGAGACATCGTGAAGGAAGCCCCGCAGACTGGCCAAGGACGGCCCTTTAATGACTCATTGGCTATGACTGATTGACGGCGGTGGCGCGGTGCGCCCTGACCGGCAATCGCCAATGGGGCCTCACGAAATGGCAGGTATAGCCGTCGGGATAGCGCTCGAGGTAGTCCTGATGCTCGGGCTCCGCCTGCCAGAATGCACCGACCGGAGCGAGTTCGGTCACCACCTTGCCCGGCCACAGGCCCGACGCGTCGACGTCGGCAATGGTCTCTTCGGCCACCCGCTTCTGCTCGGGACTCGTGTAGAAGATCGCCGAGCGATAACTCGGTCCGCGGTCGTTACCCTGACGATTCGGCGTGCTCGGATCATGAATCTGGAAGAAGAATTCCAGTAACTCGCGAAAACTCAAGACCTTGGGGTCGAACAGGATCTCGATCGCCTCGGCATGACTGCCATGATTGCGATAGGTGGCATTCGGCACATCCCCACCCGAATAGCCCACCCGAGTCGAGATCACTCCCGGGCGGCGCCGCACCAAATCCTGGACGCCCCAGAAACATCCGCCGGCGAGAACGGCGCGTTCAGTGACTTGGCTCATGATGAATGCTCCTGATTGTCGGACCGGCGGCCGTCCTCCGGAAACCCAATGAACGACGGCCGCTTCGACAGCAGCTCCTTTGAATAACGGCTGAACCAATAGAGAAACACCGGACCCACCAACACGAAGAACACCACGAAGAGAACCAATACCGGGATGGACATTGCTTGGATCCTCTCACTGTTGAATAGGGACGCGCGAGAGCGCCGACGATCATTATAAGCCTATGGCCCGAAATCCTACATTCAAGGCCCCCTGGGCGGTCAAACCCCCCACTAACGCCCGCGCTCGAACCCCGCGGCGCGCGTGATCGGACCGTTGTCCTTGATGCGCTTCAGACAGATGGTGGTCGCCGAGCGCTGCACACCCGGCAGCCGGCACAGCTCCTCGCGCAGCAGGCTGTCCAAGCGCTCAACGTCGCTGGTCATGATCTGCAACAGATAATCCGCCTCACCCGCGGTCGTATAGCACTCGATGATCGACGGATGCTCACCCACCGCGCGCTCGAACGCCTCATGACACCCAAACTCGATGGTCACGTCGACGAACGCCGTGAGCTTCAGCCCCAGAGCGTTCGGGTCGATGACCGCCCGATACCCCTTGATGGTCCCCTCACGCTCCAGAGTCTGCACCCGCGTCCAGCAGGGCGTCTTCGACAACGCCACGCGCTCGGCGATGGCACCGAAGGACTCACGGCCATCCGCCTCCAGGCGCTCCAAGATGGCCCAATCGATCTTATCCACCGCTCACCGCCTCACAAAACAAAAGTTTTTCTACGCCTATATTTATAGCACAAGATTCCGATAACTCCTCGAATCAGGCCCTAAATGAGAACCATCGTCCCGAAGATACCCATTACTGTAGAAACAATATTCTTCGGACCACCCCATGGCATTTGGCAAACTCGAGAGCCCGACCCCCGACTCGCTGCTCACGCTGATGAGCCACTTCCGCGCGGATCCGCGCGCTCGCAAAGTCGACTTGGGCGTAGGCGTCTATCGGGATTCCCACGGCGACACCCCCGTGTTCAATGCCGTCAAACGAGCGGAACGTCGGTTGTGCAGCGGTCAGTCAACCAAAGCCTACCTGGGTACCTTGGGCGACCCCGATTTCGTTGCCGCACTCGCCCGGCGGGCACTCGGATCCGACTCCCTCGCCGGACTCCAGACCGTGGGGGGCACGGGGGCTCTGCGCCTGGCCGCCGAGCTGTTGGCCCGCACGCTGCCGCAGCGCCGGATCTGGGTGGGCGTGCCCACCTGGTCCAATCATGTGCCGATCTTCAACGCCGCGGGGCTGCCGATGCGGACGGTGGAGCTGTTCGATAGCGACAGCCGGTGCTATCGCCCCGATGCATTGCTCGATGGCCTCGGCGAGGCGAAGCCCGGGGATGCCGTGCTGCTGCACGGCTGCTGTCACAATCCCACCGGCGTCGATCCGGATGCGGGTTTTTGGATGCGCATCGCCGATCACATTCGCGAGCGCGGACTCGTACCGCTGGTCGACATGGCCTATCAGGGACTGGGTCGCGGATGGGAGGCCGACAGCGCGGGTCTGCGCCTGTTGGCGGAACGCGTACCCCACCTCATCGTCGCCTATTCCTGTGACAAGAATTTTGGTCTGTACCGCGAGCGGGTCGGCGCGCTGTTCATCCGCGGCTCCAGTGCGCGCGAAACGGCGACACTCATCGATCACCTGGCCGCACTCGCGCGGGCTGATTACTCGATGCCGCCCGACCACGGCGCCGCCGTCGTGCGCGTCATCTTGGAAAATCCCGAATTGACCGCCGCCTGGGATGAGGAACTGACCGGCATGCGATCCCGCATTCGAGGACTGCGCACTGCGCTGGCCGCGTATGGCCGCATCGGCACCGTCGATTTGAGCGCGCTCGCCGAGGGTTACGGCATGTTCGCCATGCTGGCGCTCACCGTGGCGCAAATCGAAGCGCTGCGAGCGGACCATGGGATTTACATGGCCACGTCGGGCCGAATCAACATCGCGGGCCTTGCCAACGATCAGGTCGCTGCGTTCGTGGACGCGCTGCACACGGTGCAGCGCCAGCCAACGGCCGTAGCCTGATGACCCGCATCTGCGTCGCCGGCGTGGGTGCGGTCGGCACGACCGTAGCCGCCCGACTTGCCGCCGCCGGCGCCGACGTGCACCTGCTGGCCCGGGGCACTCGCCTCGAGCAACTGCGCCGCGATGGCCTGTGCATCGATTCCCCGGATGGCTCGATCGACATCGAGGCGCCGGCCAGCGACCGGCCCGACTTCGGGATTCAAGACATCGTCTTCATCGCGACCAAAGCCCATGGCCTCGCCGCCTTGCTGCCCACCCTCGAGCCGCTGATGGGACCGGCAACGGTGGTGGCACCGCTCATCAATGGAATCCCCTGGTGGTACTTCCAGGGGATCGGTGGCCGCTTCGCGGGGGACACCGTGGCGGCGGTCGATCCCACCGGCGGCTTGCGTGCGCAGTTCGCGGCCGAGCGGATCTTGGGCTGCGTCCTCTATCTGACCGCGCAACTGCTGCCATCGGGGCGGGTGAACGTCATGGGGCGCCCGCGCATCGTGGTCGGCGCCATCGTTGATGGCGCGATTGACCCCGGCGCCACGCGCCGCGGTGACGCCTGTGATGCCGCCTGCGATGCCGCCCGCGCTGACGCCCGAGCCAGCGCTGACGCGGTGGCCGACTTGTTGTCCGGCGCCGGCATCAGCTGCACGCCGAGCGCCGCGATCCGCAACGAGTTATGGACCAAGGTCGCACTGAATCTCGCGACCAACCCGCTGTCCGTGGTCACCGAAGCCACGCTGCGGGCGCAATTCAACGACGCCACGTTACTGCCGATCGTCGGCGCCGTGCTCGAGGAGACCTTACGCGTGGCTCGCGGCTATGGTGTGGAGCCCTCCATGTCGATCCCGCAGATGATGGAAACCGGTCGCAAGGCCGGCGACTTCGAGACCTCGATGCTGCAAGACTACCGCGCCGGCCGACCGCTCGAGCTCGACGCGATCGCGTACGGTGTGCTCGAACTTGCGCGGAAAATCGGCGAAGCTATGCCGACCACTCAGCTGATCGTTGATCGATGTGCCCATCGGGCCGCTACCGGGGCCCCACCCACGACATGACTGGAGAGATCGCCATGCTTCCCACCCGCCTGCCGATGGAGCCCGCCGAGACGGCGCAAGCCGTGGAGTGGCGACTGCGCCGCGAACTCACCGATTTTTATCATCTGGTCGATTTTTTCGGCTGGACCGAGATGATTTTCAACCATATTTCGGTGCGTCTGCCCGCGCCCGCCGGCGCTCATCGGCCCGCGGCGACGCATCACTATCTCGTCAACCCGTTCGGGCTCAACTATGCGGAAATCACCCCGGAGAATCTTCTGAAAGTCGGCGTGGACGGCCAGCTGGTCGAACCGTCGGACTACCCGGCAAATCCCGCGGGGTTCGCCTTGCACGGCGCCATTCACGAATCTCGCACCGACGTCGCCTGTGTCGCGCATACGCATACCACGGAAGTTTCCGCGGTCGCGATGAAACGCGCGGGTTTCGACCACAATAATTTCTATGGTGCGCAGCTCTACGGTCGGGTCGCCTATCACGACTTCGAAGGCATCACGCTCTATGCCGATGAACGTAGCCGCATGCTGGCATCCCTGGGCGACAAGCATGTGCTCGTGCTGCGCAATCATGGCGTTGCCGTCTGCGAACGCGACATACCGAGCACCTTCATGCTGCTGTGGGTGGTACAACGCGCGGCCGAAATCCAATGCCAGGCGGGCGCGCTCGGCGGCGCGGACGTCCTGATCGAGACTGCCGTTCAAGAACGCTGCCGTGATGCCGCCGGCAACCTCGCGAGCGGCATGCGGGTGGCACGAATGGTCTGGGACGCCGCGGTGCGCCGGATGCGGTCGCCGCGATGAAGGACGCCGCTCCCCGGCGCCAGGCCGCGGCCGATGCCATTTTCGTCCGGCCGCTGGCATTGGGCGCTGAGGGCCTGCGCGTCGGCGTGAAGGATTCCCTCGACATCGCGGGATACCCCACCCAGGCGGGCAGCGCCACGCTCCAAGACGCGCCGCCCGCGACCCGGCATGCCGCCGTGGTGCAATCCTTGCTCGATGGTGGCTGCCGCATCGTCGGCAAGACGAACATGCACGAGCTCGCTTACGGCGTGACCGGCGTCAACCCCTTCACCGGCACACCACCGAACCCGCGCTACCCGGGCCGCGTGCCGGGCGGCTCGTCCAGCGGCTCGGCCGCCGCCGTCGCCTCGCGGGTGGTCGACTTTGCGATCGGCACCGATACCGGCGGCTCGATTCGCATCCCGGCCGCCTGCTGTGGGGTGTATGGGCTGAAGCCCACCTATGGCCGTGTGAGTCGGGCCGGCGCTCATCCAGCGGTATCGAGTTTGGACTGCATCGGACCGTTTGCAGCGGATCCGTCCATGCTCGAACGAGCCATGGCGCTGATCGATCCGACATTTACCATTGAGCCACCCCCGGCCGAGGCGCGAGTCGGACTGCTCCCTGTCGATGCCGATCCGGCAATCGCCGCTGCCGTCGAGCGCGCATTGAGTCGCTCGGGGCTCACCGTGGTGGCGCGCACGTTACCGTCGTTGGGAGCGGCCTACACCGCTGCGCTGCATGTCGTTGCCGCGGAAACGTTGGCGGGCTTCGGGCATCTGCTCGCGTCGGACGCGATGGGTGCCGACGTGCGCGCCCGCTTGCTGGCGGCGCGCGAACTCACCGCCACCGATATGGCTGGCGCCGAGCGCTGCCGTGCCCAATTCCGCGCCGAGGTCGATGCGGCGCTCGATGGCGTCGATGTGCTCGCACTGCCTACGATGCCCCTGTTTCCACCCGCTCTCGAGAATGCCCGAGACGCGCGCGCGGCGCTCAACATGACCGCGTTGGTACGGCCCTTCAATCTGTCGGGTCATCCAGCCCTGACCATCCCACTCGAACCGCAGGCGACGCTGCCCGTGGCACTGCAACTCGTGGGACGCTGGGGCGCCGATGCAGCCCTGTGTGCCCTGGCACATCGAATCGTCGTTGACCCGGAGGCTTCATGCTCGTAGCGCGCACCACCCCGCCCATCAGCACGCCCGCACCGCGGAACCGCAGCGAAGCGCTCGCCACCCTGCTCGCGACGGTGGCGCAACGCCGCGCCGAATTCGATGCCAACCAACAGCTGAGCGACGATGTGGTCGCCTTGCTGAAGGACTGCGGCGTGTATCGCGCGCTGGTCGCACGGCGCTTCGGCGGCGACGAAGCGACGCCGATGGAGTTTCTGCGTCTGATCGAGACCATTTCGAAGGCGGACGGCGCCACCGGATGGGTCGCGAGTTTCGGCTTTTCGGCAATCTACCTGTCGGCGCTGCCGTTGCCCACGCTGCAAACCATCTATGCCGACGGCCCCGACGTGATTTTCGCCGGCGGTATCTTCCCGCCCCAGAGCGCGATCCGAGTCGACGGCGGCCTTCGGGTCTGCGGACGCTGGACCTGGGGCAGCGGCTGTACCGGCGCCGACCTGATCGGCGTCGGCATCAAGATCGAGGGCGGCGCCAGCGGCGCCAGCGGCGCAACGAACGGCGCTGGATCGAGCGCCGGGCTACCGCGCACCGCCGTCATGCCGCGTGATCGAGTCACCATCGCGAGGAACTGGGACGTCAATGGACTCAAGGGCACGGGCAGCCACGACTTGGTCGTCGACAACGTGGTCGTGCCGGAGTCCTGGACCTTCATCCGCGGTGGCCCTTCGAGTTTGGACAGCCCGCTCTACCGCTATCCGACCATGGCGCTCGCCGCACAGGTGCTCGCGGTCGTGGGTTTAGGCATCGCCCGCGCTGCGCTCGACGACATCAGCGCGCTCGCCGGCGGCCGCACCTCGATCACGGGCGCGCCGGTGCTGGCCGAGCGAGCCTATGTACAATCCGGTCTCGCCGAGGCCGAGGCCGCGCTGCGCTCGGCGCGCGCTTTTTTCTATGAAGCCACCGAGCAGGCCTACGCCACGCTGCTCGCAGGAGATGCGCTCGATGCGAAGGCTCGCAACGTCCTCAGGCTGTCATCGAGTCATGCGGCCAAGGTCGGCGCGGAGGTTGCTCAATCCGCCTATCGGCTCTCGGGCACCACGGGAATCTTTACCGGCCACTCGATCGCTCGCCGGTTCCAGGACGCCCTCATCATTCCGCAGCATGCATTCTTGTCCGAGGGCACGTGGCAAAGCGCGGGCCGGGTGCTGCTCGGTCTCGATACGCCACCGGGTTTCCCTTGACTCACTGAAGGACGATCATGGCGAACGATGCACCGAAAAAGCTACGTACCTTGTTCTGCGGCGCCGTGCTGCAGAATTTCTTCGACTTGCCCGCCGCCGACATCGGCAAGGTGTGGCAGGCCACCGGCGCGATGCTGAAGGGCATCCGCGACCTGCCCGGAGTCGAGATTCTAGGCACGCTCGACGACGATGAGACGCTGGTGGGCACCTCACCCACCGGCTGGCCCTGGACCTTTTACATTCTGGCGGACGTGCCTGATCGGGCCACGGCGGTGGCGGCCTGCAACCTGTTCCGCACCACGCCGGTGGGCGAGTATCGGTTGTGGAAATACATCCGGGTCGAAGCGCGCATCGGCCGAGAACTGGTCATCCCCGAGTGAGCGACAGGGAGCTCATCGCGCGCCTCACGGCACGCCTCGATGACCTCGAAGCCCACGCGGTCATCCGCGCGCTCATGTCCGACTACATGCGGCTATGCGACCACCTCGATGCCAGCACCCCCATGGACGAACTCGGTGACCTCTTCACCGAAGACGCCCGCTGGGCCGGCAAGGGTGTCCGTTACGGCGCCGCCTTCGGCGCGCATCAGGGACGTGCCGCCATCCTCGCCATGCTCGGTAGTTACCGAGACCCGCCCCATTTCGTCTTCAACGCGCACTTCCTCACGTCGGAAAAGATCCACGTCGTCGGCCACGCCGCCCGGGGCGAGTGGATGATGCTGCAGACGGCCACCTATGCGGACGGCCGCTCCGAGCTGCGCAGCGCGCGACTCAATGTGGACTTCGTCCGGCAGACGACGCGATGGCGCATTCACCAGTTCGAAACCGAGAATTTATTCAGCCGGGCCATCGACCGCTGGGACGACGCCACGCCGGTCCCGGTACCGCCGCCAATGCCAGCGCCAACGCCGGCTTCGCAACCTTCATCCCGTGGAGCGCTTTGATGAGCGATGACTACCAGCATCTGGTGCGCGAGGACCGCGTGCATACCTCCCTGTATGTGGACCCCAAGATCTTCGAAGCCGAGATGACCCAAATTTTCTCGAACACCTGGGTCTGGGTGGCGCACGCCAGCGAGATCCCGGATGCCGGCAGCTTCAAGATGTCGCATGTCGGGCTGCAACCCGTCATCGTCACGCGCGGCAATGATGGACGCGTGCACGTGCTGCTGAATCGCTGCCGCCACCGCGCGGGCAGCGTCTGCGAGGAGCGCCGCGGCAAGGCCAGCGTCTTCGTTTGCCGTTATCATGGCTGGAGCTACGACATCACCGGCAAGCTGCGTGGAGTGCCGCACGGTGCCGGCTATGACGAGAGCTTCGACAAGAACGACTACCCGCTGGTGTCATTGCGCGTGGAGGAGTATGCGGGCCTCATTTTTGCGACCTTTCGCAACGATATTCAGCCGCTCGATGAGTACCTCGGTCGCGCCAAACCCTGGATCGACTTATTCATGAAACAAGGCGCGGGCTTCGGCGTGAAGGTCGCCGGCACTCAGCGCTTTCGCTTTCGCGGCAACTGGAAGATCCAGCTCGAAAACACCACGGATGCCTATCACTTCCCCATCGTCCATCGCAGTTTCCTCACCTCCCTCGATGATGAAACCGAGGATCAGTTCGACATCTTGAGACAGGGTGGATGGGTCGAGGAGCTCGGCAACGGTCACAGCGTGATGGTGATGATGCCGAACCTGGTCGATCTCGAGGCGAATCTGGACGCACCGATCCCGGAGCGCTTCGCGCCGCTCGCCGACGAACTCGCCAAGGAACATCCGCCCGAGGCCGTGCGACGTATCGTGCGCGCCGTCGGCGGCACCGGCTTCAACATCAATCTGTTTCCCAACGTGGCGTGCTCGATGGCGTTCTTTAGAGTGCTGCGCCCGGTGTCGGTCGATGAAACGGAGATCAGTCATATCGCCATCGCCATGGATGGGGGACCCGAGGCGGCGAACCGGGCCCGCTTGCGGCTGCATGAACATTTTCAAGGACCCATGGGCTTCGGCTCGCCCGACGATGCCGAAGGCTGGGAGCGCGTGCAGCGCGGCGCCGCCGCCGGCCCGGACCTGTGGATCATGCTGAACCGCGGCAAACCGCGCGACGTCAGCGCCGAAACCGGCATGCGCGCGGCCTATCAAATGTGGAAGAGGATGATGGCCCCATGAATGCCGTTACCAAGGTCACCCCCCAACGCGACATCGGTCTGCAAGAGGCGATTGAATTCATCTGGACCGAGGCCGATCTGCTCGACGCCCAGGATTACGACGCCTGGCTGGCCCTTTGGACCAAGGACGGCCACTACATCATTCCAATCGAGCGTGCCGCCGTCGATCACGCCGCGCACCTCAACATCGTCTACGACGATCAAGCAATGCGAGCGGCCCGCGTCAAGCGCCTCGCGAGCGGCCTGTCCATGTCGGCCAGCCCCTCAGCGCGCACCGTCCGCACCGTGTCGCGCTTCCGGCGGCTGGAGTCGGCCGATGGCACGGCGAGCATCCGCTGTGCGCAGCATCTCGTCGAGTACAAGTACGACCGTACTCGGACCCTCGCCGCCGACGTGACCTACCGGCTGTTACGCACCAGCGACGGCCTGGCGCTCGATCAGAAGATCGTCTGCCTCATCAACTCCGATGAGGCGCTGCACGGAATCGGCTATCTGCTGTGAGCGGGCCTGAAGCCGCAGTCGCGCTGGTCACCGGCGGTGCGCAAGGCCTCGGCGCCATGATCGCCACAGCGCTGCGCCGCGCAGGCTTCAAGGTCGGTATCGGTGATCTCGACGCAGCCGCGGCCGAGGCGCTGGCGCGAAGGCTCGACCCCACGGGCGAAGGCGCCATGTCACTCACACTCGACGTGCGCGACCCCGCGTCGTTCGAAAATGCAAGAGATCGACTCGTGTCACGCTGGGGGTCCGTCGAGGCGCTCATCAACAACGCCGCCGTCACCGAGGCGAAACCCGTGCTCGACATCACCGCGGCCGAGTTCGATTCGGTGCTCGCGGTCAACGTCCGCGGCACATTCCTCGGGAGCCAGCTGTTCGGCCGCGAGTTCAAGTCACGCGGCTATGGCCGTATCGTCAACGTCGCCTCGCTCGCCGGTCAGAACGGTGGCACCGCCACGGGCGCTCATTACGCCGCCTCCAAGGGTGCGATCCTGACGCTGACGAAGGTGTTCGCCCGCGACCTCGCGGCTTTCGGCGTGACCGTCAACGCCCTCGCACCCGGTCCGCTCGATACGCCCGCGGTGCACCGAACCGTGCCCGAAGACCGCATGGCGCAATTGATCGCCGGCATCCCGGTGGGCTCGCTCGGCGATCCCGCTTTCGTCGCCGACATGGCCGCACGCCTGTGCGCGCGCGATGCGGGTTTCGTCACGGGCGCCACCTGGGATATCAACGGCGGCCTCTACATGCGCTAGCCGGGCTGCAAAAGCGGCGCGGTTGAACACCGTCGAATTATCCATGACATGAATGAGGGTTGCCGGACATGGCGATTGAAATCGAAAGGAGATTCCACGTCGCGAGTGACGCCTGGCGCGCCCACGTTGCTCGCTCGACGCGGATCACCCAAGGCTATCTCGCCATCACGGAACAGGCGGTGATTCGAGTGCGCGTCCGTGACCAGAATGGCTACGTGACGATCAAGAGCCGCGGCGCGCGCCTCGCTCGCGACGAGTTCGACTATTCCATCCCTCTCGATGATGCGCGCTCACTGCTCGAGCTGTGTGGACGACGGCTCCTTGAGAAAACCCGCCATGAAGTCATCCATGCGGGTTATTGCTGGGAAATCGATGAGTACGCCGAACCGCTCGAAGGCCTCATCATCGCGGAGGTCGAGCTCGAGTCGGAATCCGACGATCCACCGCGCCCGCCTTGGATCGGCGAGGAGATCACGCACGATGGCAAGTTTTCCAACGCCGCATTGGCGGAACGTATCGAGGCGCTGCGCCGGCAACCCTAGGGGCGACTAGCCGCCCCCACCCGAACTCGATGGCTCGCGGGGTGGCGAGCTGCCGGCCAGCGCCGTGGCGGGCAGCGCGGTGGCGGTCACCGCGGAGCGCGTGAATCGCCGCTTGCCCAAGCGGGTGATCCGAAAGCGCGTCGGGCAGTTCGGGTCCGGGCAGGCCACCTCCGAGTCGGTCGACATCCAGTCGTGGGGATCGGTCACCCGCTGCTTGGCCGGCAATAGAGGCAACAACGCCGCCAGCGAGTAAATGGAGAAACCCTGACCCGGCGGCAGCGTCAGCATTTCACCGTGCAACTCGAAGTGATCGCCCAAACTGGCGCCGCAATAAATTCTTTGCCCGACCGGACCCACGACCTCAACCTTGAGGTCATACAGTTCGAACTCGGCGGCGTCGCTGGCGGTGTCGGTC
>Ga0116226_10003733_pt1 | contig 13431 bp, 11 predicted proteins | sample S1TSphfallax_FD_89692 | JGI IMG/M metagenome (GOLD analysis project Ga0116226, IMG submission 89692) | Host-associated microbial communities from peat moss isolated from Minnesota, USA - S1T2_Fa - Sphagnum fallax MG | ecosystem: Host-associated > Plants > Peat moss > Unclassified | place: USA...
CCCAGCCGCTCCAGCTCCTCGAACGTCAGAAGCTCGTCGCGGGGCAGGAAGACCATGTTCTCCTGCATGCAGTAGACGCAGCGGAGGTCGCAGCGGTCGGTCACCGAAATCCGCAGATAGGAGATCGCCCGGCCGAACGGATCGACCAGCGGTTTGGCGGTGGTGGCCATCAATCGTCCACCAGCTCCAGGGCCACGACGCGGGCGTTGATCAGCACCTTGCCGGCATCCTCGAAATTGACCGTGATCCGGTCGCCGATGATCGACTGCACCTGGCCGACGCCCCACTCGGGAGAAGCAGGGTTACGCACCCGGGCGCCCGGCTCGATAAACAGGAACGATTGGCTCGCCATGAGCGGCAGAAATCCTTGAGAGGGGAGGCCACGGATCTATACGCTGCCGAGGCCTGTCCGGTAACACTTAGGGATGCTGGCGGCGAACGGCCAGAGACTGAAAGCTTTGATGCGCTTCGGACGCAGGGCTGGCACGCGAGCCTGCGGGCGATTCATCCAAGTGTCACTGGGATGTGTAGCCCGCACGGAATAGTCGGATGCGTGATTGTGCTCACCCCATGCGAGTCGCGCATCATGAACGACATGCCGTACAGCCTTGCGGCTTTGGCAGCCGGACTTTCGGGCAGCAATGGCCCGCAGCCCCTCAAGCCCCCCAACTATCGGGCGGTTTTTATTTCAGACGTCCACCTCGGCACCAAGGGCAGCAAAGCGGAGATGCTGGCTGCCTTCCTCGCCGATGCCAGTTGCGAGACGATGTATCTCGTGGGCGACATCATCGACGGCTGGCGGCTGAAGCGGTCCTGGTTCTGGGACCGGCATCACGACGCCGTCCTGCGCACCATCCTCCGGCATGCCCGCCACGGCACCGAGGTGATCTATATCCCCGGCAACCATGACGAGATGCTGCGCGACTGGCTGCCGGTGGGTCTCGAGATTGCCGGGGTCCGACTGGCCGAGGAGGCCGTGCACGTCACCGCCGACGGCCAGAAACTGCTGGTGATCCATGGCGACGCCTTCGACAGCGTCGTGCGCTATGCCGCCTTCCTCGCCCATCTCGGTGACCATGCCTATACCGCCGCCCTGGTTCTGAACCGGTGGTTCAACTGGGGACGCCGCCACCTCGGCTACCCTTACTGGTCGCTCTCGGCCTGGCTGAAGCGGCAGGTCAAGGAGGCGGTGAAGTTCATCGACAGCTTCGAGGTCGCGCTGGCCCAGGAAGCGAAGACCCGCGAGATGGACGGCGTGGTCTGCGGCCATATCCATCATGCCGAGATGCGGATGATCGGGGCGACGCGATACTTCAACACGGGCGACTGGGTCGAAACCTGCTCTGCCCTCGTCGAGCATCATGACGGGCGTTTCGAGCTGATCGACTGGCCGACGGCAAGCCGGATGAGCGTGGCGGCCAGCCCGGCCGCGCGGGCGGCCGCACCGGTTGCCGCCTCCGTGGCGGACAACGCGACGGTTCCCGCATGACGGGCTGGCCTCAGCGCGTCGCCATCGTCTCGGATGCCTGGCATCCCCAGGTCAACGGAGTCGTCCGCAGCCTCGGGCAGCTGGTGCGGGAGTTGCGCGGCGAGGGGATCGAGGTCGAGATTTTCGGCCCCGACCGGTTCAGCACGCTGCCCTGCCCGTTCTATCCCGAAATCCGCCTCGCGCTCTGGCCGAAGCGGCGCCTGCACCGCATGCTGCGGGACTTCAAGCCCGACGCGCTCCATATCGCGACCGAAGGGCCGCTCGGCCTGTCGGCCCGGCGGTGGGCCATGGGGCAGCGATATGCCTTCACGACAAGTTTCCACACCCGCTTCCCGGAATACGTGGCCGCGCGGCTGCCGTTTCCCCGCGCGGTGACCGAGCGCGTGGTTTATCGCTGGATGCGCTCGTTCCATCGTTCGGCCTCGGCGGTGATGGCGCCGACACCCAGCCTTATCGGAGAGCTGACCGGGCGGGGTTTCGCCAACGTCTGCCTCTGGACCCGCGGTGTCGATACGGTGGGGTTCAACCCGGCTCTGCGCCGCGAGGCCAGCGGCCAGCCCCGGCCGGTGTTTCTCTACGCGGGCCGGCTCGCCGTCGAGAAGAACATCGAAGCCTTCCTGAATTTGGAACTGCCCGGTTCTAAGCTGGTGGTGGGAGATGGCCCCGACCGGGCGAGCCTGGAGCGGCGCTACCCGGAGGTGAGCTTCACGGGGATGCTGTCCGGGGAGGCGTTGACGCGCGCCTATGCTTCGGCCGATGTCCTTGTGTTTCCCAGCCGGACCGACACCTTCGGGCTGGTGATGCTGGAGGCCTTGGCGTGTGGCACGCCGGTGGCGGCATATCCGGTCACGGGACCGCGCGATATTCTGGGGGCGGCGTCACCGCCGGTCGGCGGCCTGGACGAGGATTTGCGGACTGCGGCCCTGACCGCGCTGACCGTTGATCGCGCGATCTGCCGGCGCTTCGCCGAAGGGTTCTCCTGGTCGGCTGCCACCAAGATGTTCATCGGCAATCTTGTGCCGACGGCGGGGATGCGAAACCGGACCTCGGTGCGGACTTACAAGAAGGCCCGCGTGCTGACCGGGGTGCAGGCCTGACGACGGAGAGCCGGCCTTAGCCTTACGTCAGGTGCGGCAGCTCGAAGTAGCCCTCGGTCCGCATCTCCATGAGGCGTGACGCCGTCCGCTCGAACGCCTTGGCGCCTTCACCCTCGGCATAGAGCTGGTCCGGCATGGCGGCGGCCGAGGCCACCAGCTTCACCCGGTGATCGTAGAGATTATCGATCAGGTTGATGAACCGCCGGGCTTCGTTGTGGTTGTCCGGCGTGAGGCTCGGCACGTCGTCCAGCACGACCGCGTGGAAATGCGTGGCGATGGCGAGGTAGTCGCCCGCGCCCAGGTTGCGGGCGCAGAGATCGTCGAAGCTGAAGCGCGCGACATCGTTGGCCGCCTGGGGCACGGAGAGCGTGCGGCCCATGACATGGAGGTAGACCGGCGCGACGGACTGCCCCTCGGCCATCTGGAGAAAGGCCTCGTCGAGTGCCCCCCGCGCCGCCTCGCCCAGCGGAACATGCCAGGTGTCTTCGAGGTCCAGGCGCACGCGGCGATAATCCTGCGCGGCCTCCAGGACCAGCACGTCCAGGTTCTTCTTCAGGATGGCGATGAAGGGGAGGAACGCGTCACGGCCGGGCTGGCCGCGGAACAGGTCATCCGGCGCCGTGTTGGAGGTGGCGACGGTGATGACGCCGCGCTCGAACAGCGCCTCGAACAGCCGGCCGAGGATCATGGCGTCGGCGATGTCGTTGATCTGGAACTCGTCGAAGCAAAGGAGGATGGCTTCTTCGGCGATCTGGTCGGCGAGCGGGGGGATGGGATCGCGCCCATCGGGGTTGGCCTGCTTCCAGGCGAAGATCCGCCGGTGCGCCTCCTGCATGAAGGCGTGGAAATGGATCCGGCGGCGGCGCGGGACCTCCGCCGTCTCGAAAAACATGTCCATCAGCATGGACTTGCCGCGGCCGACCTCGCCGACGAGGTAGAGCCCGTGCAGGTGAGTGTCCGGGGCCTCATCCACGGGTTTGCGGCGCAGGAAGCGCCCGACCAGCGTCTTGCGGGCCAACCGGGCCGGCGGGTCGTAGTGGCGGAGCTTATGCCATAGCGCCTGCAGGCGTTCGGCCGCTGCCGCCTGGGCGGGGTCGGCGATCAGCCGCTTGCTGGAAACGGCATGACGGTAGACGGCCAGCGGGCCGGAGCCCATTGGGGCGCCGCTTAATACCGATTCAACGAGTACCGACATGTCCATGTTGCGGTGCACATAATGCGGCTTTTATTACCAGACAATGGACCTTTTGGGTGTGCAACCGTCCTCTGAAGCGCGGGCAGGGCTGGCGGCCTCGTGACTTCGGCGCTCGTGAGGGCTATCGGGGTCCTCGCGGGACACAACCGGCATTATGGCGGGGTAACGGAACATGGTGGTGCGGATCGACCGGGTGGTGACGCGCGGTGGCGACGGCGGCATGACGTCGCTGGGCACCGGCGAGCGGGTGCGCAAGGATGCCCTCCGCGTCGACACCTATGGGACCGTCGACGAGGCGAACGCGGTCATCGGCATTCTCCGGCTCCATACGCGCGACCGGGCGGTCGAGGATGCGATGCTCGCCCGTATCCAGAACGATCTCTTCGACCTCGGCGCGGATCTCTGCGCTCCGCACACGCCTGAGGAGGACGAGCCGGGCGCTCGCCCGCGCCTGCGGGTCGGCGAGGCCGCGGTGCTGCGGCTGGAAGCCGAGATCATGCTGATGAACGAGACCTTGCCGCCGCTCACCAGCTTCATCCTGCCCGGTGGAACGCCGGCCGCGGCTTATGCTCATCTGGCGCGCACGGTGGTGCGCCGGGCGGAGCGGCTGGCCGTGGCGCTGTCGGCCTCCGAGACCGTCAATCCGCGGGCCTTGCTGCTGCTCAACCGCCTCTCCGACCATCTCTTCGTGGTCAGCCGCGTGCTCAATCAGGGATCCGGGCAGGAGGTGTTGTGGGTCCCTGGCGGCGCCCGGTGACGCCCCGATAATGCCTTCTTCACGGGTCTTCGCGCGCGCCGCGATTTGGTATAAGTCGCCGACAATGTCCAAGCATCGCCGGATTCTTCCGATCGCCCTCATTCTTGCGCCGACGCTGTCGGGCTGCGGTTTCTTCAATTCCGGGCCGACCGCGGCCCAGATATCGGCACGCAACGCGACCCTGCCGCCCGAGGTCGTCTACAACAACGGCATCAATTCGATTCAAAAGCAGGACTATCAGGCGGCGGTCAACGACTTCAACGACATCGAGCAGAACACGCCGTATTCGCCCTGGGCCACGAACGCCCAGCTGATGCACGGCTATACCGAGTATCTGCGCAGCCACTACACCGATGCGATCAGCGCGCTGAACCGCTATATCGACCTGCATCCGGCCGATCGCGACATCGCCTACGCGTATTACCTCCGGGCGCTTTGCTACTACGAACAGATTTCGGATGTGCAGCGGGACCAGCAGACGACGCGGGACGCGATCGGCGCGCTGCAGGAGGTCGTGAACCGCTTCCCGGATAGTGCCTATGCGCGTGATGCCCAGCTCAAGATCGACCTCTGTGAGGATCAGCTCGCAGGGCACGAGATGGTCATCGGCAAGTTCTACGAGAAGCAGCATCTGTACGCGGCTGCCATCGGGCGCTACCAGACCGTTATCAACGACTACCAGACCACCAACCACGTTGCCGAGGCGCTGGAGCGCCTGACCGAGATCTACCTCAAGCTCGGCCTGACCGATGAGGCGCGGCGGACGGCCGCGGTCCTCGCCTACAACTATCCCGGCAGCGTCTGGTACCGGGACGCCTATTCCGAGCTCGCGAACCAAGGGATCATCGATCGGCAGACAGGCAGCGCCAACGCCTATGCTTCCGACTCCGATACGACGGCGGACACCGGCAGCGTGCCGGCGGGTCCCGCCACGCCGCCGCCTAAATCGTCGGGCGGCTTCTTCGGCTGGCTGTTCTGACCTTGGCCTGATGGGTGGAGGGGCGCCATGCTGAGCGCGCTTTCCATCCGCGACGTGGTTCTGATCGACCGGCTGGATCTCAGCTTCGGCGCGGGCCTCACCGTCCTCACCGGCGAGACAGGTGCCGGCAAGTCCATCCTGCTCGACAGCCTGGGTCTCGCGCTTGGCGACCGCGCCGATAGCGGCCTCGTCCGCGCGGGCCAGGAGCAGGCCACCGTCACCGCCTTCTTCACGCCGCCGCTCACTCATCCCGCATTCGACCTCCTGGCCGATCAGGGTCTGGAGGCCGAGGACGAGATCGTCATCCGCCGGCTGGTGAACCGGGACGGGCGGTCGCGCGCCTTCATCAATGACCAGCCGGTGAGCGCCGGGCTCTTGCGCCGGCTCGCCGGGCTGCTGGTGGAGGTCCAGGGCCAGCACGATCAGATCGGGCTGGCCGACCCTGGCGCCCACGGTCCGCTTCTGGACGGGTTCGGCGTGCCCACTGCCCTGACGAATGCGGCGGCAGGCGCCTGGAGCCTATGGCGCGAGCGGCTCGGCACGCTCGACGCTGCCCGGCGCGCCATGGGCGAGGCGCAGCGCGACGAGGAATGGCTGCGTCATGCCGTGGGCGAACTCGGCGACCTGCGACCGGAGCCTGGCGAGGAGGAGCAGCTTGCCCAGGCCCGGCACGCCATGCAGCAGGCGGCGCGCCGGGCCGAGGGCATCGCCGCCGCGCTGTCCGAGATCGCGCCCCGGGAGCGGCGCAACCCCGGGCCCGCCGCCGCTCTGCGCTCGGCCGCGCGCAGCCTGCAACGGCTCATTCCGGGTGGTGCGTCGCCGGAGCTTGAGGCGGACAGTCCGCTCGCGCCCGCGATGGCGGCGATCGAACGTGCCGAGGAGGCTCTGGCCGAGGCGGAGACGCTGCTCTCCCGCCTGGCGCAGGAGGCGGAGGCCGATCCCCGCGAGCTGGAGCGGGCCGAAGAGCGGCTGTTCGCGCTCCGGGCGGCGGCGCGCAAGCACGGCGTGCCGGTGGGCGAACTGGCCGCGCTGCGGGACAGCCTGTCGGCACGGCTGGCGGCGCTCGACACCGGCACGGCGGGGCTCGCGGAGCTGGAGAGCGCCGTGGTGGCCGCGCGGACGGGCTTCATCGGCGCCGCGCAGGCGCTGACCGAGGCGCGGGGGCAAGCCGCGAAGCGGCTGGAGAAGGCGATCATGGCCGAGCTGCCGCCGCTGCGGCTGGAGAAGACGCGCTTTGTGGCCGAGACGACACCTCTACCCGAATCCGGCTGGGGGCCACGCGGAGTGGAGGCGGTCCGCTTTCTGATCGCGACCAATCCTGGGCAGACGCCGGGGCCGATCGACAAGATCGCCTCGGGCGGCGAACTGTCACGCCTCATGCTGGCGCTGAAGCTGGTGCTCAGCCGGGGCTCCGCGGTCGGCACCCTCATCTTCGACGAGGTCGATTCCGGCATCGGTGGCGCGACGGCGGCCGCCGTGGGTGAGCGGCTTGCACGGCTGGCGAAGGACATCCAGCTGCTGACGGTCACGCATAGCCCCCAAGTGGCGGCACGCGGGCAGGCCCATTTTCGGGTGGCCAAGGGCGTGAACGATGGGCGCGCGGTGACCCGCGTGGAGCCGCTGACCGGTCAGGCGCGGCGGGAGGAGGTGGCGCGAATGCTGGCGGGCGAACAGGTGACGGAGGCCGCCCGCGCGGCGGCGGACAGCCTTCTGGGCAATGTGGCATGAGCCGGAAGCCGAAGGCGCCAGACGCTCTGGAGGCGGCGCGCTTCGAACTCGTGACGCTCACCGAGAGGATCGCGGCGGCTGACATCGCGTATCATGGCCAGGACGCGCCGGAGGTAACCGACGCCGAATACGACGGCTGGCGGCGGCGCGCGGCCGAGATCATCGCGGCCTTTCCGGACCTCGCGGACCCGGAGTCGCCCGTGGCCGGCGTCGGCGCCGCGCCCGCCAGCGGCTTCGCCAAGCATCGGCACGGGGTGCCCATGCTCTCGCTGGAGAACGCCTTCGAGGCAAAGGATTTCATCGAGTTCGAGGCCCGGATCCGGCGGTTCCTGGGGCTCAAGACCGATAGCGCGCTCGGCTTCGTGGCGGAGCCGAAGCTCGACGGGCTGTCGATCTCGCTCACCTACGAGGACGGAACGCTGATCGCGGCGGCGACGCGCGGCGACGGCTTCGAGGGGGAGGAGGTCACTGCCAATATCCGCACGCTCGCCAGCGTGCCGGACAAGCTGACGGGCACCGCGCCCGCCCGCATAGAAGTCCGTGGCGAGGTGCTGATGACCAAGGCCGACTTCCTCGCGCTGAACGAGGCGCAGGCCGCGGCGGGCGAGCGGCTCTTCGCCAATCCGCGCAACGCTGCGGCCGGCAGCCTGCGCCAGCTCGACGCGCGGATCACCGCCGGGCGGGCCTTGCAGTTCTTTGCCTATGCCCAGGGCGAGGCGAGCGCCGAGGTCGCCGAGACCCATTGGGCCTATCTGGAGGCGCTGGAGGCTTGGGGTTTCACGGTGAACCCGCTGCGCCGCCGGGTTTCGGGCGGGGCGGAGGCCGAGGCCTTCCAGCAGGAAATTGGCGAAGGCCGCGCGGGGCTGCCCTATGACATCGACGGCGTCGTCTACAAGCTGGACGATATCGGGCTGCAGCGGCGGCTCGGCTTCGTCGGCCGCGCGCCGCGCTGGGCGATCGCCTGGAAATTTCCTGCCGAACAGGCGGTGACGGTGCTGCGGGACATCCGCATCCAGGTCGGGCGGACGGGCGCGCTGACCCCGGTGGCCGAGCTGGAGCCCGTGAATGTCGGTGGCGTCCTGGTGACGCGGGCGACCCTCCACAACGAGGACGAGATCGCGCGGAAGGACGTGCGCATCGGCGACACCGTCATGCTCCAGCGGGCGGGCGACGTTATTCCGCAGATTCTGGGCATCCTGCCCGAGAAGCGGCCGGAGGGGGCGGAGCCCTGGGTGCCGCCGGAGACCTGCCCGGAATGCCATTCGCTGGCGCTGCGGCCGCCGGGCGAGGTGGTGCGCCGCTGCACGGGCGGGTTGATCTGCCCCGCTCAGCAGGTCGAGCGGCTCATCCATTTCGTCTCGCGCGGCGCCTTCGACATCGAAGGCCTGGGCGACCGCACTGTCGCGGAATTCTACGCGGACGGGCTGTTGAAGACGCCCGAGGACATCTTCGCATTGCCGCAGCATGAGGCCGAGATCGCGAAGCGGGAAGGCTGGGGCGCGACCTCTGCGCGTAACCTCAGCCGGTCGATCGAGGCGCGGCGGGTGATCCCGCTGGCGCGGTTCTTCTACGCGCTCGGCATCCGGCGCATCGGCGAGACGAATGCCAAGCTGCTCGCCCGGCACTACGGGAGTTTCGCGAACTGGCGGGAGCAGATGCTGGCGGCGCGCGTGGTGGGCTCCGACGAGCGCTTGGCCCTTGGCAGCATCATCGGCGTGGGGCCGGCGGTCGCCGAGGAGCTGATGGAGTTCTTTGCCGAGGACCGCAACATCGCCGCGCTCGATGCGCTGGCGGCGGTGTTGACGATCGAGGATGCGGCGGGCGCCGGTGCGGATAGTCCGCTGGCGGGCAAGACGATCGTGTTTACAGGCGGGATGGCGAGCATGACGCGGCCCGAGGCCAAGGCGCGGGCGGAGGCTTTGGGTGCCCGCGTGACGGACAGCGTCTCCAAGAACACGGATTTCGTCGTGGCGGGCGCCGATGCGGGGTCGAAGGCGAAGAAGGCGGCGGCTTTGGGCCTGACGGTGCTGGACGAGGCAGGCTGGCGGGAACTGGCCGGTCTGGCGCCGTAGTGCCGGTAATGCTGTTGAAGTTTTAAGGCATTTGCGCTCTTATCGTGGCGGTAGAGTCGCTGGGACCATGGGCTCCATCCCGTGATCCTCGGTTCTCGGGGCTAAGACGCCGAGGACCATCATCCAAAGCTAGGGGGCGCCGGTTTCTTCGTGGGAAATCGACGCCCCTTTGCCTCAGTTACACAGTGCCGTGACGCCGATGATGATCTGGATGATCATCAGCATGATCACGACCATGCGGTAGAGTGCTGGGTCCAACGACCCTCACCTCCATCAGCCACCCGAGATTGACGGAGATATCTAAGAGCATCAGCCGTCAGGGTGGCCGTTGAACGATACGGCATAGAAACATTCGCTGGCAACCAACTGTGCCAACCTCAGTGAATTGCAAACACCCGCGCCGGATAGCCTGACCCACCGAGCGGCTTCGGCCAGCTCGCCACCACCAACGCTCCGGCCTCAGGCACCGCATCCAGATTGGCCAGCAACTCGATCTGCCACCGGTCCTGCGCCAGGATGTAATGCTCCAGCCCGTAATCGCCCTTGGAGGTCGCAAAGCCCGGATCGGTGTCCGTGGTCTCATGACCCACCGCCGTGACGCCGCGAACCTCGAGCAGTTGCGTCAGCACATCCCGCGACCAGCCCGGCGTATGCGGCACGCCCCCGGCATCGAGGTTGGCGATCGCCGTGCGATCCGGCCAGCGCTTATGCCAATCGGAGCGGAGCGCCACGAAGGAACCTTCGGGAATCGGGCCGTGGCGCGCTTCCCAGGCCTCCAGATCCGCCAGCACCGGCACGCTGTCGGGATCGCTCGCGACCCGGCCACTGATGTCGATGACAACGAGAGGCAAAATCATCTCCGACACCGGCAGTTGATCGAGTGTCCTGCCGCCCTCGATGAAATGCACGGAGGGATCGACATGCGTGCCCCATTGGCCGACATGCGTGTACAGGTGCGTCTGGAACGGGTGGCCTTTCGAGAAGTCGAAGAGCAGCTCCTGCGCCTCATCGGGAAACACTGAGGCCCGAGGCTGGCCCGGATGGAAGGCGTGGGTGAGGTCAGTGAATCGCCGGTCTTGAATTCCGGTGCGGAAAAGGTCCCAGAGGGGAAAATCGGACGCCAAGTCGCATCTCCTTAGGATGTCCCACGCAACCCAACTCTACGAAGCCCGGATGATGAGGCAATCGTTTTAGCGGCGCCTGCGCGCGCCATGGCCGTTTCACGACAACAGCGTCCGCCCGGTGCAAGAACGGGACGCCGCGACGGCCGAGGATGCAGCCGGGCCAGGGGATGAACCAACGATGCTGTCGACAGCCGACCATACGACCGAGCGTCCTCCCTATGCCGCCTGGTTGCGCTCCACCAACAATATCACCCAGCAGTTCCTCTCGCTCGGCAACCGGCCCGACGTCATCAGCATGGCCGGGGGCCTGCCCGCCTCGGAACTCTATCCCGTCGCGGCGGTGGAGGAGGCAACCCGCGCCGCGCTCGCCCGCTGGGGATCGCAGGCGCTGGAATATGGGCCGGTCGAGGGTCTTCCCGCTCTTCGGGACGCGATCGCCGCCCGCATCTCCGCCGCCACCGACGGCCTTTTCACGCGCGAGAACATCCTGCTCACCACCGGCGCGATGCAGGGGCTCGATCTCATCGGCAAGGTGCTGCTCGATCCGGGAGATCTCGTCGTCGCGCAGTTTCCCACTTATCTCGGCGCGCTCGATGCCTGGCGTCCCCGCGCGCCACGCTATGCGAGGCTCGACTGGACCCTGGGCGAACCCGGCTTCGCCGAGACGCTGCGTGCGGCAAAATTCGTCTATGCGGTGCCGAACTACTCCAATCCGACGGGCGTCCTGGTGCCTCAGCAGGGCCGCAGGGCGCTGCTGGAGGCGGTTGTCGCCGCGGGCACCTGGCTGGTGGAGGACGACCCCTACCTTCCGCTTCAGCTGGATGGTTCGGCGGGCCCGAGCATCCTCGCCCATGATCGCGCCGCCCGCGGCACCGAGCGCTATGACGGGCCGGTGCTCTATCTCGGAACGCTGTCGAAAAGCCTCGTGCCAGGTCTTCGGGTTGGCTGGGTCGTGGCCGAACCGAAGATCATCCAGATGCTGGCGCTCGCCAAACAGAGCACCGACCTCAGCAGCAGCGTGTTCACGCAATCCGTGGCGCTCTCACTCATCGAAGGCACGGTCGAGCGTGAGCAGGTAGCCCGCACGGTCGCGGCCTACAGGGCGCGGCGAGATGCGCTCTGCGCGGCCGCGGCGGCGAGCCTCAGCCCCTGGTTCGAGTGGGAGGTGCCCCCCGGCGGCATGTTCGTCTGGATGCGGGCGACCCACCCCGGCATCGATACGAATGCGCTCTACGCGCATGCTCTGGCGGAGAACGTTACCTTCGTGCCAAGTAGCGTCTTCGACCCGAGTGGAGAGCTTCGCACCGCCATGCGTCTCAACTTTACCCGCAACCCGCCCGACGTTCTGGCCGAAGGCGTGCGCCGGCTGGAGCGGGCGGTCAGGCGTTACCTGGCCGCATGAGGATTTGGTGGGCAGCGTGACGGGCCGGCCCTGCGTCTTCGTCGCCTGCGTCCTGCCGCCGGCCGCGGCCGAGCCCTTCCGGGATCGATACGATGCCGTCTTCAACGCGACCGGGCGGGTTCTGACCGGGGATGAGCTGGTGGCCGGCATCCTTGGCGCTGCAATCCTGGTTGTCACTGCAACGGACCGGCTCGACGCGGCGATGATCGCGCGCCTGCCGGCGAGCCTCCGCATCATCTGCACCTATTCTGTCGGCACAGACCATATCGATCTGGCGGCGCTGGCGGCCCGCGGCTTCACCCTCCTCAGCACCCCGGATGTGCTGAGCGAATCCTGCGCCGATATCGCCCTTCTCCTGATGCTGGGCGCGGCACGGCGCGCGGTGGAGGGGCTGGCGCTGGTGCGCAGCGGCACGTGGGGCGGCTGGATGCCCAGCCAGCTTCTGGGCAGCGACGTCCATGGCCGGCGTCTGGGGATCCTCGGCATGGGCCGCATCGGCCGTGCCGTCGCCCGCCGCGCCCGGGGCTTCGGCATGGCGTTGCATTACCACAACCGCAGCCGGCTCGACCCGGCGCTGGAAGAAGGCGCCCAATATCAGCCCGTGCTGCAGGATCTCGCCATCGTCAGCGATATCCTCTGCGTCGCCTGTCCGGGCGGGGGCGCCAATCGGCACCTCGTCGATGCCGCTTTCCTCGACCAGATGCCGGCGGGCGCGATCGTGACCAACATCTCCCGCGGCGACGTGATCGACGATACGGCGCTGGTCGAGCGTCTTCAGGATGGGCGCATCGCCGCCGCGGGGCTCGATGTCTTTGCCGGCGAGCCCGCGATCCATCCGGCCTATCGCACCCTGCCCAATGTCTTCGGCCTGCCTCATTGCGGGAGTGCGACCGTCGAGACGCGGCGGGAGATGAGCCGGCTGCTCTGCGACGGGATCGACATTGTTCTGGCGGGAGGACGGCCGGCCAATCTAGTGTTGTGACGCAGCGCGAGGAGGCAGGATGGGGCCGGAGGCCAGATGGGGCGGCTACGCCGAATTCTATCGGGCCTCGGGCTATGCAGCCTTCCCGCAGGAGCACCGCCGCTCGCCCGGCCGCCTTCCGTTCCGCATGATCACGGTCGACCAGGGCGCGCATGACTTCACCGACCCGAGCGTGCCGGAGACCGTCCTCGCCCTTCCCCTGCGTGTCGCCGCCGGTTGCACCTGGCGTTGGAACATGGGGGATGGCTGGCGCCGGGAGACCGCCGTCGCCGGCCGGATGCTGGTGGTCCCGCCGGATGCCGAAAGCCGGTGGCAGGTCGATGCGGATCGCCGGTTGCTGCTGCTGGTCATTCCCTCCGCCACCATCATGGGCATCCTCGGCCCCGCCTGTCAGGGGCGGCTCGGTGACCGCCTCGCGCCGCTGACCGAAGCGACATGGGAGGACGACTTCCTCGCCGCGCTGATGACGCGGCTATGGTCCGGCATCCTGGGGGTGGCGGAGACGGACCGGCTGCTGGCCCATGGCGCCATGACCGCCCTCGTTTCCCACCTGCTGCAGCGGTCGGAGGCGCCCCCGCCGGCCGAGCGCGCGATCGCTCTCTCGCC
>Ga0116226_10003734_pt1 | contig 13430 bp, 10 predicted proteins | sample S1TSphfallax_FD_89692 | JGI IMG/M metagenome (GOLD analysis project Ga0116226, IMG submission 89692) | Host-associated microbial communities from peat moss isolated from Minnesota, USA - S1T2_Fa - Sphagnum fallax MG | ecosystem: Host-associated > Plants > Peat moss > Unclassified | place: USA...
CACGCCTGGAAGAACTACCTGACGTCGTACCGCCCGCTGCTGCAATTTGCCAAGGTCCATCATCTGCCGGTGATCGCCGCCGAAGCGCCCGGGTGGGCGGTATCCTGCGTCGGACAATGGGGACCCGGCATTCTCGCCGAGTTCACGCCGACCGAGCGCGCCTGGGTGGCCGCTGACCTCCACGTCACACCGGGCGCCTATCGCGACAAATTCATGCAGTTCCTCGGCGGCTTACCCTCCCATGGCGGCGGCGGTACGAGCCCCGAAGCAGAGCAGCGTGCGGAGCGGAGTTTCGCGGCACAGGTCACCCGTGACGACACCATGGCGGAATCCATCGCCCACGCCTTGAGCGATCATCCCGGCTACAAGCTGCTGCATCTCACCGGCACCTTCCATGCGGAAGGTTTCTTAGGCACGGTGGAGCGGCTGAAGCGGCGGAATCCCGCGCTCAAGATCGCCGTCATCGATGCCGTCGAGGTCGAGAATCCCGCGGCGCCCGCGTTCGGCGCGGACGACGTCCATGACGGGACCGCGCTGGAGCTCATCTATCCCACCCCGGACGCTTTCGTCACGGGCGAGGATACCCGCGCATTCATGGCCAAGATGAAGCAGGAGCATGACGCCAGCCACTGCAAGTATTCTCTGGGAGATTCGCATTGACCCCGGTCATCTCCCGGCGAGCGGTTGGCATCGCAGCCTTCATGCTCGCGGTGACCGGCACAGCGCTCGGGGCTCACGCGCGCGGCGCAGCCGGGCCGACCGTCCCCTCGAGCGCCGAACGAGCGCGCTGGCGCGCCGAATCAGCCGACACCACCATCGTCCGCGATGACTGGGGTATCGCCCATGTTCAAGGCCGTACCGATGCCGATGCGGTCTTCGGCATGCTGTATGCCCAGGCCGAGGATGACTTCAACCGCATCGAGATCAACTACTTGAATTCACTCGGACGTCTGGCCGAAGCGGAAGGCGAGAGCGCTCTGTGGTCCGACCTCCGCCAGCGGCTGTTCATCGATCCCGAGGACCTCCAAAAGCGCTATCGAAAGAGTCCCGCCTGGCTCCAGCAACTCATGCTCGCCTGGGCCGATGGTCTCAACTACTACCTGCAAGGTCATCCCGACGTTCATCCCCGTGTGCTCACGCACTTCGAGCCCTGGATGGCACTCAGCTTCAGCGAGGGCAGCATCGGCGGCGACATCGAGCGAATCGATCTGCCAGCTCTCGAAGCTTTTTACGGCACACCCGGCGCACCGGCTTCACAGGCCCGCGCAGCACCACCCACCGAGCCCCGCGGCTCGAATGGCATTGCCATCGCGCCCGCCAACACGTTGAATCATCACGCGCTGCTGCTCATCAATCCGCATACATCGTTCTTCTTCCGCTCGGAACTCGAGGCCAGCAGCAGCGAAGGCCTCCACGTCTATGGTGCCGCCACCTGGGGTCAATTCTTCATCTACCAAGGCTTCAACGAGCGCGTCGGCTGGATGCATACGTCGAGCGGCGTCGACAATGTGGATTTCTTTGCCGAATCGGTGACACCGAAGGCCGGGCGTTACGTCTACCGTTATGGGAAGACCGAACGACCGGTGCTCACCACCGAAATCGTCCTGCGCTATCGAGATGCGAGCGGCGAGCTCGCGCAGCGCCGTTTCACGACGTTCCGCACGCACCATGGCCCAATCATCGCGAACCAGGCGGGCCACCTTATCAGCGTCGCGCTGATGAACAAGCCCGTGGAAGCCTTGAGCCAGTCGTATCAGCGCACGAAGGCGGGTAATTATCAGGAATTCATGCAGGCCATGCAGTACAGGGCCAACTCCTCGAACAACACCATCTATGCCGATGCCGACGGCAACATCGCCTATCTGCATCCCCAATTCATCCCCCGCCGCGATGACCGCTTCGACTACACGCACCCGGTCGACGGCTCGGATCCCGCCACCGACTGGCGAGATCTGCACACGCTCGACGAACTACCAAGACTGCTCAATCCGTCGGTCGGCTGGATCATGAACACGAACGATTGGCCTTATTCTGCCGCCGGTCCCGACAGTCCGAAGCGCGAGCGCTTCCCCCGCTACATGGACACCTTCGGCGAAAACCCCCGCGGCATTCATGCGACGCTGCTGCTGACCGATCAGAAAGGCTTCACCATCGACTCGCTCGAACATGCCGCCTACGATTCCTATCTGCCGGCGTTTGCTCGATTGATTCCGGTGTTGCTCGCCGATTATGACGCGCTACCCGAATCGAATCCGCTCAAAGCCACATTGGCTGCACCGATTCGGGAACTGCGCGACTGGGACTTCCGCTGGTCGGCCCATTCGGAAGCGACGACGCTGGCGGCGCTGTGGGGTGATGAATTATGGATGCTCGTGAAACAGGACTCCGCGGCGCACGCTGTGTCGGTCTACGACGGAATGGCCGAGCGCGCGCGCGGCGCGCAACGCTTGTCGACCCTGGCCACCGTCTGCGACCGGCTCATCCACGACTTCGGTGACTGGCGGATCGGCTGGGGCGACATGAATCGATACCAGCGTCTCACCGGTGACATCACCCAGCGCTTTTCCGATGGCGCGCCAAGCATTCCGGTGCCTTTCACATCGGCAAGGTGGGGATCGCTGGCCTCGTTTGGCGCCAAGCGCTACGACGGGACCGCGAAATACTATGGCACGAGTGGCAACAGCTTCGTCGCGATCATCGAGTTCGGCGACCGCGTCACCGCCCGGGCCGTGTCCATCGGCGGCGAGAGCGGGAATCCCGCTTCACCGCACTTCGCCGATCAAGTCTCGCGCTATGTGAATGGCGCGCTGCGGCCGGTGTATTTCTATCCCGAAGACCTCGCGGGTCATGTCGAGCGGGAATATCACCCGCGATGAGAGACTATGGGAAGATGAAGTAGATGGCGGGGGGCGGCACGGGATGTTCATGCTGAACAGTGGTATTCGCGGCTGGTTGCCGTTTGTCCTCTGCTGTGCGGCGCTGCCGGCGCAGGCAGCGCAGTGGCTGCCAGTGACGGCGGAGGATCTGACTATGACCGAGGAGCCGCAGGCGCCCAAGGCGCCCGCCATCATCTTGTATCGTCAGGTGGACCGCGACGACAGCGCCTCTGTGGAACACGATTACGTCCGCTTGAAAATCCTCACCGAAGAGGGCCGGCAGTACGCCAATGTCGAAATCCCCTATGGAGGTCGGGAGTGGATCCGCGACATCGAGGCACGCACGATCCGGCCCGACGGCAGCATCCGCGATTTTAACGGCACGATCTACGATACCAAGGTGGCCGACGGTGAGGGGGCGAACCTCCATGCAAAGACCTTCGCGCTGCCCGATGTGCCGGTCGGCAGCGTCATCGAGTACCGCTACACCCAGGACCTCGCCTACGGCTATGTCTTTAATTCACGATGGATACTGAGCCAGAATCTGTTCACCAAGGAGGCGAAATTTTCGCTGAGGCCCTATCGGCGGCTCACTCTGCGCTGGAGTTGGCCGTCGGGCTTGCCGGCGGGCACGAACCCGCCCCGCAACCTCAATGAAGTCATCAGCCTCGAGACGCATGATGTCCCGGCGTTCGTGAAGGAGCCGTTCATGCCGCCGCAGAACGAACTGATGTACCGGGTGGATTTCATCTACGTCGCGGCCGAGGAGGACGAGACGGATCCGCTCCGATTCTGGAGCAAGTTAGGGAAAGCGCGCTTCAGGAGGGTGGAAGACTTCGTGAATGCGCGGCGCGCGATGGTACAAGCCGTCACACAAATCATCGCGCCGGATGACCCACCCGAGGTCAAGCTGCGCAAGATTTATGAACGCACGCAGCGGCTGCGCAACATTACATTCGCGCCCAGACTTACCGAGCAGGAGAAAGATCGCGAGCAGCGCGAGCCCAAAGATGTGGCCGAAGTTTGGCAGCACGATTACGGCAACAGCCAGCAGATCAACTGGCTGTTCCTGGCGTTGGTGCGCGCCGCCGGAGTCGAGGCGGACCCCGTGTTGGTCGCGAACCGCGACGCGAGTTTTTTCGATGCCCGGCTCATGAACCCTGGCCAGCTCAATGCCACCGCGGTGCGGGTGCTCGTCAACGGGAAGGAGCTCTTCTTCGATCCGGCGGCCGAGTTCGCCCCGTTCGGCATGCTGCCGTGGGGCTTGACGGGCGTCCGCGGACTGCTGCTCGACAAGGACGGCGGCCGCTGGGTCGAGATGCCCATGCCCGCACCGTCGGATTCGCGCCTTGAACACAAGGCGGAATTCCGTCTGTCGGCGTCGGGCACGCTGACCGGCCGGGTGATTATTACGGCGACCGGACTCGAGGCGCGCGCGTGCCGGCTCCATGAGCGCAATGAAGACGCCATCCATCGCAAGCTTTATCTCGAGACCTTGGTCAAGATGGACGTCCCCAGCCCCATCGAGGTGACGGTTGCCACCGATCCGGATTGGGACAATCCGGCGGTTCCCTTCGTCGCCGAGTACGCTGTGACGATACCCGACTGGGCCACCGTGACGGGGCAGCGGGCGCTGCTGCCGGTGGCGGTTTTCTCCGGCCGATGGCGGCATGCCTTCGAACATGCCGTTCGGGTACACCCCATCTATTTTCATTTTCCTTTCGAGTCCTCCGATGAGGTGCGCGTTGAGTTGCCGGCCGAATGGCACGTCGAGAGCCTGCCACCGGCGCGCAACACCGACCTCCATGTTCTAATCTACCGTGCCGCCGCCACTGACACGGGCGCGGCCTTGCAGCTCAGACGCTCCTTCACCTCCAAGGCGACGCTCGTGGACAGCAAGTACTACGACTCGCTGCGCGGCTTTTTCCAGAGCGTGCGAAGCGGCGATGCCGAGCAGTTGGTGCTGACCGCGGCCACGCCATCCGCCGGGCTTCGATGAATTGGCCTAAGCGACACCCGTGGGCATGGCCTTTCCTGACAATGGCTGTGCTCATGGTCGGGGGTCTGGCGCGGGCCGGCAACGCGCCGGATTGGATGCACGCCCAGGTCGGCGCGCCGCTGCCGCCGCACGATGACAAGGCCGAGGCGGTGGAGTTGTATGCCGAGACGGTGTTGACCGTGGCGCCGAACGGCAAGATCACACGTCTGGAGCGCAAGGTGTTCAAGATCCTGCGCCCCGACGGCGCCGGGCGCGGCATCATCAATCTGAGTTTCGACGCGCAAACCCGTATCGAGCATCTGCGGGCTTGGAGCATTCCACAGGCCGGTAAGGACTACGAAGTCGGTGAGCGGGACGCGACCACCATCAACCTGGCGGTCGCCGGCGGAGAACTGGCCGGCGATCTGCGTCTCAAGCACTTGCAGATTCCCGCCGCGACCCCCGGCAACATCATTGGTTACGAGTGGGAGCAAGTACAGCGTCCCTACGTCTTCGAGGACGACTGGCGGTTTCAGGACACCATCCCGGTCCGGGAAGCGCGTTACCGGTTGCAGCTACCCCCAGGCTGGACCTACAAGGCAACCTGGTTGAACCATGCTCTCGACCCGCCGGCCGTGGTGGGCGTGGGTCAATCGCAATGGGTCGTGACAAACGTCGAGCCAATCGAGCGCGAACGCCGCATGCCGCCCTGGGGCGGCATCGCCGGCGGTTTGGTCATCGCACTGCTTCCGCCGGGCGGCAACGCCGCGGGGTTCCAAACCTGGAGCGATTTCGGCAACTGGTATTCAAAACTCGCTCTCGGCAGGCGCGACGCCTCGCCGCAAATGAGACAGAAAGTCACGGAGTTAACCGCCTCTGCACCGACACTGATCGACAAGGCTCGAGCGCTCGCGCACTTCGTGCAGAACGATATCCGGTATGTCGCCATTGAACTCGGCATCGGCGGCTTCCAGCCGCATCCCGCAGCCGAGACTTTTTCTCACGGGTACGGTGATTGCAAGGATAAAGCCACGCTCTTGAGTGCCATGCTGAGCGAGATCGGTTTGGAGTCTTACTACGTGATCATCAACACCGAGCGCGGCTCGATCACGGCCTCGACACCGCCGAACCTTAGGTTCAACCATGCCATTCTCGCGATCGCGCTGCCGGACGATGCCAAGGACCTGGATCTGCCGGCGCGCATGGTTCACCCATCTCTCGGTCAGATTCTGTTCTTTGATCCCACGGACTCATTGACTCCGTTTGGGCGCCTGAGAGGTCCGCTGCAGGCGAACTACGGAGCGCTGGTCACCCCAAAGGGAGGTGAACTCGTGCAGCTTCCGGAGCTGCCTGCGGCCCTGAATACACTCGAGCGCACGGCGCGCATGACATTGGACGATCAGGGTACGCTGCGCGGCGATTTCCATGAAGTCTGGTCGGGGGATCGTGCGGCCCGACAGCGCTACGCCCTGCGTTCGGTGAACGCCGATACCGATCAGATCAAGCCGGTCGAAGCGCGAGTGGCCGCCTCATTGAGCAATTTTCAGATCATGAAGGCCAGCGTTCGCAACCTGCACGCGGTGGAGCAGCCATTCGAGTGGAATTATTCTCTGCAGGCGGAGGCCTACGCCAAAGTCGCCGGCGATCTGTTGCTGATACGCCCGCGTTTGCTGGGCCTCAAGGCAGTCGATCCGCTGGAGTCGAATGGGCAGCCCCGCCGCTACCCGATCGAGTTTGAGGAGTCAGAGCGCGATACGGACCAATTCGAGATCATCGTGCCGCGTGGCTACGTAGCCGACGCGCTGCCTCCCCCGGTCCATGCGCAAACCGGCTTCGCAAGCTATGACAGCCATACCGAGATGGTGGGAAGCGTGCTCCGCTACACGCGCAGCTACGAGGTCAGGACCTTGAGCCTACCGGCGGCGCAAGCCGATGAGTATGACGAGTTCTACCGCCTGATCGCGCGCGATGAGCGCAGCACCGCCATATTCAGGCGCAAGCCGGGCGCGGACTGAGGCGGGAAGCCGATTCGGCGGGCGGTTTGGCCGCGCGGCTGCGCGCCCCGGGAGCAAATGCTCAAACCAGGTCCGGTGGCGGCGCGATGCCTGGCAAGACCTTGAGGACGAACACCAACTGCGGACCGCCCGCGGCACTGTGCGCCATTTCCACGGTCAGGAGCTGCATGACTTGATCGAGTTCACCCCAAATTTGGGTCGACAAGGCATTCGTGCGCACGATCATCTGAGGGTGCTGATTCAGCCTACGAATGAAATCCCGAATGAGCGGCCGATACTCATGGGCCAGCGGGTACATGCTGATTTCGACGGCGGCACGCATCATGACGACTCCGGCGCAAGTCCCGCCAGCGACTCCGGTAATATTTGTCCCCCGTCGATCACCAGGCTCTGACCGGTGATGAAAGCTGCCTCCTCGGTCGCGAAGAACAGCGCCGCATTGGCGATGTCGTCCACCGAACCCAGACGTTGCAGCGGAATCGATGCCGTCATGCTGCGCGTATAGTCCGCGCCCATGTCGGCCAGCCCCTCCGTGGCGATGTTACCCGGCAGCACGGCGTTGACCGTGATTCCGAAGGGCGCGAGTTCGAGTGCGGCCGTGCGCATGAAGCCCAACTGTCCGGCTTTACTGGCGCCGTAATGCGACCAACCACTATAGCCGGTGACCGGACCGGTGATCGATGACGTGATGATGATGCGTCCGTGTCGATGAGTCTTTAGCGCCGGCAGACACGCCGACACGGCAAAAAAAGTCCCCTTGAGGTTAGTATCCATCACCCGATCGAAATCTGCCTCGGTCATCGTCGCGAGCGGCGCAGCCGGGAAGATGCCGGCATTGGCGCACAGGATATCGATGCCACCGAACGCTGCGACCGCCGCTTCGGCCATCGACTGCATCTCATTGGGTTGCGTGACATCGGCACCAAACGCGTACGCCTGGCCACCCGCCCCACGAATCTCCGCTGCGACCGACTCCGCCTGGGCCGCGTTGCGCGACACCACCAGCACTCGACAACCCACCGCACCAAAGCGCCGCGCCATGCCGCGGCCAATGCCCTTGCTGGCGCCGGTGACGATGACGGCGCGTCCGGAAAGAGACGTGAACACCGAGCGCTCCTTATACGACGAGAATTATACGACGAGAAATTTCCCGCACAGCATCGAGTCGGCCAACGCCACCGTGCCGCCCGTGTAGCCGGCACCCAATTCGCGCGCCAGAGGCACCTCGGCGTGCGACGCCAACCACGCCGTCAACAGCATACGCCGGAGCATCACGAACGTCGGCAATTCCGCCCGCACCGAGGCGTCGAGCTGCGCCACCCGCGCATAACCCACGCACCAAGAGTCGAGCAACTCCGGCACGACGGGCTCGTGCTCGATGAAGCTCACCGCCGTGGCAAAATCGTAGCCGAACCAGCTGAAACCACAATCGTCGAAATCGATGATGCGCAGCCGATCCTCGCACACCAACAAGTTCGCCAGGCGCAGATCCGCATGCACCAGCCCAAATACGGCATCGTCAGACCCAAACCGCCTCAAGCGTTGCTCGAGCACGCCGAGCACCCGCTCGAGAATGACGGTTCCGGAAGCATCGAGTCCAATCGCCGCCCGCCAAGGTCCCCAGAACCCCCGTGGACCCACCATCGCATCGAAGTCCCAACGCTTACGCGTGAACCCAACCGGCCGCAGCCAGCATCGCGAGTGCGTGTGCAGGCGCGCCGTCAATTCGCCGAGCCGCTCGAACCAGCGCACCGCCTCGGTGCCCGAAGGCTCACGGCCCGGTACTCGTTCAAACGCCACCGCAAAGCGGGGCGGACCCGAACTCACAGGCTCGAGCACCTGCACCCGCTCCCCATCGGCGGCGGCGACCGGTGCGGCGGTCTCGACGATGCCGTCGCGCCGTAGCGCATCGATCCAGTCCAGCTCAGAGCGGATCTCAGCTTGCGAGGAATAGCCGACCCGGTGCACCCGAAGCACCAGATCAAGACCGTGCGGATCGGTCAACCCGAAGGTGGCGTTCTCAGACAGATTGAGCAGCATGATCGAGGTCTGCGGTCCGAGGCCCCAACGCCCGAAATCCCGTCGCACCCGCGCTTCGAGTTCTACCACCACCTGCGAGCCATATTCGGCGGTCATCGCTCAAGCGGCGCCCGTCGCCAGCGCATCCCGCAGTACCGCGTCCAACCCCCCTATCAACTCTGCGGCGTTCGCCATCGAGAAGCACAGCGGCGGACGAATCTTCAATATGTTGCCGAATTTTCCGGCGGCACCGATCAGGACGCGGCGCTCACGCAAGCCATTGATCACCGTCTTGGCGAGCGTTGCCGCCGGTGCCCCACCCTCGGCCGTCAACTCCACGCCGAGGTACAGACCGGCTCCGCGGACATCAGCGATCGCGCCATGCCGAGTCGCGAGTTCGCTCAAAGCCCGTCGAAGGTAGGCGCCGACCCGCCCGGCGCACTCGATCAGTCCTTCCTGTTCGATGACATCGAGCACGGCGCCACCGACGGCGGCCGCCACCGGTGAGCCGGCAAACGTGTTGAAGTACCCGAACTTGGCGCAATACGCGTCGAGCACCGCCGGTCGGGTCACGACCGCCCCCAGCGGATAACCATTCCCCATCGGCTTGCCCAGCGTCACGACATCGGGCGCGACACCGTGCCGCTCGAAGCCCCACCACGAGTTGCCCGTGCGGCCGAAGCCGCTCTGCACCTCATCCGCGATGAAGAGCCCGCCCGCACGCCGCGCGCACGCCACGGCCGGTTCGAGGAACCCGGCCGGATCGGCATACACCCCGTCGCTCGAGAAGATGCTGTCGAGAAGCAGCGCCGCAAATCCCACGCCGCTCGCCTCGAGGTCGGCAATCGCCGCCGCCACGTGCTCGGCGAACCAGCTGCCCAGTCGCTCCGGCGCCACGCGATACGAATCCGGCGCCGGCACGAAACGCACCTCGGGGGGCGCGTCGCCTTGCTTCGACAACGTCGGGCTCACCGTCGTGACGAGCGCGGTGTTGCCGTGATAAGCCGATTCGGTGACCACGAAACCACGCGCCCCCGTGAACTCGGTCGCCAGGCGCAAAGCGAGATCGTTGCTTTCGCTGCCCGTGCAAGTGAACGTGATGTTCGACAACTCGCCGGGCAGCGTCGCGAGCAGCCGCTCGGCATAGTCCATGATCGCGGGGTGCAGGTACCGGTTATGGATGTTGAGTTCCGCGATCTGCCGCTGCGCGGCCTCGACCACGCGCGGATGACAATGCCCCACCGACGGCACGTTGTTGTACGCATCGAGATAGGCGACGCCCGCGGCATCGTACAACCGGGCGCCCGCGCCGCGCACGAATTCCAGCGGCTCGTCGTAGAACAGCACCGACGCCGCGCCGAACAGCGCCGCGCGCCGGGTCACCCGTGCTTCGAGCGCACCGTCCAAGCGGCGCGCGGCGCGAACGTCGAAGGCGTTCAGATCGAGAATCGGTTGACTGTCCACTCGGGTCGACGACTTCACGCGTGCCGATCGGGTCACGAAAAATCCGGCAACGGCACACGCGTCAATGCCGGACGCCACTTCATGATCCCCCAGGCCGCCGCCACCCACGCGAGCGCCACATAAGGCCAGAGATTGTTCGGATACTCCGGTATGGGATAAATGTTGCGGTACAGGACCCACAGCAGCAATGCCGGTCCCAACAAGCACACCGTGGCCCGGAGCGGCCGCTGCTCGCCCCACGACTCGACCGTTTCGGCGGCGCCGACGCTCACGTACACGACGATCAGCAACAACGTACCGATGGTGGCGGTGTAGCCGTAATAGTTACCGGCGCCGGCGAATGGCGCCCACAGCAGATAGGGCGCGCCGATCAGCACCGCCGACAGCGCAACCGCAGTGACCGGCGTGCCATGCACCCGATGCACCAGGCTCAACGAGGGCGCGAGCCCGCCCCGGCCCAACGCGAACGCGACCCGGGCGGCCGCGGCCAGCGGACCCAGCAGCCCCGAGAAGCAACTGAGCGCCGCCGCAAGATCCAACGCAATGGCCAAACGCGGCGACGCGTAGCGCAGCGCCAAATCGTTGAGCGGTGCCTGGGACTGACCTAAGGCCCGGAGGCCATCCGGCCCGAAACCCACGACCTCGCAATACGCGACGAAGATAAAGAATACCCCCGACCCCAACACCGTGCAGATCAACGCGAGGGGAATCGCGCGACGCGGGTCGCGAGTTTCCTCACCGAGCGTTGCCGCGCCCTCGAAACCACCGAAAGACAGAATGCAAAACACCATTGCAAAGCCGAGTCCCGACCATCCGCCGAACTGGCTGGACGGCCAGAAACTTAGCTCAGATTGCGCAAGGCCCGGATGCGCCTCCGTGAGAATACAGACGCAGAGCGCCAGGATGCCGCCTATTGAAACCACCTCCAAAGCCAACATCAAGCGGCCCGCCAAGCGCATGTCACGAAAGGCCAACCACCATGCCAACAGAATGGCCGCCCCACCCACCAGCATCCAGCCCCCGCCCAAATCGATCGACAATCCTTTGAGCGCCGCGGCGGTAAAATTTCCCACCAATGCCGCCTGACCCGTGGCGAACCCCACATAGGTCAAGAGCAAGCTCCAACCCGCGATGAAGCCAGCACGGCTGCCGAAGGTATGCGAGATATACGCATAGGCCGAGCCGGCATGCGCCACGCGCCGGGTGAATGCAATGAAGGATAAGGCCACCAACACCATCGCGACCGTGCCGATGAGGAAAGCCAGCGGTGCGGCCGCACCCGCCGACTGCACCACCAACGTGACGTTGAACGCCGCGGTGACCGTCGGACAAATCACCGAGATGGACATCCCGATCGCTTCGATCAGACTCAACCGCTTGACCAGTCCATTCATGAACTCAAGCTCGCGCCAAGATCAGCGCGCCGCCGCCCGCGCCGCACCCGCGCCGGTGAGCCGCTCGATCTCCTCGAGCAGCGCCGCCGTGGTGACCTGACGGCAATAGCCGCGATTGTTCTTGAGCGACCACTCATGGCGCTCGGCCGACTGGGTCACCACCGCATCGGTGGGCACGGTGACGAGATAGCCCAAGTCACAGGCATCGCGCACCGCCGAGTCGACGCATTGATCGGTCAGACAGCCGGCGATGATGAGATATCTCACGCCCAGGTTGCGCAGCACGTAATCGATGTTGGTCGAGATGAACACGGACGACGAAGTCTTCGGAAACACGATCTCATCGCCGACCGGTGCGAGTTCATCGACCATCGCCGCATCCGGCGATCCCTTCGGCACGCTGAAACCCGAGATCTTGTAGTCGAGCGATCGATCGCGGCCGTCCAACGTGAGATTTTCGACCACGGTATAAGTGACTTCGATGCCGCCGCGCCGACAGGCTTGCTGCAGCCTCACCATGTTGGGCAGTGCGCTGTCGCGAAAGACGCGGAAGAAATAGCCGAAGCGCCGCTCCTTCTCCGCGGCCGTGAGTTCGGCATATTCGCCACCCTCCCAGCTACAGTTGTACTTCTGCACGTCGACGAACAACAAGGCGGCGTGAGCGGGCTCAATCGGAACTTCGCGGCTCAACTTCACGGTCATATACTCTCCTGTCGATCTGTGCGGGCCGCCTGTTCGGCCTGGCGCAACACCCGCACCATGCGCTCGGCCCACTCGTCCTGCCCGCGGGACTCACCGATGAGATCCTGCCGGATTTCGACTTCCACATGCAACAAGCCACGCGCCTCCGCATGCCGCGGCACGCTGTAGTCGGTCTCGTCGCTGACGAAATAAGGTTCATTGTCGCCCACGATCAGGGAAGATTCGCTTCGCAACGCCTCGAGTACCCGCCCTGCCAGGCGCCGGTCACGGTTGTACAAAACAGCCGCATGCATCGCGCGCCGCGCGCCTTTGAATACATTCGTCATGCTGTGTTGGGCCACCAGGACGGTCGCGAGTCCCTGCGCCGCGCGCTGATCGAGCAGCGTGCGCACCCGGTGGTGGTAGGGCTCGAAGATCTCGACGCGGCGTGCTTCTATCTGCGCCGCGTCCAAGTTGAAGTTGCCGGGGATGTCGATCCACTCAGCCACCGTCGGAATCGACGACGGCACCGACGGATCCCGATTGCAATCGATGACGAGGCGCGAGTAATGCTGCGCCAGCAGCGGCGCATCGAGCGCCGCGGCCATGCGCCGCGCGACTTCGAGAGCGCCGATGTCCCAGGCGATATGCCGGGTGAGTTCGCTGGCCGGCAACCCCAGGTCACCCAGGCGCCGCGGAATGCGGCGGCCCGCGTGATCAACCAGGATGACGAACGGCGACCCGCCGGCGAGGTTCCACTCGATGACCGGCGACGGCTCGTCGGCATCGAGCAATCGATACGGCGTGGCCGCGCCGAGATCCGGTTCAGTAGACTTCGGCATAGCGGCGGCAAATCTCACTCTCATCGACGTTGTGCAAACTCTCGATCTCGGCGCGCTTGAAGCGCACATAGTCCGCGAGCAGCGCCTCGCCGAAGCATCCCGACGCCGCTTCGCTCGCCTCCAGCAATCGCAGCGCCTCACCGAGGCTTGCCGGCAAGGGC
>Ga0116226_10003735_pt1 | contig 13429 bp, 11 predicted proteins | sample S1TSphfallax_FD_89692 | JGI IMG/M metagenome (GOLD analysis project Ga0116226, IMG submission 89692) | Host-associated microbial communities from peat moss isolated from Minnesota, USA - S1T2_Fa - Sphagnum fallax MG | ecosystem: Host-associated > Plants > Peat moss > Unclassified | place: USA...
AGGGACCGGAGACGCCGCGGGCCGCGCCGCCAGCAGCAAAGAGATTGGGCAGAGGCGACCCATCGGCGCGAAGCACGCGAGCGTCAGCGTCGATCTGCAGGCCTCCCTGGGTGTGATAGAGCGCGCTCTTAACCCGTAGCGCACGATACGGCGGCGCAGGCGGCGTCGCACTGGACCAGGACCGGCCGACGGCGTCGGCGCGACCTTGCGCCTTCGCAGCCGTGGCATCGCAGAGCGCCGCCCGAACCGCCTCTACCGGCGCGTCGATGGCCGCGGCCAGCGCCTCAAGCGTGTCGGCGGTTTTTGCGGCGTTCAGGGCCATCAGTTGCTGGGTTTCGGGAATGTAGGCGCAGCGGGCCTCGATGGCCGCATCATAGATCGCCCAAACCCTGCCGGTCGGCTGCGCCGCCACCGGATGCAGCATGCCGGCGATGTCGTCGGCCTCGTCCACAAAGCGACGGCCTTCGATATTGAGCAGCACACCCCCCTCGATGATATGGCCGGGGGGAAGGCTGATCCGCTGCGGGTCCGCCAGCATGGCGTAGCCCTGATAAGAGCCCATATCGGCCAAGGCGCCGCCAAGCCGCGCTCCGAGTTCGATGCCGAGGCCCAGGTTGCCCTCGTGGCAGTGGTGGTCGGCGTGGCGCAGCTCCGGCATGAAGCGGGCGACCATCTGACGGTTGGCGGCGAACCCGCTGGTGGCCAGGATCAAGCTATCGCAACCGATGTGCTCGACCTCGCCGCCCGGCCGCTCGACGATGACGCCGAGGACCTTAGCGTCCGCATCGGCGACGATGTCGATCAGGCGGGCGCGCAGCAGCACGTCTACGCCGCAGTCGGGCAGCCGACCGTGCAGGAATTGGATCAGGTCTTCGCCGCCGCGCCCCGGCCATCCATGCACCCGCGCGCGGCTGTTGCCATAGGAGGGTCGAAAGCGGGCATCGAGCTCATAAGGCAGGCCGTGGGCGTCGATCAGCCAGTCGATGCACGGTCCGGCGTGGTCGGCGATCGTCCGCGCTAGCCCCGGATCGGTCTGGCCCCGGGTCTTGGCTATGATGTCGGCGAAGAAGATATCGGCGTCGTCGTCCACGCCCGCAGCCGCCTGCGCCCGCGTCCCGGCCGCGCAGATCAAGCCTTGCGACATGGCGGTCGACCCCCGCGGAGGATCGTCCTGTTCGACGACCAGCACCTCTGCGCCCGCCTCGGCCGCAGCCAGGGCGGCGACCGCGCCGCAAGCCCCTCCGCCCGCGACCAGAACGGGAACACGCAGGTCGAAATCGGTCATTGGGCTCCTGCCTTCATGCGATCGGTGATTTAGGAGGGGGAGCGCCAGGCTCAGCGTCGGAATCCTCGTCTATCCGGAATGCGGATACACCTTTTGACGCTCGGAAAGCTGAGTTGGAACGGGCGTCAGGCCGCGCCCATCACGGCGGCGAAGGCCTTGATCCCCTGGCCGGCGGCCAAGATGCGGGCGTGTTCGAGGCGGGCTCGCGGCGCTATGTCCGACAGCCAATAGCCGCCGGCGGCCTTCAGGCTGTCGTCTCCTAACCGGATCAGGCGCAGCGCAATCCAGCCCGTCGCGCAAAGCCCCGCCAACTGAAGGAAGGCGAAGGCGCCGGCCTCGGCGTCCAAGGGCTGGCGCCGCCAATTTTTGAGTTGGTCGGCGGCGGCTTCAAGATGCTCAAGCGCGCCGGTGAGGGCGTGGCGAGGGGGGCCGTCAGCGGACACCGCGATCTCCGCCCGCGCTAGCTCCAGAAACGCGATCAGTCCCTTCGCCTCGTCCCGCCAAAGGCGTCTGTGCAGCAGATCCAAAGCCTGCATGCCGCTTGCGCCCTCGTAGATGGTGAATACGCGGCCGTCCCGCAGATATTGCTCCGCCGGCCAATCGCGCACATAGCCCGCGCCGCCCATCACCTGGATGGCCTCGTCGGCGGTGTCGAAGGCGGCTTCGCCCCCCAGAGTCTTTACCAGGGGCAGGAACCAGGCCGTCAGCGCTTCGGCCTGCGCCTTGGCGGACGGATCGGTTTCGAACGCCCCGAGGTCGGCCTGGACGGCGGCGGCGTAGGTCAGGCCGCGCAAGGTCTCGACGCGCGCGCGGCCGAGGAGCAACAGGCGGCGAATGTCGGCATGGCTGTCCAGCGTCACCGGCGGTTGGTCCGCAGGGCCGCCCTGGCGCCGCGCCTCGGCATAGGCGCGCGCGGTCTCGGCCGCGCCCGCGGCTACGCCCAGCCCCTGGACGCCCACCGACAGACGCATCTGGGTGATCATGGCGAACAGTTGCGACAGCCCCCGCCCCTCGCGGCCGATCAACTGCGCCCGCGCCCCTTCGAAGCCCACCGCGCAGGTCGGCGAGCCGTGCAGACCCATCTTCTCTTCCAGACGGCGCACCTGGACGGCGTTGCGCGATCCGTCGTCAAGCACGCTTGGAACCAGGAACAGGCTGAGGCCGGCGGGGCCGGGCGCGGCCCCCGGCGTGCGGGCCAGAATGCAATGACCGATGCGTTCGGTCAGGTCATGATCGGCGAAGCTGATCCAGTTCTTTTCGCCCGTGACCGCCCAATGGCCGTCGCCCAAGGGCTGGGCCTGAGTGCGGATGCGGCCCACGTCGGAGCCGGCGTCCACCTCCGAAATAACGATGGTGGCGGCCCAGTCGCCAGAGGTGAGCCTTGGCAGCCACTGCGCCTTGATCGCGTCGTCGGCGTGGGCCTCGAGCAACCGCACCGCCGCCCCTTGCGACGTCGGCATCATGCCGAACGCCACACAGGCGCGGTCGAACAGTTCCTGGGCGGCGGCCCAGATCAAGAGCGGCAGGCCCTGGCCGCCATGGGCGACGGCCTTGTCCAGCGTCGGCCAACCGCCCTCGCGATAGGCGGCGTAGGCCTCTGGATGTCCTGGCGCCGTCTTCACCCGGCCACCCTCTATCCGGCAGCCTTGGCGGTCCATCGACCCATTGAGGGGCGCCAAAACCTCGGCGGCGAAGCGCGACGCCGCATCGAGGATCGCCTCGGCCATGTCGCCGAGGTCCTCGTCGCCCAAGAGCTCGCCCAGCCGGCCCAAGCCCCAGGTCGCGCGCACCTGCGCCACCAAGGCGGCCGTCTCATAAGGTTTGGCGGTCGGCATCAGCGGCGTCCTGGTTACGGTTATCGGTCGTGCGCCCGTTACTCGCCGTTAGGGACCAAGCCGTCCCCGATCGCGGCTAGCCGGTACAGCATCTCGACCAGAAGGGCGGAATCGTGGGGGCCGATCGCCTTCGTCACCCGATCAAGATGCTGGCCATGGGCCGCGTTGATCGAGGGCATGAAGGCGACGCCCTTGTCCGTGAGCGACAGGAGGTAGGACCGTCGGTCGTCCGGATTGACGGCGCGGTGGATCAGGCCGCGGCCGAAGAGCTCGTCGATCACCGCCACCAGGTTGGAGCGATAGAGGCCCAAGGCCTCGCCGATATCCTGCTGCTTACACCCGGCGCTCTCAGCGATGATCAACAGGGCGGCGTAGTGATGCGGCCGCAGATCGAAGGGCTCCAGGGTTGCGACCAGATCTGACCAGACAGCCGCCTGGGCGAACCGCAGATTGAAGCCGACCTGGCTGGCGAGGCCTGTCGCCACAAGATGGGCGTTCTTCCGCCGCGCGTCTAAGCCGCGCGTGTCGGCCTGCAAACCCGTCGCATCCGCCAAAATTCAAGCCCTTCACAATTAGCTATTGTCTATAGCAGTTATAGGAGATAGCTTCCAGTCGCCATAACGATAATCAATCAAAGGTCGAGGATACCATGGCGCTGTCCGCCCCCATCGATTGGGCGAAATCCGACGCCGTTCGCCTGTTCGATCGGCTGAACCCGATCACCGGCGAGATCGCCAGCCAGGCCGTCGCCATGACGCCGGACGACGCCATTGCCCTCGTCGATGCCGCCTCAGCCGCCTTTCCGGCTTGGGCCTCTAACGGCCCCAACGCCCGGCGCGCGCTCCTCAACAAGGCGGCCGACGCTCTCACCGCTCGGGCGCAAGACTTCGTCCAGGCTATGATGACCGAGGTCGGCGCGACCGAGGGCTGGGCGCGGTTCAACATCATGCTGGCGGCCGGCATGATCCGTGAAGCCGCCGCGCTAACCACCCAGATCAGCGGCGAGGTCATCCCCTCCGACAAGCCCGGCTGCATGGCCTGGACCGTGCGCGAACCGGCAGGCGTAGTGCTGGGGATAGCGCCCTGGAACGCGCCGATCATCCTGGGCGTGCGGGCTATCGCTACGCCGCTGGCCTGCGGCGCGACCGTGGTGCTCAAGGCGTCCGAAATCTGCCCCCGCACCCATGGGCTGATCGTGGAGGCCTTCGCCGACGCCGGCTTTGCACCGGGCGTGGTGGGCCTTGTCACCAATGCGCCGGAAGATGCGGGCGAGGTCGTGGGCGCCCTGATCGACCATCCCGCCGTCCGCCGGGTGAATTTCACCGGCTCAACGACGGTGGGGCGGATCATCGCCAAGCGCGCGGCCGAGACCCTGACGCCCGTCTTGCTGGAGCTCGGCGGCAAGGCGCCGCTGATCGTGCTCGAAGACGCCGATCTGGACGAGGCGGTGAAGGCGGCGGCGTTTGGCGCCTATATGAACCAGGGCCAGATCTGCATGTCGACCGAGCGGATCATCGTGGTCGAGGCCGTCGCGGACGCTTTTGTCGAGGCCTTCGCCGCCAAGGTCGCCACGATGACGGCGGGCGATCCCCGCGAGGGGAAGACGCCGCTGGGCGCCGTCGTCGATCTGAAGAGCGTCAAACATGTCGAAGCCCTGATCGCTGACGCGGTCTCCAAGGGCGCCAGGCTGATCGCCGGCGGCCCGGCCCAAGGCGTGATCATGGCGGCCACGGCGATCGACGGCGTGGAGACATCCATGCGCCTCTATAGCGAAGAGAGCTTCGGCCCCGTGGTGGCCGTGCTCCGCGCCAAGGACGAGGACGATGCGGTGCGCCTCGCCAATGACACGGACTATGGCCTGTCGGCCGCCGTCTTCACCAAGAATGCGGCGCGAGGCGTGGCCGTGGCGCGGCGGATCAAGTCCGGCATCTGCCATATCAACGGGCCGACGGTTCATGACGAGGCGCAGATGCCGTTCGGCGGCGTCGGCGCGTCCGGCTATGGCCGTTTCGGCGGCAAGGCGGGGATCGAACAGTTCACCGACCTTCGGTGGCTGACCCTTGAGACCCTGCCCGGCCACTACCCGATCTGAACGCCTTAAATCGACCTTGAGAGAAGCCCATGTCCGAGACCAACGACACAGCCACGTATCGGATCGCAGACGGCGTCGCCTGGGTGAGCTTCAACCGCCCCGAAAAACGCAATTGCATGAGCCCGAACCTGAACCGGCGCATGGGGGAAATCCTCGACGAGATCGAGTTTCGCGACGACTTCGGCGTCCTGGTGCTGAAGGGCGAAGGCACGGCCTGGTCCGCCGGCATGGACCTGAAGGAGTATTTCCGCGAGACCGAGGCCCAAGGGCTTGGCGGCACACGCAAGGCGCAACGCGAATCCTATGGCTGGTGGCGGCGCCTGCGCTGGTTTCAAAAGCCGACCATCGCTATGGTTAATGGCTGGTGCTTCGGCGGCGGCTACGGCCCGCTCTATGCCTGCGACCTGGCGATCGCTGCTGACGAGGCGCAATTTGCGCTCTCGGAGATCAACTGGGGCATTTTGCCGGGCGGCGGCGCGACCAAGGTGGTGGTGGACCTGCTGCCGATGCGCGACGCCATGTACCACGCCATGACCGGGGAACTGATCGACGGCAAGAAGGCCGCCCAATGGCGCCTAGTGAACGAAAGCGTGCCCCTGGCCGAGCTCGAAACCCGGGTCCTGGCCCTGGCCAAGGTGCTGCTGGCGAAGAACCCGGTGGCCCTCAAGGCCACCAAGGACGCCGTACGCCGGGTCAAGGAGATGACCTATGACAACGCCGAAGACTATCTGATCCGCGCCCAGGAAGCCGCCAACGCCTTCGACAACGAGGGTCGCCACGAGGGCATCCGGCAGTTCATCGACGAGAAGAGCTATAAGCCGGGGCTGGGCGCTTACGACAAGACTCGCGTCGGAGCGAGGTAGGTGGCCGGCCAGGGGGGCTTGTCGGTTCGGCGAGACGGCGAGACGATCTATCTGCGAACCGTCGAAAGCCTCGCCGCCTACCCCAAGTCCTTAAGCGAACGCCTGGTGTATTGGGCGAAGGCGGCGCCCGATCGCACCTTCATGGCCCGTCGCAACGCAGATGGCGGCTGGACCCGACTGACCTTCGCCCAAGCTTTGGAGAAGGCCCGTGTGATCGGCGCCGCTCTGTTGCAGCGAGACCTGTCGGCCGAGCGGCCGGTTTCGATCCTCTCCGGCAATAGCCTGGAACACGCGCTGCTGTCGCTCGGCTGTCTTTATGTGGGTCTGCCGTGGTGTCCGATCTCGCCGGCCTACGCCCAGTCGGCCGGCGACCTGGCCAAGCTTCGCTATGTGCTGGATCTGATCACGCCGGGCCTGGTGTTCGTCGACGATACAGCCGCCTTCGCCAGGGCGTTGGACGTGGTCGGGGAAGATGTCGAGATCGTCGCCGTCCACGCCTCCGACGGTCGCCCGGCGACGCCCCTCACGGAGCTTGAGGCGACGTCATCGCTCGCCGAAGCCGATGCGGCCTTCGCCGCCATCAATCCGGACACCATCGCCAAGTTTCTGCTGACCTCCGGCTCCACAGGCTCGCCCAAGGCCGTGATCAACACCCACCGGATGCTCTGCGCCAACCAGCAGATGATCGCCCAGACGGTCCCTGACCTTGGCGAAGAGCCGCCGGTGATGATCGACTGGCTACCCTGGAACCATACCTTTGGCGGCAACAAGATTGTCGGCGCGGCCCTCTATCATGGGGGCTCGCTGTATATCGACGATGGCCGCCCTGTGCCCGGCAAGTTCGACGCCACCCTGGCCAATCTGCGCGAGATTTCGCCGACGATCTATTTCAACGCCCCCGTAGGGTTCGAGATGCTGTTGCCGCATCTGGAGGCTGACGAAGCGCTGCGCCGGTCGCTGTTCGCCCGGTGCCGTTGGATCTTCTACGCCAGCGCCGGGCTGGCGCGGGACACGATCGTGCGCCTGGAGCGCCTGGCGAGCGAGACCGCCGGTCGCCCCATCCATATGCATAGCGGCCTGGGCTCGACCGAAACCGCGCCCAGCGCCCTTTGGCTGTCGCCGGACCTTAAACCCGCGTCGGATCTCGGCCTGCCCATGCCGGGGGTGGAGCTGAAGCTCACGCCGGTGGAGGGCAAGCTGGAGGCGCGCCTGCGCGGTCCAAGCATCACCCCCGGCTATTGGCGCAACCCCGAGCTGACCGCCGCCGCCTTCGACGATGAGGGCTTCTATCGCCTGGGCGACGCCGTCCGCTTCGTCGATTCGGCCGACCCATCCAAGGGCCTCGTCTTCGATGGTCGCATCGCCGAGGACTTCAAACTGTCAAGCGGAACCTGGGTCAGCGTCGGGCCGCTGCGGACCCGGCTGCTGGCCGCACTGAAACCGCTGGCCAACGACGTGGTCATCGCCGGGCTGAACCGGAAGGACGTCCGCGCCCTGGTGTTTCCCGACTTCCGCGTTTTAAGGGCGCTGGCCGGCGACAAGCCCGACGCGGCCTTGATCGAGGACGCGTCGGTGCACAACGCCTTCATCAACCGCCTGAAATCGTTCGGCGCCGACCAGGGCGGCTCAGGTCGTGTGGCGGCCCTGCTGCTCCTGACCAGGCCGCCCCGGATCGATCTGGGCGAACTCACCGACAAGGGCTCGATCAGCCAGCGCGGCGTGTTGAAGGCGCGGGCGGAGGATGTGGAGCGGCTGTATGCGTCGGCGGGCGATTGCGATGTGGTGAGTTTGGCGCCGGTTCTGGAGACGGTTCGGGCGGGGAGATCGTAGGCTCGCATGGACCTATTCAGCCCCCAGACCCGCCCCGATCCGCCGCGCAACGTCCGCCAGGGCGTCCAGGCAAGCCGGCTCCCGCCATCTTGCGCCGGCTTTCGACGCCGAGAGCGCCGCCGCCACCTTTCCGCCTGGGCCGTAAACGGGGACGGCCAGGCAGTAAAGGTCGTCCTGGAGTTCGGCGTCATCGACCGCGTAGCCTTGCGCGATCACCTGTAGCAGCTCGGCCCGCAACGCGCCGGGCTCGGTGAGGGTGTTGGCGGTCAGGGCCACAAACGGACCGGCCGCCAGATAGGCGTCTATGGCCGGCGCGCCCCGGTGAGCCAGCAGCACCTTGCCGATGCCGGTGCAGTAGGCTTCGAGCTGGATCAGCTCGCTGGTCAGGACGGGCGGACCGCCCCCGTGCGCCTTCACCACATAGGTCACCATGTCGTTTTCCAGCACACCGAGATGCACGGTGGCCCTGAGCTGGCGGGAAAGCTGAAGGAGCAAGGCGCGACTCACCTGAGCCAGCACCGACCGTTCATCCGCGACAGCGAGGCGCGCCAGGGTCAGCCCGGACGCATAGCGACCCCGGCCGATACGGCAAAGAAGGCCCGCGCGCAGGAAGGCGGACGCCATGCGCTGGGCGGTCGCCCTCGGGGTTCCTATACGCGCGGCGAGCGTAGCCAGCGAGTTGGCTCCGGCGTCGTCCACCACGGCTGCAAACAGCGCCAGACTCTTCTCGATGGCGGCGGCGCCACGCGGGCTGGAGTTCGTCACTGTCTCACCATGTGGGCAAATGAGGCCGCTGTAAATTGCCTTTGATCCCAAGGCCGCGTCTAAGCTGCTCGACCAAGGAACGTGTGTTTCGTGCATCTCCACTCTCCTTCCCGCTTTCGCGGGGATGAGCGGAGGAAGGGGAGTGGGCCAAGCACGAATAGAGGGGACATTAGACCCAATGACATCCGCCTGGGAGGCCGCCGCTGAGCGCTTGCGCAAGGCCTATACGGATGGCCCCGTTCCTCCATTGCGCGACGTGCTTGCACCTTCGAACGGCGAAGGCGCCTACCGCGTACAAAGCCTCAATACCGAGTTCTGGCGGTCAGCCGGCCGGCGGGTCGTCGGGCATAAGGTCGGCTTGACCGCCAAGGCGGTGCAGGCCCAGCTCGGCGTCGATCAGCCCGATTTTGGGGTTCTGTTCGAAGACATGCGCATCGCCAACGGCGGCGTGTTGGAGGTGTCGTCGGTCATCCAGGCTCGCGCCGAGGCGGAAGTGGCCTTCGTCCTGGCGCGTGATCTGAACGATCCCGATGCAACGGCGGAAACGGCGGCGGCGGCGATCGCCTACGCTACGCCGGCCATCGAAATCGTCGATAGCCGTATCGCCGACTGGAAGATCACCTTCGCCGACACCGTTGCCGACAATGGATCGTCGGCCTTCTTCGTGCTGGGCGACGTCCAACTGCCCTTGGGCGGCCTTGATCTCTACACCTGCGGCATGGCGCTGGAGATCAACGGCGCTGTGGTGTCGCTGGGCGCAGGCGCAGCCTGCCTCGGCCATCCGCTCAACGCCGCAGCCTGGCTGGCCCGCACCTTGGCGAGGTCCGGCGAAGGATTGAAGGCGGGCGATGTGGTGCTGAGCGGCGCGCTCGGGCCGATGGTGGGTTTGAAGGCCGGCGATGTCGTTCGCGCCGCCATCGGCGGCCTAGGCGAATGCGGATTTACAGTGTCAGGAGCGGCGTCATGAGCGACAGGATAAAGGTTGCGATCATAGGCTCCGGGAACATCGGCGCCGACCTGATGATCAAGATCATGCGGCACTCGTCCGTACTGGAAATGGCGGCCTTTGTCGGTATCGATCCGGAGTCCGATGGCCTGAAGCGTGCCGCGCGGCTAGGCGTCGCCATCACCCATGAGGGGATTGAGGGCCTTCAGGCCCTGCCGGTGTGGCCCGAGATCGGCATCGTCTTCGACGCGACATCCGCCGGCGCCCATAAGAAACACGCCGCGATCTGTCAGGCCGCCGGCAAGGTGATGATCGATCTGACGCCGGCTGCGATCGGTCCCTATGTCATCCCGGTCGTGAACGGCGACGCCTATCTGGATGCGCCCAACGTCAACATGGTCACCTGCGGCGGTCAGGCGACCATACCGATCGTAGCCGCGGTCTCCTCGGTCTCCACCGTGCACTACGCCGAGATCGTCGCCTCTATCGCGTCGAAGTCGGCCGGCCCCGGCACCCGCGCCAATATCGACGAGTTCACCGAAACCACCTCGCTCGCGATCGAAACCGTGGGCGGCGCGGCCAAGGGGAAGGCGATCATTATCCTCAATCCCGCCGAACCGCCGATGATGATGCGCGACACCGTGCTCACCCTGTCATCGGGCGGGACCGAAGCCGAGATCGAGGCCGCGGTCGTCGCCATGGTCGCCAAGGTCAACGCCTATGTGCCCGGCTACCGCCTGAAACAGAAGGTGCAGTTCGAACGCTTCGGCGCCAACAACCCGGTGAAGATTCCGGGGCTCGGTACGTTTGAGGGCGTCAAGACCACCGTCTTTCTAGAGGTCGAGGGCGCCGCCCATTACCTGCCCGCCTACGCGGGCAACCTCGACATCATGACCTCTGCGGGCCTCAAGACGGCCGAGAAGATCGCCGCGCGCAAGCTGATGGCGGAGGCCGCGTAATGGCGTTCGATCCCACCCAGCAAAAGCTCTACATCCAGGATGTCACCCTGCGCGACGGTATGCACGCCATCCGTCACAGCTATGGCCTGGATCACGTGCGCGCCATCGCCAAGGCGCTGGATGAGGCCCGGGTCGACGCCATCGAGGTGGCCCACGGCGACGGCCTGAACGGCTCCAGCTTCAACTATGGTTTCGGCGCCCATACCGATTGGGAATGGATCGAGGCGGTCGCCGACGTCCTGCACCACGCTGTCCTGACGACCCTGCTCCTACCCGGCATCGGCACGGTGCATGACCTGAAGCAAGCCTATGATCTGGGCGTCCGCTCAGTGCGGATCGCCACCCACTGCACCGAGGCGGACGTCTCCAAACAGCATATCGAAGCCGCCCGCACGCTCGGCATGGACACGGTCGGCTTTCTGATGATGAGCCACATGGTCGAGCCCGATGTTCTGGCGCAACAGGCCAAGCTGATGGAAAGCTACGGCGCAACCTGCATCTATGTCACCGACTCCGGCGGCGCGCTGGATATGGACGGCTATCGCGCGCGCTGCGAGGCCTATGATCGAGTGCTGAAACCTGAGACACAACGGGGCATCCACGCACACCACAACCTGTCGCTGGGGGTGGCGAACTCCATCGTCGGCGTCCAAGCCGGCGCGATCCGGGTGGACGCCTCCTTGGCGGGCATGGGCGCGGGCGCCGGCAATGCGCCGCTCGAAGTCTTTATCGCCGCCGCCGAACGCAAGGGCTGGAACCACGGCTGCGACCTCTACAAGTTGATGGACGCCGCGGAGGATCTTGTGCGCCCGCTTCAGGACCGGCCGGTGCGGGTGGATCGCGAAACGCTCAGCCTCGGCTATGCCGGCGTCTACTCCAGCTTCCTGCGCCACGCCGAAAAGGCCGCCGCCGACCATCACCTGGACACCCGGGAAATCCTCGTTGAACTCGGCCGCAGGCGCATGGTGGGCGGCCAGGAAGACATGATCGTCGATGTGGCGCTCGACCTCGAAAGCCAACGGGCGGCGCTGGCGCAGGCTTGAGACGCGCCGGGGATCACATCGGCCAGCGCTTGCGGGACGTCTTCCGCGCTATCGCGCGGCCCCTCCGTCAGCTTCGCTGACACCTCCCCATCGCTTCGCGACAGGGAGGATAAAAAAGCTCAGTCTTTTAGTCTTCCCATCTTCGATGGCGGAGTAGCGCGGAGCCGGGCGGAATGGGGCAGATCAGCAATTAGGGCGAATCGCTCGGAACCGCCTCCCCGACCAGCAAGTCCTCATAGAAGGCGCCAATCGGTCGGGTCGGGTGGGCGATCTGGATCTCCAGAATCCACAATCCGGCCTTTGGACAGGCGTCGAAGTCGCCGAGCGCCCCCGCCTTGTAGATGGCGTGGGGAAAATCGCTGACGCGGTGACCTTTCACCCACCAGTTCAGGCGCCAGCCTGCAGCCTCGGCGCATTCGGCGGCGTAGCGATAGAGGCTTTCGCCGCCAAGTTGGTCCTGGCGCCAACGCGTGGCGACCTTAAGCCAAAGGTCTCGCGCCGCTTGCGCACAGGCGGCCATCTCAGGATCGTCGCCGACGACGAAGGTGTCGCCAGCATCGCCTTCATGACCGTCCCATACGACGCCCAGATCGACGAAGAAGAGGTCGTTCTGGCGCAGGCGACGCTCAGGTTCGCTGTGCGCCTTGAAGGTCTTGAGCGTTCCCTCGCCGAAACGGATGATGGTTCGGTGCCACAACCGCTCCATACCCATGCGCTCGAGGGCGTCCTGAGCCAGAGCGTAGGCCTCCGCCTCGGTCATCCCCGGCTCGATCGCGCGCGCAATCGCGTTGACGGCGTCGAAGGTCAGATCACGCGCCTTCACCATGGCCGGCAAGGAAAACCGCTTCCCCACTGCTTCCTGACGCGGATGAGCGGCGACGCTCATGACCCTAGATGACGCTCGGCGTGCCAGCGCAGCTGCGCCGCCATGAAGGTCGAGATGAAATAATAGCTGTGGTCGTATCCGGGGGAGATATTCAGCGTCAGCGGGATGCCCGCCTCGTGGCAGGCGGCCGCCAGCAGCTCCGGCCGGAGCTGGCCTTCGAGGAATTGATCCGCACCGCCTTGATCGACCAGGAGCGCCGGCGCCCGCGCGCCGTCCTCGATCAGCGCCACCGCGTCATGCTTACGCCAGAGGCTCTGGTCCTGTCCGAGATAACCGGAGAGCGCCTTCTGCCCCCAGGGCGCCTGGGTCGGCGCCACGATCGGTGCGAAGGCAGAGATGGCCTTATAGCGATCTGGAAAGGTCAGCCCGATGGTGAGGGCGCCATGCCCGCCCATGGAATGGCCCATAATCGACTGCCGGCCCATGTCCGCCGGGAAATGGGCGGCGATAAGAGACGGCAGCTCCGAGGTGACATAGCTCCACATCTTATAGTGGGCGGCGAACGGCGGCTCGGTCGCATCGACATAGAAGCCGGCGCCGTGGCCGAAGTCATAGGCGCCCGTGGGGTCGTCGGGCACGCCGTCGCCCCTGGGACTGGTGTCGGGCGCCACAAAGATCAGGCCGAGCTCGGCGCAGGCCGCCCGATACTCACCCTTTTCCGTGACGTTGGCATGGGTGCAGGTGAGACCCGACAGATACCAGACGACCGGGAGCTTCGCGCCCTCGTTATGGGGGGGAACGAAGACCGAAAAGGTCATGTCGGTCCCGGTCGTGACCGAGCTGTGCTTGTAGACGCCCTGGCGCCCGCCATGGCTGAGGTTGGTTGAAACCGTCTCAATCGTCATCGCGCCAAACCGCCCTGCCTCAATAGACCACGACCGAGCGGATGCTTTTGCCCTCGTGCATCAGGTCGAAGCCCGTATTG
>Ga0116226_10003736_pt1 | contig 13428 bp, 5 predicted proteins | sample S1TSphfallax_FD_89692 | JGI IMG/M metagenome (GOLD analysis project Ga0116226, IMG submission 89692) | Host-associated microbial communities from peat moss isolated from Minnesota, USA - S1T2_Fa - Sphagnum fallax MG | ecosystem: Host-associated > Plants > Peat moss > Unclassified | place: USA...
ATCCCGAAGAGCCTTTGGAGAAAGAAGCTCCCTTCGAGCCGGAGACTGCGTCGGCGTCTTACCGGATCGATCCGGTGGCTCCGCGCGAGTATCGTTTGTCTCCGGTGGTTGAGGAGGAGCTGGAAACCCCGGTCGAAGAAGCGAAGGCTCCGGCGGTCGTTCCGTCTGAGGAGATCGTCCAGCAGGAGTCGTTCGCGGTCGAGTCTGAAATCGTTCATACTGCGGAGTTGGCTGCGGTCGAGGCGGAAATTGTTCACGCGCCGGAGACGGGAGACCCGGTTGAGTCCGATCCTGTCGCGAACGCCGAAGCGCCGGTTGAGGAACAGGCCGCTCTGGAAGAGATTACGGCAGCGAGCTATGAGGATGCGGTTGTTTCCGCGCCGCAGCCCGATGTCGTTCCCATCGAGGCGGTTCCCCTGCATACTGCTCCTTCCGATAGCATTCATATCGACACGGGTACAGTGGAGTCGGCTGATCCTTTGTTGGCGTACGAGGTGGAGAGCGGGGCGGCCAGCGGGGCGGTGGTGGAGTTGCCGGGCGCGTTCGAGACCGAGTTTGTGGACGACGACGAGTTCGCCGAGGATCCGCGTGGATTTGCTCCCGGCGCGGGAACGCTGGAAGAAGAGGTCATTGAGGAAGAGGAATACGATTCGGAACCGCTTCGCGCCTTCGCCGACGAGCACGACCTGGACGATTTGGAAGAGGAGACGCTAGACAATTTGTCGGGCGCTGAAATCAGCGAGATGGTTCGCGACGCGCACCTGGAGCAGCGGATCGGGGCGTCTCCCGACGGCTTGATTTTGGAACCCGAAGGGGAAGGCGAGGAGGTTGAATACGGCGAGGCCGAAGGCGAACTGGACGACGACGACGAGGAAGAAGATGCGGTTGGGGAGCAGTCGGCAAGCTTGGCGCCCGCTCCTGCGCGGCGCGATGGCCGAACCGACGAGGGTCGGACGGACGACAGCCGGCGTGGCGGACGCGGACCGCGCAGGCGGGGGCGTCCCAACAGCGGCAGCAGCGGCGGAAGCCGTCGCGCGAATTCGCAGCTGTCCGACCTGCCGATTATCAGCGAGTTGCTGAAGCAGGGGCAGGAGATCCTGGTCCAGATCGCGAAGGAGCCGATCGCCAAGAAGGGCGCGCGGATCACGAGCCACATCGCTTTGCCGGGGCGGTTTCTGGTGTTCATGCCGACGGTGAACCATGTCGGGGTGTCGCGGAAGATTTCGTCCGACGAAGAGCGGCAGCGGCTAAAGCGTATTTTGATCAGCGAAAAAGGCGCGGCCTCTGGCGGGTTCATCGTGCGGACAGCCGCGGATGGCGCGGGCGAGGACGATTTGCGGGCGGACATCCGCTTCCTGATCAGCCTTTGGAACGATATCAAGCAGCGGGCCGACGATGGCAAGGCTCCGGCGCTGATTTACCACGATTTGAACCTGATTGAGAGGGTGTTGCGCGACCAGGTTTCGGCGAATTTCTCGACGATTTGGGTCGATAATGAGGCCGAATACGAGCGTATTTTGCGCTTTTTGCAACGTTTTGAGCCTTCTTTAGTGCGCCGCGTGAAGCTGTACACGAAAGAGACGCCGCTGTTCGAGCAGTTCGGCATCCAGGACGAGATCGGCAAGGCGCTGAAGTCGAAGGTCTGGCTGAAGTCGGGGGGGTCGATTGTCATTAACCAGACGGAGGCGCTGGTGGCGATCGACATCAACACCGGCAAGTATGTCGGCAAGACGGCGCGCCTCGAGGACACGATTCTGCGGACGAATCTGGACGCGATTCCCGAGATCGTTCGGCAGATTCGGCTGCGCGATCTGGGCGGCATCATCGTGATCGACTTCATCGACATGGACGACCGCAAGAACCGGCATCGGGTGATGGCGGCGCTGGAAGAGGAGCTGAAGTCGGACCGCGCCCCGTCGAAAGTGCTGCAGTTCAACGATTTCGGCTTGGTGGCGATCACCCGAAAGCGGGTGAAGCAGTCGCTGGAGCGGACGTTGAGCGTGCAGTGCGAGATTTGCGCGGGCACAGGTATGGTGAAGAGTCCGACGACGGTGTGCAACGAAATCTACACCGAGCTGCGTAAGATGCAGAAGCATTTGGAGCGGGCGGACGTGCTGCTGCGGGTGAATCCGGAAGTCGTGAAGACGCTGAAGGCGAACAATGCCAAGTGGCTGAACGAGCTGGAGGAGATGACGGGCAAGACGATCATTGTGAAGAGCGATCCGGCGCTGCATCCGGAGCAGTTCGATATCCACTAAGGGCAGGGAAGTAGGGATTAGGAGCTTGTTCGAGACTGGTATTTTGCTCGCGAGCGGTCGGGGTTGTTTCCTGGCCGCTTTGTTTTGTTGGGGTTGAGACGCTTTGGAATCGCAGGTGGAAAGTTGAGAGGTAAGACTTGAAGAGACTCCTTGTTCTTGTCGCATTCGCGGTTGGCACTGGATTTGCCCAGTCAGCTTCGGCACCGTATCCGCTGACGGTTACCGTGGAAGGGTCGCGGGTCGATACGCAATGCATAGGGACGTTGTGCCCATCTTATCTGCGGTTGACAGCGTTGGTTGGCGGCCGCCATTTTGAATTGGAGGGATCCAAGAAACGAACTCCTGAATCCATCCTGGTGCTGGGCGATTACAAAGCGAAATTGATCACGGACGAGCACAGCAAGCCGTATTTATCTGAAACAGTCTACGAGTTGCAGTATCCCGATGGCTCGACCGAGAAGTTCTTGGTGGTCAGCGAGAGCAAGTAGGCAGAGCAAGTTGGCAGAGCGAGCAGGACCGCTGGATTCGCCGGCGGCCCTGGTAGTTGCTTACTTGGCTTCGGCCTCGGCTCCGGGGAAGAGATTCGGGAGCGGGGCGCTTTTCTGCTTGTCGAGTTCGCGATGCGGCAGCGGTTTGCGGGGCAGCATCTGGTCGCGCATGGCGGCGTTGTAGACGAAGATGGCCTCGACGGTCGCAGCCTGTTTCAAATCAGCGGCTTGCAGGCGCTCGTAGGTGTCCATGTTGGAGTGGTGGGTGCGGGTCTCGTAATCCATCGGGTCCTGGATGAACTGGAAGCCCGGGATGCCGACGGCGTCGAAGGAAAGGTGGTCGGTCCCGCCGGTGTTTTGCGAAGTGATCGTGGCGACGCCGAGGTCTTTGAGCGGGGCCATCCATTGCTCGAAGATGGGGCGGACGGCGAGGTTTTGCTGGAGGTAGATGCCGCGGATCTTGCCGGTTCCGTTGTCGAGGTTGAAGTAGCCGGAGACGAGCTTCTGCTCTGGCTTCAGCTCGAGCGGGCCGCCGGGGGCGCGCAGGAACTCGGGCAGCTTGAGCTGTTCGGGGTCGGTTGTTTCCGGGGATGAGCCGAAGTGAATCTTGGCGTAGCCGACAGAGCCGAAGAGGCCCTGCTCTTCGCCGGTCCAGAGGGCGATGCGGATGGTCCGGCGGGGATGCGCGTCGATCGCCTTGAGAATGCGCATGACTTCGAGGGCGACGACGGTGCCCGCTCCATTGTCGGTGGCTCCGGTGCCGGCGATCCAGCTGTCGAGGTGGCCGCCGACCATGACGATTTGGTCTTTCAACGCGGGATCGGTGCCGGGAATCTCGGCGACGGTGTCGAAGCCGTGCTCATGGTCGCCGGTGAATTTGGTTTCGATGTCGGCTTCGAGGGTGACGGGAACATGCGCCTGCAGGAGCCGGTAGACTCGTCCCCAGCTCTCGATCTGGGCGACGGCCTCGGGAATTTTGACCGCGCCTTCGCGGGTGTAGGGCTTGCGGCCGAGGGCGGAGCCGTTGTCGTCGAAAATGATGCCGGTGCCGCCGCCGCTGCCGCTGTCGCGGCTGGGGCGAATGACGGCCAGGGCCTTTTCGTCGGCGAGGAACTGCGGGATTTTGTCAGCCAGCGCGAGGCGTCCAATATAGGCCTTGATCCGGGATTGATACTCGGGGCTGTTCGGATCGCGGCTGCCGCCAGCGTCGTTGGCCATGTCTTCCAGTTCCTTGTCGGTGTAGCGGCTGAAAAACGCCTTGTCGGGCACCGGCACGGGCCGCATTTCGCCCAGTAGAACGATCTTGCCGGCCAGCTTGCCTTTGTATTGCTCGAAGTCCTTCTCGTCCGAGATATTGACCAGGATGGCCGGACCGCTCACCGGGCCATTGGTGGATGGCGACCACGGCAACGCCTGCGCGTTGAAGATCGCGGTGTCGGGCGAGGTCATCCGCACCCAGGTGTTGAGCTGCTGCCAGCCGAGGCCGAAGTCGCCCCAGTCTTCGAGATGGGCGTTGACGCAGCCCATGGCGGCGAGCTGGTCGCGCGTCCAGGCATTGGCCTTGGCAAGATTGGGCGAGCCGGTCAGCCGGGGGCCGATGCCGTCGTCCAAGGCCGAGGCATATTCCATGACATGAGAGTGTTGCAGGCCCTCTTCGCGAATGCGCATGTAGGCGTCGAGGTCGATTTTCTCGACGGCCGGCTGGGGCTGCTCCCAGGCCGGGACGTCTGGCGGCTTGGGCTTGTCGGCGGCGCGGGAAGCCATCGATCCGAGGCAAAAAGCGGTCATCAGCGTTGTCGACACAGAACGGCGCGCAAGAAAGGGCATTGCGGGTGTTTCCTCCATAGATTGGAAAGGATGAGAATAGCAGAATGGCGGTTTTCAGCGGTTTTCCCTTTTGGTTCCGGCCGAAGAGTGTTCTCAAGAGGGCTTAGGGATTTCCTGTCCGCAGGCTGCCTTGACCTGCCGGACAGCCCTCTGTAGCATCCAAGCCATGTTCCGAACAGCCAGACGATGGACGTTGCTCTTGGCTGCGGTTTCTCTCGCAAACCCAGCCGGCCCAGAGCGAGTGACTTCGGAGTTTCGCGAGAAAGCAGTCTTATGCTCTCTCAGTTTCCGCAGGTTCCAGGGCAAAACCTACTCTTCGTACAACAGGCCCCATTTGCTTGGCATTCCCCAGTCGCTTGGCATTCCCCAGTTGCTTGGCATTGGTAGCCGCAGTTTTCAGCTAATAATCGCCAGCCTGGCGATATTGGCGTCCGCGGGAGTGGCGCGGGCTCAAAGTGGCGGGGGCTTCGGCAGCATCACGGTTGTTCCTCAGCGGCTCTCGAATGGGTCGCCGTTTCTGCTCACGGTCAAGGTTGCCGAGACGGTTTCGTCGGTGGAAGGTAGCTGGACGGGGCGGAAGCTTCTGTTCTTTCGGGACAAATCGGTCTTTCGAGAGAAGCCGGGCCTTGGCGGCGAGATTTGGCGCGCCCTCGCTGGCGTGGATGTGGAGACGGCTCCAGGGACGTATCCGCTGGAGATCGAGGCGACGACGGGCGATGGGAAGAGGCTGAAAACATTGATGCAGATACCGGTTGCCGCGGCGAACTACCGCAGCGGGCGGCTCAGCGTGGCGGAGAATTTCGTCGTCCCCGATGCCGCGACGCAGACAGAGATCGCGGCGGACAAGGAGCTGAAAGACCGCGTTTTCGCGAAGAGCGCGCCCGAGCCGGAATGGTCGGGGGAGTTCTTAAAGCCGGTGAACGCGGCGGCGACGGACTCCTTCGGGACGCGGCGGACGTTCAACGGCAAGCTGGCGAGCATCCACCGGGGCATGGATTTTCGCGCGCCGCCGGGGACTCCGGTGGGCGCGGCGAACTCGGGGACAGTCATTTTGGCGAGGAAGCTCTTCTACGAGGGGAATTGCGTGGTGATCGACCACGGACAGGGTTTCATGACGATTTACATGCATCTTTCGCGCCTCGATCTGGCGGAAGGCGCCAGGGTGCGCAAGGGCGAGCGCCTCGGGCTGAGCGGCGCGACGGGTCGGGTGACGGGGCCGCACCTCCACTTCGCGGCCCGATGGCAGGGCGCGTACGTGGACCCGGCGGGGCTTTTCGCGTTGCCGTTGGGCGGGAAACCCTAGGGCGGCGGAAGCATTTAGACAGGCAGAAGCCCCCCTTCGTCCTCGACCACCAGCTCGTCGACGGCAATGCCGAGATGGCGTCCGAGGGTGTTCAGCCGTGCTAGCCAGGCGGCAAAGTCGGGGGGATTTAAGCCGAAAGTTTGCCGGCGAGAGACTTCGAGGATGTCGTACCAGATGTTCTGGGCGTGCCAAAGCCGGATGTCGAAGGAGAATTCGCGGAGCACCTCGGCAACCTGGATGGCGCGATCGAGGTGGTCGAGGTCGTCGGGATTTTTGTGCAGCAAGACCATGGCCCGCTTGATGCGCTCGGCCGCGCTGTAGCTGAGATTTTCGGCGTCGAGGCCGATTTGGATGTCTTTCGCCTTCCCGATCAACAAGCGAATGGCCACTTCATCGATCGGATCGGCTTCGAGTGCGCGACGAATGCCGGAATTGAGGGAATAGCCGGCGGCGATGGTGAGGGCGGAGGGCTTGGGCAAGCCGGAGACGCTCAGAAACTCGAGCAGCGAGGCGTGGCGTTCGTAGATCGCGCTGAAAGTGGTCTCGATCTCGCCCAGCGTGGGTTCGAGAATGATCTTGAGAATGCGCCGCTCCTCGTCGTTGAAGAGGGAGTTGATGGAGTAGGTGTGCTCCCCGAAATAGCGGTCGAAGAGGCGGATAACGGCGGGGATGTCGGCGCGGTTGACCGCCGCGCGGATCGCGGCCAGGAAGGAATCGAAGCCCTCTTCGTCGGTTGGGCCGGGGTCCTCGGCAAGGCGTTTGACGGCGGCGGTGATGTTTTGGTCCCCAAAGTGGAAGACCGCGTAGATCACCGGCTCGGACTCTCCAGTGATCGTCGAAGAGACCAGCGCGCGCCCGATCAAGAGGCGGCCATGGCCGGGGGTGAGCGATTCCAGGCTGAGCCGCCGCACCGTGTAGCCGAAGAGGCAGGTCTGCTCGGGATAGCTGGAAAAGACGGAACTGATCGCATAATGGGCGGCGATTTCCTCAAGCCCGACTTGCGCGGTGCGGGCGTGGCGCAGGTAAATCTCGCCGCCGTCGACAGCCCGGGGATCGTTGCTCTTGGCAAGCCTCAGGCGCTCGACGAAACCGTCTTCGAGGCCGGCCGCGTCTGGGCCGAAGACCTCCGCCGCGAGTTGCACGACCCGTCCCGCGTAGGCGATGATCTGGACGGTTTCAATGCCGGAGATATCGTCGAAGAACCAGCCGCAGCTGGTGTACATGAGCATGGCATGGCGCTGCATCTCCATTAGCTTCAACGCGACGACGCGTTCGGTCGCATCGAGGGGGCGGGCGGCCTGGGCGTTCAGGAATGGATCGGCATTGGCGACCGGATTTCCGGGATGGCCGCAAGTGGTTTCTCCCCGCGCCAGAACTACCTCGATGTAGGCGTCGCGAGCGGCCCAAACATCCTTGAAAAGACCTTGTCCGATCTTCTCGGTCAGCGGCGCGATGGTGTCGCGAAGCCAGTCCAAGGCCTCGCGCAGCGGCCCGCGCCATTTCTGGTTCCAACCCGCCTTGCCGCCGTTGCAGCCGCAATCCGAGCGCCAGCGCTCGACCCCGTGAAAACAGCTCCACGAGGTGTTTTCGTAAATTTCCGCCTGGCAGTCAGGCGGGAAGCGGTCGAGGAACTCGCCGTAGTTGGTCAGCGTGGCCTCGCCGCGCTGCTCGATCAACCGCAGCGCGTAGGAGAGCGCCATTTCGCCGTAGCGATGGTGGTGGCCATAGCTCTCGCCATCGGTGGCGACGTGGACCAGCTGGGCCTTTGGCTTGGCATCCCCCACGACCGGGTCGGGGCGAAAGCCCGCCATAAGGCGGTTGGCGAAGTCGTCGCCGCTGTTGAGCAGACGGTCGAAGGCGATCGCCCGGGAGCGAGGCCCGTCGTAGAAGAAGACCGCGATGCTGCGGCCCGATTTGAGCCTCACCAGGTAAGGGCGGGTGGTGTCGACGCTGGCGTTGGGCGTTTCCTGCCAGGAAGCGGGTGAGGCGGGTTTGGAAACTTCGTCGTCGTCGGGCTTGAGTTTGCGCTTGGGCTGCTCCGCCAGCGGTCGCACACGGGCGCATTGGCTGGGCGCGAGCACGGTGAAGAGGATGCCGTGGTCGGCCAGCAGAGAAAGGGTTTCGCTGTCGGCGGCGGTCTCCGAGAGCCACATTCCCTCCGGCATTCGCCCAAAACGCGACTGGAAGTCGGCGATGCCCCAGCGAATCTGCGTGACGCGGTCGCGTGTCGAGGAAAGCGGCATGATGATGTGGTTGTAAACCTGCGCCATCGCCGACCCGTGGCCGCCGAAGCGCATTTGGCTCCGCCGGTCCGCCTCGATGATGTGGTGGTAGGCCCGCGGCGCGTTTTCTTCCAGCCAGGAGAGCAGCGTCGGCCCGAAATTGAAGCTGATGCGCGCGTAATTGTTGATGATCCGGATGATCTGGTTGTCCGGATTCACGATCCGCGAAGCCCCGTTGGGCGCGTAGCACTCGGCCGTGATGCGCTCGTTCCAGTCGTGATACGGGGCGGCCGAATCTTGCGTCTCGACCGTCTCGAGCCACGGATTTTCCCGCGGGGGCTGGTAAAAGTGGCCATGGATGGCGATAAAACGGCCGTGAGCTTGCGCTGGGGCGTTCGACAGATCTGGCATTGTGAACTAGTTCTCCACAGTCATTAAAGAGCAGCGCCGCCGCCAGAGCAATGTCGCATTGCTCGAATTCGCAAGAAAACAGTGCAAGATCGGTCTTCGGAGCTTATAAACCAAAACGGGAATCTCGGCTGGAGAGCGCGGATTGGCGGACGGCTAGGGCATTTTCACTTCCGATGCTTAGCAAGCGACCACTCTCGGCGTGGCTTTTCCGCAGAAAAAGCCGCAGCTCACGGGTCTCGCCAATGCCGGCTGGAAGTGAAAACGCCCTAGTCCGGCGGCGGAGACGCTTTCCCGGCCAGATCGCAGGCCCGCCACAAATACCAGGCCGCCACCGATCGCCACGGGCGCCACTTTTCTCCCCGCCGAAGCAGCTGCTCCGGCTTGGGCAGCAGGTCATTCGAAAATGGTTTGTTCTTCGGGATTCGCCGGAAAGTCAACGCGAAACCCTTCCTCACGCCATAGTCCGAAACCGGCAAAACATCGGGGCGCCCCAGCCGAAACATCAGCAGCATCTCGACCGTCCACGGCCCGATGCCGCGCACCTGGGTCAAGTGTTCGATGATCTCGTTGTCGCCCATGCGCCGGATGCGGGCCAGGGTCGGGACGGTTCCGTCCAGCGTCTTGGCGGCAAGATCCCGAAGCGCGAGAATTTTTCCTTGCGAGACGCCGGCGGCGCGCAGCTGTTCGTCGGGAGCCGCCAAAATGTGTTCAGGGGCCGGGTGGAGGTCGCCGAAGACGTGCAGCAGCCTTGCCAGGATCGCCGCCGCCGCCTTGCCGTGCAATTGCTGATAGATGATCGATTCGAGCAAGGCCTCGAAAGGCGAATGGGAACTCTTGGTTTTCAGGCCAAAGGGGCCGGCGGCGGCGATCAGCGCGCCCAGCTTGGGGTCGGCGAGCGTCAAGTGGCGGCAAGCTTCCCCGGAATCGTATCGCACCGCGCGGCGTCCATCGACCATAGTGCATTTATTCTATTAAAGATCTCTAACTCCAATGATTGGAAGAGTTGGCCAAATAAGCTCGTCGCGGTTCCATTTTGGAACGACTGCCGCGATACAAGTTCGATTTTTTTTGGTTTTACCCAATTCGCCTTGCCAGTAGTCCCTTGGTTGCTGCTATATTCTTCTTTTGGACAAGTAAATGATTCGACGGATCAATAGAAGATCCCAACGAAGAGGCGGGCTGTAGTTTAAGCTACGCCGTCTCGCGGCAACGCGTAACTTGAGGAAGCAGGAACGCATTCATGGCGCAGATTTTTGACCGCAGCTCGAACGCTTTGGCCCGGGCCAGTCTGGTTTTGACAGGGTTGATCGTGATCGCGCTCGGCGTGACTCTCGACCAATTGCAGCGGTCCCCGTGGGTGACCCGTCAAGGCCAGCGAGCAGACCAGCCAGTTCCATTCAGCCACAAGCACCATGTGATGGGGCTGGGTGTGCAGTGTCAGTACTGTCACACCTCGGTCGAGAAGTCGAGCTACGCGGGCATCCCTCCAACCAAGACCTGCATGAACTGCCACTCCCAAATTTGGACCAACGCGAATCTGTTGGAGCCGGTGCGGCATAGCTGGGCGACCGGCGAGTCCATCACCTGGACCAAGGTTCACGACCTTCCCGACTACGCTTATTTCAATCACGAGATTCATGTGAACAAGGGCTTGGGTTGTTCGAGCTGCCATGGGCGCGTCGATCTGATGCCCATCATGTACCAGCAAAACACTTTGCAGATGGAGTGGTGCCTGAACTGCCACCGCAACCCGGAGAAGAATCTGCGGCCGACGAGTGAGATCTACAATATGGCTTGGACGGGGCCTTCGACCGATAGCCCGGTATGGTGCGGCTCCACCGGTCGGAAGAATGGCGTTCCCACGGCGCAGACGGTATCCTGCACGACGATCAACCCGGCCGATGGCGGCGTGACCGTGGCGGCATTGCAGTCGGCGGGATCGGTGACGAGCCAATTGCCGGGGCCCGGCCTGCATGAAGCCGCAACCGTCAGCGACGCGGGCAGCGCTTCCTTGCCGGCGCCGGCCATCGCTTACCAGAAATTTACCGATCAGGCCAAGCTGGGCAATTACTTGGCCGATCAATATCACATCCGCACTCCGCGAGAGCTAAGCAGTTGCGAGGTTTGTCACCGATGAACGATACAAGAGCGGACAAGGTGTCGGGTACTCGCCTGCAGGCAGAAGGACAGTATTCATTGACCGATGAAGCATCAGGCCAGAAGCTGGTAGTTCTGGACGCGGCGTCTTCGCAGGCCCAGGGGCTCACACTCGAGCAAGCCCGGGCGGCGCTCTCTGGGAAAGGCGGCAAGCGTTACTGGCGCAGCCTCGAAGAGATCTCCGGCGCTCCAGGCTTCGATGAAATGCTGGAGCGGGAGTTTCCCCGCCAGGCATCCGAATGGATCGATCCGGTTTCCCGACGCGGCTTCCTGAAAATCATGGGCGCGTCGATGGCGCTGGCCGGACTTTCCGGTTGCACCAAGCAGCCCGATGAGCCGATTTATCCCTATATCAAGCAGCCGGAAGACCTGATTCTCGGCAAGCCTAACTACTTCGCCAGCGCCCACCCATTCAACACCGGCGCGATCCCAGTTCTAGTCAAGAGCGACGCTTATCGTCCGATCAAGGTGGACGGGAACCCCGACCATCCTATTACCCGCGGCAGTTCCGATCCCATCACCCAGGGAACCCTGCTGGCGCTTTACGACCCCGATCGTTCGCAGCATGTCCGCTATCGCGGAGAGAATCGCGAGTGGGCCGAGTTTGTTGAGGCTTTTCAGACGCATCTCGCCGTCAAAAAGCCAGTCGGCGGCGCAGGCATTTACGTGTTGACCAGCACGGTAACCTCGCCAACGTTGGCCGGCCAGATCAAGAAAGCCCAATCCGCGTGGCCCAACGCGAAATTTCTACAGTACGACCCGGTCAACCGCGATTCCGCCTATGCTGCGACTGCTGCGGCTTTTGGATCCCCAGTCGACGCGCAATATCGACTCGAAGGCGCGGACGTCATTGTCTCGCTTGACGCCGATTTCCTCTCTGGAATCACTCAACCCGGCTTTCAGAAACTTGCCGGGGACTATTCGCGCCGCCGCAAGCTCGATGGCGCTAAGATCGAGATGAATCGGCTCTACGCCGTCGAGAGCGCTGTCACCACCGCTGGCATGAAGGCGGAGCATCGCCTTGGTCTGCGCGCAAGCGACATTCCGGCCTTCGCTGTCACCTTGGCTGCCGCGATCACTGGCGGCCAGGCCCCTTCCGGTTATAGTTGGACGCCGGAACAGCAGCATTTTCTCCAGGCGTTGGTCAAGGATCTCAAGGACAGCGCGGGCAAGTCGGCAATCATTCCTGGAGAGCAGCAATCTCCCGAGGTGCATCTCGCCGCGATCGCCATCAACGAAGCGCTTGGCAACGTGGGCAAGACGGTCATCTACACCGAGACGGTCAATCCGCTGCCGTCGCAGCAGAACGGTGATTTCAAAGCCCTCGTCGCCGACATGCGCGCGGGCAAGGTCGAGTGGTTGCTGATCCTCGATGCCAATCCGGTCTATTCCGCGCCTGCGGATCTGGATTTCACCGGTGCGCTCGGCAAGGTAGGCACGGTTGTCCATCTCGGCTCGCACTACGACGAGACGGGCGAGATCGCCGAGTGGCATATCAATAGCGCGCATTATCTCGAATCATGGTCCGACGCGCGGGCCTATGATGGGACAGTGTCTGTCATTCAACCGATGATCGACCCGCTTTACGGCGGGAAGACGACGCACGAAGTCGTTCAGGCGATGCTGGTCGACGAGCCGCTGACCTCCACCTATGATCTGGTGCGAGAGACCTGGAAAGCGCAGCTTTCCGCTAAAGGCGATTTCGAGGCCAACTGGCGCAAAACGCTGCACGACGGATTCATCGATGGCACCGCATTCGAGGCGAAGTCCGCGACTCCCAAGGCGGGTCTGCCCGGATTGCCGCCGCCGGTGTCAACCGACTCCGTCGAAGTGATTTTCCGTCCCGATCCGTCTCTCTACGACGGCCGGTACGCCAATGTCGGATGGCTTCAGGAGTTGCCGAAGCCGATCACCAACCTGTCTTGGGACAATGCCGCGTTGATCAGCAACGCCACGCTCCTGAAGTACAAGCTCGAAGAGTCGGATGTGGTCGAGATCGCGGTGGCCGGCAAGAAGGTCAGGGCGGCTGTTCTCGTGGTTCCTGGGCATCCGGATAACAGTGTGACGGTCTATCTCGGCCATGGCCGCCGCAAGGCCGGGCGCGTCGGCAGCGCGACCGGTTTCGACGCCTACGCGATTCGGCCTTCCTCTTCGCCTCTCGTCGCCACGGGCGCCACCATCGCCAAGACCGGCGATACTTACGAGTTCGCGGTGACCAAGAGCCACTATCACGACGATCGCTCGAAAATCATGGGCGGCGAGGGTGGCGGCACGCATTCGCTTGAAGCTAACGAGGCTAATACGCGCGGCATCATTCGCTATACGACCCTCGACGATTTTAAGAAGAATCCTGGCTTCGCCCACGAGGGCGAGGGCCGCGAAGATCCCGAAGAAGACGAGAGCATGTTCCCGGCCTACAACTACGGGAACGACTCCTGGGGCAAGAAGAACGCTTGGGGCATGTCGATCGACATGAATTCCTGCGTCGGCTGCAACGCCTGCGTGGTCGCCTGCTACGCTGAGAACAACATCGCCGTGGTCGGCAAGCAGCAGGTCAAGATCGGCCGCAACATGCAGTGGATTCGCATCGACACTTATTTTGAAGGTGATTTGTCGGCGCCTCGAGCCCACTTCCAGCCCATGAATTGCCAGCATTGCGAAAACGCTCCTTGCGAGCAAGTTTGCCCGGTTGGCGCGACGGTGCATACGCCCGAAGGCATCAACACCATGGTCTACAACCGCTGCGTGGGCACGCGCTATTG
>Ga0116226_10003737_pt1 | contig 13426 bp, 11 predicted proteins | sample S1TSphfallax_FD_89692 | JGI IMG/M metagenome (GOLD analysis project Ga0116226, IMG submission 89692) | Host-associated microbial communities from peat moss isolated from Minnesota, USA - S1T2_Fa - Sphagnum fallax MG | ecosystem: Host-associated > Plants > Peat moss > Unclassified | place: USA...
GCCCGGAGTGCGCCGGCGGCGTTCTTATGAGGGGCCGAGGAGGTGACCAGCAACAGGTAGCCTTCGCGCCCGGCGAGCGGCCGGGGCGCAAACCAGGTCTTGCCCACGGTGCAGGGAATCACGCGGACGTCCGCACCGGGAAAAAGCGCCAGAATCTTGCCACGGGAGTACTCAGAGACCGTGAGCACGACGCGCGCCCGGCGCACCGAGTACCGCACCTGCCAGGCGCGGTAGCGGTCGAGCAGACGGTCCCGCAGGGTCGCCTTGCGATAGCCCTCGAGCAGAATCGTGTCGTGGAGCACCAGCACCAGCTCGACGCGCCGGGGCAAAAAGCGAGGCGCGGAGTTGGAGGGGGCGAGAAAGAGCTCCATCCCATGCCGGCGCAGCGAGCCAGGCAGCGAGAACTGCTGCCACACGGTGTAGCCTGCGGCCCCCTCCTGCACAAGCGGCAGCCCGGAGGGGTTGGGGTCGGTCGAAGCAAAGCCGGTGAACTGGTCGAAATACGGCCCGATCAGCGTGCGCAACTGCGCGCCCTTGCCGGTACCCCCGTTCGGGGAGAGGAATGCCTGTGCGTCGTAGGCTACTCTGCGCATGAGGTTGCTTTTTGAATTTGAGATTGCTGCGGCCCATGCTCAAGGCGCGTTAGCGTCAGTTCTCGCTGGAGGGATACACCTTCGCGCTTCCCTGCGCGCCTGGCCAACAACATCCGACGGCCCGGAATCTCGACGAAATGATAAGTTAGCGCAGTAGCAGCAATAATGGATGCCAGGTAGAACGCTAGCACTGTAGACCGTACGGGTAAAGTTGCGGCGGCGAAGTGGGCGACTGGGCAAACGCGATTGAGTACGATCTGCACAACGCCATGGGTCATATACAGACTATATGAAGCCTGCCCGAGGTAGACAGCAACTCTTCCGCCTAACAGACCATCCGGCCTGTCGGCCAGGCTCCAGATTAGAAGAGCATATGCGGGCACAGCGCAAGCCCCATGCAAACGAAGAAGACTGAAGCAGAGAGTTAGGCCGATGGCTACGCCACCTGCAAGCGATGGTGAAAGCGGTGAAGGCCTTCCACTTTGAAATAGACGGTATAAGCAGGTGCCGCAAACAAACTCCGAGGTGATACGAAGAAGCGACCATTGGGACGGTGCACTGTCAGGTATCCACCCAAATGACGCAGGTACCAAGTAAACGGCAAGACACATGGCGGCCCAAATGCCGGGTCTCCGTAATTGGCCCGCAAACATGGCCGCCAGCGGAAAAATCAGGTAAGCGAACCATTCGGCACTTACCGACCAGGCAGGATAATTCCAACTGAGACTTTTGCCAAATGCAGGCCAACCTTGAATTAGCAGTGCGTTGGCGAGCCATTGGATCTTACCGTAATGATGTGCGTTAAGAGGCTTGCCTGAGCTGCTCGCGAGGAGAACAATAGCGGTGAGTATCAGTAGCGTAGCAAGGTGCACCGGATAAACCCGGGCTAGTCGCGCCCTCAGAAAGTCAACGTACTTCCTGTACGACCAAGTCTGGAATCGATCGAGGTAGTTGTGACATAAGATGAAGCCGGACAAGATAAAAAAGAGGTCAACACCATTCCCTCCTATCCGATATAACGGCCTCAAGCGCAAAAAGATCGGGAAGAGTACTCCGAAGGAGTCGCCGTAGTGCGAGCCCACTACGAACATCGCGGCAACTGCACGGATGCCAGTGAGGCGGTGGAGCATAGGTGCGCGGGATATATGTTCCATTTAGCTCAACTCCTGAGAGCGCTGGTGGTGAGAAGTCGACTGCCGCCCCCGGCACCAATCGCTCCCTTAAGCTGTGCCCGCGATGCCGCATGATTGAGGCCGATGCAGGCGACGATGATCAAGACCCAGTCCAGCAGATCTGGGGCAAGAAGCCAGTCGGTCGAAGCAAAGCCGGTGAACTGGTCGAAATACGGCCCGATCAGCGTGCGCAACTGCGCGCCCTTGCCGGTACCCCCGTTCGGGGAGAGGAATGCCTGTGCGTCGTAGGCTACTCTCATCCGCTGGTTTGCTCCGTTGGTATCTCGTGAGCCATGGCTGGCTCGACCAGCGTCTCGCGAACAGCTGGGACGCGCTGCAGGAAAGCGGTCATCCGTTCCTTCTGCTTGAGAAGTGGCCTCTCGTACCACTCCCAGGAGAGCGCGGAGAAGATCATCGTTGCGGCAACACTCAGCAGTGCCACAACCCAAGTACGCGCAGTTTCGGAGAGTATCGCGTCTGAGTGGGCTTCCACCGCTCGCCGGATGAGGAAATAGAGAGGGAGATGAATGAGGTAAATCATATAGCTGATCGAGCCGATGTAAGCCAGCGGCTTCCACCGCAAGAGCCTCAAGATTAAGCTTCTCCCTCCACTGTTCCGGACGATCCAGGCGATCGCGCCGAAGCTCGCAATCTCAAGCAAGGTAAGCGAGAGCATGTCGCGATGCAGCCACGACAACAAGAGCCATAAAAAAGCCGCAAAGATTGCGGCTCGATCGATTGCTCTATCGACCAGCGTAGAGGTACGCGCGCAAAGACGCGTTCTCCGCTCAAACCACAATGCGAGTACTGCGCCGGCGATCAGCACGTCCGCCGTAGTGAAAAAAGAGGTACCGCCGCCACTCCAGCGCAAGACAAACGCACACCCACAAACGAGCAACGAGGCAAGAAAGATTCCACGCCGGGAGAGATGCAGCACAACAGGAGCCCAGAGGAGATAAAACCATTCTTCTACTGACAACGACCAGGTTGGACCCAGACTGGCTGCCATAGGGTAGTGACCGTACTCTCTCGGCGGCAGGGTGAAGGGCACACGCCGGAACAAAGAGGGTAGCGAGAATGGGTAGCGAAGAGACTGAGCGCAATGAGCGAGAACCGCTTCCGATCCCTTGAAGCTGCGCAGAAACAATAACTGTCCTGCGAGGTTCGCCTTGTTTATTGGTTCGCGCAGAATCGCCCCTGCCCCGTAGACAAGCAGAAGCAAGAGCAGATATGCCGGAGCGATTCGCAGAAATCGCCTTGCGTAGAACACTCGATAGGCGTGTTCTTCTTCGCGCGCTCTAAGCAGGATATCTGTGATGAGGAAGCCTGAGAGTACGAAGAATACGTCCACACCCGCACCGCCATAGCGCGCGGGCGCGCTATGAGCGAAGTTGCGGAAGGGGGCGTAGTGGTCGGCAATCACCAGGCTCACAGCGAGCGCCCGGACGCCATCGAACTCGTGTATGCGCCTCATCTAGCTTGTTTCCTCAACATGTTGGATACGTGTCTGCGGCCAAGTGAGCCAAACTCATCCTTGCGCGCATTCCTAGGAACCCCATTGCTCAGACGGTCTGACTCGATCTGGCGTACGCTTCATAGGTTCCGGCCTAAAATACCTGAGGACTGGCTGCTCCACGAAACGGTACGAGATGTATGCGGCGACAAAAGTCATCGCCAACCTTGCCCAGAGATAGTTCATCGGACCGTCGAGTACGAAGAACGGCTGCTGCCAGAGATAGAGAGAGTAACTCAGCAGGCCAATCCAGACGAGAGGGCCTCGATTAAGCACCCAGTCTTCTCGCTCGATAGCTGCCGACACAACTAGAGCGATCGAGCAGGGAATCAGACCCCAGAGAACGACGAACCCTGTGTGGTACAGGATCGGTGCCCCAACAATGGTGCCCAGCCACAAAACTGTGAAAGGGAGGCGGCCGGTAAAGTGCCGACGCATGAAGGCGCTGAGCGGTTCCCGATACAAGGCCAGCAGGCAGCCCGCAGCAATTGAATCGAGGATGGCAGGTGCGAGATGCTCGTACTGCAGGTATCCATTGTGCCTAAGCACAACTCGCAGGGCCGGAGAAATGATTAGCGTAGCCCAGCAGCAACGGCTCGCCGTTTGCTCGCCGAAGAGAAGCAGCAGCGGCCAGATCAGATAGAACTGCTCCTCGACTGAAAGTGACCAGAGTTGCTGGAGAGGCCTGTAGGCGTGGTCGAAGAAGTAAGATGTGGTGAAGGTGAAAGCGTAGATTTGTTGTAGGCCCGACGCATGTCCGAGCGCGAGGATGATTCCGGTGTAGAGTAAGAAGGCCGGAAGGATGCGGACCGCTCGGCGCTGGTAAAAGCGACTGAGGCTGAGAGTGCCGGTCTGCCTGCGTTCCTTGAGCAGGATCAGGGTGATGAGAAATCCTGATATAACAAAAAAAACGGTGACGCCAAAATAGCCAAGGCTTGCGAAAAAGCCATGAACCAGACGATTCCGCGTAAGCGCGGAGCTGTAATGGCTCGACGCGTGCGCGAGTAACACAGTCAGGATGGAGAACCCTCGCAAACCATCGAGCGAGGGTATTCTGGCGGAACGTTTCATCCAGGCTGCTCCTATAGTGAATTAGGTGAGTTGAGGGTGAGAAGGTGCTCTCTCGCCTGGCCTGTAAAGTACTCGAGCTCGTCCTGCTCTAAATCAGGCGACCCGTGTACTGTCCTGCGCGGGTTCTCATGGGCAACGCAGACGCCAGAGGTAGAGATAGCTGGTGTCATCGCCGATTTTGCGCGCATCGAAGAGTGACAGGTCTCCGGCCCTGCCTAATTCATCTTGCCGGCTGACTGTAATCTGAGGTGCGGGGTATTGACTTAACTGTCTGCGAATCGTTTGCACCTGGAAGCTCTGGTAGTTGCCGAGATCTTTCTCATACGACAAGAGGTAGCGCACGTCTTCCTGGCAGAGAAAGGCCCGGACGTCACCGTGTGCACGCAGAACCTCCAGATACTGCTTGTCGTTCATCAGCCCTTCTAGCTGGTTGACGCCGCCAGAATAGAGGTAAGCGAAGTTGCCGGCCCGATCGCCCATCGCGACGCGAGCCCCTGCGAGCAGAGGTGCAAACTGCTTAACCGCCCGCTGGTTCAGAGCATACATGTCAGTCGCCCCGATCGCAGGCGGATGCAGAACCGCCGGGAGAGAGAAAGCCACTACCAGCAATGCGGCCGCTGCGGCTAGGGCGGCTCTCTGGCGAGGCCTCAGCAGCTTTCCAGTCCGCTCTTGCAAGGCGCCGAGGACCGCAGGGAAGCACGCCAGGTAAACTAGCAGGAATGGATAGGCGTACCAACTCCAAAGCGGCCAAGAGGAAAAGAAGCAGAGACGAGATGCGAACAGCGCGAAACCAAGGGCAACTGCCAGAACGAAGCGTCTTGGCAGCCTTGCTCTGATCTCTCGGACGGATGCCGAGACAACAAGCAGAACCACAGAGCAGTAAAGCAGCAGCGACGCAGGGTAGCCCGGTTTCGCCAGCTGATGCAGCAGCGGGTGATTGATCTGCAAGCCGCCGAGAGACTTGACCGCACCCGATACTGGAAAGGCGATGCCAAAGACATGCAAGTTCCACACCGCATACAGGAAGCCGCTCAGAAACGTAACTGCAAGAGCACTCACCTTCCGGCGCGCCGGCGCCGCCGCGAGCAGAAGCATGGGAAATACAAAGACGGCGCAGTCGATACGGGAGGCAATCGTTGCTACGGCCAGCATTCCAGCGATGACGCCCGACCCGGACTGCTGCCCAAAGCGCTTATCGAGGTACAGTGCGAGCGACCCGGCTGTGAAGGCGAAGAGCGCCGTCTCCATGCCATTGAGTGCAAGCAAGCTCAATGCGTAGAAGTAACCAAGGGCGAAGACCGAGTTCACAAAGGCGCCATGGAGACGGGCCAGCCGCAGCGCTGCGATGAGTCCTCCGAGCCCCAGGAGGTACTCAAGCAGACGCGTGAGCACCAGGCTCTCGCCAAAGAGCTTGTACTGAACTACGAGCATCCCGAGCCAAAGCGGATGATAGCCGTTTGATAGAGTGAAGCCATCAAAGCTGCTGCCGCCCCCGTGGACCAGGTGACGCGCGACGAGGAAGTAGTAGTAAGCGTCGTCAGTAAACGAGGGGCTGCCCAACTGCTTGTATTGCAGGTAAAACTTGCGCAATAGCAGGAGGACAAAGAGCAGACATGGCCACCAGAGGGTACCGAACGAGGATCCTGCGTTGCCGGTTGAGGGCGCCTGCTTTCTAGCGGTGGTTGCAGTTCTAGCCATCTTCAAAGAACCTCGTCGTCTTAAGGTACCGGCGTCAGTTCCCGGGTGCGAAGCAGGCGCGTTTCTTCCTGCAGGCCAATACAGGCGATGAGAATAAGGAGCCAGTCCAGCGTTCCGGAAGCAAGCAGCCATCCGGCATCGATGTTTGTGAGCGCGGCCAGCAGCAGTATCGCCATATACCAACCTACGCGGGGCGAGCAAGGCGGCGTGCGTAGCAGACGAACCCCCTGGCGCACAGCTCGGAAGAGCATGAAGAGAACCACCGCAGTACCGACCGCGCCCAACTGCAGCAACAGCTCCAGAATGCCACTCTCCGAGTAGCCGATACCGGGCCACCCGATGCTGATTCCTATACGTGCCCATTCGGGATTGAGGAACCAGAAGCCGCCGTACCCGTACCCTAGCAGCGGAGCTTTCATAATCGAGTGCCAGACCTCGCGGTATATGCCAGTACGCCCACTCATGGTTGCAGTCTTGCCCAGCATCGGAGCGATCGTGTCAAACGAGGTGATCAGCAGCGTGATCACAGCAATGGACAGCACGCCCGTTACCAGAAACAGCAGTCTCCATTCCTGCTTGCGAATACGCCGGCTGAGGTAAAACAGAGCTACAAAGAAAAGAACCCCGAGGGTGTCAAACCATGGCCCGCGCGCCTGGCTCATGACGATCAGGAAGAGGAGCAGCGACGCATAGAGCACGCGTTGCCAGCGTTTGTAGCCCTCGACGAAGAACACAGGAGTCAGCAGATAAGCCATGCTGTCCCCCAGGGTGTTCTTGTGGTCACAGATACCCTGCCACGCTCCCCCTGCGTACCCTGCAAAAAGGCCATACGACGGCAGAGCTACCACAAACAGAATGCTCAACAAAGCAGAAGCAACACCCATGAAGATCAGCAGGTCCATGAGGCGCTTGATGGAAAATCGAACGGTCAGATAGCAGGCGAGGAAGGTGTAAAGGGAGACCTCGATGCCCAGGCGGAACGTGTTGCCAGGCGAGTCTGACCAGAGTGTCGACAGGAAGATCATTCCTAGGCCTGCGATCACGAGCGGATTGCGCCTGAGGACAGAAGCGATGCCGCGCCATGCCGAGGCAGCGAAGGCCGCTTCAAAGAGCATCATGATGTACAACGGCCCGTGGTAATCCCCCCCGCCGCCGGGGGAAATGACGCTGGAGGTGCGCGCTGTCCCCGCGAAGTAAGGCGCCTGGCGCGCGATTAACATCAGCAGCGGCCAGAACAACAGCCAGGTAATGACCTGCCTGTACACCGGCGCCTCTGTGCCGTCTAGCGCGGTGGTCGCACTCGTGGAGCGGCTGCGACCCTGCGTTGCGAGCCAAGAGGGCACATAACCGGTGCTCATATCCTGACCTCGGACTTTGCCGCTGGAAGGTGAGCCAGCGCCTGTACAACCGCCTGATACGCAAGCGTTTGCTGGTAGTTCGCGTCAAAGAGATTTGGCCGGTGTGGCAGGCCGTCCGGGCGCTTCGGGAGCCCTGGATCGTTCCGCAGCTGCTCAAAGGTGATTACCTTCACGAACGGTCCCATGATCTCGAGGAACTCCGTGTACTTGGCGGCAACGGTCTGATCGATCATCGGGCCGGGGACATCCACGTCGTCGACATCGAATTCCGTAATCATGATGTCGAGACCGAGATCTTGAACCCGCCGGCAGAAATCGGTCATCCCCGGGCGGTCGAGCGGAACAGCGCCTCGCAGATGGCCTTGCACGCCGATTGTGGTAATCGGTACCCCACTCTTCTTTAGCCGTGCGGCCACGCCGAGCAGTTGCTCGCGCCGAAGCTGCTCAGCCGGTGTGGCGTGCTCGATGAAGCACTCATTGAGGACCAGGCGCGCTTTCGGGTCTGCCTCATGGGCAGTGTGGAAGGCGAGGTCCAGATACTCCGGCCCCAGCCAGTCCAGCCACGGCCTCTTGCGCAGCCCGTCGGGGCGGTTGTCGTGGTAGATGACCTCGTTCGCCACGTCCCAGGAGTAGATACGTCCACGGTAATGGCTGACCGTCTTTGTGATGTGGTCAGTCATCACCTGCCGGGCGTTGCCGGCATTGACATAGGAGTTGAACCAGTTTGGCAGCGCGTTCCACCAGACCAGGCAATGCCCGCGAAAGAGGAGTCCATGTCTCTCGGCCCAGGCTACGTCGGCATCGCCGAAGGAAAAGTCAAAGGTCTCAGGCGTGGGGCGCAGCCGTGTCGAGAACTTCAAGTCATTGCCGACCGCAATCATGGAGAAGATGCTGGCCAGCATTGAGGAGGCGGCCGGGTCCATAAGAAGCTCGTGCATGCCGCTGTAACAGCCGAGAATCTTGCCGCTGTGTTGCGCGGCTTGCTTGAGAGCGGAGCCATTGGACGCAGCAGGCTGGGGAAGACTGAAGCCCCGGACCGAAGCTGCGGAGAGACCTGCCGACAGGAGCGCGGCACTCTTCAGAACAGAGCGGCGGGAGAGTTGTGCGGGTTTGTTACTCATGCTGAGTCTCCGGCCATAGGAAGCCGCGGAAGAGGCCTTCGGCGTGCGCGAAACAGAAGGCGGCATCGGTATTTTTGCCACGCAGGGTTACCAGCACGGCGCGCGCAACGTCGTAGCTGAGCAGCGTGACCCAAAGCACGATGAGCGAGTGGCGGCGAACCAGGCGGCCCATCCCGGCACCGTAGCGGACGGCCCGGGTGCGGGTGACTGTACCGCTTAGCATGTCACGCCGGGGGTGCCGGATAAAGAGCGACCGGTCGAAGCGGCCCTGGACGCCTCTCTTGAGCAGGCGCAGGACGTAGTCGGTCTCCTCACCGTGCGCCATGCTCTCATCCCAAAAGACGTCGGCGGGCAGCTGAAGACGGCGGAGAAAAAGGCTGTTACAGAAGGTAGTGCGCAAGGAGTTGAAGGGGCGAATATCGCAACGATCCTGAGGCCAGCGATTGCCGCTGGGCAAGCCGTCGGCATCCACAGCACCGGTGGCCAGAATCTGATATGTGGGATACGCGGCGAACCACTGCTCAATTTGCGGCAACAAGCCGGCCGGGTACCAGCAGTCGTCGTCCGGATAGGCAAGGAATTCACCGGTCGCATGCGCCAGGCCAAGGTTGCGGGCGCGGGAGACATTCCTCTCCCGTAGGCGAAGATGCACAGAATGCAGATCCGGAGGAAGCGCTTGCAATAAGGGTAACAGCCGGTCGTCTTCATTCTGATCGACAACAATCAGCTCAATCCGGGCTGGGCTTTGAGCGCTGAGCGAGGCGAAGAGCGAGGCGAGCTCCTCGGTTCGGCCGACGGTAGGAACAACGAGACTAAAGGTGGCCATAATTTTAAGGAACTAGGCGGTAACGGGCTGCCTGGTCTGCGTCCCGGCAAGGCTATGGAAGAGCTGCAGATAGGCTTTGCCGGCTACGGACTCGTGGTACTTGCTCGCGATGAGCTGGTAGGCGTTGCGTGCCATCCGGTGGCGCAAGGTGTGGTCGGCTGCCAACCGCTCAAGACAGCACCTGAGTTGCGTCGCGTTGCCGCGTTCAAAGAGCAGAGCTGCATTGCCATTCTCTGTGATCTCAGCATGCACGGGCAGGTTGCTGAAGATGCAGGCCAGCGAGTGCGACATTGCCTCGAGGGCGACCATCGGCAATCCTTCCGGACCATAGGACGGCATGACGAAGATGTCTGCGCTGCGATAGAACATCGCGGTATCGCGATGGAAGCCGGCGAAGGTGACATTCGATGGAGCCTGTAGCTCGAGCTGAGCGCGGTAGGAGCCATCACCGACCACTGTCACGTTGACCTCGGGCAGATCCCTTACGGCCTCGAGCAAGAGTTGCACACCTTTGTATTGCTCAAGCCGCCCCACGCAGAGAATCTGCAGGGGGCGGGATGGGGCCGCGACAGGCAACACGCGGGGCACTGGCAGCGACGAGACCCAGTTGGGAATGACCGCAAGCTGATGCGCGGGGAACTGCGGCGCGCAAAGAGAGCCGACCGTCTCTGAGACGCAGACCAGTCGCGAAGCCAGGTGCGCGCCGTAGCGCGCGAAAAAGCGGGGGAGGTACTTGTGCGGCTGGCGATACCAGCTGTAGAGGTCCAGTTCGAATGGACCATGCCGGGTGTAGAGCGTCTTGCGGCCAAGCAGGCGCGCGGGGAGCAGCAGAATCGACTCGAGCAGGCCGTTGATCTGTACTACTTGAATGCGATACCGGAGGAGCAGATACACCGTCGCCACAACTGCCCAGAAGAAACGGAGAAGACGCAGCTTGCGAAACGCGGGAACGCGGACAACATGGACACCGCAGGCGCTGAGCTTCTGGGCAAGCTCGTCCAACACGCAAAGAGCATAGACATCTGCTTCGCTCGAAAGCACCTTGGCGAGCGCTTCGAGATATACCTCGACGCCTCCCATGGAAGCTCCAAGGTCGACGAGTAGGACGCGCATAGCTGAGTCTTCTGGCAAGGTGTGTATCTGCGGGTGCGTCATCAAGCCACGAGCGGGGAGATAGCCTCGCGTGCAGGCAGGCTATTCCGGTCCGTGGGTGATCAAGCCGGCTGGCTGGCCGGGAATGAATCTGACTCGCACTTCGGTGACGACGTCGATAGGGACATTGACCCGGACGTATGGCTTGCACTTCCAGAGGCGAACGGAGTTCATCGCCGCGAACTCGAGCTCGGAGGGGCCGGAGACTTCGTACATGGGTGTGAGCGTGCCCGAGCGGCTGAGCACGACTCGCAGCACGACGGTGGCGGGCTCTTGGGCCTTGGTGCCGGCCGGGTAGCCTGGACTTACCCGCGTGGTGCACAGGCCGCCGGTCACCTTTTCCGGGATGAAAGGCCGCCCCTGTGAGGCGCTCGAGCCTGTCTGTGCAGCTGCCGAAGCCAGGCATCCGGTCAGCGGCGCGGCAAAGGCCAGTGTCAGAAGCCAGCGTCGGCGCCGGCGCGTATTCGCGAGCCAGCGGCACGTAGCTGCAAGCAGGGTCTCCGAACCAGGCAAGCGGCTATGGCGTAACTGGGTAGCAAGGAGCATCACGGGATGATGTACATCGCAGCGCCGGCGGCGGAAGCGGCGATCTGGCCGCCGCTCATCGCCACGTTCTTGGCCCAGCTGAAAGGTACGTAGACGATGTCGTTGGCCTGAAGAGCGACATCCGGTTCCTTGCCCTTTTCGATCGCGTCCAGGTGGACGATGATCTCATCGCTGGTGCCCTGGGAGGTTTTGCGGATGAGGCGCACGCGGCTCTGGGTGCTGGTCTTGTTTGCGGAGCCGGCCATCGTAATCGCCTGCATGAGCGTGAGGCGCGCGTCGTTGGTGGCAACGGTATAACCGCCGGGCCGGCCCACATCGCCCAGGATGTAGACCACCGGGCCGTGCGAGACGTAGACCGTGTCTCCCGGGTTGACCAGCGGCACGTCTGCCAGCGCCTCGCGTCCGTCGTTGGCCAGGTAGTAGGAGATCACCTCACCCGAGACCCGCCGCTTGATGGTGATGTGGCGGTCGGCAACACCCGTGAGCCCTCCCGCCATCGAGAGCACCTTGATCACGCTTTGCGGGGTGGTGATGGCGTAGCTGCCGGGAGTGGTTACCTGGCCCATGACCGAGACATCCTGGGTGGCGTACTCCTGCACCCGCACGGTCACCGCAGGGTGCTTCATGACGCTCTTCTCGATCAGAGCGCGCTCGATATCGGCTGCAGCGGCTGCCGGAGTTTCGCCGGCAACGTGCACCTCGCCGAGATAGGCAAGGGTGATTGCGCCCGTGTCGGTGACGCGCATCTGCTGCGTCATCTCCGGGGTGTCCAGCACATCGACCTGGACCAGGTCGCCCGGGCCGATGAGCAGGCTTTCTGTTTGTGCCCGTGCGGCTGGCGCCAGCAGAGAGCCAAGCAGTAGCGAAGAGAGAGCAAGAAGCTTACGCATGAATCCCCTCCTCCATTTGACGGCCGGAGTCAGCATAGGTTCCATAGTAGCGATATTGATCCGAGCCGCTCACCTTGACCGCGTTGAGCACGACCCCGTTGCGGGGCACGCCCTGCATGCGAAGGATCTGGCAGGTACGCTCCAGCGAGCGGTGGTCGGTGACGTTGTGCCGGGCCACGACAAGCGTGAAGTCTGCCCGGCGCCCCAGGATCGCCGCGTCGGTCACGAGCAACAGAGGCGCGGCGTCGATGAAGACGAAGTCGTAGTCCTTGCGCCACTCCTCAGTCAACCTCTCCATCTCGTCAGAGGCTAGCAGTTCGGCCGGGTAGGTCGTGTCGCGGCCGGCCGGGAGGAAGTGCAGCACCTGGTCCTCTCCAATCGGAATCTTTCCCGGCGTGATCGGATTGGATCCCGGTGCGGCCAGAAGCAGGTCGCTGAGGCCCTCGAAGTTGGCGACTCCCAGACGCTTGTGAAGCACCGGGGTGCGCAGGTCGCCGTCGACCAGCAGCACCCGCTTGCCGCGCTGCGCGTACACGATCGCCAGGTTTGCGACCAGCATGCTCTTGCCTTCGCCCGGGAGCGAGCTCGTGACGACTATCGTTTGCGGTGGCTGCTGGTTGGGGGCATAGCCGCTCTGCATCAGCGTGGTCCGGAGCGCGCGCAACGCCTCAGCATAGACTGAGCGCGGCTCCGAGACGACTACGATCGAATCCGTATTGACGGTGAGCGCAGGCAATCCAGGCCGCGGCACTGCCTGCAGCGAGATGGCCGAAGCTCTTCCTCCCGCGAGGCGCTTCTGTTTGCCCGGTGTGTACAGCGGAACGAAGGCAAGGGGCATGAGGTAGCCGCTCGTGGCTAGCTTCCCGAGGTCGGCAATGCGACCGTCGGTGGCTTCCTTGAGCAGAGCCCCGCAGATGCCGAGGAGAAGACCGCCGAACAGACCGCCGCCTAGAACAATGATCAGATTCGGCTTGGCCGGGCGCGCTGAGACCATGCCCTTGTCGACTACGGTGATGTTGCTCGAGCGAAGATCGGCAACCAGGTCGGCTTCCTTCATGCGCTGCAGCAGGTTCTGGTAGAGGCTGCTCGCCTGCTCAGCCTCCTGGCGGGCGATCTGGTATTCGACAGCCTTGTTGTTCAAGGTCTCCGCGTGGGCCCGCTCCTGCTCGAAGACCGAGCGGTCCTTGTCTTCCACCTGCTGTGCGACGGTGTAGTCGTTCTTGACCCGCGCCGCGATACGCGCGGTCTCGTCTGCGATCGCCTTGCGCGTGGTGTCGAGGCTCGCCTGCACATCTGCAAGCTTGGGGTAGGCCGGGCCGAACTTGTTGGAGAGCTCGCTCAACTGAGCCTGGGTTTGCGCTTCCTGGGTGCGGAGATTCTGCAGCAGCGCAAGAGAGCTGTTCAACCCGGCGGCGGAGCCGCTCAGGGTGCTGTTGCCGGCAAGGCTCGAGATCAGCTCCGGGTCGCCGTCCTTCACGACCTGGTA
>Ga0116226_10003738_pt1 | contig 13424 bp, 13 predicted proteins | sample S1TSphfallax_FD_89692 | JGI IMG/M metagenome (GOLD analysis project Ga0116226, IMG submission 89692) | Host-associated microbial communities from peat moss isolated from Minnesota, USA - S1T2_Fa - Sphagnum fallax MG | ecosystem: Host-associated > Plants > Peat moss > Unclassified | place: USA...
ATAGATTACCCGAGTCGACACCGGCGCAAAGCACGAACAGCGCGACGATTGCGGGTCAATTCAGTCCTTGGGCGGGGCGGCGAGCCACTGCGGGCGTCGTCAGGGGGACAGCGGAGGCAATGCGGCGGGGGCGGCACATCGAATTGCGGCAATCCACAGCGGCGCTATCCGCCACGCAGGGGACTGGGGAGCAAACGAACCGCGCCGTACGGTGGATTCGGTGCGCCTTAGCGCACGATCGTGCTGCGGCGTGCGATCTGGTACAGAATATCCAGGGTCATCAAATGGGCGCGCGCTTCCTGCGCTTCCGCTTCCGACATGCCACCGGCAGCAGCGGCGCCCATGATGATGCCCAGACACACCGCATACATGCTGGCGAATTCGGCCGGCTCCAGACCAGGCTCATGCGCTCTGGCTTGCGCCTGACTCAATACCCGTTCGACTTCCCTATCCATCGCATTCCCCGACAGCGCCTTCGAGTGCATCCAGCCCGCTTCGAATCACGCCCTTAGTTAACTGATTTATCGGTATTGCACCGATTTTCTTGAATGAAGTGGGCACGCAAACGTTAGCGTACCCAAGCCGTACGATAGCAAAACAAAATGAATCGTGCCGGGGGCTGGCCGCTTGGGCGACCGCGCCGGCCGCTGTTTAGTCCTGGGGCACCACGCTGACGGCGATCAGATTAGTTGCGCCCGGCGCCACCAGCAAACGCCGGGCAGCCGCCACCGCCACCGCCTGATCGCCATCTTCTTCCGGCATTCTGCCGCCATATATCAACAAATCACCGGCATCATAGCCATCCAGCGGGATTTCCACCGATTCACCGCTGGCCAACCTGACAACGATGGCGCGCGCCTCGATGGGCACTTCCCGCCCTGCGTCATCGACTGCGTAGGCGCGGTGGGAGAATGGGGCCGCATCGTATTGATCTGACATAAACTTGACTCCAGAGTAACAAGTCGTGAATGATACGCCGTTGCGCGCGGGCAACGCTGTGGCAGTGGCCCGACCCAGGCACTCCGTCCAAGCCGACGTTTACGCTTCAAATTCGTGTAAGAAACATTAAATTAAAACTGACACAGCGGCCACGTCGCTACACTGTCGAAAATATCTATCGCATACCGCCACATGGCTGCGCTCTTTCCCGATACGGCTCCGCCGCGCTCAATCCTGGTGATTTGCACACGCCGCATCGGCGACGTGCTGCTGGCCACCCCTATCGTTCGCTCCCTGAAAGCACGCTGGCCCGACGCCCAGATCGATATGCTGGTATTCAAGGGCACCGAGGGCGTGCTCGAGCACAATCCGGATCTGCGCCAGGTGATTACCGTGGCCCAACGCGCCCGCGCCAGCGAACGCTGGGCCGATGCACGCCGGATCTGGCGCAAATACGATCTGGCCTGCGCCGCCATGACCTCCGACCGCGCCAGCTTCTATAGTTGGTTTGCCGGACGCAAGCGCATCGGCCTGTTGCTGCCGGCCGGCAAAAGCTGGTTCAAACGCCTGTTGTTCAACCGCTATGCGGTGGAACAGAGTCAGCATCGCCATACCGTGCAAATCGGCCTGTCGTTGATGCCCTTGCTGGGCATCGCCGCACAACCCGAAGTGGTCGCCCCCGGTATCGGCCACGAAGCGGCGCGGCGGCTGCGATGGCAGGCCCATCTGGCACCGCTCGGCGCGCGGCCGTTTGCGACCTTGCATCTGTACCCGATGTACACCTACAAGATGTGGCATACGGAGGGCTGGCTGGCCCTGATCGAATGGCTGCGCGGCCGAGGCTACGGCATTGTCCTGACTGGCGGACCGGCGCCGGCTGAAGTGGCCTACGCCAACGAGATTGCGCAACGCGCCGGGCCCGACGTGGTTAATCTGGTCGGCAAGTTGAGCTTGGGCGAAACGGCTGAAACCCTCAGACGGGCCAGCCTGTTTGTCGGCCCCGATACCTCGGCTACCCATATCGCAGCGGCGACCGGCACCCCCACCATCGCCCTCTTTGGTCCATCCAATCCAGAACGCTGGGGTCCCTGGCCCAAAGGCTGGTTGGCCGAAGCCAGCCCCTGGAAAATAAGCGGATCAGGTCGCCACGGCAATGTGGCGCTGATCCAGGGCAGCGGCTCCTGCGTGCCATGCAAGCTCGAAGGATGCGAAGCCAATTTGCACAGCTGGAGCGACTGCCTGCTGATGCTCGATGCCAACCGCGTTATCGATGCCGCCTGCGAATTACTTGGGATACAAGCCGACCGCCAGCAGCGCATCCCGATTGTGAGTCAATCCGTGCCGCGGCCGCAGCGCCGCGTACCCGCACCGCCTGCCTCGCCCGCGCCGGCCGGTCTCGGCCGACGCGCCTAGCAGCCGGTACGGGCCTGACCCGCATCGCGCCTCGCGCGCGCGACTTGCCTAAAGCGCGGGGACGTCTTACATTTGCCGGGAAGCACGGCGCGCATGTCGGGCACCGCGATGCCGCGACGCCGCCAACACGGTGCGCAACCCGCTGCACGGACCTCCATGCCCATCCGAGACAGTCTTTTGCGGCGCGGCCTGCGGCGTCTGGGCCTGACGCCGCGAGCCGGGCCGAAACAAGCCGACCTGGCCAGCGCGGACGCAGCGTTGGCGACGTATCAGGCGCGCCTGACGGCGATCGTCTCGTCTTTGCGCGACGGCATCCTGTTGGTCGACCACGACCATAAAATCGAGTACGCCAATCAACAGTTGTGTCAGCAGTTCGGCATCGAGGCTGCGCCGGAATCGCTGATCGGCATGAGTGCCGCCAGCTTTATCGGCTTGATTCAACACAAGTACGCCGACCCCATCGGCGCGCGCGCGCGGATTGCCGAATGCGTGCGCGTCGGCGAGCCGGTGTTGGGCGACGAAGTCAATCTGGCCGACGGGCGGGTCCTGTTGCGCGACTTTATTCCGTTTCGCCAGCATGGCGATAGCATCGCGCGCATCTGGCACCATCGCGATGTCACCGCCTTGCGCAATACCCAGCGCGAACTGGCCGAGGCCAACCGCATCCTGGCCGATCTCTCGGCCACCGACGGCTTGACCGGACTGGCCAATCGCCGGCGCTTCGATCAAGTATTGGCTCAACGCCATGCGGCGGTCGACGGCACAACGCGCGCCACTGGCCTGATCCTGCTCGACGTCGATTGGTTCAAGCCCTACAACGATCACTACGGGCATCTGGCTGGGGACGAGTGCCTTAAGCGCATCGCCGATGCCTTGCGCACCGTGGCCGGGGACGCCGAAGTGGTGGCACGCTATGGCGGCGAGGAATTTGCCGTGGTGCTCGATTGCGGGCCCCTGGCCGATTGGACCTATCTGACGGAAGCGCCCAAGGCACCGTCCAGGGATACGCATAGGACCATGCCGGCTTACACCCTGGCCGAGCAGTTGCGGGCCGCCGTTCAGTCCTTATGTATCAGGCACGAGCATACGCCGCTCGGCTGTGTCACCCTGAGCGTCGGCGTCGCGACACTCGCCTTGAGCGGCGCGACGGATGCGGAACATCTGAAAGCGTTGTCGGACCGCGCGCTCTATCGGGCCAAGCACGGTGGCCGGAATCGGGTTGAGCTGGCGGCACCGGACTGACACGCCCTCTGCACACGAGCACGCCGCCAAAACTTAGAAGTGATAACTAACGCCGAGTTGCAGGATAGGATAGAAACGGTAGCGATTGGCGGTGTTTTGCAGGCTTTGCTCTTCGGCGTCGACATTGTTCGCACCGGCCGCGTTGACGAGCGCCGGCGACACATCGTAATCCACATGCGGCACGCCATAGGCCACGCCCAGATCGGCGATAAAGCCAAAACCCGCCGTGTTGCCGGGCTTATGCCCAAAACCCAGCCCGAAATACGGCATCACGCTGGGATAACGCAAGGTCGCGGTAGCGCTGGTGCCGGGTGGCGCCAGCACCGTGGTACCGTTGAAGGTATAGGTACCATTATTGGCGATTGCGTTGCCGGTCAGCGTGTCGTCGTCGAACATCGCACCGGCAGTGATGCGAAAACCACTGCCGCGAAATGGGAATACATCAAGGTAAGTACCGCCGTTCAATACATGCAGATGCGCATCGTAGGTATTGTCGCCGGAGCTGAACTGATGCGACAGGCCGAAACCGTTGATATCCGCGTGCATGCCGAACCACGGCGTGATCGGGATGGCATAACCGAGCCCGGCACCCTGGGTGCCGCCTTGCAGATACAAATCGCCGACATGCGTCAAATCGTCGGCATGCGCCAGGCCCATCGTCAACCCGGTCAGTAGTGCCAGCGCCGCACGGCCAGATCGCATCATTCCTCTCCTGGTGGTGACGGATATCGGCGGGGCCAGGCCGCGCGCGACGCGCCGGACCCCGCAACGATAGTGCTTGTAGGCCTTATTTATAGCGCTCGCGCCCGCCCTTGGCTAGCAAAAAAAACGCTTGTGCAATCTGGCAACGTCAGGAATGTAAGTTGAAAGATTTGGCGAGGTGGGTTTAAACGCGTCCGGTGAGATCGTGCCGGGCTGCCCGTCATCACGCTGACGCTGCACCGTGCACGCGGCGCTTATAGGCTTGTAACGCATCGGTCAGATATTGCGCCACCAGGCCGCTTTGCTTCATCTGCTTGAGGTTGGCCGAGATGATGGGCGCCAGACTGGCCCGGCTGGCATGCAGATACGCATGGCCACTGGTGGCAAGCACCACCCCCGCCTCGCGGATATGCGGTTGCCTGGCCAGGCGCGACGCCGCGTCGTCGATAAAAAAGAAATCGGAGACGGCCTCCTGGACGTCGAAGTATAAATCCGCGCGGCCCAACTGCAAGGCTTCCAGCCCCTGGAATATGGTTCTGACGGCAGCCTGATTCGCCTGCTCGACGTAATGCGACAACATCGATTCCAGCTCCTTGATACCGAGCCGGAATTCGCATCGATATGCGTGGCGGCGCACCGCATCCCAGTTGTCGAATGTCACTTCGGGGCGCGCCGCATAAGCCGAAAAATTGACCCGATTGTTGGACTCCTCGACGCGAACCAGCGTCGGATATTCCAGCAGATATTCGTAAGTGCGACCCATTTCGCCATCGACCTCGCCCGCCAACAGCAGCGCGGTGGCACGGTTGGGCGGTACCTCGACAAACCGAAATCCTTTATCGATACGCGCGCAGATCTCCTGATACACCCGGATCAGCCATTGCGTGCGCGGATTGTCGTAAGGCCGGGAGAACACGAATTTCAAAGTGTCGCGAGGCGGCGAGTCGACGCCCCAGGCGTTCGTGCCGACGGCAAGAAGGCTGACAGCCTGAATCAGTTGGCGACGGCTGAGCATATCGAATACCCGGGATGAGACCGATACCGATGCCTGCGACAGATTTGTCGCAGTGCAAGGCCCATTTTAAGTAAAATTATGGCGTCTCCGGACGAATTCAGGTGACGAAATTTCCAGCTCCACGCAACAGGGTCTGAAACCGGCAGCCGCTATGCCGCCCCCCATCCGCAGCAACACGCCACGAGGCGAAATGAACAGAAGAAAAAGGCTGACCTTTTGGGGTGCCGACGAAAACGACGACAGCTTGGCGCGCAGCGTGATGGACGGTCGCAAGACCGTCACCGCCGACACCGTAGCCGATTACTACCAACCCTACGGCGAATACGGCGATGGCAGTTATGTGCCCGGCGATTTGATCGAAGTGTACGATCCCAAACATCGGCTACGCTGCATCATCAAGGCGACCAAGGTCTACACGATAGAGTTTGGCCACATTCCGGAAGAAGTCTGGCGCGGCGAAGCGTTTGCCAGTGCAGAAGAATTTCGCGAGTGCCATATTCGCTGCATGCCGCACATCGATCTGCACGACCGCTTCGAGTTGGTCACGCTGCATTTCGAATTGGTCGAGATTATCGCGCGCGACTTCGCCGAGCCATCGTCGAGTCAGACCGCCGCCTGACACCCCGCGCTGTCCCACTGGAATTTCAGCTTGATCACGCCGCAACAGGGATTTCTGCTCACCCGCCACTGGCGCGATACGCCCAGCGGCACCGAGGTGACGCTGTGGCTGGCGACCGATCAAGGCCCCCGCCGCGTGCAGCTGCCGCCGCAAACGTCGGTCGCTTTTATTCCGGCCAGTCAGCGCGAACAGGCGGAACGCATCGTGCGCGAGGAAGCGCAGGCCGAACTGCGCCCGCTTGCCCTGCAAGATTTCCAGCAGCGTCCCGTGCTCGGTCTTTACACGCGCCAATACCGCGTATTGGGTAGCTTGGAAAAACGCTTGCGGCAAGCCGGCATCGATGTCTACGAGGCCGACATCCTGCCGCCCGATCGCTATTTAATGGAGCGTTTTATTACTGCTCCGGTCTGGTTCCAGAGCGATACCGCCGCCGACTCCGGCTCCGGCGACAAGGGCATGCTGCCAGGTAGCGATCTGAAACCCGCGCCGGACTACCGTCCGTCCCTGCGTCTGGTCTCGCTGGATATCGAAACCAGCGCGCACGGCGAGCTTTATTCGATCGCGCTGGAAGGATGTGGTCAACGTCAGGTGTATATGCTGGGTCCAGCATACGGTGAGGGTCAGGACCACAGCATCGACTTCGACCTCGAATACTGTGCCAGCCGCGCGCAATTGCTGGAACGACTCAATAGCTGGATGCGCCGGCACGATCCTGACGCGATCATAGGCTGGAACCTGGTGCAGTTCGATCTGCGCATCCTGCAACAACATGCCGAACAGTATCGCGTGCCACTGCGCCTGGGACGTGACGGCAGCGCGATGAAATGGCGCAAACATCCACGCCAGGATCACTACTTTGCCGGCGTGGCAGGGCGGCTCATCATCGACGGCATCGAAGCGCTGAAATCGGCGACTTGGAATTTTCCCTCGTTCAGCCTGGAATACGTGTCGCAAACCCTGCTCGACGAAGGCAAGGCCAGCGACAGTCCATATCAACGCATGGACGAGATCCAGCGCCGCTTCGAGCAAGACAAGCCGGCGCTGGCCCGCTACAACCTCAAGGACTGCGAGCTGGTGACGCGCATCTTCGCCAAGACCGAACTGATCGCGTTTTTGCTGGAACGCGCGACCGTCACCGGCTTGGCGGCCGATCGCAGCGGCGGTTCGGTCGCCGCCTTTACCCACCGCTATCTGCCGCCCATGCACAGGCTGGGTTATGTGGCGCCCAATCTGGGTGACATCCACGGACAACCGAGCCCCGGCGGATTTGTGATGAACTCGCGGCCAGGACTGTACGACTCAGTGCTGGTACTCGATTACAAAAGCCTCTATCCGTCCATCATCCGCAGCTTTCTGATCGATCCCGTCGGCCTGATCGAAGGGATGCGACATCCCGACGACAGCGCCTCGGTCCCCGGCTTTCTTGGTGCCCGCTTCTCGCGCAGCAAACATGGCCTGCCCGCCATCGTCGGTCAGATCTGGCAAAGCCGCGACGCGGCCAAGCGCGAACGCAACGCGCCGCTATCGCAAGCCTTGAAGATCATCATGAATTCCTTTTACGGCGTGTTGGGTTCGACCGGCTGCCGCTTCTTCGATCCCAGGCTGGCGTCGTCGATCACCATGCGCGGTCATGAGATCATGCACCGTACCCGTGAACTGATAGAGCAACAAGGCTATGACGTGATCTACGGCGATACCGATTCGACTTTTGTCTGGTTAAAACAAGCACACACCGAAGCGCAAGCCGCGCATATCGGGCGGACCCTGGTGGCGCAGATCAATGCTTGGTGGCAGCAGCATCTGCAGGCGCGCTATGGTTTGGAGAGCGCGCTTGAACTGCAATTCGAGCGGCACTACTGCCGCTTCTTCATGCCCACCTTACGCGGCACCGAAGAAGGGAGTAAAAAGCGCTATGCCGGCATGACCCTGCACCCGGATGGCCGCGAAGAAATCGTCTACAAAGGGCTGGAAACCGTGCGTACCGACTGGACCCCGCTGGCCCAGCAATTCCAGCAGGAACTCTACGGACGCATCTTCAGAAAACAAGCGTATCGGGACTATGTGCAGCGCTATGTCGCGCAGACCTTGAGCGGCGAGTTCGACGCGCTGTTGGTCTATCGCAAGCGCCTGCGCCCTAGCTTGTCAGACTATCAACGCAATGTGCCGCCCCACGTGCGGGCGGCACGGATCGCCGACGAATATAATCGGCAACAGGGACGGCCGCTGCAATATCAGAACGGCGGCTGGATCAGTTATGTGATGACGAGTAGCGGCCCGGAACCGCTGGAAACACGGCATTCGGCGCTCGACTACGAACACTATCTGAGCAATCAATTGCAACCCATCGCCGACGCAATCCTGCCGCTGTTGCAGGATGACTTTCAAACGCTGGTGAGCGGGCAACGGCAGTTGTTTTGAAAGCGGACGCGGCGCACGGTGTGCGCCGCGTCCTTGCTTCAGGCAGCCACCGCCGAGATCCGTATATCCGACAGAAACTGCCGAGCACGCGGATGCTCGGGGCGGCCAAAGAACGCGTCTGGCGTACCGCGTTCCAGAATCTCGCCCTGATCCATAAACAGCACGCGGTCTGTCACTTCCCGGGCGAAACCCATTTCGTGGGTGACCACCACCATCGTCATACCGTCGCGCGCTAGACTTTTCATCACGTGCAGCACTTCACCTACCATTTCCGGGTCGAGCGCGGAGGTCGGTTCGTCGAACAGCATCACGGGCGGCTGCATGGTCAGCGCGCGAGCGATTGCAACGCGTTGTTGCTGACCGCCCGACAGCTCCGATGGCAAGGCGTGCGCCTTGTGCGCGAGTCCGACGCGATCGAGCAAGGCCAAGGCGCGTTCATGCGCTTCCTTTTTTCCGACACGCTTCAGATGCATAGGCGCAATGGTGCAGTTCTGCAACGCGGTCAGATGTGGAAACAGGTTGAACTGTTGGAACACAAAGCCGATATGGGAGCGAAACAGATTGATATCGAGCCCGCGCCGGTGGATATCCTCATTCTCGAACAGGATGCGTCCCGAGTCTATCGGCTCGAGCCGATTGATGGTCCGTATCAAAGTGGATTTACCCGAACCGGACGGGCCGCACACCACCACCACCTCCCCCTTGGCGATGGTTTCGCTGACGTTGACGAGCGCGTGGTACTGACCGTACCACTTATTGACGTTATCGAATCGAATCATGTCGTCACCAAAGCACTAGCATTACGGGCGGACTGACGCGTGGAGCGGCGCTCCAGCCAGAACGCGAAGCGTGAAAGAGAAAAACACAGCACAAAGTATGTCAGCCCCAGGATCAGATAGATTGCGGTGGGATAGATAAATACCTGCGTGTTGATCTGAGTCGCCACGAAGGACACCTCACCCAAACCGATGATATAGCCCAGCGAGGTCTCCTTGATGGTGGAAATAAACTGGTTCACCAGGGACGGCAGCATATGGCGCAGCGCCTGCGGCAATATCACGAGACGCATGGTGGCCAGCCACGACAATCCGAGCGAACGCGCGCTCTCGCCCTGCCCGCGAGGCAGGCCCAGAATGCCGGCGCGCACGATCTCGGCCAGATAACAGCTGTCGAACAACACCAAGGCCATCAACATGGTGGGAAACTGGCCGGTCTGGATACCTGTGACACCAGGCAAGAAGAAATACGCCCAGAACACCACCATCAACAACGGTGTGCCGCGCACCACGAAGATCAGGGCCGTGATCGGCCAGCGCAAGGCGCGCCAAGGGCTGACGCGCGCCAGACCCAACAGCAGACCGACCGGTAAAGCCAGCATCAGGCCCAGCGTGGCCAGCACCAGCGTCAAGGCAAGACCGCCCAGCGGGCCTTGCGGAAAGCGGCCGATCAAGAAATACAACCAGTAAGTACTGATCACGTCCGATAATGTCATGACGGTCTCCTTACAGCGCGCGCGCCGGGTAGCGGTGGCTATATCCGCTCGCCAGCGCCGTGATCAACAATGACACCGTCAGATAGCTGACTGTCGCAAAGGTAAAGGCCTCGATGCTGCGAAAGGTCGCGCTTTCCACTTTGGCGGCCTGGTACATCAGCTCCGCCGTGCCGATCACGGTGGCGATGCTGGTGTCCTTCCACAAATTGAGTGTCTGCGACAGCAACGGCGGCACGGTGACGCGCAACGCTTGCGGCAGCACCACCCGCCGCATCGCGGAAAACCACGGCAGGCCGAGCGCGCGCGCGGCTTCGAATTGCACCGACGGGACGGCACGCACACCGCTGCGCACATCTTCGGACATGAAAGCGGCATAGTAGAGCGTGATCGCCACCACTGCGGCGATGGTTTCGACATCATGCGCGTAGAGCCATTGTTTGGCGGCGTCGGGCAGCAATTCAGGCGCACCGAAATACCAGAACAACAAATGCGCCAGCAAGGGCACATTGCGTTGCGATTCGATAAAAACGATCGCGATCCCGCGCACGAACACAAACGGCGACAGGCGTGCCAGCGCAATCAGCACACCCAGCGGCAGCGCGACCACAAAGGCCACGGTCAGCAGGGTCAGCGACAGTCGCAGGCCGGCAAACAACATCGCCTGGTAAGGCCCCGAGAGTAGTAAGGACAGATGGAATGACGACATGGCATCAGACAAAGCGTTGGAACGGCCACAGCCCGCCATGAGACCATGGCAGGCTGTGGTGGGTGGGACGATCCGCGAATGCTTTAGCCGGTCACCTTGTCGTCTTCGATCTTGTCGGTATCGAACTTGAAGGTGCGCGGACCGAATTTCAGCTTGCTGTCCTTGCCATACCATTTGTCGTACAGGCGATTGGCTTCGCCCGACGCCTCCAGTTCACGCAGTTCGCCGTCAATCACGGCTTTGAGCGCCGGCTCACCCTTGCGGATACCAAATGCCAGCGGTTCCACGTTCAGGTTCTGCGGCAGGATTTCATAGTCCGAAGCCTTGGGGCCGAGCTTGTGGACGTCGTCATACAGCGACGATTCGTCGTTCACATAAGCCACGCCCTTGCCTTGTTGCAGCGCCTGGAAGGCTTGCTGGGTGGTTTCGAAGGTGATGACCTGTGCGGTCGGCACCACACGCAGCAGGTTCGGCACTTGCGTACCGCCCTTGACCGTCAGCACGCGCTTGCCGGCCAGATCGGCAATGCTGTGCACGCCGCTAGACTTCACCACCAGCACCTTGGAACCCGTGATGAAGTCGGTCAGAGCGAAATCAATCTGCGACTCGCGTTCTTTGTTATGCGTAAGCGATGCGGCCAACACATCGACATGACCCTGTTGCAGCTCGGGAATCCGCGCCGCCACAGCGAGTTGCTTGAAAACCGGCTTCACGCCGATCTTCTTCGCGACCGCCTTGGCGATGTCGATTTCATAGCCGACGTAGTCGCGCGTCTGCGGATCGATAAAGCTGTTCGGCTCATCGGTCCCGAGCGTGCCGAACACGATCTCGCCCTTTGCTTTGATATCCGCGAGTTGGTCCGCCTGGGCAGCAACCGCGCCGACAGCGATGACACCTGCGACCAGAATTTTAAGCAGCTGCGAAATACGCATGAAATCTCCAATATTCGTTAGGGGAACGGCGCAATCCTATGCTGTGGCACACCGGAACGAAACGAAGAAATTGGGATATTCAAATGACAAATCGGGGGGAATCCTAGCTGCGCATAACGGCCTATCCATATCAGAAATACCAGGTTTCAGCCGTCGCGTGCGGCCGCGGGGGACCGAATCAGAGCGTGATGCCCAGCGCGGCAATTTTCTTGTACAGGGTGGCACGCCCCATGCCGATGCGCCTTGCCGCTTCCGGCACGCGGCCACCGCTGGCGAGCAAGGCATCGCGCAGAAAGCCGTACTCGAAGGCGGCCATCGCCTGCGTATACGATGGCGATGGCGATGGCGCAGCATGATCACCCGTTGCCGACACCGCCGACATGGAGATCGCGGTGGGGACGGCTGGGGGCAAGGCCGGCATCGTCACCGTCGGCAGACGCGCCGAATCGATAAAGCGGGCCAGCACACGCGCATCGATTAGCTCGCTGTCCGAGAGCATCACCGCGCGCTCCAGCGTATTACGCAACTCGCGCACGTTGCCGGGCCAAGCATAGGCGTACAACAATCGCAGCGCGTCGTCCTGCAAGGAAAAATGGCGCGGCCGTCCGGGACGCGCCTGCTCCGACAGTTCCTCAAGCATGGCATACGCCAACGGCCCAAGATCGGACAGACGTTCACGCAAAGGCGGCACATTGACGGTCAACACATTGAGCCGGTAGAACAAGTCGGCGCGGAAGCGGCCGGCCGCCACCAAGGCCGGCAGATCGGCCGATGTCGCCGCCACGATGCGCACGTCGGCGCGCACGATGCGGTTCGAGCCCAGCGGCTCGAATTCGCTATCCTGCAGCACCCGCAACAGCTTACCTTGCAAGGGCAAGGGCATATCGCCGATTTCGTCGAGAAACAAGGTGCCACCATCGGCAAGCTCAAACTTGCCCACCCGGCCCTTGCGCTCGGCGCCGGTATAGGCGCCGGGCGCAGCACCGAAGAACTCGACTTCCAGCAAGGTGTCGGGAATCGCGGCGACATTGACCGTAACGAGGGGCCGGGCCGAACGCGCTGACGCGCCGTGGATTGCATGCGCCAGCAGCTCCTTGCCGGTACCGGTTTCCCCCAACAGCAATACCGGCGAATCCACCTGCGCCGCGCGCCGCGCGAGCCGCTTGACTTCCGCGCTAAGCGGACTGTTGCCGACAAAACTGGCAAACGAATACTTGGCGCGACGCGCCTGCGCCAACGACTGACGGGTCGCAATCAGTTCCTGCTGCACCCGCGAGTAATGCGAAAACAGCGGCGTCAGCGCCTTCATTTCATCGAACAAGGCGAAGCCGATGGCGCCGATCGTGGCGCCGGTTTCGTCGCGCAGCGGCAAACGCGTGACGATCAGCGGTTCGCGTGCCGTATCCAGCAAATCCAGCAGAATCGGCTTGCCGGTCTCGACCACCTCGCGCATCAGACTGTTGGGGATCACCGTTTCGCAATCGCGTCCGATCACCTCGCGCGGCTCATAGCCAAAGCGTGCCGCGTAACGCTGATTGATCCAGACGATGCGCGCATCCTGATCGACGATCACGGTGCCCTCGCTGGAATGCTCGAAGGTTTTAAAGAGCGTATCCATGGCCCGCCGCAATACGTCGCCGTAGTCGGGCGGCACCGTGCTCCAGTTGTTACGCATGCCTGTTCTCATCAGATGAATGGGGTCTGTGGCTGAGTCGCGACTGTCTATGAATCCATAAATCGAGACAGCCATCTCTATGCAGAGATTTCGCGCGCGCCATTATAGACTGGCGCGCATCAAGGGCGAATTCGCCCGGCGTCGCGTTTTTCGTCTCTAAATCGAGACAATTGTCCTGCGTCAATCCGTCGCGCCAAGCTAAGCTAGAATGCCCATAAGCCCTGGCACAGAAACTGCATACCGTGTGCGACGTGCTGGGAATGCAGCGCAT
>Ga0116226_10003739_pt1 | contig 13420 bp, 11 predicted proteins | sample S1TSphfallax_FD_89692 | JGI IMG/M metagenome (GOLD analysis project Ga0116226, IMG submission 89692) | Host-associated microbial communities from peat moss isolated from Minnesota, USA - S1T2_Fa - Sphagnum fallax MG | ecosystem: Host-associated > Plants > Peat moss > Unclassified | place: USA...
AGTAGTTCCTCTCTTTCTTTTTTTGTAAGCCATTTTTTCACTATCGCTTTTTACTATACTTTTTAGTTTATTGCACTAACTTTTTCAAAAAATTTCGCATCTTCATTAGCGAACGGTATATGCCCGCTGCGCGATCTAATCAATTTGAGCAGATTATCAAAGGAGTAGATGAATTCTGTTCTCTTAGAGAGAATAGGCCTCACGAATGGTGGACATCTCATGAAAATTTAAGAGACCACGCCTTATTCAAATGCTACTCTTACGCCCAGGTTATTTCAGGTGGAATGGATGCCTGTGTACAGAACTTATTTTCATCACCCTATGCAGAAAAATGCGAAGCGAAAACTGCCAATACACATCGAATGTAGTCTGTTCTATTAACTCCGATAAAACCGCCTCATATCTAACAAAGCCTGTTGTACCACCGGCAAATGTAATTTGGCATTGGGTATCAAAAAATATTTTGTGTTATGGATAGCGTAATTTCCAGTTGCGTAAATAGTAGTAATTTGATCGGGTTCCACTATGCCAAAATCAATATAGCTACTAATGATTAAATAATGCGGTTGTTCTTTGCTTAATAACGAATGCCCAACAGAAAAATCAGTAGTAGGATTTAGGCAACCTAGCAGTTTGCTCATTAAAGTAGGGCTAATATCAAAATGACTTGTCCAATGAGTGAATATTGCGGGTTTGGTATTTGGCCAATAGATAAATAGCGGTGTTTGTACTTGATATTTAGTGTAGTTGCCAGCGTGTTCCCAGAACCCAGAATGATTGTCATTAAATTCTTGACCATGATCGCCAGTAAGAATAACAACGGTATTTTTTAGTAGCCCATCTTGTTCTAGTTTATTTAAAACAGCACCAATTTGATTGTCTACAAACCACAAAGCATTTTTATAACGATTTAAATAAGGAACTGGATCAGCATTATTAGTGAGCTCATAATGTTTGCACACAGTTACTTCAGGGAGGAATTTGTGGATTGGATTGCCATTGCGACAATAAGCATGTGCTCCATTGTAAAATAAAAAAGAAAAAAATGGTTTTTTTGTGGTTTTTACTTGGTCTAAGAAACGAAAAAACTTTTTAGTGATGACTTGATCTTGAATATAAGCAGTTTCACCAGGAGTGGTAACTGCTAAATTAGGTATATCAGCAAATACAGTGCGATTTAGTGCGGGTAACGTAAGTTCAGCACTCGCATAAATACCGGTTTGATATCCATGTTGTAATAAAGATTTTATTAATACCGGACCTTGTTGTTTAGCTAACATAGATGACCAGTAAGTTCCTGGAATGCCATAAAATAAGGAAAAAATTCCTGCTTGGGTTGAGTTTCCACCGCTCCAGTGATTCATAAATTGCCATGATTTATGGCTAAAGCGATTGATATTCGGCACGACATCTGCATGAAACATATCAAATCGCCAAGTATCTATCGCAATGATCAATAAATTTAATGGTTGTTTAGATGATTTAAAACGCAGCGGGTTTAATGGATAGTGAAGTGGTTTGATGATTTGTTTTGGTTGAACAAAATGGCCGCATCCTAGAATTTCTACTCGAGTTAAGCTGTCTGGTAAAGGAATAAGTGTAGCCAAAACATTGTTAAATAGTGGGAAAGCTCGTGCTTGTGGTGTTAGTGATAAAGTGTGGTTAACTCCACCTAACATAAAAATTTCATAAGAAAATAATAAACAAGTTGCCAAAGTAACGCCGAGAATTTTTCCATGTAGCTTAGGCTTTTTACTAATAAGTTGCTCGATCCCATAAGCTAAGCATGCTTCAATTAATACAATAACTAAAAATAATATGCCGATTAATAACCATTCAAATTGAGATAATTGAAAAATTTCGTGAAATTCTTTAGCAAATAGCATCTGTAAAATAATGCCATTTAAATGATAATGAAATTGTTTGAATACAAATACATCAGTAATAAGTAACATCAGTGAGCTAGCAGACACCCACACGCAAATAACGCCAATCCAAAAAATTTTTCGTACAAATAAAACAAAAGGTAAAACGATTAGTGCGGGTAAAAAAGCCAGCAATGAAAAATGTCCTACCATGGTGAATGCTACAAAAATTCCTACTAAGATTTTATTTTTCAGGGTAGGAAAAGTGAGGGCAAAAGGCACAATTTCGGCAAGGTAAAAAAATGAAACTAAAAAAAATAACAAAGCGTTAGCAGCAAAAAACCAGCCAATAAATCGGAGTAGTGGTTTTACGTTGCTGATTAATTTGAAGCTACTTAGCATAAGTTAAATCATTTCCTTCTCCCCCGTGAGGTCGTCATTTTTACTGGATTGCCGCGCGCAACGGAGCGAGCAATGACGGCCTCACGGGGGAGGCTGAGTAAACACGTCCTAAACTCGTGAAAGTGCACGGTGGCCGATGTCTCTGCGATAATATCTACCCGACCATTGAATTTTATCAGCTACAACATAAGCATTTTGTTGCGCTTCTTTAAGTGAATCCCCAAGACCAGTAACACATAATACTCGTCCACCTGCAGTGACTACATGATTGGCTTTTGTTTGTGTGCCCGCGTGAAATATTTTTTGATCGTTAGCCAAAGGTTGCTCAAGGCCAGAAATCACCGCACCTTTAGCATAATCATCTGGATAACCTTCCGTTGCTAATACTACCCCTAATGCAAAACGTGGATCCCACTCAATTAAATAGTGATTAAGTTTTTGTTGCAACGCCGCTTGGCACAACATAACTAAATCAGATTTAAGCCGTGGCAAAATGACTTCAGTTTCTGGATCACCCAAACGGCAATTAAACTCTAATACTTTAGGTTCGCCGTGTGCCGATATCATTAAACCAGCATAAAGAAAACCTTGATAAACAATTCCTTCTTCTGCCATCCCTTGAATAGTCGGTCCAATGATCGTTTGCATAATAATTTTATGTAATTCTGGTGTAACAACTGGCGCGGGTGAATAAGCGCCCATACCACCAGTGTTGGCGCCAGTATCACCTTCGCCAATTGCTTTGTGATCCTGAGAAGTAGCGAGTGGTAAAATATATTTACCATCAGAAACAACGATAAAACTTGCCTCTTCTCCGGTTAAAAATTCTTCGATGATGACGCGATTATTTTGCTTAAACATTTTTTGCAGCGTTTCAAGTGCGTGCGCTGCTGATTCAACAATTACTACACCTTTTCCTGCAGCTAATCCATCTTCTTTAATAACTAATGGAAATGATTGTTGACTAGCATATGCATTTGCATCAGCAAAATTATCAAATGTTTTATAATGTGCAGTTGGAATATTGTGACGTACCATAAATGCTTTACTAAAAGCTTTGGACGATTCCAATTGAGCTGCTTTTTGTGTCGGACCAAAACAAGGTAAATGATGGGCATGAAATAAATCGACAATTCCTAAAGCTAATGCAGCTTCAGGGCCAACAATGGTTAAGTCGATCATTTGTTGTTTTGCAAATGCTAGTAATGCTTGTGTATCGGTGGGAAGGATAGCGATATTTTTTACTTTCTCTTCTAGTGCAGTGCCAGCATTACCGGGTGCAACCCAAACTGTATTTACCTGGGGAGATTGTGCTGCTTTCCAAGCTAAAGCGTGTTCTCTGCCGCCGTTGCCGATGATAAGAATGTTCATGTACTTTAACTCTTTTAATTAATGCGAAAAAACTCGAACTCCAGTAAACAACATGGCAATATTTGCTTCATCTGCTGCTTGAATCACTTCAGCGTCGCGGACTGAACCACCAGGTTGAATGATTGCACTAATGCCATTTTTTGCCGCGATATCGACTACATCACGAAAAGGAAAAAATGCATCAGAAGCCATTACTGCATCTTTAACTACTAAGCCAGCATCTTGTGCTTTTTTTAACCCAAGTTCAGCGCTGTCGATACGACTCATTTGTCCAGCGCCAATTCCAATGGTTTGTTGGTTTTTTGCATAAACAATAGCGTTAGATTTAACAAATTTCACCATTTGAAAGGCAAATGACAGATCGGCTAATTCATCCTTAGTTGGCATACGTTTGGTTACAACTGCTAATTTAGCTTGATTTAGCATAGTTTTATCAACGGTTTGTACTAATAATCCACCATCAATCGTTTTGTATTCTAGTTCCTGATAAGTTTCAGTATTTGACTCATAGTAATTGCCATAAAGCATAAGGCGTAAGTTAGGTTTTTGTTTGGCAATTGCAATTCCTCCTGTTTCAATTTGTGGCGCGATTAATACTTCAACAAATTGCTCTGCTAAAATAGTTTCTAATGTCGCGACATCCAGCAATTGATTTACAGCAATGATGCCACCAAATGCTGATTTCGGATCAGTGGCAAAAGCTTTTTGATAAGCTGCTAAAATAGTTTCTCCTGTTGCAGCGCCACAAGGATTAGCATGTTTTACAATCACACAAGCAGGGAATTTCCCAAATTGTTTGACACACGAAAGAGCAGTATTAGCATCTACTAAATTATTAAAAGATAATTCTTTGCCTTGCAATTGTTTCGCAGCAGCTAAAGTACCAGGAGTTATCTGTGGCCTTGTATAAAATGCTGCTGCTTGCTGAGGATTTTCTCCATAACGCAGAGACATTTTTTTATAGAAGCAGGGTAGATAAATTTGCGGAAATTGATCGTCAGAATTTGTACGATATAGGTAGTTAGCAATTTCAGCGTCATAGGCAGCTGTTTTGGCAAATGCTTTTTTCGCAAGTTCCGAGCGTAGCCCAAAACTTATACCTTGCTCATTACTGGATATTGCTTCGCAAATTCGAGAGTAATCTTCTGGATCAACTACTACGGTAACATCATGATGATTTTTAGCAGCCGCACGAATTAATGTTGGTCCACCAATATCAATATTTTCAATGGCCTGTTCTAGCGTGCAGTTGGTTTGCTTAATAGTAGTCTCAAAGGGATAAAGATTTACCACCACTAAATCAATTGGCTGAATATCATGCGCTTGCATGACAGTGTTGTCGGTATCTCTACGTCCTAAAATTCCGCCATGAACTTTTGGGTGTAGTGTTTTTACTCGGCCCGCCATAATTTCAGGAAAATTCGTATAATCACTAATTTCAATTACTGGAATGTGATACTCCTGTAAAAATGTAGCAGTGCCGCCAGTAGATAAAATTTCAACCCCAAAAGTTTGCAACACATGAGCAAACTCTGCCAGTCCTTCTTTATTAGAAACGCTAATTAGCGCACGACGAATTTTTTTTGTGTCTGTCATATGCTTGTACTCTTTATAACGTTGATCATAAATATCAGTAACAGATAGCTCTGCCTAAAAGTGCAGTAGTCGCTCCCCCGTGAGGCCGTCATTGCGAGTGCAGGATGCACGAAGCAATCCAGTAAAGAAATTAATTTTTTACTGAATGAACGAGGCTTGCAAACAGCGCAAGCCTCGTTCATTCAGGCCTCACGGAAGGGTGTAAGTAGTTACAACTAAATTAATTGTTCAAGTCCATACACCAATTCATTTAGCTGTACCACTTTTTTACAAGCAAGCAATACACCAGCCATAAAACATTTTCGATCAGTGGTATCGTGTTTAATAGTTAATAATTCTCCTTCACCACCAAACAGTACCATTTGATGGGCAATTAGGCCCGGTAATCTTACGGCATGAATTGGAATTTCTTGATAATTCGCGCCACGACTACCGGGTAACGTTTCTTTTACTGTTTGTGCCGATTGAGATTTTGTGCGATTTTTTACCATCATCTGCGCGGTTTTAATTGCGGTTCCTGAAGGAGCATCTCGTTTTGTATCATGGTGTAACTCAATAATTTCTACATTAGGAAAATAACGAATTGCTTGACTGGCAAATTGCATCATCAGAATAACACCAATAGCAAAATTAGGTGCAATAATGCCACCAATATTTTTCTGCTTACACAGGGTTTTAATTTCATCAATTTGTGCTTCAGAAAAGCCTGTCGTACCAATTACCGGATGTTTACCTGCTTCAATAATGGTCAATGTATTGGCAAAAGCCACCTCAGGTGCAGTAAAGTCAATCACAACTTCAGGTTGAGTATCCTCAATCAACTGTTGCAAATTGTGATTTTTTCCAACTTGTGCAACTAGAGTTAATTCGGGATCCTTTTCAATCGCTTTAACTGTTTCTGATCCCATTTTACCAAGTGCGCCATTAACTAAAACTTTAATCGTCATAAATTGTATCCTGTTTTTTCTGCGAAACTGTTGAGTAGAACCAAAACCCTAACCCAGCTAAACTAACTAACCCTAATAAATTTGGAATCCATAAAGGGAAATTTTTGGGGATTAACCGTAGTACATCCAAATTTTGAGCTAGTGCAAATGGAATTGCTAAGATAACATCCATCACCGCAGCGCCTGAGACAAGTCCACAGGCTAATAAAATAGTTTTTTGCCAATTGGGTGCTTGATGATAATTTTTATCAAGAATAGGCCTTTGATGTTTTGCAAGCCAGCGACGTGTAAGCAATGCGAAAAATCCGCCAAAAAATAATGGTGTTATCGTAGTTAAAGGAAGATAAATGCCAGTTGCAATACCAAGGAGCGAAAGCTCATATCCTTTTGGAATGAAATAACGATTAATCATAATAAATACACCGATAATTAGCACACCAATCAACATATATTGCCACGGAAAACTATGATGAAGTGCAATCGTGGCCATCATCATCGAAGTGGGTGCGGAAAGTGTATGCGTTTGATCCATGCCAGGTCGTGGCAAAACATCACCGATGCCATAAACATTTAGGAGAACTTGCATCACAAAAGGAATAACAGCTGCAGCAATCATCGCGCCAAACAGCAACATAATTTGCTGCTTCCAAGGCGTAGCACCTAACAAATAACCAGTTTTGAGATCTTGAATATTATCGTTGGAAATAGCGGCGGTTCCAGTAATCACACAACCAGCAAGAATAATCATAGCAGCAACTTCTGCTAAATAAGCAGAGGATTTTGCTAAATCAACTGTTTGAATAGTGGTTAGCAACAAAGCAGTTAATAGAAGTCCGGCAATAACAATGGCAGAACCAGGAGTTGCAGTAACGCCTACTAATCCGGAAAAATAGCCACAAATGGCAGAAAAGATGAAGCTAACAATAGCTAAATAAATTAAACAAAGGAGTAAAAAAGGAGTATGCCAGTGCTGGCTTATGCCAATAATATTTAAATTGAGTGTGTGCGCAAACACCCAAAAAAGTAGCATAAGCATACTTAATACACCTATTAAAATATATGGCGTTGGTAAATCTTTTTCTGTACGTAGTAATTTATTGCTATTTGCAAAGAAATGATGCGGTGAAAAATTTTCAAAAGCTATTTTTAAACTATTCCATAGTGGACGAAAAAGGCTAACTAGTGTCCAAACGCCACCAAATAACATTGCACCGATACCAACATAACGAATTTTTTCCTGCCAAAGATTAATTGCTAACTGAGTGGCATCGATATTATTGTGCGCTATTGGATAAATATGTGTTAATAAAGGAATGCCGATACCCCAACCTAAAATAGCGCCTACCAATAAGCTAACCGCTATTTGAAATCCCATTAAATAACCGGCGCCTACCATCGTGGCTGAAAACCCAATACCAAAACCAAATAGATTTGAACCAACAAAGAACCAATATTGAATACTATTGCCAATCAATTGAAAGCCTGTCTGAGCAAGTTCTAACAATGCACCGCCACTTGCGCCGAGTAAAAGTTCTTTAAGTCCTAAACTTTTTTTCGTACCTGCTTTTAACACTTCAGCAATAGCTCTTCCTTCTGGAAAAGTTAGATTTTTTTCAGTAACTAAAAATCGACGCAGTGGTGTAGAAAACAATACACCTAGCACGCCGCTGGCAAGAGCTAATAAAAATGTTTTGAGATAATCAAAATTCAGCCAATAATGAATAATAATTAATGCAGGAGCAGTATAAGCAATACCACCGGCAATTGCTTCGCCAGCAGATGCACAGGTTTGGACCAAATTATTTTCGAGTACGTTAGCATTCTTAAAAAAACGCAAAATACCAATAGACAAAATAGCTGCTGGAATTGAGGCTGAAGTTAGATAGCCAATTTTAAGTGCTAAAAAACAATTGGATGCTGCTAAAATAATCGTTAAGAAAAATGATAATACCACGACTCTAAGTGTAATCTCAGGCACAGATTGTGATGCAGGGATAAATGGAGTTGATTCGTTATTCATGTATGATAGGCCATCAATTTTAATTTGCGCTAATCTTAAGCTACAATTGCGACTTATGCCACAGCAGGGTTGTTCAACTCTACCCGTGACGCCACAGGAAACTTAACTCTATGAAAAAACACCATATTTTGGAATCACTTTTTTTGTCGTTTTATTCTAAATCTTTGTATCAAGATGTTGCTAAAGAATGGAAGGGGTTAGCGCTCGGGTATTTATTACTAGTTATGGCTATTTGCTGGTTGCCATTCTCATATGATTTTCATCGATTTTTAAATCAGTATTCATCACAAATTTTGCCAGACGTTGTTAAGCAAATTCCAACCATCACTATCGCTAAGGGAAAATTATCGATTGATAAACCACAGCCTTACACAGTTAAACAACCTGGCGATGGACTTACGCTGGTAGTGTTTGACACTTCTGGCAGATACACTTCGCTTGATCAAGTAAATACTTTAGTACTAGTTACACGAGACAAAGTGATGATTCGAGATACTATAGGTTCGACATCTAAAGTGACTATCTATTCTCTAGCTAAATTTAAAGATACTGTCATTTCAAAAGCAGATATAGCCTATGTTGCAGATAGAATTGTTTTTTGGAGTTCAGTTTTAATGTACCCAATTTCCGTAATAGTTGCCTTTGTTTACCGCTTATTGGAAGCACTAATCCTTGGTGGAGCAGGGGTGCTATTTGCTCATTTAGTTCACGTTAAATTGACTTACCAAACTACGGTGCGATTAGCAGTAGTTGCGCTCACACCGATGCTAATTTTGAGTACTTTAATAGAATATTTTAGTTTGCCAGTGCCACAGCTCACGCTAATTGGATCGCTATTAGCAATCGGTTATCTGGGTTATGCCATCCAGGCACAAAAAGAAATTGAAATGAACAAATCCACTACTACCGTAGCTTAATTTCTCACTGTCATGCTGGCTTCTGCTTGGAGTCTGTTCAAAATCTTTGTTTGTCATCCTCGTGCAGGCGCATAGCGGCATTTATGCTTACATCGCCCTCTGGTTTTTTATCACCCTGACTCTCTCCCCGGACAAGATCGCGCCCTTTATCAACATTCGGGCTGGGGAGAGGGAACGCACTTCTACTTCGCTTCAATTTTGACACGATTGCTGTGCGCTCTCCCCAAAAACCCCTTGACATTCTGATTTAACTACATATAGTGTCAAAAAGTGGCAGTAAATGGGTAAAAATGGCAAAAAGTGGGAAAGTAGATGTTTAGAGGCATTCACGCAATTAATGTTGACGATAAAGGTCGGATTGCAGTGCCGTCGCGATTTCGCGCGCAACTGGATGCAATCGGTGATTTACGCTTAGTTGTGACGATTGATACAGAGTCGCCTTGTTTATTGCTTTATCCATTTGCAGAGTGGGAATCCATTGAACAAAAACTTCAAGCATTACCCAGCTTTAACCAAGTGACTCGTCGCATACAGCGTCTCTTAATTGGTCATGCCACAGAGCTTGAATTAGATAGCCATGGACGGGTTTTGCTCCCACCGCTTTTGCGAGAGCACGCCCAATTAACCAAACGCGTTACTTTGTTAGGTCAAGGGCGAAAATTTGAATTGTGGGATGAACATGTTTGGCAGACTCATCGTGGGCAATGGTTGAATGAAAACTTAATTTCAGATGGGTTGCCAGCGGAGCTAGAAGCAATATCGCTTTAGTTGGATCTGTTTGAGGTAGGTATGAAACGCCAACAATTAACTAGCCAAGAACATATTGCTGTTCTTTTAGAAGAAAGTATCAATGGATTGGCTGTTAAAAAAGAAGGGGTTTATATCGATGCAACATTTGGTCGAGGCGGGCATAGTCAAGCAATTTTAGAGAAGCTAGGCCCTAAGGGTCAGTTAATTGCTGTTGATAAAGATCCAGAAGCTGTTGCTTATGCAAACCTTCTTTTAAAAGCTGAGCCTCGATTTGTCGTTGTGCAAGGAACATTTGCAAATCTTAGCGCTATAGCTTCTCAGTATGGGATTGTCGGTAAGGTTGATGGGATTTTATTGGATTTAGGGATTTCCTCGCCACAGCTTGAGAAAGCAGAGCGAGGGTTTAGTTTTCTAAACGAGGGACCGCTTGATATGCGTATGGATTTGAATCAGAGGCTTAACGCAAGTCAATGGATTAATGAAGCTAAAGAAGAAGAGATGGTAAAAGTTTTGTTTGAATTTGGTGAAGAGCGATTTGCAAAAAAAATTGTTAAAGCCATTGTGGAAAATCGTCAACTAAAGCCAATTCAAACTACTAAAGAGCTTGCTGAAATAGTTGCTCGCGTAGTGCCTAGGGAGCGTCATAAACACCCAGCAACACGCACTTTTCAAGCAATACGCATTTATATCAATCAGGAGCTCACGGAATTAAAACTTTGTCTTCAACAGTCTTTAGAGATTTTGAATGTGCATGGTCGTTTAGCAGTGATTAGTTTTCATTCGTTAGAAGATCGTATTGTTAAACAATTCATGCATCGTTACAGCCAAAACTATGAGGATGTAGGCCATCCATTAGTAGCTCCCAAAAAAATTAAACCTTTATTGGGAAAAATAGGTCGTGCAATTAAGCCTAAACCACAGGAAGTGTTTATTAACCCTCGCGCGCGAAGTGCGATTTTAAGAATTTCGGAGAAATTACCATGAATGCAACCACACGTTTTCTAACTCACTGGGATATTTTTACCAAAGTAGAAACAACACCTGTCGAAGAGATTTGGAGCATTGTTTCTGTGGTTGCATTGGTGCTTATCACTGCTTTGTCTTTAATCTATGTGAAAGATCTTAATCGACAGCTTTATAGCGAGTTGGAAAGTTTTAGACAAAACCATGAAGAATTAAAAATACAAAAAGATCAGTTACTGCTCGAGCAAAATACCTGGGCTGCACAAGCGAGAGTTCAGGAAATTGCCCTAACACGTCTTAATATGACATTACCTGATCAAGTATCGACAGTTGCAGTAAAAAGAATTATTTAAACCTTCGATAAAAATTTTTTCTAATGATGCGTTTTTGGGTTTTGATTGTTGTTTTGCTTTTAGCAGTTGCTGGATTAATTTGGCGAATGGCCCATCTTTCAGTAATTAATCGAGCTTTTTTGTTAGAGCAAGGTGACGCTAGAGCAAGTCGCGTGATTGATATTCCTGCATATCGCGGCATGATTCTTGATCGAAATGGTGAGCCATTAGCCATTAGTACACCAGTGGATGCTGTTTGGGTTAATCCACACGAGCTTGAAAAAACACCACAAACCATTTCCCAGTTAGCAGAACTGCTTAAACTTTCTCCCACAGAAGTTAGAAAGCGTTTACTGAAAAATATTAATCATAGTTTTGTTTATCTTAAGCATGGTATTGATCCAGAAATTGGCAACCAAATTCGTGCGCTTAATTTGTCCGGTGTTTATTTTCAACGTGAATATCGTCGTTATTATCCAGAAGGTGAGGTAACAGCGCATGTACTTGGATTCACCAATTTAGACGACCAGGGTCAGGAAGGAATAGAGTTAGCTTATGACAAATGGTTATCCGGTATATCAGGTAAAAAACAAGTTATTAAAAATCGTTTAGGCGATATTATTTCGAGCGTCAATATTTTACGTCAGCCACAACCTGGCCATGATCTAGTATTAAGCATTGATCGGCGTATTCAATATTTAGCTTATTCCGAACTTAAAGCTGGCGTGGAAAAGTTTCATGCCAGCGCTGGAACTGTTGTGGTGTTGGACTGTAAAACTGGTGAAATTCTCGCGATGGTAAACCAACCATCTTATAACCCTAATAATCGTTTAGCAGGGGAGGAAGAGCGTTATCGTAATCGTGCAGTTACCGATATTTTTGAACCAGGTTCTACGATTAAAACTTTTTCTGTTTTAACTGCATTAATGAGTGGTAAATATTCGCCGGATACTATGATTAATACCTCGCCTGGTTGGCTTATGGTGCAAAATAAGCGAGTAGAAGATGAGCATGATAATGGTCTGATTAGTTTGACGACGGTGTTACAAAAATCTAGTAACGTTGGTATGGCTAAAGTTATTTTATCACTTCCTTCCCATGCGCTGTGGCGTACATTACATGCAGCAGACTTTGGTCAGTCAACGCAGATTAATTTTCCAGGGGAAAGATCGGGATTGTTAGTCAATCGTGTTATTTGGCCACCCTTCACATTGTCAACTTTGTCATTTGGCTATGGTATGTCGGCAAGCGTGCTTCAGTTAACTAAAGCTTATGCTATTTTGGCAAATCATGGTGTTAAGTATCCAGTTAGTTTATTAAAATTAAATACACTGCCACAAGGCGAACGAGTGTTTGATCAAAAATCAGTTGAAGCGCTTATGACAATGCTGGAAGCTGTGCTTAAAAGCGGTGGAACAGCAACACACGGCAATATTCCAGGATATAGAGTTGCTGGTAAAACAGGTACGGTGCGGCTAGTTGGCAAGTATGGTTATCAAAAGCATCGTTATAATAGTTTGTTTATAGGTGTTGCACCAGTAAGTCGGCCGCGGTTAGTGATTGCAGTTGTTTTGAATGATCCAAGAGGAAAATATTATTATGGTGGTGATATTGCAGCACCGGTTTTTGCCAATATTATGAGTGGTGCTTTGCGTTTGTTAAATGTACAGCCTGATAATCCTGTTGGGTCTGCGCGACATGGTTAACAAAGTCTATATTTTAAGGTAAATCAAAATGAGCATAGTGAATGAAACAGAGTGGGTCACTGAAGTATTTGCTGCAGAAGGTTCGGCATTTGCGTTTAAATTAAAAACTAAATTACATGAGGAAAAAAGTCCTTATGCACAAATTGCTATTTATGATACTGAAAAATTTGGTCACGTAATGTTGATCGATGGTTGTATTATGTTAACCGAGCGCGATAATTTTTTTTACCACGAGATGTTAAGTCATCCTGCATTGTTTACGCATTCTAAACCAAGGCATGTTGTTATTATTGGTGGAGGTGATTGTGGCACGTTGCGCGAAGTGCTGAAACATGCAACCGTAGAAAAAGTAACGCAAATTGATATTGATGAGCGAGTTACTCGTTTATCGGAAATTTATTTTCCCGAACTTTGTTCATCTAATCACGATCCAAGAGCACATTTTTATTTTAAAGATGGTATTGAATGGGTTGCACATTGTCAGGAAAATACTGTAGATATTATTATTATAGATTCAACTGATCCAGCGGGAGTCGCGGAAGGGTTATTCA
>Ga0116226_10003740_pt1 | contig 13418 bp, 11 predicted proteins | sample S1TSphfallax_FD_89692 | JGI IMG/M metagenome (GOLD analysis project Ga0116226, IMG submission 89692) | Host-associated microbial communities from peat moss isolated from Minnesota, USA - S1T2_Fa - Sphagnum fallax MG | ecosystem: Host-associated > Plants > Peat moss > Unclassified | place: USA...
ACTGCGCTTGCTGAAAAAGCAGATTGGCGTGGTTGAACTGCGCCTCGAGGTGACTGGGATCGAGCGCGATCGCGTGCGCAAAACTGGCGAGCGCCGCGTCCCAGCGGCCCAGCGCTTCGAGCGCCGAACCCTGATTGCTGTGCGCCGCCGCGCTGCCGGGATGCACCGCGATGGCTGCACCGATGAGCCGCAGCGCGAGCTCCGGGTCGCGCGCTTGCAGCGCGATCACACCGAGCATGTGCAGGGCATCGAACTGCCGCGGCTGCGCCTCGAGGACGGCCTCGTACAGGGCGCGCGCATGCGCGATCCGCCCCTGCCGATGGTGGGCGACGGCGCGTTGCAGGCGCTCATGCAGCGCGGCGGAGGGTTTCATCGCGGTGGCGGCAAGTGGCGCCGCGCGAGCAGGGGGTCCCGAGCGAGCAGGCTGTCCCGCAGCCCCGCGAGTGCCGCACTCCAATCCCCGAGCTGCGCCTGCCGGTACAGAGTCACGCTGGGATACCAGGGGCTGTCGCTGCGCTCGAGCAGCCAGCGCCAGTCGGGACTGAAGGGCAGGAGGATCGCGGTCGGGCGACCGAGCGCCGCGGCCAGATGCGCGACGCCGGTGTCGATGCTCACCACCCGATCGAGTGTCGCGCAAAGCGCGGCCGTATCGCTGAAATCGTGCAGATGCGCGGACACCTCGCGGATGCGCGGGTGCCGCGCCAGCAGGGCCGCATCCTCGGCGCAGATCTCTCTTTGCAGGCACACGTACTCATAGCTCTCGGGCAGAAACTCGATGAGATCGGCCAGGCGCAGTCTGCGGTTGTTGTTTTCAACGTCGCTTCCGGACCAGACGAGACCGATGCGCGGCAAAGCGGCCACTCCCAAGGCCGCCCGCCAATGCGCGATTTTCGTCGTATCGGCCGTCAGATAGCTCGGCGAAGCGGGAATGCTCGGCAGCGTGGTCTTGAACGCGAACGGCAAACTCATCAAGGGGCAGTGATAGTCCACGGGCGGCAGCGCATCGGCCTGCGCCAGCACCGCGGTCACACCATCGAGACTGCCGAGCAGAGTCACGAGCGGCGCCTGCACCTCGAGAATCACGCGCGCACCCAAGGCCGCGACCGCGGGTGCATAGCGGCAGAACTGCAGCGTATCGCCGAAGCCTTGCTCGCCGTGCAGCAGCACGGTCTTGCCCGCGAGCGACTCCCGGCCGCGCCACAGCGGCACGGCGAAAGCGCGCGGCCGCAATTTGCGGCGCCATTCGTAGTCGATCCACCCCTGCTCGAGCCGGCCCGCCAGGAGGTGGGCAACGGCCCTGTTGCAGCGGGCCTCGACGTACTGCGGCGCGAGCGCGAGGGCGGCATCGTAGGCGGCGATGGCCAGGTCCAGCCGGTTGGTTTCGTTGTACACGTTGCCGCGGTGGCACAGTGCCTCGGCGCAGTCGGGCCGCACATCGAGCGCACGCTGGTAACTCGCGAGCGCTTCGTCCCAGCGTTCGAGTTGGCGCAGCACGTTGCCGCGATTGACATGCGCCGGCACGTGCCGCGGGTCGAGCGCGAGGGCTCGCTCGTAACTGCCGAGCGCATCCTGCGGACGCTTGAGGGCGCGCAGCACGACACCGCGATTCACGCACACATCGGCGTTGTGCGGAGCATGCGCTAGCGCCTGATCGTAGCTCGCGAGCGCCGCGTCCCATTGCTCCAGGCGCTGTAGCGCCGCGCCGCGCTGCTCGTAAGCGGCCGCGAAGTCCGGGCAGAGCGTGACGGCGCGGCTGAAGCTGTCGACGGCCTCCTGCGGCCGGTCGAGTTGACCTAGAACGATGCCGCGGTTGAAATGCGCCTCGACAAAACGCGGATCGTAGACGATGGCGTTGTTGTAGCTCGCGAGCGCGCCCGGCAGATCGCCCAAGGCCTGCAGCGCGGCGGCGTGATTGCTGTGCGCGACCGCATTGCCCGGCTGGAGAGCGAGAGACTTGCCGATCAGTTGCACGGCCTTGCGCAGGCGTTTCCCCTGCAGCGCCAGCAAACCCATGAGGTGCAGCGCCTCGGGATGCTCCGGCTGTTGTTTCAAGAGCGCGGCACAGTGTGCTTCGGCGGCGGTGCGCTCGCCACGCTGCAGACAGTCGAATGCGCGCTGCAATTGGATCGTGACCGGGATGGGCGCCGGGCGCCGATTCGTGGTCACGAGACGTCCTGAAGAAACTGCCGGGCAAGATCCGCCGCGACGCGTTGGATAACCGGCGTCCAGTCTCCGGGTCGCTCTTGTCGATAGAGGCGGACGCTGGGGTACCAGGGGCTGTCGATGCGATCCCGAAGCCAGCGCCAGTCCGGCGTATGCGGCAACAGGATCCAGGTCGGGCGCCCCAGCGTGGCGGCGAGATGCGCCGGCGAGGAATCCACGCTGATGACGAGATCGAGGCCATGGCACAGCGCGGCCGTGTCGTTGAAATCATGCAATTCGCCCGATAAGTCCGCGATCCGTGCCTCGCTCGCAAGGAGCGCCGGCCGATCGGTTTCCCGCACGTCGGTCTGCAGACACACGTAGGCCGGTCCCGACGGCAGGTGTTCGACTAACAGCGTAAGCGGGATGCTGCGGCGTCGGTCATTCACGTGCCCCGCGTTGCCGCTCCAGGCGAGACCGATCTGCGGTCGGGTTTGGCCTGCAAAGCGCCCGCGCCAGCGCTCCAGCAGCGGTACCGGGCAGCACAGCGCCGCCGGCGGCGGAATTGTTTCGAGACTGGTTTGGCAGGCGAGCGGCAAACTCATCAGCGGACAGTGATAGTCCACCGGCGGCAATGGGCTGCCGCGCGCGAACACTTGCGCGACCCCGGGCAGGGAGGCCAGCAGCTTAACCAAAGGCGCCTGCACCTCCAGCAGCACCGTGGCGCCCAGCGCCGCCACCGGCTTCGCGTAGCGGCAGAACTGCAGCGTATCGCCCAAGCCCTGCTCGGCATGCAGCAACACGGTCTTGCCGGCAAGCGACTCGCGCCCGCTCCACTGGGGTGCGTCGATCGTGCGCCGCTCCGGAACATTGGGTCCGGGCGGGCTTTTCCAGCGACATTCGTACTCGCGGAAGCCGCGCGACAGGTTGCCTGCCGCCAGCAGCAGCGTGGCGCGATTGAGGTGGGCGGATGGAAAACCGGGACGGGCCGCGATGGCACGGTCGTAGCTCGCCAGCGCCTCCGCGTCGCGACCCAGCTCTTTCAGCTGCAGTCCGCGATTGAGGTGTGCCTCGGCAAAGTCGGGCCGCAGAGCCAAGGCGCGTTCGTAGTCGGCCAAAGCGGCGGCACTGCGGCCAAGCAGCTGATGCAGGCTGCCGCGGTTGAAATGCGCTTGTACCAAGGCGGGGTTCAAGCAGAGCGCGCGGTCATAGCCCGACTGCGCCTCGTCGAACCGGCCGAGCACTTTCAAGAGATTGGCACGGTTGCACAGCGCCTCCGCGTAATCGGCGCGCAGCGCGAGCGCGCGCTCGTAGGCGGCGAGTGCCGCAGCGTCGCGCTCCAGGGTCTGCAAAGCCACGCCGCGATGAAAATGCCATTCAGCGATCATGGGTTGCAGTGCGATTGCGCGCTCGTAGCTCGAAAGCGCCGCGTCCCAGCGTGTCAGCGCTGCGAGTACATGGCCACGGTTGTACCAGGCCACCGCATAGTCGGGCTTGAGCGCAACCGCGCGATCGAAGCTCTCGAGCGCGGCGGTCGCCTGATTGAGTTGCTGCAGAACGTTGCCGCGGTTGCAATGCGCAGCCGCCTTGCCCGGATCGACCTTGATGGCATCGGCCAACAAGTCGGCGGCCTTGCGGGCCTGGCCACGTTGCGCCGCGATAACGCCTAGCAGATGCAGGGCGTCGAAGTGGCGTGGCTGCCGCTTGAGGATGGCCCGATAGAGAGCCTCCGCCTGTTCATACTGGCCGAGCTGATGCAACGCATTGGCCTCGGCCAACGCGACGCGCAAGTCGCCCGCCCCGGGCGGGCCGCCCCGAGCCGATGCGGGTGGCGGGTTCGCGCGACCGCGCATCAGCGCTCACCGATAAAAGTCGGGGAACCGCCCTGCGTCGAAGCGGCGATCACCCCGACCGTGGCGTAGCCGGCCTGCATCATGGTCGCGACCGCATCACCACTGGCGGTCGTGAAGGGTCGCGGCAGGCTGTCCCCCTGCAAACGCGTGCCGACCAGTACGAGATTGTCGGCATCGTCCGCCGGCCCCAGTGCGGTCAGGATGTAGCCCTGAGCGGCGAGCTGGCCGGCCATGCCGGCCGCGGACGCCGCCGGGACGGTGCTCACGAGAGTCTCGTACACATGGCCCACGTCCTGCGACCAGCCGTAGGCAAGATAGGTCAAAGTGCCGCCGGCGTTCGCCACCGCAGTCATCACGCGGCCGTTGGTTCCCTCGAGCGTCGCGGCCGCCTGAAGGCCGGCAGCCGACACGGTGTGCAGCACGGGGCTGAACGAGCCCGCGGTTGAGGTGGGGAGTTCGATCCAGGATATCGCGAACAGTTGGCTGGCCGGCTCGAGATCGAGTGAGGTGACCACCGCGTTGTCGGCAGCCGGCGTGATCCCTGCGCCGACGTTCGGCCAATTCGGATCGGCGAGGTCATAATTGAAATTCGTGTACGTATCGCTGCCGTAAGCGGCGGTGAGTGATTGGCCGCCAGACGTTCCCGGTAGCGCGATGGCGGCGAAACTCCACGCGCAGTTCATCGCATCCGTCGGTGCGGCGTGGCATGCCGGAGCACCCCGCCAAAGCGGGGTTCCGACGCTGCTGGTAAAGGCTCGCGCTGCCCGATTGCTGAGCGAGGCCTGGGTCAGGGTGCCGGTGCCACCGTAACCGTTCACGGTCGAGGCGGCATCGACCTGTTGGAAGCGCAGATCGCCGGCCGCGGGCGCGCGTGCCGTGACCGTGAGCGTCGCGTCCGCGCTGGTCAGCGACCCGGCGGTATTGCTCACCGTGACCGCAAACGCCGCACCGGTGTCCGAAAAGGTGGTGGGCGGCGTCACGTAGGTACTTGCGGTCGCGCCCGACACCGGGATGCCATTGCGGCTCCACTGGTAATTCAAGGCCGCGCCTGCCGCCACCACCGAGTAGGTCGCCGAGAGGCCCATGGGCACGCTCTGCGCGGCGGGCTGGTCCGCAATCGTCGGGGCTGACACCGAATCGGCTGGGACGCCATTCGACACGCCGTAGCCGCAACCGCTCGAGACGAGCGTGCAGGCGCAAATCAGCAGCGGCGCGGAACGTCGAATCATGGCGCGTGAATAGTAGCGGGATTTTCAGCTTCCAAGCGCGTGATCGTCCGGGTTGGAACGTGCCTGCATCGACCGGGGGCTCGCCCGACGCCTCCGCTTTTTAAATCACGCGTATGACAAGCGTGTGTCCTGCCGCAGGCCCCCGCGTGCATACGTACTTCGCACCGAACATGAACCGCGCGTACCAATGTCTTGATAGCTATACCAGGGCGTAGTTCGCCTGATCGACAGAGCGTCTGAGCAAAAGTGCCCGAATATGTGAAAACGGTCACATATTTGCAATTCGTATGAGATTCTTTTGACCTACGATCAGCGCCGCATAGGGTTACATATAAAACCAGGCTGCCTGAGGAGATGAAGTGGTCGAACAACGCAAACAAGCAGTGTCGATACGGTTGGGCGAGAGCGACATCCGCCACATCAAGCAGATCGCCGAACGGCTCGGGGTGCGGGATTCGGACGTGATTCGATATGCCATCAAATCGACGCTGAGCCGCATCTCGCCGCTTTGTGATCCGGCCATTCAGGGCCGGAATTTGGTGCCGGTGTTCGTCGAATCCGGCGACGAGCTCATTCGTTACTTCGAGCTCGATGCCGTCCGGCTGGAAAGCATCATCAATGAACACGTTCCGCCGGGAACCCAGGTCGATCGCGACGACATCGCGCTGCTCGCCATGAGCGGTTTGCGCGAGGAATACCTCGTCATGCGGCTCAAGGACAGGCACGGACCCGCGGGCGAGCCCAGTGCCGCGGCAACCTCGTTGCGCGGGTATCTCTATGACAAGTATGTCTATCGGAGCATGGCGCAGCGCTCGGGTCAGCAAGACAGCGACGTGCACGACGAAGGGTTGCCACCCGAGGCGGGCGTTCGGCTGCATTTGCAGCAGACCGTGGCCTGACCAATACCAAATCAACAGAGCGAGAGGATCATGATGAAATTTCAAGGCATAGTGGCCACGGCCCTGGTTGGGTTGAGCGCCTGGGTTTTGATGACCGGGGCCGCCCACGCCGGCACCGTCCTCTATGACAGTTCGGGCGTGATCCAGGGTGAACAGTCTTTCACGCAGTCCTTCAACATCACGACCCCCGGCACCCTCACCGTGTCGCTCACGTCGATCCCCTGGCTGGATACCATCGCTGGGTTGAGCGGTTTCGTCAGCAGCAGCACCAGTGTGCTCGGAACGACCGGAGTGGGCGGCTCGACCATCGTCACCAACGTGCAGCCTGGGACGCTGTACACGCACTGGTTCGGCGATGCCGATGGCGCGTACGGCTTCGGGGTCTACGGGATCGAGGTCACCTTCCAGGCGAGCGGTTCGACCGGCCAGATACCTCCCGTGCCGCTGCCCGCCACCCTGATCCTCCTGTTGTCGGGCTTGGGCATGCTCATGGGATGGCAGGCGCGGCGGGCACCGGACGCGGGCGATGACGAGTTACTGACAGCCGGATGACAATCAGGTATTTTTGTGGAGCGTTGCAATGAAAATCACATGCAGGAACACTAGACTCCGCGGACTCTAATTCATCTGAAACGTGCAAGGCTGTGACACCGCCCATGAGGCTGAAGAATTTGCTGGCCCTCCTGGTGCTGGTCTGGGGGGCGTCGTCTGCGGCCGACGCCCCGCCAGGCGTCCCTGCGCCGGCTCCCGTCACGGCAGCAGGCACGGCGCCACCGTCCGAGGCGGCCCCGGACGAGCTTGCCGTGCCGCCGAGCGACGCGGGCTACAAATTGCGACCGGGCGACATGCTGCAGATCTCGGTGTGGAAGGAGACCGACCTGCAAGGCGACGTGCTGGTCCGCCCGGATGGTGGGATCTCCTTTGCGCTGGCGGGCGAACTGCCGGCTGCCGGACATACGGTGGCGCAATTGACCGCCATGCTCGAGGTCCGCATCCACAAATACATCCCGGATGCGGTGGTCACGGTCGCGGTCAAAGCGGCCGGCGGCAATCGGATCTACGTCGTCGGCAAGGTGAACCGTCCGGGTGACTTTCCCCTGATCGGCCCGATCGACGTCATGCAGGCGCTCACGCTGGCCGGTGGCGCCACCCCGTTCGCCGACACCAATGCGATCCGAATCCTGCGCCGCGACGGCGAGCGGCAGAGCTCGATTGCGTTCCGCTATGGCGACATCGCGCACGGCCACAAGCTCGGCCAAAACATCCTTCTTAAGAACGGTGATACCGTTGTCGTGCCATGACCGTGCGCCGAAAGGCGCACCGTTGGCTGCTGCTGACGGGGGCGCTGACCGTGAGTAATCCGGGCCTCGCCGGCGTCTGGGGCAGCCAGCCCGTGCTCGGCTTGCTCGCCGACTATGCATCCAACCCGGGTTTGCTGAATCTGCCGGATTCGGCCGAGGAACATGCCGCCATCGTGCTGGATGCGCCGACGAGCTACGTCGGGGACGACAGCAAGTTCACCGTGTTGCCGAGCTTTCGCCTGAGCAACGCCCCAGGATATTCCTCAGTCGATTCCGACTACGAGCACTTCAATGCGAGCGAGGAACTCGACGCGGACCGGGACAAGGTGACCGTCACAGGGGGATTCGCGCGCGATTCGAGCCTGTATCGGGATTACATCCTCAACGGTTCGCTGGGTGTCGAGCGCACGACGTTCTTGTCCGATTTGAACTGGGACCATCAATTGAGCGAGCGCTTGGACCTCGACGACGAACTGAATTGGAGTCACGTGCGCTACGCGGAAGGGTTGGCCACGTCGGCCGGGGGGATTGCGCTGACCAATTACAAATACGGGAGTTTTTCTCCCTCGCTGAGCTGGCGGGAAAGCGAGCGGAGCAAACTGACTCTCGCTGCAAGTCTCGGACGCTATAATTCCCTTGACGGGCTGACGGAAAGCACCGCCATCAATCTGCAGCTCGGCTTCCAAAGACAGGTGAGCGAGCTATGGTCCGTGACCGCGAGCGGGGGTTATTCCCGGTCGAACAACCAGGACCAGACGGACCAGGAAGAATTGGTGCCTTACCAGGGGGGCTACATCGTCGTGTTGGTGCCGGTTCGCTTGCAGTCAACCCAAACCGGCAGCATTTTTTCCGCGAATCTCACCCGGCAGTCGGAATTGCTGACGCTCTCGGTGAGCGCGGCGCGACAACTCGCGCCGACCGGCTTCGCATTTCTAGCACGGCAGGACAACTACCAGTTGCAACTCGGCTATCAGGCCACCGAAAGGCTGCGGCTCTCGACCAATGCCCAGCAGGTCACTTACGAGGCGCCGCAGTTCAACGGCCCGGCGAGCGTTTCGAAATCGACCTCGGTCAGCGTGTCGGCGATCTGGCATTGGAGCGAGCATTGGACCGCGACGTTCGGTGCCTCGCACGTGATCGCAGCCTCCGGGAGCCCCGCCACCACCACGGACACGACCGGTCTGAGCTTCGAGGTATCACGGCAGTTCGACTGGCGGAAATTTCAATAGCTCATGATCAACATACCTGCGGACAAGATTTCGGCCGATTTGCGTCAAAAGCTGCTCTCGTACTGGCGGCGCAGGCGCACGTTCTGGACCGTCGCGGGCATCGGGATCACGGTCGTCGTCCTGCTGGCACTGCTGCTGCCGCCGACTTATCAGGCGAGCGGCACCATCCTGATCGAGCAGCAGGAGATCCCGCAGGATCTCGTGCGTTCGGTCATCACGTCATTCGCCGATCAGCGCGTGCAGATCATCAGCCAGCGCGTCATGACCACGCAGAACCTGCTGTCCTTGGTCGACCGCTACGATCTATACCCCGAGATACGGCGCAAGGAACCCCGGGAAGTGCTGCTCGCGAAATTTCGTGAGGACATCGGCATGCACATGATCAGCGCCGACGTCATCGATCCGCGCAGTGGCCGTCCGACCCAGGCGACGATCGCCTTTGCGGTCTCCTATTCGAGCCGGTCCCCCGATCTCGCGCTCAAAGTGGCGAACGAACTCACCACCCTTTACCTCAACGAAAATCTGACGTCGCGCACGCGATCGACCGAGCAAACGTCGGAGTTCTTCCAGGAGGAAGCCGCGCGCGAGTCGGCCCATACGGTGGAACTCGACAAGAAGCTGGCGGCCTTCAAGGAGCAGCACCATGACGAGCTGCCCGAACTCGAGACGCTCAACATACAAACGCTGGATCGCACCGAGCTCGACCTGCACGACGCCGAGAATCATCTCGCGGCCCTGGATTCGCAGCGTGTGCTGCTCCAGGCGCAACTCGCCCAGATCAGCCCCAACACCCAGGTGTTCTCGGATACGGGGCAGCGGGTGTTCGGTCCGGAGGACCGGTTGAAGGCATTGAAATCGCAGCTTGCCAGCTACAAGGCGAAATACGCGCCGGGACATCCGGACATCGTCAGCACGCAGCGCGAAGTGGACGGGCTCGAGAAGGAGGTCCAGGCCGAGGATCAGACCGCCGAGCGGGTCGAACAGCTCGACCAGGCCAGGGCGCAGCTCGCGGCTGCGCAGCAGAAATACACCCCCGACCATCCCGACGTCATCCGTCTGCAGCACACCGTGGACAGCCTGGCGAAGGAGGTCGACAAAGAGGCCGCCAGCGGCACGCGGCGGGAGGCGACCAATCATGCGGACAACCCGGTGTACATCCAGGTGAAGGGCCAGCTCGACGCGCTCGAGGTCGAGCGGGTGACCGCCGTGCAAAAGCGTGACGAACTCAAGGCGAAATTCGAAGATTATCAGCGGCGTATGGCGCTGACTCCGGCGGTCGAACAGGAGTATCGCGTGCTCGCGCGTGATCTGGAATCGGCCCAGCTCAAGTACCAGGAGATCCTCGCCAAGCAGACCGAGGCGCAGGTGGCGGAGAATTTGGAGACGGAGCGCAAGGGCGAGCGATTCACGTTGATCGAGCCGCCCCAGCCGCCGGAAAAACCCATCAGCCCGAACCGCTTCGCCATCTTGCTCGTCGGCATCGTACTGTCGCTGGGCGCGGGATTCGCCGCCGTCATGGCGCACGAATCCTTGGATGCGTCGGTGCGCGGCCCGGGGGATATTCGTGATCTCTTGCAGGTGCCGGCACTTGCATCGATTCCGATCATACTCACGGCAGCCGAAGTGACGCACCAGCGCCGGCTGCGTCGTTACACTCTGGGTGGCGGCATCGCGGCCGTCGTGGTGGCCGCAGTGCTGGTGCATGTGCTCGTCAAGCCGCTCGACGTGCTTTGGGTCATCGTGCTCCGGCGCTTTGGAGCATAGGCCATGGAACGGATCCGCAAGGCCTTGGACTTGGCGCGGCTCGAGCGCGACGGGGCGCGCGCACCCGGCGCCGCGCTCGCGCCACCCGGCGTCGGCGTGCCCCCGTCGATCGAGCAGCCGACCGCGCCCGAACCCGTGCGCGACAGTCGCGATGCGCGCGGCGCGACGGAGGCGGCGAACGCCGCGGCGCTCGCCATCATCTACACGCAAACCCGGGTGTTCAAGCCGGATCCCCTCTCCTTGGAGCGCAACCGAATTTTCGCTCCCGCCGCCACGGCGCCGGCCGCCACGGCGTTTCGGATGTTGCGCACCCAGGTCATGCAACGCATGGATGCCCACGGGTGGCGCTCGATCGCCGTCTTCAGTCCGAACGCCAACGACGGCAAGACCACGACCGCGATCAACCTCGCGGCGAGCCTCGCGGGCGACCGGCTGCACACGGTGCTGCTCGTCGAATTGGATTTCACGCATCCGACCATTGCCAAGCGTTTCGGTCTTGCGAACGAATTCGGCTCCGACGACGCGATGATGGGCGCGGCCAAGATAGAAGACTGCCTCTACCATCCGGAGGGCTTCGACCGGCTGGTGCTCCTGCCCGCGCGTGACACGCTGGTCAATTCCTCGGAAATTCTCGCGGGTCCGCGCAGCCGGCAATTGATCGCCGAACTACGGGCCCGGTATCCGGAACGCATCCTCGTATTCGACCTGCCGCCGGTGCTGAGCGCCGACGATGCGCTCGCCTTTGCCCCGCAGGTGGACTGCGGCCTGATCGTCGCCGCCGAGGGCCGCACGCGCCGTAACAATCTCGTGCGCACGGTCGAGCTGCTGGCGAAAGTTCCCCTGGTCGGCACCGTATTGAACCGGGCGGCCGACGTGCCATCCGGGTATTGAGGGCGCGCCATGTACGAGCGCCATTTCGGGTTTACCGCCAAGCCGTTTGCGCTCACGCCGGATCCCGGCTTTTTGTACTCGTCACGCCAGCATGCCATGGCCATGACCATGCTCGAGTACGGGCTGGTATCCGAGGCGGCGTTTGCGCTGCTGACCGGCGAGATCGGTTCGGGCAAGACCACGCTGGTGCGGCAGCTGTTGCGGGACCTGGGCGACCGCGTGGCCGTGGGCTTGGTGAGCAACACGCATGCCCATTTCAAATCGGTGCACGGCTGGGCGCTGGCGGCGCTCGGCATCGAGCCGGGCGGTGCTTCCGAAGTGGCGCAATACGAGGCTCTCGTGCAGTTCTTCGTCCGCGAATATGCCAAAGGCCGGCGCACGCTCCTGATCTTCGACGAGGCGCAGAATCTGTCCGTCGAGGCTCTCGAGGAGCTGCGGCTCCTGTCGAACGTGAACTCCGAACGGGATCTCGTGCTGCAGATCCTGCTCGTCGGCCAGCCCGAACTGCGCAGCAAGCTGCGCAAACCGAATCTGCGGCAATTCGCCCAACGCGTGTCGGTGGATTTCCATCTTCAGGCGCTCGATCTCGACGACACCAGAGCCTATGTCGCCCATCGGCTCGAAGTGGCGGGCGGCAGGGCATCGTTGATCTCGCCGGAAGCCGTGGAATTCGTGCATGAACGCAGCAAGGGCGTGCCGCGTTCGATCAACCAGCTGTGCGATTTCGCACTTCTCTACGCTTTCGCGGACCGTCGGAAAAGTGTCGACGCGGAATTGATGCGGCAGGTGATTCGGGATCGCGGTTCGGGGGTGGCGCTGCCCGGCATGGCGCCCGAGCCGCCTGTCGAGAGAATCTCCAACACCGGCGCTGCCTAGTCTGTATGCGCATGCTGCGAGGTCTGTTGCTGTTCGCGCTGTTGGCTGCCGACCTTCGCGCCCGCGACTTGACGGCCGACCAGCTCGGGGTGGTCTACAACCGCTCCGATGCACCGAGCACGCGGATTGCCGAATACTACGCAATGCGTCGTCACGTGCCGCCCGGCAACGTGATCGGATTGTCGGTGCCGGATCAACTGGAAATCAGCCGGGATCAACTGCAGGCCTTGCGCAGCGCCCTGATCGAACGGCTGCCGTCGGCGGTCCAGTCGCTGCTCCTGGTGTGGTCGCGTCCCTATGCGGTGGAGTGCATGTCGATCACCACCGCGTTCGCTGCCGGCTATCTGCCGGCCTTTTGCGAACCGGGGTGCGCTCGCACCATCGCCAGTCCCTTGTTCAACGTCGCCGGTTGGCTGCCCGCCGATACGGCGGGCTGGCTGCCGGCCATGCTGCTGCCGACCAACGACGAGGCGCTCGCCAGGGCGACCATCGATCGCGGCGTGCAAGCGGATGGATCTCGTCCGCCCGGAACCGTTTATTTGGTGCGAACTTCGGATTCGGCACGCGGGGTCCGAGCGCTGGCCTACGCGAAGGATGAGTCGGAACTGGCCGGCCGTGTGCAGGTCCGTGAACTCGACACCCCGGTGCAACGGGGACCCGATGACGTCATCGGATATTTCACCGGCGTAGTGCGGGTCGAAGAACTGCCCCTGCTCACGTTCCGCCCGGGCGCCGTCGCCGACCATCTCACGTCGACCGGAGGCGCATTGGCGAGTTCACACCAAATGTCCGCGCTCGCCTGGCTGCGTCAGGGAGCCACCGCTTCCTACGGGACCGTGAGCGAACCCTGCAACTGGACCGAGAAGTTTCCCGATCCGGGGGTGTTCTTCGATCACTACCTGCGCGGCGACACGTTGCTGGAGGCGTATTGGAAAAGCGTCGCCATGCCTGGGCAGGGACTGTTCATCGGTGAACCCCTGGCGCAGCCCTACGGATTGCGGAGAGCTGATTAAATGTCGTCGGAATCGGTCGAAATTCGCGTCCCGGGTGCGCCCGTCTGGCGGTTGCCCGGCTCCTTGATCCTGGGCGCCGTGGTCGTCGCGCTGATCAGCCTGTGGCCGTTCTGGGACGGTCTTTCCGTGATGTGGAGCACCTGGCTCTATACGCCCGAGTACAGCCACGGCCTGCTGATTCCGCCCGTCGCGGCCGCCTTGATCTGGCAGCAAAAGAACCG
>Ga0116226_10003742_pt1 | contig 13416 bp, 12 predicted proteins | sample S1TSphfallax_FD_89692 | JGI IMG/M metagenome (GOLD analysis project Ga0116226, IMG submission 89692) | Host-associated microbial communities from peat moss isolated from Minnesota, USA - S1T2_Fa - Sphagnum fallax MG | ecosystem: Host-associated > Plants > Peat moss > Unclassified | place: USA...
GGTGGGGCTCTTTGAGGACACCAATTTGTGTGCAATCCATGCCAAGAGGGTGACGATCATGCCCAAGGACATCCAGTTGGCTCGTCGCATCCGCGGGGAGAGGGCATAGGCTTCGTGTACATAGTTCTTGTCGAAGGTTTGTATTTCTGGTCCATTTGTAAACCACGTCCTTCGATGCAGATCTCTTCAATTCTTCTTCTCTTGGATCATTGTGTCTTTTGCAACTGTATGCTTGTTCTCGCCCATTCAAAAAATCCCAGTAGGCTGTTGGAAGGCTTTTTTTTGTAGTAGCCCCTGTACCTAATTGTATTGAAAGTTTTGTCCCTAAGGAATACATACGATTGGCAAGCATGTTGGTAACTTATATTGAGTGTGCTCTCATTGTTTGTTTTGATCAGGGTCACTATGGCCTTCACACCGTGCAGGAAGGCTTGTGAGCTCTCCCTGCGTCAGCAGCTTTGAGGAGCAAAGAGCCAACCATCTGTTGTTGACAAGGCATTAGGACATGGCAAAGTGTTTTCAGCAGAGGGAAAGTCTAAACAACAGCAAGATTTTCAATTCTCTGCATTCATCTTTTTGCTGTAAGTTCTGATAGAATGCTGGAAGTCTTCCAAAACAGAGGTTTTTTCCTTAGGATTCTATTTGGCTGAGTTTGTTGGTACTGCCTCTGCCTGTGAGGGAGACACTGCAGATCCCAAGCGGTTTTTCATTTGGTACCTATATGCACACAGTTTGAGGTGTTACTGTGAACAGGGAATTCATTGTTTGGCAATTTCATGGAGCATTTCATGTGTCTTGTTTCTCATTTGAACATTTTATGTCATTTCACTCTGAATTTGGCATTTTATGTCATGTCCCTTGTCATGTCCCTTCTGATGATTTCATAACCTTTTTGACTGCCCAAATCCTAAACTCTAAGCTCAATTAACATTCAAATGCCATGTGAGCATTATATTACACCATCATTTGCAGCACATTGACGTCTTGATTCCAACCAAATGCATGTATGGTCCATGGATATTAACTTCAGAATTAGTTGCCCAATGGGTTTAAATAAACATATTTATATTGACCAAAATTGCTTATTGTGTCCCTGTGATGAAAAAACCGTGACATGAGGGTTAAAAGAAGTGATGATTGTTGATTAAGTGACAGTAGAAAACTCAGTGGTCTAGTTCAAACTTACTTTGTCATAGTTGGATTTTTTTTTGACAGAAAAAATTTTAAATGCAAAAAGTTACCCTTATTTTATGAGATCTTATATATGCATAACTAATCTTATGTATTTTTTAATCTTGATTTAAAGGTCTAGATATGTATATGCATATGCTTGTTTAGGGTTTATTTAAAGTTACCAAGATTTGTTCTGTTTTTTTCTCCTACCATCTTATTGTTTTTCTATCACATCAAATCTTTGTCATTTAAAGGATTTTGGTGCATTCAAGCACCCAAGTGCTGAAACACTCAAATGCACAAAGGATTTTCATGTAAGTGGTATGTTTACATGATTTTGGTTTCCAAAAAGTTTATTGATTGTTGTATGTTAGGTCAAAGCAATAAGTTCATCAGGTTGAATAAGAAGCCCATCGATGTATCATCAAGATAATATAATTTAGCTTGTTGGAATGAATTTCTTTATACAACTCATCATTATGAACTTTTCACAACTCATCAAAATTAGCTTTTCCATAATTCATTGGAATGAACTTTTTGACAACTCATTGGAGTGAACTTTTTTATAGCTTGTAGCTTGTATTTTGGTTACAACTTATCCATTGGTTGTGATTACAGTAGCTTGGTTGTAGTGTATAGGAGTTTGGTTGCAACATGCAACAATTTGGTTGTAATGTGCAATAGTTTGGTTTTAGCTTGTAGTTGGGAGTTTGTAATAATTTGGTTGGAACATGTAGCAATTTGGTTATAGCTTATAGTTTGCAATAGTTTGGTTGCAGCTTGTAGCTTGCTTGGAGCTTGTAGCTTGCTTGCAATTTGTATTTCGGTTGTAGCTTGCACTAATTAGGGTTTAAAGACTTTGTTACAAATCAAAGCTTTGTTGCAAGTTGAAGCTTAGTTGGAGCTTAGTTGCAACTTGTAGTTTAGTTACAACATTTAGTTACAACTTGCATTGATTATTGGGTTTAAAGGTTTGGCAAGGAATTTGGTTATAGCAATTTGTAGCTTAGTTGTAGCAATTTAGTTCTAGCTTGCATTGATGATTTCAATTTACATATTTTGTTGCAATTCTATAAAAATTTGATGTTGCACTAAGTTATTTGCATTATGTAGTGTGCACCATGGATATAGAAGAGGAAATTGTTGTTGTTGAGAGTGTTGGTGGCATTGATGGACCACCTACATGTGAAGATGTGGCCAAAAATAGTTTAGATATGGAAAGTGTGCAGCAAACACCTAGTAATTCATTACAAAATGAGGTATTACAACTTGCAACTATACATGTTCAAGTTGCACTTTGGAAACCACACCCTTGAAGTTAAATTTGTTGGGGATTTTTTGTCGTGAATGATTATTTGCTCATGGATCTTGAAATCTACAAATGTTGGGATGTATTATTTATAGATCAAAGAAAGCATTAAATATTTTTTTGTCCCAAAGTTTTCTTTTGAAGAAGGTCTTGATAAGTAAAATGGACTTGTTGCCACAATGTTGATATTGTGCATCCTAGGTTGTTTGTGTTGAGAAACACACAACCCATAAAAAATGCAACAATTGTTAATGCAGATCATACACAACAAAAAGGGAAGAAAAGGACTAGGCCTTTTAGTTTTACAATCACCACTTATTTTGGGTCGACAAACCCATACAAAAAGAATGAGGACGCACAATTGATGTTTATTAAGGATATGGTGCTCTACATTTGCAAGAAATATTGAGTGTTTTCCATTACAAAAAATATATGGTTAAGAAGGTTAGTTTTACACCAATCTCCTTGAATTTCATTTCTTTCCTGGACTATTTTTATGGATAATGTGCTTCGTACAATGGTAAAAAAAACTTTGGACTTGCATTTACTTCCAAACCTTGCATTTGTAGCCATTGTTTGTGCAAGTTTTGATCTTTGGATATCTAGGGATGGTATGGACATTTTTGCCCTTGTGATAAAAAATTTAAATAATCATGGATCCTTATGCATGTTACTATTGCTTATTTGAGGTGAATGAAACAAGTGGGTTGAATATGGCTATTCAACTTGAATCACAATTTTCAAAGTTTGGGTTGATGCATCGTCATGTGATTACATTTGTGAAAGATGAAGGCAACAATTTGACAACAATGACATTTGCATTATGCTCCATCATTGATTATCAACCTTTGAGGCTCATCAAGGTTTATGAAGGTATGTGTTTTAGCATGTGATGTCTAAAGCATGCAAGTATGCTAATGATGACAGTTTTTAAGGGTTTGGTGTAAGTGAATGTGAAGGATGCACATGTTGCCTAACAAAAGATGATTACATGGACAAAGAAATCTAGGAAAAGGAAATAGGGGAGAAGGCTTGTATTGAATGTGGGATGCCACTTTGAAAGCTTAAGACCCCAATCAAAACCAAATTTGCATCCAAAGTCATCATGTTTGAGGAGCCTTTGGAATTCAAGCAAGTTATCATCATAGGTTATGGAAAGCAAAAGATTGTCACTTTACAACAAAGAGTTCCAAAAGCTCAAGTGTGGGCCATTGTAGAAACAGTCACATCATGCATGAACCCTATGGTCATGGCTTGTTTTATGAATTAATGTCATGGTCACTAGATATTGTTTGATGCTTTAACTACTTCCATTACCCTAATTATCAAGTTACAAGTTTAACTAGTTGAAATGGAATAAGTTTCAAATGGGACAAAGGCTCTAAATCAATTAAATTATCCTTCCAAAAAAAGATGCAAGAAGAAGTTGTGAAAGTTTTCAAACCTTTCTCCAATTTCTGAAATATTTGATGTAGATCATGTTTATAACATATGCATGCTTACAATTATGTTGGATTCTTGATTCAAATCACTATGAGTTGTGGAAATTTTGGTGGGACGTGGGGATGCAATCCAACTTGCTTCTTGATATGATTTGAAAGTTGTGATCTCCTTTTCACGACATGTTTTGAAACCCTAAACCCTAATGTTGAGGCATGCACTTCTAATCATGGTAATGAGTCTGAACATGAAAGTAACATCTTGGGGTTGGAACATCTTTTGAAAAGTTTTCTTGAGCACTTGTCATTGGAGAATAATCTTTGTTTATGAGGTTATCCACACCTCCTACTACATGTGAAAATCCTTTTGCTTGGTGGTGCAACCATGAAGGGCAATTTATGAATGTGGCATTTTTGGCCAAACAAATTCTTGGCATCCTCAAGTCACAAATTAAAACATAATTAATATTTAGTCTTGTTGGAGTATGGATAGTTTTGTGAAGATGCCGTTTATAAATGGAAAACTTGGATAATATCATCACAATTGTTAAAATTTGGCCTAATGATCCATGTGTTAATTGTATGCCAAATAAAACAATGAAAGATTACTTGAAAGTTGAAAAGTATTTGGTTGATGAAAATTATGAGTTGATTGAGAAACAAAGTATTTTGGAGATGTGAATGTTAACGGTGATTGGCACAAGTAATCAACTTTTTAATTTTTCTTCATTTTTATTTTTTTAAGCATAGATGAAATTTTTTGTTCATTTTTTCATTATGCTATCATTAATAGTTCCAAGTATCTACAACAAGTTTTCTCATTAGAAAGCTTGGAAATAATTTGGCTTGGAGAAAGTCAATTAACAAGAGTTGGGTATTATTGGATGGCAAGCTATTGGGTTTGTGTATGGGTTTTTGCATGAGATTATTGAGGTGGGGTTTGGATGTTGGTGGGGTAGGCAACTTACATTGTAGTGGGCAAAGTTCATTTGAGAATTGGAATTCAATTTCCCCACAAGTTATTACAATTTATAGTTTAGAAATGTGCTTTAGGCGAGTGGAAAAAAGATGTGATCATATTGATTTTGTATATGCATAACCTCTATATGTATCCATAATGGAATTCATATTCACAAAAGGATTTGAACTAAAATTGAATCCATATCAAATAGATTTTGAATATGTATAACCTTTGTATGTATTTATAGTTTGTTTGAATTTTATAACCAGCAAATTCATATCTATTGAAGGATCTAAATTAAACTATAATCCATATCTACCTTTACAAATAAATTGCTAAAAAAATTCAATGCACATTTGTCTATTATGTTTTCTACATAAAATGCCTTATTGATATCCTAAAATTAACCTTGAAATGTGGTATTTAGCCAACATTGGTCCACACCCTAGTGTAGTCCAACAATCAAAAACAAAAAATGAAACAAAAATTGTGATGGAAAACTATTGACTGAATTTCGATCATTAAATTTTTTTGTTGCAACTAGTTGATGCCCTGATCATAGTCCAATGACATGGAAAATAAATTGATGATGGATGTTGATTGAATTTTTGGTTGCACCTAGTCCACACCCTAGTCATAGTCTAGTGATTTAAAAAAATTGATGATGGAATAATGTTGACTAGATTTCGGTTGCCAATTGAACAACCAAGATTTTCAATCACAATTAATCCACACCCCAATCATAGTGTAACAACCAAAAAAAAATTAGGGTGGAAAGGTGTCAATTGAATTTTGGTCATCAATTGAATGACCAAGATTTTCAATCACAACCAATCCACATCTTGGTCATTGTGCATCAATCAAAAAAGAAAAGGTAAGGTGGAAAGGTGTAAATTAAATTTCAGTCGCCATTTAAACAACTAAAATTTTTAATCACAACCAACCCAACACCTTGGTTGTAGTGCAACGATTAAAAAAAATAAGAAAAAAGTGGAGAGGTGTCAATCCAATTTCAGTTTCCACCAACAATCAATCCACACCTTGGTTGCACTCTAGTGACTGAAAAAAAATGAAAAAATAATTAAGGCAAAAAAAATCAATTACCACCCAAACGATCAAAAATTTCAATCATAACCAATCCATGTTAATGTTGGGCGAGTATAAAAAATGCCCCCAAATATCACCTAGGTATCCTTATTTGAAGCCCTCAAGGTATCATTTTTAATGATGCCCCAATTAAAACCCTAATCACTAGTTCTCACTTGTATATGAGATTTTTTTTTAAAAAATTAAAAATTGAAAATTTGAATGAGGTAAAACCCTTTATTCATGTCAATTTTTCATAGTACAAAGTATGAGGTTTAATGCTCAACCATTGAACAAGTTTGTGCATTTAATGCCCAAGGTTCAAAGATTAATTCACAAGGTTTAAACTAATTATAATAGTTGTACTGCTAGGAACGGTGTAAATATATGGTGAGGCATTAAATAGCCCCTAATGAGTTCTTTTTAACATTATTTTAACATCATTGCCCCACCACTTGACCTTATTTTCATGCCTTCCACATCCAAAACAAGCCTTGTCATTGGACCCCATGCTTTCAACGTCCATGTCATTCGATGACCCCACCTACACCTTATCCATGTCATCAAATGGACCCACCAATTTTCATCCCCCATCCACCCGTGCAAACCATTGTTGACATTCATTTCATGTTCGTCGTCGAACCTCACTTTGTTGGTCATCATTAATTGCAACACCATCGACGATATTGACAACATGATTTTCATTTTGTAGAACAAGGTATGTGTTTTGCAAAAAAATGCACTTGCAAATCATGTTTGAAAATTCCCTTTTCTTAGATGTGGAAGGATAAGCGGCACAATGCATCTCATGAGCAAAATATGAAGGTTTAAGGTTGAGTTGCAACAATTTCGTCGTGTACTTTTAATACTACGAATGTTGCATTGATTGATGAAATTATGAGTTTAACAAATTCAATACTAAAGCACACAACAAGCTCATGTTGCATTTACTTGTGTTGCATTATTAAGCTTTGCCAATCATGGAAGGAACTATTCTTAGAGAGAACATGTAATCTATAGTTGGAAGCTTTGTTGAACAACATGGCTCAACACCTTCCAAAATCATTGTAGACTTTGCACAAATTGAGCCAAATATCACAGTTGTGGACAACACCCATGCCATTGAATCCATCACATTGGGGACTGAAGACATCCTAAAGCTTAATAACCTTGAAGTCATGACAATGGCAATAAACAAAGAAAGAGAGTGCAAGCATTTAATTCAAGAGGTTTTGGCAATAATTGTTCAAGAAGACCCCTACACGATTCGCCTTCTTGGTTGATAGAAATACATCGATATTGTAAAGTCCACAACAACATGATGGCTAGAAGGGGTGAGTCTCCCATTTCATTAGTTTTTTCCTTTCATTGTGTGTTTTGGAATGTAGTTGCTTGGAGCTATTATTTCATCGTTGGGAAAATCCAAGTACATAGCATACTTAAAAACCTTAATTCACCAACAATCCATCTAAAATTTGGAAATATTGAGTGACCAAGGGTCAATGGGTGCTTTGATTTCTCTCATGTTTAATACATGCTTTTGTTGTCCTTTTTGTGTAAGTTGTGTTATAAGCTTTTGGTTGCCTAGAATATGTGATGAGTTAGATGTTTGGTTTTGGATTATGGAGCACGAATCGTAACTATTGTCTATTGTTATATTTTCTTTTTGTAGGTTAAGTGATTTTTTATATAAATTATTCATAAAAGTACATGGTATTTTCAACCAAAATTCATAGTTGCAACAGTAAAACCATTCTTGGGCTTTTCTCAAGCATGCCTAAACATATTAGGTTAAATTATGTTGTCAATAATATTGTTGATTTCAGTAGAGTCCAAATTGAAGTTCAATTATAAACATAGTAAAACTTTGTCTATAGTCTAAGATTTTGGTATTTAGCTTTTAGTACAAGATGAATTCAATGTAGGTAACAACTTCTTATGAATTTTTCTTCATTTTGTGTTTGAAAAAAAAATCTTGGTTGCATTTTGCATGTTTAATTTCTGTTTTTGTATGCATTTCAATTTGTTTTGCCACTGCCTTTAGTCCTTCAATCAACTAAGGTTGAATAGAAGGAACATCAAGGTCATTATTGACATTAGGTTTGGGTTCCACATAATCTTTTTTAAATCCTAGAAGGTACCTACTTTCCTCCCCATTATCTACACTTCTTATTATAGTTGAATATTTTGCGTTTGTTGTTACAATTGAATCTTCTGTCATTACAGCAATGTTGTGGATATTAATCCAATTTCCCTTCAAAATAATAATTGTAGTAGTTGTTGTTGTTGTGATACCAATCCATTGTGTCCATGATCTTCTTAGTCGATATTGAGGAGCCAATCCTTGCAAAAATAAACAAATAAGTGCATGTAGAACACAACCTAGTTGCAAGTTTTAAAAAATAAAAAGAAGAAGTTTTGGAATTACATTTTAGTAATTATTGGGTATTGAGATGTGTTATACTTGTGATGAGATTTGTGTTTCATTGCTTCCTATTTCAATATTGTGTTGTTGCAACTATAGATGTGATGGTTGTTTTGTTGAGTTTTCCTTGAGGTATAGTGTGTGTTGTTGTGTCAAAATATATGGTTGTTGATGTAGTGGGAAATGACATCTAGTGATCTTGCCATCATAGGTATTTGGAGGTCCGCAAGGGAAGAACATGATTTACAAGTCCATAATGCAACAAAGTAGAAATCATTGTGTCACCTTGTACCTTGAACACAGGTATGAACAATTGGCCTTGGAAGCATATTTTGACATTTGATGCGTTGATGTGCTTATAGGCATTAGGCCATTGTTTGAATGCAAGTTTTGTGGCAATTTTTTCAAAAACAAAAATATTTTGTCTTACCACAAAATGACGAATTCATGCCTTGATTACATTGGCGGTGAACTATTTAAAATGTATCCAATGATGACAAAAGTTGAACTTAAGGAGCTCAATAATTTAGGGGAGAAGTTTGGGAAAACACTCCCAAACCAAGGCAAATGAACAATTGATCATGTGGCAAAACAAACCACAAAAGGGTTGCACCACCAAAATTACAAAAGCAGCCATTTGGTATGCCGCTTCCAAGACCCATACATCCAAAAGAGAATAAGGTATATGAACTAAGTAATGATGAAAATTTATCATTAGGTCGTAGTGCAAAAATAGGTATAATTTTTCATCTCTCCTACATTTTATTTCTTGGATGCAAGTTAACATTTGTAATGGAAAGTATTGGCACGTTTCATTTCTAACGTTGGTATTTATAGGGTTTGTTGCAAACAAGCAGGGAACAAAAAATAATGTATGTGTGAAACAATCATTGGAGCATGCAAAACCCAGTAAACTATAACATAACAACCCCCCCTATCATTATTCCCATATGGGTTTATGCCATCGAGGAATAAAATGCATTTCACAAGAATTAATGTAGAAGCAAAGGCAAAAACAATTGTAAAAAGTTTCAAAGTTGAGAGCTCTTGTGAACTCCTTCCTCCCTTGGAAAAAGTGAAAATCAATGAACTTTATGTTCTTTTATCAGAAATAGACATTATGATGGACATGAAAACTTTAGAAAAGCCTAAAGAAACTATGGCGCTTTTGATGAAAATGGAAACAAAAGCTTCTTTGGGCAACATGCTAGTTTCTACATTTGGCCAATGGTACCTTTATTTGCTTGTAAGTATTATAAGGTTTGCAATATTTTATTTTCTTTGGTTTTTGCTTTTAGACGATGTTTTCTTACCCTTTTTTTTCCATGCAAGTTGGTGGAAATATTGAAAGGAAAAGCCACATTAGTGACATTGTCAAACAATCCCTCAATGCATGGACATCTAGAGGGGGTGGGGAGAACAAAATGAACATGTTTAATCAAATGAAGTGCCTTTGAAAATACTTGCAGTACTTGCAATTGGAAAAGGAATATGATGAGAAAAAGGTAGGAGTTGCAAAAATTTTGAAGAAAAAGAAGGAGGATTATGCTCAACAAGAATTGCACAAATTTGACAAACATGTCAAGGCCACAAAAGAGAGGGGAAAATGGGGTTGGTCACCATTATACCATTTGTTGAAATGATTATTTTTACAAGTTGGACTTTAGTGCCTTTTGGAGCACACTAAAGAAGAGCTATAAAACATCATATTAGAAATGGACAAGGAATTGCATCCATTGTCATTTAACATGGAATGCCTTCACATCATATGCGCCTTCAAGTTGTTTTGTAGAAGCACTTTTGGGAAACTACATCCACTTGCTCATGCTAATATAGGGTTGACTCACCACAACATCTTTCATTATTGTTGGGATCAATCCCATTATGTCCGACTAACCATAACAATCCAAGACATTTTGGACTATAGATTTGTATGGTTTCCAATCAATGGTAGTGCATTGAAAAAGTCAAGCAACGTCGCCAAGACTTGCTCGGCCTTCTTGGATTTGATCTTCAACACCAAGAGCCAGTTGTTGAGAAGATTATTGGGTTCATGTCAAAGATTGCTCATAAAGCAATCTCAAACATGCAAGAAGTGGGAATGACATCGGAATTGAAAGCTATGTGGTGTGCTTTCATAGATGGCCATGATGACAAACACCATTTGGAGTAGGTATTTGATTTCATTTGTTACCATCCTAGTTGCTAGTATCTCACTTTTGTAATAGAAAGATCCCTTGCAGAATTCCCTTGCATTATAGAAACCTAACCTTTGAACTTGGTGCCTTCAAGTGGTTTTTGAAGCTTTGCTTGTTTAGGAAGAGATAAACATTGGTTGGGTTTTCCTTGGGAAACTTTCATTTATAGCTAATGGAATTATTCTAGACCAACATCTTAAATACCACTACTAAAATCATGGATAGTTAAGTCCTTGCTTTGCATGCAAAGTTTGGCAAAATCAAACCCCATTTGGTAATTACAACAAATGTGAACAACACATTAGAAAGAAATGACAACACAACATGTACCATCTAGGACTATGTTTTCCAAGTTTGTTGTTTTTAATGTTCTTTTAGTCCATGGTGAATACTAATCCAATTGAATTGTTAAATTTAGATTCCTAAAGAGATCAATTATGGTTCAACAATGTTTTGTAGGTGCTAGTTCATCAAATGGGCTTGATCTTGTGCCCCTATAAGTTAAAGACTCCATTTTCCCAGATGTCCCCTCTTAGGTGTTGCAAATAACAACTTATGAACATATGCCATTTGGGTTGTTTGGTAAGATTATTAGCACTAAGAGTCATAGAGAAGGCACAAAAGAGGAGTTTGACCTTGATTTATAGTCTTATGTCAACAATCCAAGCCTAACCATTCCACTTACAATCAACAACAATGTAAGCGGCTTACACTAGATTCAAATGGACACTTTCACTATCCTTGGGATTACAACCTCCTGGGGACTGCTCTCATAGCCCTCTAAGAGCAATACAACCAATTTGAAGTATGAGGTGTCGAAGCAAAAAACACTACAATTGTAACTAATTTCAAACAAGCAAGGTGTAGTTAAAGATAATGACCTTGTAGGTCTATTTGTTTTCCCCCATTGTCGTTGCAAAGCATGAGGAAGACACAACAGTTGAACGATTAGACATTATAACTGCAACAATTCCTACATAACAAAAGTAAGTAACAATTTTATGTTAAAGACTTAAGGTTTACTTGTTTCAATCCATGTATCGAGTCTTTGTACCTTTTCCCACATAAACATGCCCAACTAGTAGACAATTCGTGAACAAGAGGTACAACACAGTTATTTATCAAAATTTTAAGTTTGCAATGCAATTGTTTTAAACATTGTTTTTTTTTTTTTTTGGAATGGCATATTTTGTCATTGATGATATTTTTGACCTCTAAGCATAGACATTAGGTTATTTATGCTAATTGTCAACATGTTACAATATTGGATTTTGTTTTTCAATCTTCAAGCAAAGCCATCATTGACATTTTGTAGTTGAAACTACAAATGTTGGTGACAGTGGTGAAAAAATTCATTGACTCCAAAGGTGGGATGAAGGATTCTATAGTTTGTTTTGTAATTTTAGGTCATTATATGAAATCGAGAATCAATGCATACATTACCCTTCTCGACTATAGTGAAAGCCACCTTTCCACTAACGCTATGGATTTTTTTTAGGTTGTGATTTATGCACAAACGTCTTCATTTTTTGATTTATACATCACACACCCCCATATGTGAGAGATTGTCAAAACCTAAAGAAAAGAAAAGTGGGAGTCTAAACATAGTGTCATTTAGTTCATCCACAAAAAAATTTAATTTCTTGCAATAGTGAAGGTAATATTTATCCCAATCCAAGCTGTTAATCATTGGAGTCTTATGATTTTGAGTCCAAAACATTTGTTTCATTATGATCCTTTTAGATTTGTAAACCTATTTCATAATGCCATCTTATTACATTTTTTTGCAAAAGTATGGGCAATTATAGAAGGAAACTTTTCAGGGTCATGTGCGTGGAAACAAACACTTTCAAAATCTAGTTAGGTGTGGCTTTTGTGTTATGAATTCATACAAAAAAATTGTGACTACATGGTAGAAGTCATGGAATCATCCATTGAAGTATGTGCATTTAAACCCTTTAATGCATAACTATTTTCTTTCCATGTGCGAGTGTTTTTCCAAATGTATTAAACACAAATTTATGCCATTATACATGTTTTGCTGCAGATGACCCTTATGTGGTTTTTAAGGCATGATGCATTGGCAACTCGAATCACATTAGTGGAAGCACTAGTGCAAACTTATACAAGGTTTTGAAGATAGATCTACATAGTGGTTGTTGATTTGGAAGAACAACATGAGGGCACTAAATTGACCTCTATAGCATTTGGGAGTGGTGTTGCAACATGAAGAAGTAGTAGAACTCAAAAGCACATCCATTATGTTTCAAAATCCTTCAACATTTCTTAATCTACATGTTGTCCCTATTTATAAGTGCCTTTGGCATTTGTTGTAGTTTGTTGACCATTGGTTATATGGCTTTTCATTATGTTTCTATAGACCAGACTTTATGTAACAAACATATGTATAGAAACATTTGTAATTTATGCAATGCTTTGATATTTTCCTTGACTTGTATACCTTTCATTCCTTTTTTATTTCAAAACATTTAACATATGTGTTTCATAGACATGAAAATACACATGTTTGCCCTTAACTTGAATTGTGAATTAGGTGATTGGGTATTGCATTATCCGAAAACATGGTACACATATGCAAACCAACTAGTTGTTCTAGCAACAAGTATGTAGATAAATTTAGTATCAATAAACTTTCTTGAGCAACCAACCACTACAAAGACTCCCAATGACACACTCCCGAATCCCGGGGTGAACCCACTTGAGGGTTCACCAAAGTGTAGTTGCGGAAAGAGGGACTCGGAAGGGCGCTCCCGGCTTCCAACTCTAGAAAGGGGTAGAGGGTCGAGTTGGGAGCCCAGGGATTA
>Ga0116226_10003743_pt1 | contig 13414 bp, 13 predicted proteins | sample S1TSphfallax_FD_89692 | JGI IMG/M metagenome (GOLD analysis project Ga0116226, IMG submission 89692) | Host-associated microbial communities from peat moss isolated from Minnesota, USA - S1T2_Fa - Sphagnum fallax MG | ecosystem: Host-associated > Plants > Peat moss > Unclassified | place: USA...
CTTGGTGATCGCCTCATGCCGGTCCGCCACCAGGCGGGGTTCCTCGCCGAGGTCGGACAGCGGCAGGTCCAGCCAATCCTTGAACAGTCGCTCGATGTGATCGGCATAGTTCTGAACGGTCTTCGGACTGCGATTTTTGCGGACCAGATGCGACTCCTTATAGCGCTCCCACGCTTGGCGCAGGGTCGGGACCTGCCCGACCGTCGGCTGGTCTTGCGGACCGCGCTTCTTCTCGCGCGGGTCGATCCCATCGGCGATCGAACCGAGGAGCGTCTTGGCCTTGGCCCGCGCGTCGCGGGTGGTCATCTCGCCAATCTCGGCGACCTTCATGCGAACGGTCTGACGCCCACCACCAACGCGCAGGTCGGCCTGGATCATGAAGCTCTTGGCGCGCGCCCCGATCAGCACGAAAAAGCCGGCCAACTCGGTGTCGCGGGCGCGGTATTGGCCCTTCATCGCGGGCGGCAGGCCCATGACGTTCTTGTCGGTGAGGGGAAGACGCAGATCGCCCATACGAGAACCTAAGAGAAAACGGCGTTAGAACGGCAAAAACTAGAACGGTTTTAGAACGGTAAAGTACGTCGCATATGGTAAGAAGCTTTCACTTCGACCATGCCGCCGATTATGGCCGATCAATCTCAAACATCAAGGAGATCAATGCAGTAGTAGTGCAATTTCGCACTCAATCGTACAGACGACGATTTTACGAATACTTCTCTTAATCAGCGGGTCGTAGGTTCGAATCCTACTGCACCCACCATTTCCATCGTCGGAAAATGTGGATGGGAGTCCGTCTGATGGAGACAATATCGACCCGTCTTTGCGAATGGCACGGTCACAATAGCGCGATAGGCGCGTTCGGGATGCGACCCTAACTTTTCCATAAGCTAGGCTATCTTCAGCGGCGAAGTCCGGCTGCGCGGATTGATAGGAGCGGGAATGGATCGACGCCCAACTGTGGCCGTAGTCGGCGCAGGCTTCAGCGGCGTCATGACGGCGCTGAATCTGCTTAAGAACACCGACGGCCCGCGTGTGCGTCTGATTGAGCGCCGGGCCCGGTTCGGACTGGGCGCCGCCTATCAAACCACCAACCCCGACCATCTGTTGAATGTTCGCGCCGCGAATATGAGCGCCTATCCCGACCAGCCCAATCATTTCCTGGCCTGGCTTGGCGCCCAGGGCCGGGAGGCTGCGGCGCACACCTTCGTCAGCCGCGCCATTTACGGGGCCTATTTGCAGAGCCTGCTGAAAGCGGCGGCGGAGGGGCCGCGCGCGGCAGGGCGACTGATTCTGGAGGGCGATGAGGCGACGGGTGTGCGCCGCGACGGGTCCGGTTGGGCTTTGACCATGGCTGTTGGCCGCGTGCATAAGGTGGACGCTTTGGTTCTGGCGCTCGGCAATCTGGCGCCCCATGGGCCGCCGGCCCTCGGCCCCGCCGCCCTCGCCTCTTCGCGCTACGTGGCTGATCCTTGGGCCTGGTCTGCAGAGGAGGCCCCGGAAGCGGGAACGGCGGTGCTGTTGGGGTCCGGCCTGACCATGGTGGACGTCGCCCTGACGCTGGCGGCCCAAAGGCCGGGCTTGAAGCTTGTCGCCTTGTCCCGTCGGGGGCTCTTGCCGCGCCGACATATGGAAACGGGTTCGGCGCCGGCCGAACAGACCCCGGACATCCGCACGTTTCGCAGACTTTTTCACCATGTCAGGTTGCAGAGCGCCGCGCGCGACTGGCGTTGCGTCATTGATGGGCTGAGGCCCCATGTGCAGAGCGTGTGGCGTAATTGGCCTGAGTCGGAGCGACGGCGGTTCCTGCGCCATGGAAGAATTTGGTGGGATATTCATCGTCATCGGCTGGCCCCCTCTGTTGCGTCTCAATTGGATCATCTGGCCGGGTGCGGGCGACTGCGCGTTCTTGCGGGACGACTGCAGGATTGCGCGGGCGTCGACGAGGGGCTTTTGCTCCGTTACGCACCGAGAGGCCGCACGCAGGTAGCGGAAATCAAAGCCGGCCTCCTTGTGAACTGCACAGGGCCGAACGGCGACCTCGCCAGGTCGAAAGATCCGATCCTGGCCAGCCTGTCGGCCCAGGGGTTGATCCGGCCGGACGCCTGCCGACTGGGCGTCGAGGTCGACCCGGCCTCCCGCCTCGTGGACCACAGGGGCGACGTTAATTCCCGCCTGTTTGCCGTGGGGCCAATCACGCGCGGCGCCTTCTGGGAGATTACATCCGTTCCCGATATTCGGCTCCAGGCGCGCGACTGCGCCGCAGCCGTTATATCGGCACTGACTGACGCGCCAGTCCCAGTGAGTTGAAGCCAAAACCAAAGTCGTCGACTCGCCTCAAGCCGCGACCGCACCGTTGCCCCAAAGGCGTTCCCGGGGAAAACTGCGCTTGTGAGCGTCGGCATATCGATTAAGCCGCAGCGCATTGGCCCGACCCTGGCGCAGTGGGGCGACATCCAGCACGCGGACAAGCTGATCCTCCGCCTCATCCCAAATGAGGCTGACGTCCAGCGCCCGCTCAAGCTCTTCGCCCAACAGGAAGACCATATCCTCCCGCTCCAGTCGGTGACGGGAAAAGCGGATCAGCGTCATGCCATCCTCACGCTCCTCGCGCAGGTCGCCGAATTGCAGCACGGCGGCCACGATGCGTTCAGACGGGGCGGCGACAGCCTCGGGCGTAGTCCAAAGGCTGATCGGGGCATGGATTTTGGGAGACGCATTTGCAAAGGTTTGGGCGAGTTGTGGCACAGGAAATCTCCGGCTTTCGTCAAACGGGGCCTTGCCAGCGCCCGCAAAAGCCTTCTGACTGGCTGCTACGACAAAAACGGACGTAGGCGCCGGGGAGGCGCAACTCTTTGCGACACGATAAGGCGATGGCCCTGCTGGAGCTGGCGCGCCGTCTCGCCGGTTCGGCCGAAGGGCTGACCCTGGACGAGATCGCTGAAAGCGCCGGTGTCGACCGGCGCACGGCGGAGCGTATGCGCGACCGGCTCCAGGACCTGTTCCCCCAGTTGGAGGCTGTGGCCGATCCGCCCACCAAGCGATTTCGCATTCCCTCCGGCCTGGACGGCTTCATGCAAAGCCCGACGCTGGAGGAGTTGACGGCGCTTTCCGTCGCCGCCTCGGAGCTGGAAGCGGAAGGTTCGCCCGTGCGGGCTATGGCCCTGCGCGCACTAGAAAGCAAAATTCTGGCCGCTCTGCGGGCGCCTACCCGACGGCGCATGGCGCCCGATCTTGAGGCCCTTCTGCAGGCCGAAGCCATCGCTGTCCAGGCCGGGCCGAGACCGTTTGAGGACGAGGCGGTTTTGGGCGCAGTCCGCGAAGCCATCAAGGCCAGCCGAACCTTGCGCTTCCGCTATCTGGGCGGTTCATCGCCGGGACGGGAGCGGGAGGTGGCGCCCTATGGCCTGTTATTTGGGCGCAGTAACTATCTGGTAGCGGCAGAGGGCGACGGGGGGCGGCCCCGTAACTGGCGCCTGGACCGGATCGAGGCGATCACGGTTGCACAAACAGTCGCCGCCAAACCGCCCGGCTTCTCCCTCCAGGCCTATGCCGACCAGAGCTTCGGCATCTATCAGGACGATACGGAGGACGTGGTCTTGCGGATTTCGCCGACTGCGGCCGACTCCGCTCGGCGCTGGCGCTTTCACGTGGGCCAGACGGTAACTGATGAGACGGACGGCGGCGTCATCGTCCGTTTCCGCGCCAGCGGCATGCGCGAGCTGGCCTGGCACCTGTTCACCTGGGGGGCGGAGGTGAAGGTGCTCGGGCCAGAGCGGCTGCGGTTATTATTGCTTGAGCAGCTTCAGGCTGGGCTTACGGCGCACGGGGGCTGACGCCGGCCATGCTTGCCAGGGCGGGCCGGCGCCTCTAGGCCAAACTCGGAGCGTTGCGTTTTGGAGGTCCCATGTCTAATCGTCGCCGCCTAGTTGTCGCCCTAACCTTCATGACCGTAGCGTCTTGCGTCATGCCTGCCTCAGCTATGCCGCCGGGGGCTATGAAGGACCTGCCGAGGCCGCCGCCGGATCAGCCCGATCCCCTGCCGGCCGTCGATCCGATCCTGCGTGCGGCCGTGAATAATCCTGCGCGACCGGCAGCGGATGTGGCGCGCGATATCTATCGTCACCCCTATGAGTCCCTTGCCTTCTGGGGTCTTAAGCCGGGTGCGACAGTGATCGACCTGCAGCCCGGCGGCGGCTATTGGACTGAAATTCTAGCCCCCTACGCGTTGAAGACGGGCGGGGTTTATGTGGCGGGGGTCGCCGACCTCGCCAATCCGAAGCTTTCGGATGGGGCCAGGGCCGGCCGGGCCCGGTTTGAGGCCAAATATGCGGACGCCGCGAAGTTCGGCGCCATACGGTATGTAGGGTTCGGCCCCGTCTCCGGCCCCTTGGCCCCCGCGGGAACCGTGGACCTGATCATCACTTCGCGCGAAATCCACAACTGGATCGGCGGCGGCTATCTGGACAAGGCCATGGCCGACGCCTTCGCCGCACTGAAACCTGGCGGTCTATTCGCGGTAGAAGAGCATAGAGCCGATCCAGGCGTTCAGGCGGTCAACGCCGCAACCGGCTATGTGAATGTGGCCACGGTCGTCGCTGCGGCGAAGAAGGCCGGGTTCGTGCTGGACGCGACGTCAGAGATCAACGCCAATCTGAAGGACACCAAGGATCATCCTTTCGGCGTCTGGACCCTGCCGCCCACTCGCCAAAGCAGCGCGGACGGCAAGGCCGATCCCGCATTCGACCACAGCAAATATGACGCCATAGGCGAGAGCGACCGCATGACGTTGAGGTTCAAAAAGCCTGCCTGAACGTAGGCTTATATAGTGGGGGGCAGGGTATTGCTGGGCTTCGGCGCGGGCGGCGGCGCAGCGGCGCGGGTATCGCCGACCTGGGCGGCATAATCTTCTACCTGAGCCGCCTTGGCGGCCTGAGCAGGCGTCAGCGCTGTAGGCGCCGCTACGTCAGCAGGTCCCGTCGTATTCAGACCGGTGTTGGACGCAGTTGGGTTGATCTCGACCTTGGGCAGTAGCGGCGCCTCCTTCGCCAGCTTGGGCGCAACGACGGCTGGCGCTTCGTCCGTCGCTAGAGGGCGCGGCGATGCGGTCTGGGTCAGGTTGGTGATCGGCGGCAGCGGCGCGGCCTCGTCGCTTGCGCGCGGATTGGCGATAACGAGCCAGATTGCCAGCAATAAGATGATGACAAACGCGGCGACCACCAGGGTGCGGATCGGGCTGGACTCTTGTCGTCGTGCGGCCATAGCCCCTCCAGACTCTCAAGGATTTCAACGGCCAAGTGTGGCGAGGTGAGCAATCCGCTAGGCCGGTCGAGTCGTCAAGGCAAGCCTCGTGTATTCGCCGTCACATCGCCCTAAGGCCGCTAAATCCTATTTTCCGCCTCTCCCGCCTCCCGCCGTCTGAACACCCTGGGGGAGCACCCCTCATACTGGGTGAAACCCCGCGTGAAATAGGCGGGGTCTTCATAGCCCAGGCTGTAGGCCACTTCCGCTACGGTGAGGCTGGTATAGATCAATAGACGCCGCGCCTCCAGCATCAGGCGTTCATGGATCAGGCGCAGCGGCGGTGAGCCGGTGGATTTCAGGCAGGCGTTGCGGAGCTGAACGACGCTCACACCCAGCTCCTTAGCGTAAGCCTCAAGCGGCGCATGATCACGATAGCGCTGCTCCACCAGACTGCGAAAGCGCGCGGTCAGCTCCGCCTGCCGACTGAGGGCGCTACGTCCCTCAATTCCAGCCTGGGCCAGGAGGCGAAGGCTTGAGACCAGAAGGGCCAGCAGGTGCGCTTCCACCGCCGCCTGATGCGCCGGCGCCGTCCAGGTCAGCTCCTGGCCCAGGCGCGTCAGGCTATAGCTCATGGCGTCGGCCTCTGCGCTTGCCCCCAGCACAGCGGGGCGGGCGAAGACGGATTCAAGCGCCGGGTCACGTCGGCTGATCTCCTCCCAAAAGGGCTGGGATAGGGTCAGGACCGAGCCCGCAGTCTCAGGCGCAAAAGCAAAAGCGTGGATCGCGCCGGCGGGAATGAGGAAGACGGCCGGGGCGGCGAAGGGTGTGGGCTGGTTCTCGATCCGAACCTCGCCAACGCCGGCCGTGATCAAAAACACATGGTTGAGATTGGGGTGGGCATGGGCGCGGATCGTCCATTCGCTGGGGCGGGACCGATCATCGAGAGCCTCTAAATGTAAAAACCGCGCGCTCAGAGCCTGCGGCGGTTCACCATATAGGAAGAAGTTGGGCACTGCGGCGGTCGTCAAGCGGGGCGGCTTTTTTCAGAATGTTAGAAGATTTATCCAAGTTTTTTCGTATGACGTCCATCCCCAACGCCCGTCTCGCCCCCCTAATGTTGCGCAAAGTTCGCTAAGCGGTGCGTTTCGCAGGAGCGAGAGGAACAAGCCTTCGGGAGGATATAGATGCGAACCCAGGTCGCCATAATCGGGGCCGGCCCCGCCGGTCTCTTGCTCGCCCATCTGCTGCATAAGGCCGGCGTAGAAACAACGGTGTTGGAGCGCCGCGACCGCGCCTATGTCGAAGGCCGGGTCCGCGCAGGCGTGGTGGAGCAGGGTACGGCGGACCTGATGGCCGAGATCGGGGTGGACGCCCGGTTGAAGCGCGAGGGGCTGGTGCATACCGGGACGGCAATTCTCAGCGACGGCCGTCCCTTCCGCGTCGACTTCCCCTCCCTCACCAACGGCAAGACTGTTACCGTCTATGGCCAGCAAGAGGTGATGAAGGATCTGTTCAACGCCGCCGAAACCCGCAGCGTGCCAGTAGTGTTCAACGCAGAGGACGTCGCCCTGCACGACTTGGACACGGACAAGGCCTACGCCAGCTATAGCGTCGACGGCGTCGCGCGGCGGCTGGACTTCGACTATGTAGCGGCCTGCGATGGCTTTCACGGGGTGGGGCGCACCTCCATTCCGGAGTCGGTGCTGAAAACCTATGAGAAGGTCTATCCCTTCGGCTGGCTTGGCATACTGGCGGATGTGCCGCCGTGCGACCACGAGCTGATCTACTGCAATCACGAAAACGGCTTCGCTCTAGCCAGCATGCGTTCCCCAACCCGCAGCCGCTATTATCTGCAAGTGCCCAGCGACGAGCCGGTGGACGCCTGGTCGGATGACCGCTTCTGGGACGAACTTGCGGTGCGTCTGGGGCCGGAGGTCGCGCCGAACATCACGCGCGGGCCCTCATTTGAGAAGAGCGTCGCACCGCTGCGCAGCTTTGTAGCCGAGCCCATGCGGTGGGGCCGCATGTTCCTGGCCGGCGACTCGGCCCACATCGTGCCGCCGACTGGGGCCAAGGGTATGAACCTGGCGGCGTCCGACGTGAAGTATCTATCCGACGCGCTGATCGGATTTTATCGCCACGGCGATCCATCCGGCCTTGACGGCTATTCCGCCAAGGCGCTCGCCCGCGTCTGGAAGGCGGAGCGGTTCTCCTGGTGGTTTACGGGCCTGACCCATCGCTTTCCTGACCGCGACCCGATTGAGCGCCGCCTCCAGGTGGCGGAAATCGAATATCTACGCCACTCCCACGCCGCCCAAGCGGGATTTGCGGAGAACTATGTGGGCCTGCCGCTTTAAGGCGGCGGCTTCGCCCCCGCACTGGATGCGGAACGCGCGCCCTGCCCTGGCGTTAGCTGTCCGATAGGGAGCAAAAGCGCTCCGACGCAGCAGGGAGCAGACCAGGTGACGGATCTGCCGGACACAAACCCAGACGCTCAGGATATGGCCGAGGTGTTTGACGAGGACACCACCAATACCGAGTTACAGCAACTGATGGGACCGGACTCGGCGGAACAGGCCGAGGACATGGTGGATAATTATGATGTCACCACCGCTATCGGCGACTCCGACGATGACGACGCCTTAATCGCCGAAGACCTGGACGATGACGAGATCATCGCCCTGGCCAAAGCCGAAGGCGATGATGACGACGACGATCTGGAAGATGATGAAGCCGCCGAGCGCGACCCTGAACGGCTATATCGCGAAGGGGATCTGGACGGAATTGAGGATGTGGGGTCGGACGATGCGGACGTGGTCGATAATATCGACGCCCCGGCTGCCACCGACACGCCCCTCGTCTACGCCGGCGACATGGCGACGGCGGCGCACGCCAGGTCGGCCGCCCAGCCGTTTGAATCCAAAACACTTTCGGACGCGGACTTGGCGGCCTTGGACAATAGAAAGACTTGAGCCATGCCGAAGCCTGACGAGACTGAGCCGTTGCACCATGAAGATCAAACTGCGCTGGAGCGGCTGGAAGCGGAAGGCGGCCCACCCTCCGTCGCGCCGGTCAGCCCCGCTCCGGCCGGGGAAGATCGGCTAGATGAGGGGCTGGAAGAAAGTTTTCCGGCCTCCGATCCCCTGGCTGTCCACTAACCTTACACGAAATTCATTGGATCAGCCGCCGGGAATGGGCCAGCTTCGCCTATATGTGGGGAGCGAGCTATGGTCGGCGCGACGCGAAAGATCATCCTGTCGGCGGGGTTGTGCGTCCTGGGGTTCAGCTTGGCCGCCTGCCATCCGGTAGAGCGCAAGGGTGGTCATATTGGGGTGTTCGGTATTCACTTCGATGACATGAAGGTTGGCGACCGGCTGGTCTGCCCCAATCAGTCGGACGATTTGCACCGCATCAGCGCCGCCCCCGACGGGGCAAGCTGCGCCTATCGCGCCGATAATGGCGAGGAAGTCACCTTACAGCGCCTGCCCCTGGCCGGCACGGCGCCAGACATCGTTTTAGCTAAAGTCGAAGCGGGTTTGAAAGCGGAGGCCGGTCCGATGGCGGATAGGCCGCCGTCACCGCCAAAACTGCCCACACCGCCGGGCGCCAAGGCCGACTGGAGCAGCGACAGCGACGACAAAACTGATCACGACAAAGACGACGACGATGATGACGACAAAGGTCTCGCCCACAATCACGACCATGCCAAGATAGATCTGCCGGGCTTTCATATCGACGCCTACGGCGATAAGGCCGACATCCGCATCCCCGGCGTCTCCGTCAACGCCGATGGCGACAAGGCCGATGTTAAGACAGGCTTTTTCGGGACTGGGGTCTCAGTCAACGCGCATGACGGCGGGGCCCAGATCCGCATCGGCAAGGCGGGGGAGTTTGGCACAGACTCCATGGTGATCCTGGCGTCAGACCAGCCCGGCCCGAGCGGCTATCAGGTCGTGGGCTATATCGCCAAAGGGCCGGCGGGCGGGCCCCTGGTAGTGGCGACCTTCAAGGCCAGAGACAAGAATCACGAAGACCATATCCATAGCCATGGATTGACCCATCTCGTGAACCTGAATGTCCACGCCGGCGAGGGCGGCGATCACACGGCTGAGTGAGCGCCCCGTCCTGAGTTAATGTGATAAGAAGAGCGAGGGCGCACCTTCCGCGTGCAACAGGCCTACCGTCGCGCCGCCGAAGATGAACTGGCGAAAGCGGGACACGCCATAAGCGCCCGCGATGATAAGCTGAGCGCCCAGGCTGTGCGCAGCATTCAGCAAGAGCGGCGCCGGCTCCGCCCGCGTCGGCAGAATCTGAACCTCCGACTGCACATGGTGGCAGGCGAGATAGGCCTGGAGATCGCCGCCTGTGACAGGATTGGGAGCGCTGGCCGGCGCGATAAGGATATGCACCTCAGACGCTTGCAACAGCCATGGTATAGCAGCTCGGGCCGCTCGGCTCGATTCGCGACCGCCGTCCCAGGCGATGACGGCGACGCCACCGGGCCTGAGTTCGCCCCGCGCCGCCAGAATTGGGCGTCTTTCCTCCATAAGGATCTGCTGAAAGGCTTCATTTAGGGGCCCCAGCCCCCGGCCGGCATTTGGGGGAAACACCACAACATCGGTCAGCCGCGCCGCGTCGCTTAGAGCAGCCCAGACGGGCGCATTGAGACTTACAAAGCGCTTGGAGCCGCAGGACGCCGCCGAAAAGCTTGCCCTCGCAGCCGCCTCGCCGGCGTCCGCCGCAGACTTCAAGCTCTCGAGCGCCGCCATCTGGGCGCCGCCGAGAAAACCATCGCTCCAAGGCAAGATATCGGCGGGATCGACCGGCGCGTAGGCCGCCATCACTTCCGCCGAAAAGGGATGGGCCAGGGCGCAGGCGGCGGCCAGGGTTTCTGAGTCGCTGTCAGAGCCTGAAAGCGGCGCGAGAATTCTGGCCCACGTCATGTCCCGCTCCATCATAAGCACACCTGTCGAGGCGAATTCGCCCCCAAGCGGCTTTGTCGTGCATTGATCTTGGCGATGGCTTGCGTCACCTAGAAAACCTTGCAGCAAAGGAAACGACGGAGTGGCCAAAGGGCTCCGATCCGCGGCGATAAACCCACAAGACTCGCCAGTCCGGATGACGCCGCCGCGCGCCTGGCAACGCATGTTGTCTGGGCGCAGGCTCGATCTTTTGAACCCTTCCCCCTTCGATATCGAGATTGAGGACATCGCTCATGGGCTGGCCAGGGTGGCCCGCTGGAATGGACAGACCCTGGGCGAGCATGCCTTTTCGGTGGCCCAGCATAGCCTGGTGGTGGAAGCGGCGTGCGGCCATCTGGAGCCCAGGCTGGAAACCCGCTGGCGTCTAGCCGCCCTGCTGCACGATGCGCCCGAATATGTGATCGGCGACATGATCTCGCCCTTCAAGGCCGCGCTGGGGTTGGACTATCGCGCCTTTGAGACGGGGCTGGAGCAGGCGATCCACATCCGCTTCGGCCTGCCGCCAAAGGTTCCTGGTTCAATCAAGGCCTTGATGAAGCGCGCGGACCTCACATCAGCCTATCTTGAGGCCGTGCAACTGGCGGGGTTCACGCCCAAAGAGGCGCAGGCCCTGTTCGGCGCGCCGCCGGACGGCTTTAGCCTAAAACTCACGCCGCTCGCCCCGACCGAGGCGCAATCGGCCTATTTGGTGCGATTTCACACCCTGATGACGGCCCTGGGCGAGGGCCATGCTCCCGCCTCCACCCCCCTCTGACTTTGGCGATCCCCCTATGACCTTAATTATTTGCGCGCTTAGCCAACTACCGACGGTGATCAAAGCGCGGCGTCCATCGCATCTTGTCACCCTGTTGAGCCCAACGGAGATGATTGAGACGCCGGAGGGCGTCGCCCCGACCCAGCATCTTCGCATCCGCGTAAACGATATCGCTGAAGTTACGCCCGGTCTCGTGGCGCCGGATGAGGCCATGGTGCGCAGCCTGATCCTGTTCGGTGCAAACTGGACGGAGGATTCGCCCATGGTCGTCCACTGCTGGGCCGGCATTAGCCGCTCGACCGCCAGCGCCTTCATCCTAGCTTGCGAACGGAACCCTGAGACGCCGGAGCTGACCATCGCTGAGACCCTGCGCGCCGCCTCCCGCTTCGCCCATCCGAATCGGCGCTTCGTGGCCTTGGCGGACGACCTTTTAGGTCGCGGCGGCCGGATGGTGGATGCGGTGGCGGCCATAGGGCCGGGCGAACCGACCCTGGAAAACCATCCCTTCGACCTGCCTGTGCGGTATTTGGCCGGCTGACCCCTCAGCCCAGAAAGGCGGCGGCGAACAAGACGAGACCGCCGACGCCTAGCGCCATGGCCGCATACCAGAATAGACGCTGGCGGGTGATGATAGAGACCGACGATATGCCGATGCCGATCTCCAACAGGGCGGATGCGGCGGTCAGCCAGTGGTGCCGCTTTTCGGCCGCCTCGCTGACGGCCGTTAACTTTTCACGCCTGTCCTCCAGGGCCTTGGCCCTGGCCTGCACGTCCGCTTGCTTACTGACGGCGTCGGCGGCGGCCTTTTTATAGCGGGCGGCGTTGGGGCCGGGCTGATCGGCGGCTATGCCGTAAAGATGCTTTTTCAGGCTGTCAGCCTGGTACTCATTCCAGGCGTCCGTCGCCTGATCCTGAGACAGCACAGCCTGGCTGGCCGAGGTAATGGCCTTGCCGTTCTCCACCGTCTCCAGACTACCCACCAGCGCCGCCGCGACGGCCAACCCCGCTATGGTGATGGACACAAGGGTAACGAAGGGGTCATTCGCGTGCGCAGCGTGTTCAGCGTGCTCGCGATGTTCATTAGCTTCGAAAACGGACATGGACCTGCTTACTAACGGGCTGAGAGATTAAGACAGAACGGAGCGTTAGCCCTTCTTCGTCTCCAGCGCCGCCTGGGCCGCCGCCAGCCTTGCGATAGGCACGCGATAGGGCGAGCAGGAGACGTAATCCAGGCCGACCCGCTCGCAGAAGGCGATGGAGGCTGGATCGCCGCCATGCTCACCGCAAATACCGAGCTTCACATTCGCCCGGGTCTTGCGGCCGCGCTCCACAGCGATACGGATCAGGTCGCCCACGCCTTCCTGGTCTAGTGAAACGAAGGGGTCCTTCTCCATGATCCCTTTGCGCAGATAGTGGTCCATAAACTTGCCGCTGTCGTCGCGGCTGATGCCGAAGGTGGTCTGGGTCAGGTCGTTGGTGCCGAAGGAGAAGAACTCCGCCGTCTCCGCCAGATCATCGGCCCGCAGGGCCGCGCGGGGCAGCTCGATCATGGTGCCGACCTGGTATTCGATCTCGACGCCCTTTTCGGCCATCACGGCCTTGGCGATCCGGTCGGTCAGTTCCCGCAGATACTTCATCTCAGCCTTGGTGGCGACGAGCGGGTGCATGATTTCGGGCTTGGGCGCGTCGGTCTTGCCCGCGATCTCGCACGCCGCCTCAAAGATGGCGCGCACCTGCATTTCATAGATTTCCGGGAAGGCCACGCCCAACCGGCACCCGCGCCAGCCCAGCATGGGGTTGGTCTCCGCCAGCTCCGCCGCCCGGCGGGTCAGCTTCTTCACATCCAGACCATTGGAAACGGCCAGGGCCTCCATCTCTTCCTGCGTATGGGGCAGGAACTCATGCAAGGGCGGATCGAGCAGGCGGATGGTGACAGGCAGGCCCGCCATGATGGTGAACAGCTCGACAAAGTCATTGCGCTGCATGGGCAGGATCTTGGCCAAGGCCGTCCGGCGCCCCGCCTCGTCATCGGCCAGGATCATTTCCCGCACGGCTGCGATCCGGTCTTCGTCAAAGAACATGTGCTCGGTGCGGCAAAGGCCAATGCCCTCGGCGCCGAAGGTGCGGGCAGTGGTGGCGTCCAGTGGCGTTTCGGCATTGGCGCGCACCTTCAACCGACGCACGCTATCGGCCCAGACCATCAGGCTGGCGAAATCGCCGGTGAGCTCGGGCTGCACCATGGCCACCTCGCCCGCCAGCACCTCGCCCGATGAGCCGTCGATGGTGACGATGTCGCCGGTCTTCAGCACACGGCCCCGGGCGCGGAGCTCGCCAGAATGTTCGTCGATCTGGATTTCGCCCGCGCCGGATACGCAAGGCCGCCCCATGCCCCGAGCTACCACCGCCGCGTGGCTGGTCATGCCGCCGCGACAGGTGA
>Ga0116226_10003745_pt1 | contig 13406 bp, 2 predicted proteins | sample S1TSphfallax_FD_89692 | JGI IMG/M metagenome (GOLD analysis project Ga0116226, IMG submission 89692) | Host-associated microbial communities from peat moss isolated from Minnesota, USA - S1T2_Fa - Sphagnum fallax MG | ecosystem: Host-associated > Plants > Peat moss > Unclassified | place: USA...
CGGCGGCAGCAGCGGTGCGGCTTCCGCCCAGCGAGCTCCGCCCAGCACCAACACGATCTCTCGCCGCAACAGCAACACCGGCAGCAGCCCCGCACTCAGCAGCGCGGTGAACGGGATGAGCACGCGCTGCAGCTGCGCGGCAAGCACGGCGGGTGGCCCGGAGCGGTGATGCACATAGGAGGACATGGCAACGGACCCCGCTACCGCCTGTATGTGATCGATGGGCAGTGAGGCCAGACGATACGCGAATAAGTATACGCCGAGTGCCGCTGCACCCAGTAGGCGGCCCACGATCAGATTGTCGATCTGGGTCGTCACGAAGCTCAATGCGACGGCCAGCGTGATGTGCCTGCCCTGAGTAAAACTTCGTCGGAACATTTCGCGATCGATTTTGAAATGCGGGCGGTAGGGATGCGCGGCGTAGGATACGGCTGAGCCGAAAGCCGCTCCGGCAAGCCAGCCGAAAACCAGCGACCATGCACTGCGCATGTGCCAGGCGCACAGCGCTGTGATGGCGAACCCGCAGAAGTCCGTACTCAAACGCTGTAAGGCCAGCGACCGCTGCTCGAGCTGCCGATAGAGCAGCAAAGTCCCCGGGCTTGCCAGGGACCCGATCAGAAACCAAGCGCCGCAGGTTGCCAGCAGCGGCGCGAGCTCGCGCTGGTGCACGGCAGCGGCATAGGGGGTTGCCAGGCAGGCCATCAGCACACTGAGCGCTGCGCCGCGAGCGAATCCGATGGTCCATGCCGTATCGAGGAAGCGTCGCTGCTCGACCCCGCCGCTGAATTTTGCAATCATGGCGAGGCGCTCCATGCCGAGGTCGCTGAGCATCGCGGCAGCGGACAGCGCGAAGACTACCAGTCCGAAGAGTCCGAATTGCTGCGGCTGGAGCAGGCGCGACAACAGCACGGCCCTTCCTAAGTTGATGAGGGCGCCGCCGATGGTGGATACCGCGGACCAGGACAGCGCCCGCATTTCCCGCCCTGTGCGAGAGTCGCTTGCGCCGTCAGCAGCCAATTCACCACCGACCGAGCCCGGCTCGTTCACGTGGACGAACTTGCGCGGAGAAAGGATTCGATGTGCGCCGCGATCCGCTGCACTTGAGGCTCGAGAAGAATCTGCGAGTGATTGCAGGGCAGTTCCATCACGTCAAGATCTGAGCAATAGCGCTCCCAGCCCAGTGCCCCGACTGGATTGGGGTAGCCGCGCAGGTTACGGTGCGCTCTTAACAGATAAACTTTTCCGCCGTACTGCGGCGGTTGCCAGTGCAGCGTCTGTGCGACGAGCCGTGCCGATTCCGATCCGTCGATCAGGGCTGCCACCTCATTGAAGTCTTGCACGTCGGAGCGGGCGCCCGGGAATCGGCGCGAGAGCTGATCCATCAACCAGATTCTCCGGTCGCGCCAGGAGAAGCGCTTGAGCTCGGTGAGGCGATGATGGAGCTTATCCCAGCCTCGCCTGAGCGGCCGCGGGACCGCGGCGTCAAGCAGCAAAACCAGGGACACCCTGGCGCCGGCGCGGCGCAGCTGTTCGGCTATTTCGAGCGCAAGCATCCCGCCCAGCGAATATCCCGCCAGAATGAGGGGTCCCCGCGACACGGCCATGACCTCCTCTACATACGCCGCGCAACGCGCCTCGATGGATTCATAAAAGCGCTTCTCATTGCCCACGGTTTGAAATCCGAACAGCGGAACTCCATCATCCAAGTGGTGTACGAGGCGTGCGTAGGGGGCGAGATCCCCGCCCATCGGATGCACCAGGAATACCGGGTCGCCGCCGCGCCCCGTTTGCAGCGTCAACAGATGCCGCGGCGGGGCGGCGCCGGAGAGCAGATGCTGCATCCTCGCGGCCATGCGTCTCGGTGTCGAATGCAGGAACAACTCTCCGCTGGTCACATCCACAGCGCGTTCTCGAGACAACCGCGCAATGAGTCTCAAGACACCGAGCGAATCGCCGCCGGCTTCGAAGAAGTCGGAATCCAGAGTCACCGGCCGACCCAGCGAGCGGCTGAAGTGCGCGACGAGCTCCGCCTCCAGCGCCGACGCCGCTTCTTGCAGAACCGCTCCGGGGGCCTCCGCCGCCTCAGGTTGGTCCAGAGGGCGCTGTGACAGACGGCGGCGATCCACCTTGCCGTTCGGCGTCAGTGGCAGCTCAGGCAGTGGCACGAAGTTGTACGGCAGCATGTACTCGGGCAGCCATTGACGTAGTTCCGCGCGCAGCTCCGCGCTCGGCGGCACCACGGCGTCCGGCCTCGGAACGAAGTAGGCGACCAGTCGCGAATCGCCATGGGCCGGTGTGCGAAGGGCGACTGCCGCCTGCCTGACGACGGGCAGTCGGTACAGCGCCGCTTCCACCTCCCCGGCTTCGATGCGATGACCGCGCAGCTTCAGTTGCTCGTCATTGCGTCCGAGCAGCTCGAGGGTGCCGTCAGGCAGCCAGCGAGCGAGGTCGCCGGTGCGGTACATTCGTGCCGCTCCGCCACGGAACGGATCGCCGACGAAGCGCTCCGCGGTGAGTTCGCTGCGCTTCAGGTAGCCGCGGGCCACGCCCTCGCCAGCGATGAACAGTTCGCCGGTCACGCCGATGGGCAGCTGCCGCCGCCTCTCATCAAGTACATGGAGTTCCGTGTTGGCGATCGGCTTGCCGACGCGCACGCGACCCGGCGGTTTCGGCAGATGCCACGCCGACGACCAGACGGTAGTCTCAGTCGGTCCGTACATGTTCCATGCTTCGCCACAGTTCGCCGCCAGCAACTCTGCGAGGTCAGCCGGCAGCGCTTCCCCGCCTACTAGGGCCTTGAAGCGTGGGCCGCCCGACCAGCCTGCGGCGAACAGGGCGCGCCAAGTCGAGGGCGTGGCCTGCAACATGGTCGCGCTGGTCCGCGCGAGAGCTTGCATCAGCAAGTTCGTGTCGGCAACTTCCTCGCGGCCGGCCAGGCAGATGCGCGCGCCGCAAAATAGCGGTAACCAAATTTCGAGGCCCGCGATGTCAAACGACACCGACGTGACCGCCAGCAGCGCATCGCTCGAATCCATGCCGGGGCTGCGCGCCATGCTGCTGAGGAAATTGACCAGCTGCCGATGCTCGACCTCGACCCCTTTCGGCTGACCGGTTGAGCCCGAGGTATAAAGTACGTAGGCCAGCGAGCCGGCCTCGGCGGCCAACCAGTCTGCGCCGGGAACTTCGTCCGAGGCAGTGGGTTCGACCGAATCATCGACGCAGAGCACCTGCGCCGAGTGAGGCGGCAGACCGGGCAGCAGCGCGCGCCGCGTGACGATGGCGCAAAGCCCGGCATCCTCGATCATGAACGCCAACCGATCGTACGGATAGGTCGGGTCCAGAGGCACGTACGCGCCCCCCGCATCCAGGATGGCCAGCATCGACTGCGGCAGCGTGACGTGCCGGTCGAGGTACAGACCGACACGTGACCCGCGACCCACCCCCGCCTGCTTCAGCCGCGCCGACAACACCTGTGCACGCTGGAATAATTCGGTGTAGGTCAGACGCAGGTCCCCGACCTCGAGGGCGATGGCGGTCGGTGTCCGTGTGGCCTGTGCCTCGAGCAGCGTGCCGAGCGGCAGGTCGCGGGGATAGTCCGCGGCGCCGGAGTTCCAATGCGCCAGCTGTGTCCGGTCAGCGGGCGAGAGCCATTCGAGTTCGAAGAGCTTCGTATCGGGGCGCCGACAGAGTTGTCTCAGGCAGTATTGAAATGCATCTGCCAGGCGCAGCAAGTCTGCGTAATCGAACAGCGCGGCGGCGCCGGCCAGGTGCACACTCAGGCCGCCGGGAAACTCCTCCATCATCAGCCGCAAGTCGGTGCGTTCGCGGGAAATGCCGGGCGGCACTTCGGACAGCGGCGTACCACCCAGCGATGGTTCGCCGCCGCGCGTCAAGTGACTGAAGAAAGTGCGAAAGCCGGCGAAACGACGCCGCCCGGCGCCGAGCGCGCCCACGAGCCGTTCGAAGGGAATTTGGTGCAAGAGGGCATCTGCGAGCAACGCTCTGCTGTGGCTCGCCAGGTCGAGCAGCGACGAGTTGCCCGACAACTCGGCGCGTAGAGCGACCGGCGATGTGAACAGGCCGATCTGATCTTCTTCGCACTCATCGGCGCGGCCGGCGAAGTCGAGCGCGATCAGCAGATCGCTTTCGCCGCTCCAGCGCCACAGCAGCGCCTCGAAGGCTGCCAGCGACAGCATCGCGACGCTGGTATGCTGTTCGCGGCCGAGCCGGCGCAGTGCCGTTGACAGGTCACGCGGCAGGGTCTGACGAAGCCGGCGGGTCTCGTTGTCTGTTACCGTTTCAACCGCTCGCCACGACATCGGCAAGCGTTCTGGGGCACCGGCGAGCTTTTCCCGCCAGTGGCGTTCACGCGCTTGTAGCGTGCGCTCATCGAGTGCCGCTCGTTGCCGCTGCGCCAGATCGAGGAACGAGGCGCGCAGCGGGGCAAGACCGGCCAGTGCGCTTCTGTTCGAGGCCAGGTTGTCGAAGATGATTTGCAACTCGCGCCAGAAAATCTCCTCCGACGCGCCGTCAAATGCGACATGGTGCACGGAAACCCATAGCTCGCACTCGCCAGGACTGTCTGCGATAGGCTGCAACGCGACGCGCAGCGGCAACTCGGCGCGGAGGTCGAAGGGCGAGGTGTGCGCGGCGATCCGGGCATCATTCAGCTGCGCCGTGGGCAGTGGCGCCGCGCGGCGCAGCACCAGTTCCTCGGCGGGACGCAGATCCAGACCAGGGTCGGCATCAGCGGCGCCGATCAGGCGGCAACGTAGCGCCTGATGGCGCCCGACCAGCGCGCGCAGCGACTCCTCCAGCACCCCGGCGTCGATTGGCGCGGCGCTGCGGAGGGCGCGAAACACCACCGCCGTGGCATCGGTGGGATCGAGTTGCTGTAGGCGCCACAGCCAAGTTTGCCACGGTGAGCAGGCCGGCATCGGCGGTGACAGGGCAAGTGGAGCGTCTGGGTTGGGGTGATCTTCGGCCACGGGATGCCGAGCCGCCAGGCGCAGAATGTCTGCGACCTCACCCGTGCGAGTCACCTCGCCGATGGGCAATTCCAACCCTAATCGGCTCTTCAGCCGCGCGACCAAGCGCACCAGGCGCACTGAGTCAGCCCCCAGTGCGTACAGGTTATCGCGGTAAGTAACCTGCTGACCCAGCAGTTCGCCGATCAACGCCAGCACCGCCGCGTCGCCCGGATGGATGTCGATCGCGGTGTCAGGCGTTGCCGCCGCCGCTTGCGGAGCCACTCGCGGCAGCGCGGCCATGTCCAGCTTGCCGTTGGGCTTCAACGGCAGCGCGGACAGGCGGGCGAACGCGGCGATGAGCATATAGGAGGGCAACCGCTCGGCGGCATGTTGTGCGAGCCGGCTAAACAAGTCGGGCGGCGCTTGTTCGTCGCGCGCTACCACGTAGGCGACCAGTTGGGTGTCACCGGCAGCGCCCTTTTGCGCCACCACGACAGCTTGTCGCACGGCGGGATGCTCGGCGAGAACGGCGGCAACCTCGCCGGGCTCGATACGGTGGCCGTTGATCTTCAGCTGCTCGTCGAAGCGGCCCAGGAACTCCAGCGTGCCGTCGCAGCGCCAGCGCACCCGATCGCCAGTTCTGTAGCAGAGCGCGCCCGGTTCGGCCGAAGCAAGGTCGGGAAAGAAGCGTCGCGACGTCTCTTCCGGCAATCCGAGGTATCCGAGTGCAACGCCGTCGCCGCCAGTGATTAACTCGCCGGGTACGCCGATAGGGGCGCATTGGCCGTCGTGGTCAAGCACCTGCACGGTGGTGTTGGCGATGGGTGTCCCGATCGGTACTGAGCGGCCGGGTGCGACGTCGGCCTGCGAAATCTGGTGGCAGGAGGTGAGCGTGCTGTTCTCGGTGGGGCCGTAGCCGTTGACCAGCCGCGCGCGCGGCAGGCAAGTGATCGCGCGACGCACATGTGCGGGCGAGAGCGCCTCGCCGCCGACCACGATTTGTGTAAGTCCCGCCAAGCAGTCGGGCTGTTCGTCGATCAGCACGTTGAAGAGAGAGGAGGTCAACCACGCCGAGGTAACCCCTTCTCGCTCGATGACGGCGGAGAGTCCGGCGGGCGTCGGCACACGGTCCTCGACCACGATGCAGCGTCCGCCATTGAGCAGCGGCCCCCATAATTCGAGCGACGACGTATCGAACGTCGTGGCCGAGAGCAGCAGCCAAGCCTCACTCGCCGCAAGGCTCGCAAAGGCCTGTCCGCGTACCAGGCGAACGATGCCCCGGTGCGGGACCACGACCCCCTTGGGCCGTCCGGTCGAACCCGACGTGAACATCACGTACGCGACGTCATCAGCGGTCGCTGCCGATCGAGGCGGTGGTAGGGTCTCTGGCTCATCTGCGAGGCTCGAGTCCAACCAACGCACCGACTCCTCCGGCGCTGCCGCAGCGTTGCAGAACCCGACCCGCGCGCGCAGTCCCTGGAGCAAACGCGCCAACCGCTCCTGCGGCGGCTGCGGGTCGATCGGTACATAGGCCGCGCCCGCCTTGAGCACGCCCAGCGCGCAAATTACGAACGGCGCGCCGCGAGGCAGCAACAGCGGCACATGATGACCGCGCGCGACTCCCGCTCGATGCAGCGCCGTCGCCACGGCATTGGCGCGCTCATCGAGTTCCCGGTAGCTCAAGCGCAGTTGACCCGCGATCAGTGCGGTGGCCTCCGGCTGCGAACGTGCGACTTCCTCGAAGAGATCCGGGACCGTGCGGCCCTTCGGATAGGGACGTGCATTCGCGCCCCACTGGACGAGCATCGCCCGCTCCTCCGGGGCGATCATCGACAGCTCGCAGAGTCGAGTGTCCGGCCGCCCCGAGGCGGCGTTCAACAGCGTGGTGAAATGGACCAGCAAGCGCTCGCCGCTCTCCGGATCGAGCGCGCCGCGCTGAAATTCCAAGGCCAGGGTAGCCGCCGGGCCGCGCTGCTCGACTTGCAAGAACAGCTTGAACTTGGCCGAGGCGGGCAGAGTATCCAGCGGCGTCAAATCGCATTGATCCAGCTTGAGCGTCGTCACGGGCTCTTCGAGCAGCGAGAAAAATAGCTGGAACGGCGAGCCGGTTGCCGCGCGCCCTGACGACGAGGCGGCACGCGCCAGCAGGTCCATCGGCAAGCGCGCGTGCAAGCTTACCAGCCGCCAACGCCGCGCGAGTTCGGCAACGGTCTCGCGGAAAGTATCGGTTCCCCGCAGCGGCATGCGCAGTGCGACCGGGGCCAGCAAGTAACCAACCACGCCCAGTGCGGCGGGCGTGTCGCGCAGAGAGACCAGCGAGCCGGCCACCAGATCGTCCTGCGACGCGTAGACCCGCAGCAGCATGAGATAGGTGGCGAAGTACAGATGGAATGGTGTGGTGCCTAACTCCGCCGCGAGCTCGCCAACCCGGTCGCTCAGCGCCTGTGGCAGCGCGAGCCGAGTGCGCACGCTGGCCCGCTCCGCACCGGGCACACAAGGCAGTAGAGCCGCAGGCAGCTCGGGCACTTCCGCATCCTTGAGAGCGCCGCTCCAAAAGCTCTCCAGGCGCGTGCGCTCGGCGCCGAACCTTTCATTCTCATAGGCCGCGATATCCGCGAAGTCGTAGGGTCGGTTGATCGGCGCTGGCTCGTGCTGCGCGTAGGCCTGCGCGAAATCGCGCAGTAATACCTGCTCGCCGGCCGCATCGATCACGAGGTGATGTACGACCAGCGCAAACAGAGCGCCGCCGCCCGGCAACGGCCGCACCACGCAGCGCCACAGAGGGCCACGCGAGAGATCGAAGGGTCGGCGCAGCGCCGGCGCGAAGTCGGCATGCGGGTCGAGCGCCTGGCACCAGTCCAGTTCGACTTCGCGTGGATCGCGGTCAAACCAGAAACACGGCCCGCGGCTTTGTTCCTCAATCCTCCCGCGCAATACCTCATGTGTTTGCGCGAGATGCACCAGCGCCTGGCGCAGGCGGGCGAGGTTCAAGGCGCCGGCGGTCGAAAAGGCCATCGGCACGTTGTACGCGCCGTCATCGATTTGCAGCTGTACTTCGAGCCAGAGCGCGCGCTGTTGCGCGGTCAACGGCACGGCGGCGCCGCGCACCACATGCGCGAGCTCGAGCTGCCCGCCGCCCAGGTTCTGGATCTCGCGCACCGACGCCGCCAATCCCGCGACGGTGGGATGCTCGAACAGGGAACGGATAGGCAACTCGACATGCAGGCGCTCCCGGCACATCAAGATGGTCCGCACCGCCAACAACGAATGCCCGCCCAGGCGGAAAAAATCACTGTCGCGCCGCGTCACCGGCCGTCCGAGCGCCTCGCCGAAGACGCCGGCGAGGGTCCGCTCCAACTCGTCGCATGGCAGGTCGCCATCGCCGTGGCCGGCGCCGGGAAAGTCGTGCTCGCTCGGCGCCGGCAGGCTCTTGCGGTCGACCTTATCGTTGAGCGTTCGCGGCACTTGTGCGATACGCACGAATGCCGCGGGCACCATGTACTGCGGCAGACGGCGCTGCAAGTGCAGTCGCATCGACTCGGTCTCGAGAGCCGCGGTGCCGTCACTCACCAGGTACGCGATCAAACTGGGGCCGCGCTGCGCGTCCTCGCGCAAAGCGACCACGGCGTCGCTCACCGACGGCAACTCGCGCAGCACTGCCTCGATTTCACCCAGCTCGATGCGAAACCCCCGCAGCTTCACTTGTTGATCGGCGCGGCCCAGGTACTCCAGATCGCCGTTCGAGAGTCGGCGGGCGAGATCGCCCGATCGATAGCGCAATGCGCCCGCGCCGCGGCTGGGATCGGGCTGGAAGCGTCGCGCGGTCAATTCGGGGCGTCCGATGTAGCCCGCCGCAACTCCATCGCCGGATACCCAAATCTCACCGACTTGCCCGTCGCCCACGGGCACTCCCTCGGGATCCCTAAGTTCGATGGACAGATCGGCCAGCGGTACGCCGATCAGGCTCCGGCCCTCACCATCCGCGTCCTCGGCACACATCCGCCGGTATGTAGTGTGTACGGTGGTCTCCGTGATTCCGTACATGTTCACCAGCTGCGGCTGCCGGTCGCCGTGCGCCTCGAACCAGCCCTTCAAGGTCCGCGGGTCAAGCAACTCGCCGCCGAAGACAACCTGGCGCAATCTGTTTGCCGGCCGCGCGGCGGCGGCATCGGCGGCGTCGAAAGCTCGAAATGCGCTCGGCGTTTGGCTCAAGACCGTCACGCCTTCGCGCAGCACCAAGGCATGGAAGGCATCCGCGGTCTTGGCGGTGTCGGCGGATACCACCACCAGTCTGCCCCCCGTCAACAGCGCACCCCATAGCTCGAACACCGAAAAATCGAACGCCAGCGAGTGAAACAGGCTCCACACATCCGACCGTGTGAAGTGGTACAGCGGCTGCGTCACCGTGAACAGCCGCGCGATGTTGTGCTGTGTGACCCGCACGCCGTTCGGACGTCCTGTGGACCCCGATGTGTAGATGACATAAGCGGTAGCGTCATCGGCTGGGATGACGGTGGGTGCGGGGTTCCCTTCGGTGGCCAAGGGCAGCTGCAAAACCTCCATGCCTGCCGGGGTTCCCGCGACCGACCCATCGCTCACCACCAATCGCGCACCCGCATCGGCGAGGATCATGGCGCGCCGATCGGGTGGATGCGACAGGTCGAGCGGCACGTATGCCGCGCCCGAGCGAACGATGCCGACCACCGCCATCACCATTTCCGCCGATCGCGGCAGTGCGACGCCGACATGATCGCCGGGGCCGATGCCGCGCGCCGTCAATTCGGCGCTGAGCGCAGCGGCACGCCTGAGGAGTTCGCGATACGTGAAGCTGCGTGACCCGTCCACAACAGCCACCGCGTCACCGCACTCATCGACGATGGCGTCGAACCGTGGGCCGAGCAAGCGCGGGCCGAGCGTTGCGGCAGCCACGGGTGCTGTCGCCCTCGGCGCTTCCGCTGCGTTCGGCGCGGGTCTCGCCAAGAGTGCGCCGATGCTCCGAGTCGCCGGCTGCTGCGCCAACGCCGCGAACAGCGACACCAGCCGGTCCAGAAGCTTTGCCAGTTCCGCGTCTTGGTAGAGCTCGCGGTTGCCGTTGAGGTCGATGCGCAATTCCGGTTGCCTGCGGCTGTCGAATACGCCGATGGTGAGATCAGCGACCGGCCCGTTCGAAAGGTTATGCGTGCTGGCGGAATGCCCCCCAAAAGAGTCACCCGGATCGAACGGCATGTAGTTGACGACGAGACCGTAGACATCGGGCTCTAACGGCGCGAGTTGCAGATCCTGACGCAACGCCTGCGAGGGGTAGCGCTGGTGGGGCATGACTTCACGAATGGCGCGGGCGCAGCGGCTCAGTAGCTCCTCGATGCCGATCGCAGGCGAGACCAGCAATCGCAGCGGCACGATGTTCGACAGCATGGACGGGGTGCGGCGCGCCGGCGCGCCGGTCCGCGCGCTGACCGCAAAGCCCAGCACCAAATCCTCGCCGCCCGCTTTGTCGTGCAACAGCAGAGCGGCCGCCGCTGTGACCGCTTGCGCGACGCCGGAACCGGAAACCCGTGCCCGAAGGGAAGTGGTCAGATCGCGCGGCAGATGCACCGTGGCGCGGCGAAATTCGCGAGTGGCCGCAGCGGGCTTGGCCGACAGGCTCACGCGCCGTGGCCGATCCTCGAGTAGTCGGGCGAAGTAGCGGCGATCTTCATCGAAGTTCGCCGAGGAACGGTATTCGTGCTCTTGCGCGAACAAATCGCGCAGCGATGCGGACGTTGCAGGCGGCGGCTGCGCGCCGTCCGTCAGTGCCGAGTAGACTTGATCGAGCCGGCGCCAGACGGCGTTGCGCGAATAGCCGTCCATCAACAGATGGTGAACCTGGAAGCTCCAAATGAAGTGCGCCGCGCCCAAGCGCAGCAGCGTCCAGCGAAATGCGCAGCCGCTCGCCAGATCGAGAGGCCGAGCGAGCTCCGTCCTCATCCAGGCGAGCGCCGCCGCGCGCGGGTCCGGCTCGCCTGTCAGATCAATGTTCTGCAGCGACCAGTGTTCGAGTGGCGCAACCCATTGTAACGGACGGTCGGCACGGCCCCCAAAGCAGAGCCGCAACGCTTCGGTCTCCCCGATTATGTAAATTGAGGCAAGCTCAAAGTTGGCAGCGTCGAGCGCACCGATAATTTCCGAGTACTGAGCGGTTACATTGGCACTGCTTCCTGGACTCAGCAGTTCGGCGGTCCATAGGCCTCGCTGCGCCGTCGAAAGTGCAAACGCGCCGTCCGCCGCCGTATCAAGATGCGGGGCAAGCGTCATTAGGCGCCCGTGGTCGCGCTGCCTAGGTCAGGTTGGGCGCGCAGGCGCTGGGTGCCATAGGCAGCCGGGGTCATTCTGAAGCGATGGCTTCGGCACAACTTGAATGTCATTGGCTTGAAGAATCCCCGGCGAAGCCCGAGTCTCGGTGAGAGCGCTGGTCTATGAACCGCAAGTGTGCCGCAACGCAATGTACACCGCAATGCAATGACATCAGAACAACCGCCTCCTCTCGGCGCTCAAACGGAGCTGTGTGCCATTTCGCACTTCAGGGGAGAATTAAGTAATCGTCGATGCACCGCCTTCAGTCTTCCACAAGCCCCAGCTTTTGTGCGAGACCGATACGCTGTAGCTTACCCGTCGCGCCTTTTGGAATTTCGTCCATGAAAAGAATCCGCTTCGGCACCTTGAAATCCGCAAGGCGCTGACCGGCAAAATCCCGGATTTGCCGCTCTGTCGCGACGTGCCCCTCGCGCAGCACGATCACGGCACCGACCTCCTCGCCGAGTTTTGCATGCGGAACGCCGAAGGTAACCACTTGCAAGATAGCCGGGTGATCCATCAAGACCTCATCGACCTCGCGCGGCGAAATCTTCTCGCCGCTTCGATTGATGATCTCCTTCAGACGCCCGGTGATCGTCACGTAACCGTCGCCGTCCATGATCCCTTGATCTCCGGTGCGGAACCAGCCATGGGTAAAGTTTTCCGCATTGGCCTTGGGGTTATTCTCGTATCCGGAAGCGACGTTGGCGCCGCGAATGACGATTTCTCCGACTTCGCCCACGCCCATCAGTCGACCGTCCGGGTCCATGATCGAGACCTCCGGTCCTGCCGCGATCCCGACGGTACCCGGCTTCCTGCGCGCGGGCGGCAGTGGATTGCTGCACATCTGGTGCGAAGCCTCCGTCATGCCGTATGACTCGATCAGAGGCGACGAAAATACCTCCTCGAGTTCGCCGATCACCTGGACCGGCATCGATGAAGAGGACGAGCGCAGAAAGCGCAACGGATTGCGCGCGATAATGTGCCTGTTATTCGAGGCGCGAGTCAGGATCGCCTGGTGCATCGTCGGCACCGCCGTGTACCAGGTGGGCTTGGTCTCGTCCATCCAGGAGAAAAACTTCAAGCTATTGAAGCCCGGAGAGCAGGAGACATACGCGCCCACCGACCAGGGAGCGAGCAGTCCGGCTATCAGGCCGTGAATATGAAAGAGGGGCATGACATTCAAGCCCCGGTCGGCCGACGTCAAGCGCAGGCTCGCGGCAATATTGCCGGCAGACGTCACGATGTTGCGCTGTGAGAGCGGCACGATCTTCGGCCGGGACGTCGTGCCCGATGTGTGCAGAATGAGTGCCGTGTCCTCGGCGTGGGCAAAGCCGCCCTGGCGAACCGCGACCGCCGCTTCCGCAGCCTCGAGCAAGAATCGTCCGGCGCCCAGATCCGGTGTGGGACGCAGCTCGAGCAGTACAAGTCCCAGATTGACGGCAACGGCCCGCGCCGCGCCGGCGCTTCCCGCCTCGATGATCAACGCCTTGGCGGACAGGTCCGACAGATAAAACTCGAACTCGTCGGCGCGGTAGGCGGGATTCAGCGGCGCCGCAGTCGCGCTCGATGCGACGGCAAGAAAGCATGCGGCCATTTCCGGACCGTTCTTCAGAACGATACCGACCCGGTCGTTGCGGCCGATACCCCGTGCGTTGAGGAAAGCGCCGGTCGCTTCCACTTGCGCACGCAACTCCTCATAGGTCGTATCGGCGATACCCGGTGCTCCGAGCGCCGCGGAATGGTCGGCCCCGGCCGACAGTAGGTCTTTCAAGATCAACTGTGAACTCATGGCATTCCTGATGGTCATTGCGATTGGATTTGAAGACGGCCGCGTTCGCGCTGCAACGTTGCCCCCAACAAGCTGGCCGCCGCAAGGATCGCGTCGATGTGCGGAGTCGGTATGCCGGCGATGCGACCGAGTTCGGCGACCGAACCGATCAACGCCGCGAGTTCCATGGGGCGCCCCGCCTCGACGTCCTGCAGCATCGACGTCTTGTGCTGACCGACCGCTTCGGCGCCCGCGATGCGTCTTTCCAGCGAGACCCTGAAGTGGAACCCGAGATTCTCCCCCACCGTTTGCGCCTCGGACATCATGTGAGC
>Ga0116226_10003748_pt1 | contig 13401 bp, 10 predicted proteins | sample S1TSphfallax_FD_89692 | JGI IMG/M metagenome (GOLD analysis project Ga0116226, IMG submission 89692) | Host-associated microbial communities from peat moss isolated from Minnesota, USA - S1T2_Fa - Sphagnum fallax MG | ecosystem: Host-associated > Plants > Peat moss > Unclassified | place: USA...
ATTGATGCCCTGTGCGAGCAGATCCTTGACGAGGTGCCCACCGATAAAGCCACCCGCCCCGCAGACAACGACCTTTTGATCTTTCAGCTTCATGGAATGCTCCAGACGAACTGCGAAGATAACCTCTTATGTTAAGTAACTAACCCAAGGGACACAGTACGCATCGCGGGGACCGGAAGGGAACCTCGGATCCAGCGGCATGATCGTTAGAGCGTTACCACAGTCGCCCCGAGGCAGCCAACCCAGCTCGCCGGAGTTTTCCCCGTGAAAAACCACCTCTACGAGTACTTTCCACACCACGCCAAAATCCTGAGAGCCTTGCAAAATACCAGCGCTTATCATTGCATGCCGCTTCGCTCAGTATGGCTTCGCATAGAAACTTTAGTCAAGTCAAAGGACAGCGGCAAAGTTACTGAAGGCCGCGCATCTTCCGGATAAACCCTTGCATTTGTTTGCAAGAAGGTTACTCGAAGTAGATGCCCGCGGCCTTTGTTTCCCGGCAGCTCTATGGCAGCCGGGGAGCCACTGTCTCTCGAAGTTGATTCACGGTTGGCCTGCCGACGCTCAAGTAGGTAAATCCGCGTGATGCCATCTCGGCTGGATCATAGAGGTTCCGGCCGTCGATGATGATCGGATACCGCAGGTTCTCATGGAGTTGGACCAGATCCAGATCCGCAAACTCCTGCCAGTCCGTAAGAATCAAGAGTGCGTCCTTGTCCCGCGCGGCTGCATGGGCGTCCTCGACATAGTGCATCTGGGCGGAGGCAGGAATCACCTCGGCACTGCGCTCCATGGCCGCCGGATCGTACGCGTCGACCGAGCAGCCCTCCTTGAGCAGCATGCTGACGATCTCGATTGCGGGCGAGTCGCGGATGTCGTCGGTACCACCCTTGAACGAGAGACCGAGCACACCCAGCTTCTTGCCGCGGAAGGTCCACAATGCCGATCTGACCTTCTGAAAGAAGCGCAGCTTCTGCTCGCCATTGATCTTTTCCACCTCGCTCAAGAGGCCAAACGGAATGCCGAACTGCTCAGCCACATAGCGGAAAGCGGCAACATCCTTGGGGAAACAGGAGCCGCCATAGCCGATGCCAGCCTTGAGGAAACGCGGGCCGATCCGCTCATCCATGCCGATGCCGCGCGATACCTGCTCCACATCCGCACCGACCGCCTCGCAGATATTGGCGACGACGTTGATAAAGGAGATCTTCGCGGCAAGAAAAGCGTTCGAGGCATGCTTGATCAGCTCGGCAGCCTTGGTGGATACATGCACAAGCGGAGGCGTCGACTCGGCCGAGCAGCATCCCGGCACGGCATGCGCACTTGCGTAGTAGCTCCCCCCCGTGAGCGGCCGGTAGATCTCGCCCAGAAGCTCCGCCGCGCGGTCGCTGTCGGTGCCGACCACGATGCGGTCCGTGTGCAGGAAGTCGACCACGGCTGTGCCTTCGCGCAGAAACTCCGGGTTCGACGCAACGTCGAAGAGTTCGCGCGGGACCCCGTTGCGCTCGACCACGCGCCGGATCCACTCGTTGGTGTACACCGGAACCGTACTCTTTTCGACGATGACCTTGTAGCTGGTGATCGAGCGGGCGATCTCGCTCGCGACCGCGTCGACATAGGAGAGGTCCGCACTCCCAGTAAGGCTCTGCGGCGTACCGACCGCGATAAAGATCGCATCCGCCTGGTGGGTGGCAGCGCGCAGATCGCTGGTAAAAGTAATCAGACCATTGCGATGCCGGTTCAAAAGTTCGGGCAGGTACTCTTCGTGGATCGGTACGCCCCCCTCCCGCAACATGGTCACTTTGCGTTCATCATTATCGACGCAGATGACCTGGTGCCCGATCTCGGCGAAACAGGCGGCCGCGACCAGACCCACATACCCTGACCCTACGACTGCAATGGAAATCGGCCTTGCCATAATTCCTCCTCTGACTATGCCAGACATTGGTGCTCTTCCGCGATACGGTTGCCTCAAATCGATGCCCGCTCAGGTGTATCTGACCGGGGTTCGAAGGGTGAGACGGCAACCGCCACAACTCTACGAATTGATGTAAGGACTGCCCTTGCCTCGGGGCTACGGAGTCACCGAGGGCGCAAGCAGTTTTGGAGAATGGCTCTGATGTTGGCTGCGCTGCTGCCGGAGGTAGGCCTTCTCCATAGCTCTCTCCTCAAATGGCGACGGCAAGGGGGAGCCGGGGTTATAGATCATGGCATGCAGACGCGCCTGGCGCTTCAGCTCCGCGAGCGGGACAGCAGAGGCCGCGTTTGTTCCCGCCGCATCCGAGCCTACCAGCAGGGTAGGCGTTAGAAATTGCGTTGTTTCGGAGCCCAAATCCTTAAACGGGCTCGATGTGGAATCGGCAAATGAGGAGAGCAAAGGGGAGCGCTCATTGCCTTCCGATTGAGAAGGCAGGCCGGCGGTGTCCATCGTAGAGTCTGGAAAGCCCGTGGCCGACTGCGTGGCGAGGGACACGTTGGGGAACAGGCCTCCGGGCGACGGACCATACGGCAGGCTGGTCGCAGGCGGCACAAGGGCGCCGAGGGGGATCGCGCTGAACGACATCGACATCGTGCTGGCATTCGGGTCCAGCACTCCGGAGGTAATCCCGCCCATCACGGTGTCTGCGCCGGAGGCCGCCGCCGCATCTCCGGCCGGACTCGATACACCGCTCAACGCGGCGGACGAGCTGAGCGTCGCGACCACGGCGTTCGGGTCAACAAAGGCGGGGTCCGCTCCCAATGCGGCGGGCTGCCGGGAAGCGAGGGCGCTGCTGCCTGCGGCAAACGGAGCCAGCACACCTGCCCGGCTGAAAGCCGAGGAAGCAGCCCCGCCTGCGCTTGCTCCCGCCTGCCTTGCAAGCGTCGCTCCCGCCGCGCTCGCGCGTCCGGTGCGCAGCGCGCTTGCCCCGGCTCCGCTCATCAACAGCCGGTTATCGCGGTATTCGCTGAAACGAGCCGCGACGGTCGAGTCGTTCACCAGATCGCTGTGGACCTCGGTATCGGGGTAGCTTACGGAGTAAGACTGCTCGGGGGTGTAAGGCGACATCAGATTGCTCTCGATCAGGAACCCAAGAGGATCCGATATGCCGCTCCGGATGTATGGATTGGTCAAGTTGTTATCGCCCGGAATCAACGTATTGGATGGACCCGTGAGATCGTTCTCCGAGTAGATCGACTGTCCGATCGGCGCACTCAAAGGCGCGCTGAGCGAGGTGCTCTGCTGCGCGCTCACCGCCGCAGACCCAAGCGTCAGGCATAGCCATGCCGCAAGGAGACGGATATGGGCAGATCGCATGCGATGCGTGTGACCGGGTGTCATCGGTTCCCCTTATTGGTAAGACGAAACGCCGGGAGCGCGATAAAGAACCAGACAACGCTTCCAAAGAGCAGTCCGCTGCGCATCACCAGAAAGTAGTCCGTGATCTGGGTCTCGGGCTGCAGCAGGACCGCGAAGCCGGAGAAGATGATGAACGCCGCCACAAAGGTGGGCAGCGCCTCGCCGACAAACTCGAAAAAATAGCGCAGCATGAAACTGATCATCAGGGGATAGATCACTATCCCCAGGAGTCCGAAGTCGACCGCGCCTCCGGTAAGCACCGAATTCGCTTCGTCCAGGTAGGCGCTGCCGAACAGCTCGTTGGCCAACCCTTCTTCGCCAAAGTAGCGGTCCTTGTCGGGGTAAAGAATCGATGGGATCGCGTACTGAAACTGCCCTGAGAGGTCTCGTCCGTATCCGGGCGTGAAGTGATTGCTGTACTCCTCCAGCTCGGCCAGGAAACCGAGGATAAACGTGCGGGTCTGCACGTTCTTTGAGAACGCCTTCTGTACCTCGTCGAAATTCTTATCCTCGAAGTAGCCGATTGCGAGCGTAATCCGCTCGACGATTCCCAGATGCGCCTTGCCGCTTGAAAACCCTGCCAGCCGCAGATAGAAAAACCCGATGCTGGTGACATAGAGCGTGCCGGCGAGCACCGCGCCCACAACGATGCGCTTGGGCCAGGACCAGTTGAATCGAAAGCGGCCCAGCCGCAGCGCCATAGCCGCGAGCACAAGGGTGAAGAGCATAGAGCGACGCCCGAGCGGAATCTCAAGGACGAACTGCACCAGAGTCAACAGGATCAGGAAGGACTTCAGGAAGATGCCCTTTGTGTTGAGCGCCGCTACCAGCGTGAACGAGAACAGCGTCCCTATCAGCCACACCGAAAAGGAGGTGAAGACGCCCAGGGTATTGCCCTCCCCGGTGGCCGCTCCCATGAAGTTCAGCCTTCCGGTAGCGAATGCGGCAATCACGATGCCTACGCCGGCGGTAATGAAGACGAAGGCCTGGGGCGGGAACCGCAGTTCAAAATCCTCCCCGAAGATGGGCTTCTCCGCCACTTCGCCAACCGCCATCAAAATAGCCATCGAGAATAGGATGGAACCCATCGTATGCGTCAGCGCCGCTGGATCCCGGTGCAGGAAAGCTCCGAGGTCCTGGCCGGAGCGGGGCAGTGTGAACCAGGTGTTGGCGGTTCCGAGCCCATACCCAAGTCCCAGGGTGGTCATCAGCAACGTGGTGACACGAATCGGTTTCTGATCGACCACGATCTGGTAGAAGGTGAAGAGCGACACCAGACCCAGCACCACCGATCCGACCATCAGCATCGTATCTGTTTCGATCACCCAGCATATAAGTGCGGTGAAGACCATGAGCAGTGGCAGGTACAGCATGTAGAGATTCCGCGGCATGGGCATGACACTGCCCAGGCGCCGAGGCCTCTCCAGGCTGACCGGACCGAGCATCGGATTGTAGATCGCGGTGCTGCTCATGCCAGGGCCCCTGCCTCGAACTCAGTGAACAAACAGCGCGTAGCTGGTCGAAAGTCCGATCGCCGCCTCGATGCCGCGGTAGAGGAATGTCTTGCCGGTGCTCGAGGGCACAAAGAGGATATCCCCATCGGAGACCAGAACGTCTGCCTGTTTGCCGTAGAGAACATGCTTCAAGTCCAGGTCAACCTCTTCGCGTCCGGCAGGCACTTTGCGGATGAGCTTGGTCTTGCTCATCGCCGCGGTCTTGTTGAGGCCACCCGCGAGCGAGACGACATCGAGCAGCGAGAGCCGCTCGTTGTTATCGACCAGGATCCCCCCGGGGCGGAGGACATCCCCGATCACGTAGATCACGCCCGACTTCGCCACCACGATCGTATCGCCCGGCTGGATGACCGGGTTGACCTGCGCATGCAGGGAGGCCGGCGTCGGCTGGATCGCAATCTGCTCCGGGTGGGTAGGGTCTCCCTGGTGGATGATCGAGGCAATCTTGCCCGCGGTGGGTGCGACCCCGCCCGCGAGCGAGAGCATATCCATCAGTCTCCGCGTGCCGAGCGTCGGGTAGACCCCGGGCGCGCGCACCTCGCCGAGCACCGAAGCACCCTGGGACGCATACTCGGCGACAAAGACGCTCACGTGAGGATCGATCAAGAGCCCATGCGCCTTGTAGGCCTGCTCGATGACCCGCGATGCTTCGTTGGCGCTCAATCCCGCGAGCTGCACCATGCCCAGAACCGGAAGATTCGCCGCTCCATCCTGGTTGACGCGCACCGAGGTGCTCAGCTCCGGGGTCTCAAAGACGATCACGTTGAGCAGGTCGCCGGGGCCGATATGAATCAAAGGAGCATTTTCGCCAGCCGGAGCACTCTGCATGCCGGCCATACTGCCCCGTGCCGAAGGATACCCCGCAACAAAGGCCGAGCTGCCGGAGCCGGCCGCCGCCTGCGGTGTGCTGAGCGGGGTGCTCATCGGTGTCACCGGCGACATCGGTGTAGACGGAGCCGGCTGGCCTCCCTGCTGCGCCCCGGCAACCAGGCCGGCAGCGAGCAGCAGCACGGCGAAGAGCGCGAGCGCGCGGTTACTGTTCAGCATCCATGCCTCCACCGTAGCCTGCTCCATAGGTTGACTTGTAGGTATAGTTGTAGCGCTTGGAGTAGGTGTAGTAGTTCTCCAGCCGCAGGTCCACATCGTTCACAACAATGCCCTGTACCCGGGCATTGACCCGGCGCATCTGCTCGCGGGTCCGCAGGAGCGCTTTCTTGCGCGTCACCCCGGAGCGCACCAGGATGATGCTCGCATCGACCAACGGGGCGAGGCTGAGCGTATCGGCCACCGCGAGCACCGGCGAGGTATCGAGAATCACGTGATCGTACTCCGTGCGCCAGCGTTTGAGCAGATCTTCCATGCTGCGCGAGGCCAGCATCTCACCGGGATTGACCGTGATCGGCCCGCGCGTCACCAGCGTCAGGTTGGGCAGATCGGGCAGCGGGTGCTCGTACGCCTCGCCTTCAAGATCGCGCGAGAGCAGGGTCGAGAGCCCGAACCGGTTCGAGGTGCGGAACTTCATGTGCAGCGTACCTTTGCGCAGATCCGTATCGACGAGCAGCACGCGGGCCGAGCGCCGGGCAAAGGAGATAGCAAGGTTCGCCGCGCAGGTGCTCTTGCCCTCGGTCGCAAAACTCGAGGTGAGCAGGATCAGATTCGGATCCCGGTCGACGGCCGAGAGCATGATCGAGGAGCGCAGCGTCCGGAAGCCCTCGGAGACGTAGGACTGGGGCTCGGTGTAGGAGATCAGGTCGGGGGAGACGCGGGCCATACGGTCGCGTTCGGCTTCGGCCGCTGGCGTGCCAGCCACCGCCAGCGGCTTCTTCGCCGCCGGATCAAAGTGCGGGATCACAGCCAGAGCGGGCAGCCCGACCACGCTCTCTGCGTCGTCCGAGGTGCGTACGGTATCATCGATCGTCTCCGCGAAGAGTGCCAGGATGATGCCCAGGAGCAGGCCGGCCGCAAAACCGATCGCCGCATCATTCTTCTTCACCGGGTAGACGGCCCGGGCCGGAATCGTCGCCCGGTCGACGATATCGATCGTGTTGGTGCTGAGCCCGGCGGTGATGCCGGCCTCCTTCAGACGGGTCTGCAGCGCATCGTACAGATCGGATGCCGACTCGGCGCCGTGCTTGAGAATCTGGTACTGAGCGCTCGACCGGTTCTGCTCGTAGGCCTCCTGTTTGGCGGCCTCGAGCCTGCCCCGCATCAGCGCCTCGGTGTTGACCGCGGTGGTGTACTCCACCTCGAAGCGGCGGGTCAGGTTCGTGATCTCGACATCGATATCGCGCTGCACCTGGGCAAGCGAGCTCTGGACCTCACGCACCCTTGGCCAGTCCGGCCCGTACTTGGATTGCAGCTGGGCCAGCTGCACCAGCAGCGCCGCCTGTTGCTGGCGCAGCTGTGAGAGCGAGGTCATCGGGGCGACCGACAGCAGCAGCTCGGGGTTGCGGGTCTGCGCCATCTTGTAGCGCGCTTCCTTCACCACCCGGTCGGCCTCGGCCTCGGAGAGCTGCTGGTTGGCGATGCGCAGGTTCTCGATCGTCAAATCGTCGCCGCCCGTGTCGCCGGTCGATCCGAGCAGGTTGTTCTCCCTCTGGTAGCGGGCGAGCTGGTCCTGGCTGCTCTCCACCTGACCCTTGAGCGCATCGAGCTGTTTGGCCAGCCACTCGGAGATGCGGGTCGTACCCTCATATCGCACCCGCAGCGTGCGGTCGATATAGCAGTCCACGATCGAGTTAGCGACATTGGCGGCGACCTCGGGATCTTGGTTGCGGAAGCGTACCTCCACCAGGTCGGTGCCGCTCGAGAGCAGAATCTTGGTCGCGCCCTTGAACGTCTTCAGAATGTTCTCGCGCTCGATGGCGGTGAGCTTGCCGTCGTATGGGTGCGCGCGGAAGAGCTGCGAGAACGGGGCCTTGTGGTAGAGATCGAGCGAGTTGATGACGTCGAGCGAGACCGTATCGCTCTGCATGATCTTGATTTCGGTAGCGACCCGCACCAGGCCGGCCTCAAGGCCGCTCGCCTGCTCCTGGACCAGGTCCGTGATCCCGATGTTGTTGGTCTTGTCCTCGTTGACGTCGATCAGCGCGATCGCTTCGTACTGAGGAATGGTGGTCAGGATGTAGAGCGCCGCAAAGGCCAGACCGACGACGATGCCCATCAGGATGATCCACTTGCGCTTCATCAGCACTTTGCGGACATCGCTCGGGGAGATCGCAGCCTGATCCTGCGAGAGAGGCGCCGCGCCTGTTGGCTGGCGCTGGGACTGAACTGCGGGCGCTTCCATCCTATTGAACTCCTTGAAAGTAAATGCGCCCGGGTCGCTGCCGGCGTCTCTGATGCGTGGTCATCGGTACAGGCAGCCTCTCCCGGGCGGGAAAAGCCTCGGCTTTGCAGCTCAAGACCAGACCGGAGCCCGCAAAGCCTATCTCAGTGGCAGGACTGTCAAGGGAGGATTGGATCGCCCCGGAGCGCGCCAACAGAACACAGCGGAACAAAGATCCAGGAGGGTCGCCGGCAACCGGCCCGGCAGCGCTGTTCTGTCTACGCGACCTGCAAGACGCTTCCATACCGCTCCGAACCTTGCTGCCGATCCGGAAGTCTCCAACGTATCTGGGAAGAAAAACAGTGTGCCACCTTTCGAGTCTACGAATTGCCCGAGGCGCGGAGCCCGTCCCTCCGCAGCTCTTGTCCTACTCGGTCCGGCCAGCCACATCGTACGTGCGCCGTTATCAAACTGGTTGCCCGTTCGCGGTTCAGGGTGCCCTTCAGCCCGGCCTGGATCGCACGCAGGATTCAACACCAGCGCCCGATCTCTTGCGACCGCAGTCCCCCAACTCAAACTGAGTGTAGCCAAGTTACCGAAACGGGTCAAACAATATCCCCAGCGGCCCTTGCGACCTTTAGTAACCCAGAAGTGCGCAATACGGCGCTCTTTCGTGTACTCTTACCGGCCGCGCACGTTCCGGCCGAAGGCCCAGATCCCTTCTGCCGGCACGCAGCGGGAGCCCTTTTGCCTTCAAAGATAGGAACTGCCGAAGGAGGCCGTCAGAGCTTGCTGGATTGGGGCTGCTTGATTGGGGTCAAAACATAAGATGGAAAGCTTCGATTCGGCCCATCGCTGGCTGGGCCTGCGGTCCATGGTGGGCGGTGAGGGATTTGAACCCCCGGCATCCTGCTTGTAAGGCAGGCGCTCTAACCAGCTGAGCTAACCGCCCGGCCCTTTGCGAGAAACCGGCAGAGGCTGCCCTGAGTGCGCCGGTCGCAAACCTGATACTAACAGCAATCGGCGGGTAGAGGCTGGCTTGCCTCTGTCATGTCCGCTCGAGTTACGACAAAGCCTCCCTGGCAATTCCCTGGAAGTCCCGGTCCGGCAGGTAATATCAAAAAATGTCGCAAGCCGGGACAGCGGGCCCGGGATTCGGCCTCAGAAGACCAGGCTTGCGCCGGTTGCTACACTCCATGCACATGCTTCGCCTGATCGTGAACGCGGACGACTTCGGCTACACCACTGGCATCAACCGCGCGATCCTTGAGCTGCACGATGCCGGGGTGCTCACCTCGGCCACGCTGATGGCGACCGGGGAGGCTCTCGACGACGCGGTTGCTCAGCTCGTGCACCGCCGGCCGGCGAGTGCGTCCCCGGCCGGGCTGAAGCCGCTTGGAGTCGGCTGCCACATCGTGCTGGTCGACGGAACGCCCGCATCCCCAGCCCGCGAGATCGGCTCGCTCCTCGATCCCGTGCCCCCGGGGGCGCGCCGTGCGGCGGGCAGGCTGCACACGGAGCCTGCGGGGGCAGCTTCGATACCACCTGCGCAGTCCCCGGCCCGATTCCGCCCCACTCTGGCCGGCTTCCTTGCGGCTCTGCTCAGCGGCCGTCTCCGCGAAACGGAGATCGAGCAGGAGGCTGTCGCGCAGATCCGGCTGCTTCAGGCCCGAGGCCTGGTGCTGACCCATCTCGATACGCACAAGCACACCCACATGTTTCCTCAAGTGCTGCGGCCCCTGCTGCGGGCCGCGCATCGGTGTGGCATCGGCGCCATCCGCAATCCCTTTGAGCCGGCATGGAGCCTTGCCGCCACCCCTGGCGCACCCCTGGTCCGGCATGCGGAGCTGCGCCTGCTCGCCCGGCTTCGACCCGGTTTCCTCAAGTCGGTCCACGCGGCCGGCATGCACACGGCCGCCGGCGCGATCGGCGTGCTCGCTACCGGCACGCTCGATGCCGCGGCTCTTGCGAGCCTGCTGCGCGCGGCCAAGCACGCGGCGGAGGCGGGAGAACCGGTATGGGAGCTGGTCTGCCACCCCGGTTATCTCGACGCGCAGCTGGCCGCCCGGCGTACCCGCCTGCAGGGGACCCGCGAGGTCGAGCAGCAGGCCTTGCTCCGGGCTCTGCCCTCACTTGCAGGCTTCGAACTCATCCATTTTGGCGAACTGTGAGGGCAGGAATCCTCTCGATGTTTCATCCCGGCATTGGGTACCTTCGACACCCGCCACTGCTGCCGGCCCGCATCCGGGTGTACCTTAATGACAGGCAGGTCTTCTGCGCAGTGATAAAGCAGTGATAAAGATGTTGATCCGGGCGATCCCATGTCTGAACGGTAGCAAGACAAACCGGGGTCCATGGTTTGAGTTCATCCTCTTTCTCACAATCAAGTCGCGTTCCACGCGCGGGCAGGTGTTGTGAAGAAAAAGCTCATCATCGCAGGGCTTTGCGCCGTCGCTGCCGCTTTGCTTGCGCGCTCCGGCTCGCTCTCCGGCCTGTTCTCAGCCAACTATCTGCCGCACCGCTACTGTTATCTGGCTCAGCCGGGGCTGGTGTGGACAAACGTGTCTATGGACGGGCTTATCGCGGCCTCGTACGGGATCATCTTTTGCAGCCTCTTCTGGGTCTCTTCCCGGCTGCGCCGTCAGCAGGCGCTTGAAAGCTATCTCTGGATCTTTCTCTCTTTCGGGATGTTTATCGCTGCATGCGGGGCAACCCACCTGATGGAGTTGATCACGGTCTGGTGGCCGGTCTACCCGTTCTCCGCCGCTGTCAAGGTTGTGTGCGCGGCTGCCTCGGTGCCAACCGCAATCCTGTTCGCCAAGGTGTCGCCCAAACTGTCGACCAGCATCGTTCGCTTCGTAGAGACGCTCTCCACCACGCAGCAGGAAAAGGACCAGGCGATCGCCTCACTGATTGCGCATGAAAAGCTGGCTGCGGCAGGGCGGGTGGCCGCCTCCATCTCGCACGAGATCCGGAACCCGCTCAACTCGGTCGGCGATCTGCTCTATGCTGTCTCGACCGATTCCCGGCTGCCGCCGGATCTGCTCGCGATGCTCGAGACCGCTACCTCCGAGCTCGCCCGGGCAAACGGCACAGCTCAGACCACGCTCTCGCTCTTTCAGGCCTCGAAGGCTCCCGCGCCCATCTCGTTCTCGACCGTCGTGCAGAGCGTGCTCGAGCTTCATACGTCCCAGTTTCTGCAACGCAATATCGCACTCCAGCCCCGGCTTCGTACGCCCTTGTCACTCAAGGCTTACCCCGGGGAGGTTCAGCAGATTCTCATCAACCTGATTCAGAATGCTGCTGCCGCGATCGGTTCGGAAGGGCGGATCAGCCTTCGCGTCCAGCCTCGCCATTGCCTGAGCCCGGCATGCGTTTCGTCTTTCGCTGCAAGCGCGGCGCGAAGTTCACGGCGACGGGGCATACCCGGATACTCGATTACGGTAGCGGACAACGGCGCCGGCATCAGCAAGGCGGACCGGTCCCGGCTGTTTACCCTGTTCTTTTCGACAAAGGGCGAGGAGGGCACGGGCGTCGGTCTCTGGCTGGTGCGGTCGATGGTGGAGAAACAAGGCGGACGAATCACGTTTCGCTCCCGGACCTTGGCTGAGTCGAGCAAGTCCGGAACGATCTTTAATGTATGGATTCCGCTCGAACCCTCTCCCCTGCCCTCGATGAACTCCGCCACCGCATGGCATGTCGCCGGGAGGGAATCCAGGTCCTTGCGCAACTAGATCACTTGCAGAACCGAATTGAAGCTACTTGGTAGACTGCACGCGGCTTCTCGGTCAGAAAAAGCCGCACACAGCCTTGCGTTGAATCGCATGCATCATGTATCTAGCCAGGCGAACACGACCAGATGAGCCTGTTCGACACTAAGCGCCGGGCATGGATCGCCGGGCCTGGAGCGCCGGGCAGGGATCGCCGGACATGAAGCGTCAGATCACGCCCGGCCATCGCTGCCAACCACTACTGAGGTTGCTGGCTACCGGTGTGCTGCCACTGCCCTTCGCGACGGGCCATCATCTTTTCGAACTTGGCTTTCTGGGTATCGTTCAGAATCGCCTCGATCTTGCTGTGCGTGTCCGTATTGAGCGCCTCCATCTTGGTGTGCTTGTCGTCCTGCGACAGACTCGTGTCCTCATGCAGCTGCATCATCGATTGCTGATGCGCTGCAAGGATCGGCTTGATTTGCATCTGTTGATCGGAGGTCAGATCGAGCGCCTTGGTCATGTGAGCAAGCTGCTGCTCGGCAGACATGGGCCCATGTCCGCGGTGCATGCCCTGGCCGGCGGCGGGTGCGTCCTGCGGCGGAGTGGCTGCGTCCTGTGCAAGTGCCGGTAAAACCAGTGCCACGCTGAGTGCAGTCCCCAGTGTAAGTGTGCGTAAGGTGAGTCTCATACGGTAGTTCTCCTCTCCCAGATGCAAACACAGACGAGTGAGACGAGTTGCGAGTTGCGAGCTTTTCGCCGCTGCCTACTCGAGCGGCGGCATCACGATCGGGCCGCTGCGCAATCCGCAATTCAGCAGTCCCTGCCCGGCAAGGTCCGGGCCCGTCAGGTATGCATAGGCAAGCACCGCGCGATACCGCTCATCTTGAGGATTGCTGCAATGCTGGCATCCGGGGCGAAACCGCAGGATCGGGTTGCTGCGCATCGATTCGACCAACTCGAGTGTGCCATGCGCACCGACGGTCAGATACCCGTCCGGTCCAGGGCCAGGGCCGACAGGGGCCGGCGGATAGGCGAGCAGCGGTCCGCGATCGCGCAAGGCATCGGCAAGCGCGCCCCCTGAGCCACTCGAAGCCCGCCACAACCAAGGTCCGGTCCCCGTCTGCGCGTACCAGTGTGCGCTGGTGGGAAAAGGCTTAGCCAACTTGACCGGCTCGCCGGTCTGATTGGAAATAACGATCAGGAAGCCAGGTCCCTCGCCCGGCGCGGCCTCCGCGAGGTAGGCTCCGGTGAGCGTAACGCCTGCACACTGGGCGACCGTCCTCGGCTTGGCCCGCGGCGCGCCGAGGATCGCCGCTGGAGCCTGGAGCATAACAAGTATGGCGAGTGCGCTGCAACGAGAAGCCGTAAGTAGATAGATCACTCATTTACTGTAGCGCCTGGCGCCGTGACCAAGTTGCCAGTTGCGAGGTGAGAGATCGCTGACCCAAGAATGCAGTGACGATGGTGTCGGCTCTAACGGATTCTCATGGAGTTCCAATCATGACGCAGTCAGACTTATTGCAACTTCGCAGCGTTGATTCGGGCAACTACTCGCTGCGAAGCGCGCAC
>Ga0116226_10003750_pt1 | contig 13400 bp, 14 predicted proteins | sample S1TSphfallax_FD_89692 | JGI IMG/M metagenome (GOLD analysis project Ga0116226, IMG submission 89692) | Host-associated microbial communities from peat moss isolated from Minnesota, USA - S1T2_Fa - Sphagnum fallax MG | ecosystem: Host-associated > Plants > Peat moss > Unclassified | place: USA...
AGCAAGGACGAGGGCGACCGCTCCGACCCTCAGGCGACCCACGCCTGGGTGGAGGTGTTCCTGCCCTCGTTGCGCTGGATCGGCCTTGATCCCACCAACAATACGCCCGCCGGCGAGCGGCACATCCCTGTGGCCATCGGCCGGGACTATTCCGACGTGCCCCCCACCCGGGGCGTCTTCAAGGGCGACGCTGAAAGCCAGCTCTCCGTCGGCGTCTCGGTCCGCCGCGCCACCGCCCTGCCCGACGAGCCCGAATTCATGCGCCTCGGCGCCCCCGCCATCGCCGCCGCCCGCCGCCGCGCTTCAAGTCAGGCGCTGCTGGACCAGCATCACCACCAGCAGCAGCAACAGCAGCAATAGCCGCGCCCAAGCTTGGTAGGCCGGGTGGGAGTCGAACCCACGACCACTCGATTAAAAGTCGAGGGCTCTACCACTGAGCTACCGGCCCCCATCTCAAGCGCTTGGGGAGGCGAAGGGGGAGGCCCCCGCGCGAGGCGGGCGGACCATAGTCAAACCCCCGCCCCGCGCAAGCGCCGCTTATTGCCAGGGCGGGCCCAAAACGTCAGAGGAACGTCGCGCTCCTCATCTCTTCGGGATCGGTCCATGCCCTCTCTCACCCAACAACTCGGCGCGACGCTCGCCCTGGCCGCCGCGTTTAGCCTGACCAACGCGGCCATCGCCCAACCCCCGCCCCCACAGGGCGCCGGCCAGGGCGAGCTCCAGACGCCGGACCGCAACAATACCGCCAGCGTGCCCAATGCGGTGGTAGCCCCGCTGCACGATCTCAACATCACCCGCCAGCCCATCCCTCCCATCCTTCTGGCGGCGATCACCAACCCTTACGACCCTGTGCGGCCCCTCAACTGTGCGCGGATCGCCCAGCAACTTCTCGTCCTGCAAGCCGCCCTTGGGCCGGATCTAGACGAGCCGGAAACGCCCCAGAGCCCGAGCCTGACCCTGCACAATGGCAGGATTGTCCTGGCGCTTCTGCACGGCGCCGCCGAGTCCCTCCTGCCCTTCGCGGGCTTCGTCCGGACCTTGTCTGGCGCGGGCCACCACGATGAACTGGTGATCGAAGCGATCACGGCCGGCAGCGTGCGGCGGGGTTATCTCAAGGGTCTGGGCGAGGCGATGAACTGTCCGCGCCCAGCCCGTCCCGTCCATTTTATGCACCCTCCGCCGCCGGCCCGCGAGGACGGCCCCGCCCCGAAATATCCAATCAACTGAGCCTTAAGCGGTGGCGAGACCCGCCTTGAAGCGCGCGCGGAAGGCGTCCAGCCGGCCCTCGCGGATCGCCGCGCGGAGCTCAGCCATCAGGGCCTGATAGAAGGCGAGGTTGTGCCAGGAGAGCAGGATCTGGCCGAGAAGCTCTCCGGACTTCACCAGGTGATGGAGATAGGCCTTGGAATAGTCATGGCTCGCGGGGCAATGGAGGCCCGCGTCCAGGGGCTCCTCGTCCTCGGCGAAGCGGGCCGTCTTGAGATTGACAGAGCCCGCCCAGGTCCAGGCCTGTCCATGGCGCCCTGCTCTCGTGGGCAGAACGCAGTCGAACATGTCGACGCCCCGGGCCACGGCCTCGACGATATCGAGCGGCTTGCCCACGCCCATGAGGTAGCGCGGCCGATCCGCGGGAAGGAGGCCCGGCGCATAGTCCAGCACCTCACACATGGCCTCATGTCCTTCGCCCACCGCGAGGCCCCCCAGGGCGTAGCCATCGAACCCGATCTCGATCAGACGGTCGGATGATTCCCGGCGGAGGCCCTGGAAGGTGGACCCCTGCTGAATTCCAAACAGAGCCTGGGTCTCGCGCTCGCCAAAGGCTGCCTTGCACCGGGCGCCCCATCGGGCCGAGAGGCGAAGGGCCTCGCTGGCGCGGACTTCGGGCGCGGGCCACGCCACACACTCATCGAGTTGCATGACGATATCGGAGCCCAGCAGATCCGCCTGTATGGCGATGGACCGCTCGGGACTCAGCACATGGCGTGAGCCATCAATGGGGCTGGCGAAGGTCGCGGCCTCCTCGCTGACCTTGGTGAGGGCCGAAAGCGACATGATCTGAAAGCCGCCGGAGTCGGTGAGAATGGGCCCAGACCAGCCGCCAAAGCGGTGAAGACCGCCCAGCCGCGCGACCCGCTCCGCCCCTGGCCGGAGCATCAGATGGACAGTATTACCCAGGATGATCTGGGCCCCCGTGGCCCGCACCTGATCCATGGTCAGAGCCTTGACCGTCCCGGCCGTCCCCACGGGCATAAAGGCGGGCGTCTCGATCACCCCCCGCGAAGTGGTCAGGGTTCCCGTGCGCGCCGCCCCATCCCGCGCCGCGATGTGGAAAGGAAAGGCGACCATCAGACCGCGCGCCAGAGCAGCGAGGCGTCGCCGTATGAATAGAAACGATAGCCGCTGGCCACGGCATGAGCATAGGCGCGACGCATGGTCTCAGCTCCCGCCAAGGCGCAGACCAGCATGAAAAGCGTGGAGCGCGGCAGATGGAAATTGGTCATCAGGCCGTCCACGGCGCGGAACCTGAATCCTGGGGTGATGAAGATATCCGTCTCGCCGTCAAAGGGATGGATCGCCCCTCCTTCGTCGGCGGCGCTCTCGATAAGGCGCAGGGAGGTGGTGCCGACGCAGACCAGCCGGCCGCCCGCCTGACGCGCGGTGTTCAAAGCGGTTGCCGTCGCCGCCGAGATGAAGCCACGCTCGGCATGCATGTGGTGTTCCGCCACCCGCTCTGACTTCACGGGCAGGAAGGTCCCCGCGCCCACCTCCAGGGTCAGGAAGTGGGTGCTCACGCCGCGCCCGGCCAGCCGCGCCATCAGTTCGGGCGTGAAATGCAGGCCGGCTGTCGGTGCGGCGACCGAGGCCGGCTCACGGGCGAACATGGTCTGATAATCGTGCTGGTCCCGCTCATCCTCGGGGCGGCGCGCGGCGATATAGGGGGGCAGCGGCATGACCCCGTGCGCGGCGATGGCCGCATCGAGGTCAGCGCCGGACTGCCCAAAGGCGAGGATCACCTCACCGCCCTCCCCTGACCTCGCGACCTTCGCCGCCAGACAACCGCCGCTCTCGGCGCCGGCGAAAACGATCTCATCGCCCGGTTTGAGGCGCTTGGCTGGTCGCGCGAAGGCGGCCCAGCGGTCAGGGCAGAGCCGCTTGTGGAGGGTGACCTCGATGGCGGAGCTCGTCTGCCCCCGCGCGCGGCGGCCATGCAGACGCGCGGCGATTACCCGCGTATCATTGAAAACCAGGGCGTCACCGGGCTGGAGCAGGTCCGGCAGATCACGGACATGGTGATCACGAAGGCCTCCGCCCGGGGTTACCGCGAGCAGCCGGGCGGCGTCCCGGGGCTGGGCCGGGCGCAGGGCGATACGCTCCGGCGGCAGATCAAAATCAAAGTCCGAGACGAGCATGCGCCGCCTGTGCCCGGAACCGGCGCTCAGGCCAAGGGGCGATCAGACGAGACGGATATCGATCTGGGTGTTGGGGCCGCACCGAGTCAGGACCCGCTGCAAATCCTCCAGCGGCAGAGCGACGCACCCGGCGGTGGGCTCAAATGCGCCAGACTGACCCTTCGCCACATGCAGAAAGATCGCGCTCCCCGCGCCGGGGCTGACGGGGTCATCGTTGTAACCGATCACCACCAGGGCGTCGTAGAGGTGATCCTCGCGCATCAGGGCTTCGGCGCGCGCGGCATGGGGAAGCCGAACCAAACGGTTATAGGCGCTGTCGAGGGGATCATCGGACCAGCCATCGGCGGCGTCGATGGGATAGGCGGCAAGACTTGTCGCGGGCGCGGCGATCCGGTCGGCACGGTAGCGCAACTCGCGAAGGAAAAAGCGACCCTGGGGCGTTCCGCCATCACCCTCCCGCTTGTCCGCCACCACACCAGCGCGGCCGAGAGCACAGAAATAGCCTCGGCCGGCGAACCAGAAGGTTCCTTGAGTCTCGCCGGGCCTCGCGCGAACCTCAATCACGGCTTGTACCCTTCCGCCAAGGTGCGGCGTGCGACGCGACGACTATTTCGTGGACGCCCGCAGGGCCGCGACTTCGGCGGGGGTGATGGGCTTAGGATAGTGGTTGCCGAAGTTCACCCGCACATAATTGACCACCGCGGCGATCTGTTCGTCGCTGAAAGAGCTGCCGAAATTCGGCATGGCCTTGCGACCGTTCAGGACCACCAGGGCGGGGTACTCGCCGGACGCCAAATGCGGATTGTGGGCTAGGGCCGGATAGGCGCCCGCCCCCACCGCGCCGAGGGCGCCTGGCATGTGGCAGCCCTGACAGATGCCCTGATAGATCGCCTGCCCCGTCTGCTGGGGATAGTGGCCGGAATAGATTTCCTGCGCCCGCGCGCCGGCGCCGGCCACGAGGGCGAGGGCAAGGCCAAAGCCTAGGGTCTTGAAGCTGAGCATGGGCGCTGCTCCCTTAGGCGGTCATGACGCGTTGATGGAGACGCCGAATGGCGTCCAGGCTGGAGAGGAGGGCGCCCTCCTGCCAGGCGGGAATACGCGAGGCATGCTCCCCGGCCAGGACGATCCGGCCGTCGATGGCGCACAGGTCGTCATAGTGCTGGGCGCGCAGCTCTTCCGTCCAATGGCCGGCGCAGCCAAGGGTCCAGGGCACCCGGTGCCAGGCCACGGCCACGCCATTCTCGAATTCCTCCTTGTATTGCGGATGGAGCTTGGCCCCGTATTCCACGGTCTTGGCCACCCGCTCCTCGGGGCTCATGGCGGCATAGAGGAAGGCGTTGGGGCCGAAGGTATATGCGCCCAGAAGCACACCCTTGCCGTCGCTGAAATAGTCGGTGCTGGGATAGCCGATCATGGAGTTTGGCTGATCGGTGAAGCTGATGCCGCCATAAATGGCGTCGTCCTGCTCCCAGAAGCGGCGCTTGAATTGCAGGCCCACCTTGATCGACGCATCGTAATAAAGGGCGTCGATGGCGTTCTGCATCGGGTTGCCGACATTGATCGGGATCTGGCTCAGGACGGAGGCCGGGATGGTGCAGACGCACCAGTCGGCGCTGGCTGTCTTGGGCGGTCCGCCGGTCTTGGAATTCACATAGGTGGCCGTCACGCCGCTGTCGGTCTGGTGGATGTCGATGACCTTGGCGTCATAGGTGATGACCCCATCGAGCTCCTTGCCGAAGGCCTTGCCGATCATCCCCATGCCGCCCTTGGGCTGGAAGATCATATTCTGGAATTCATAGCCGTGACCGGCGGCAATGGCGGCCCACAGGCCCGACTGGAGCAGCTCGCTCATGGCTATGGGCTCGGACGGGGTGGGGACCGAGGTCAAGCCGCCGCCCGGATCGGACACATAGCCGCGCCGGTCGCTGGTCAGGAGGCCCTTTTTGTATTCGTAGTTCTTGTCGAGCGCGCCCCATTCGCGCATGGCCCCCATGAGAACCTCACGATCCTCCTTGGTCACGGCCTCGTCCAGCTTGCCCTGCTGGGTGCACTTGGCGAGGAGCTCGGCCACATAGCCATTGAAGTCGGCCTGGACCTCCCGGTAAGGCTTGGGCTTGCCGCCAAAGGCCTTATCCGACTGCAGCAGCGCCGCGTAGTTCACCTGGACGAAGGGCTCCAGCGCGACGCCGAGAAGCTTGCAATAATGGAGGACGGCGTAGTGGTGGTGGGGCAAACGCCAGGGCCCAGGGTTAAGATAGAGGCCCTTATCGAACCCCACCTTCTGAACCGCGCCGCCCAGCTCCGTGTAAGTGTCGCCGCCGTATAGCGACCAGTTCCGCCCGCCCGCCCGGTCGTTATATTCCAGGATTTGAACCTTATAGCCGGCCTTGCGCAGCTCATAGGCGGCGCACATCCCGGCCATGCCCGCGCCCAGGATTAGGACCGAGGCGCCCTTCGGATCCCCCGTCAGCTTGATCGGTCCGGTATAGCCGGACTCCCCGGCCAGGGCCATGGAGCTCATGGCCTCATACATTACCGCGCTGCCCGCCACCGTGCCGATCAGGGTGAGAAGATCTCTGCGGCTCATGGGGCCGGAACCCCGGCCTCCCGGACTCTGATCAGTCACAATGCCATTTCCCCTCTTCTCACGCGAAGACTTCTAGATGAGGCATGCGCCCTTGAAACCGTGCATGCCAGACTTGATTTCAGCCTCGGCGCCAGAAGGACGGGCCCTGCGCATTTGCGCGGCGCCCTCAACCTACCCGCATGGAGACGATCTTGCCTGGCGCGCGCGGCGGCTCGCCCTTGGGCAGCGCGTCCACATGCTCCATCCCGTCGGTAACTTCGCCCCAGACGGTGTACTGGTTGTCGAGGAAGTTGGAGTCGGCCAGGCAAATGAAGAACTGGCTGTTGGCGGAGTTCGGATTGGACGTCCGCGCCATGGAGCAGGCGCCGCGTCGGTGCGGGGCGCTGGAAAACTCCGCCTTCAGGTTCGGCTTGCTCGACCCGCCGCCGCCTGTGCCCGTGGGGTCGCCACCTTGGGCCATGAAGCCCGCGATCACGCGGTGAAACACCACGCCATCATAGAAGCCCTCATTGGCTAGCTCGGTGATCCGGGCCACGTGGTCGGGCGCCAGATCAGGCCTCAGGCGGATTGTCACCGGACCGCTGTCCAGCGTCATGATCAGGGTGGGGTCGCTCATGGGGCTCTATTTAACCTCTGAAGGAAGGGGCACATCGCAGATGGTGAATTCGGTCCCCCTGTCCGCCTGGGCGCGGGCGACGGCTCCGACGAACCAGGGGCTTGCACTATCCACCACACGCACTTTGGGGCGGCTGGCGGCGGGAAGATCGGCCAGAACGCGAACGGTGAGCATCTTGTCCATCGGGGCCGATGGAGGCTCGCCGAGCTTGATGGACTTGACGACATCCTCTCCGGCGATCACGCGGCCAAAGGCGGTGTAGGTCTCGTTGAGAGCCGCGCCAGTTCCGCGCATCAGGAAGAACTGGCTATTGCCGCTGTCCGGAGCCGCCGCACGGGCGACGCCCCCAACGCCTGGGCAGAAATCGCCGTGGGCTTGAACCTTCCCGTCAGCGGTGAAGCTCGCCAATTGAAGAGGCTGGCTATTCACAGGCAGGCTGCCCACAAAACCTGTTTCCCGCCCCTCCCCACTGGTAACCAGGGTAAATGGCGTGTCCGCGCCGCGGCGGAAATAGAACTCCGGGGCGAGATTAGGCAGGGTCGAGCCGCCCGTGCCGGTATTGGCCGGATCGCCTGTCTGATCCATGAAATCATCGATCACCCGGAAAAAAGACAGGCCGTCATAGAAGCCCTTCCGGGTCAGAGTCTTGAGCCGCTCAACCGTCGCGGGCGCGGCCAGTGGCTGCAATTCCACAAGGATACGGCCTTTGTTGGTGTCGATCACCAGCACGTTATTAGGGTCAACCTGCCGCCAGTCGCCGGGCCCGGGTTCGGGGCCGGTCGGGATGGGAACCTTGGTCAGGTCGCTGATCGGGGGCCTGGCGGCCTCCGCGCCACCCGCCGCGAGGGCGGCGCAGAGGGCGAGGCAAAACATAACACGCAAGGGCATGGCGCCCCCTACCCCGCGCATGGCGGCGGGGCAAGCCGAGCTGATTTCCATGCTCTAGGTTCGCGACGCTTTTTCGAGAAGGCGCGCATTCACCCAGGGGCTGACAAAGGGGGACACATCTCCGCCCAGGCCGGCGATTTCCTTGACGAGCCGCGAGGCGACAGCCTGGTGGCGCGGATCGGCCATGAGAAAGACAGTCTCGATATTCCGATCAAGCTGCTGGTTCATGGCGGTCATCTGGAACTCGACTTCGAAATCCCCCACGGCGCGAAGCCCCCGCACAAGCACATTCGCCCCGACTTCGCGCGCCGCGTTCAGGGTGAGGCCGGTATAGGGGAGGACACGAATAGTTGCGCCCTCCAGCGCGGCGGTCTCATGCTCCAGCATGGCGACCCGCTCCTCCAGCGCGAACATCGGCCCCTTGCCACTGTTCACGGCCACCCCGATCACCAGCAGATCAACCAATTTGCAGGCCCGGCGGATCAGATCGAGATGCCCGTTGTGAACGGGATCGAAGGTGCCAGGGTAAAGGCCTGTCCGCGTCACTGCGGATCCTCGCCCTCGCTATCGCCGTCGTCGGCCGCGCCTTCGAGGCGCTCGACGGACACCACATGTTCATTCTCGGCGGTGCGGAAAATGGTGACGCCTTGGGTGTTGCGTCCCGCGGTGCGGATCTGGCTGACGGGAACGCGGATCAACTGACCCTGATCGGTGACCAGCAGGATCTCATCTGGATCTTCCACGGGGAAGGAGGCCACGAGCCGGCCGCCGCGCTTGGAGAGATCATGGCCGATCAGGCCCTGACCGCCCCGGCCGGTGCGGCGATAGTCATAGGCCGATGTGCGCTTGCCGAAACCCTCGGAGGAGATGGTCAGGATGAACTGCTCCGCCCCGCCCAGTTCGGCGATGCGCTCCACCGAAAGCGACACGGCGCCGTCCGCCAGGTCCTCCTCATCATCAGCGGACGCCTCGGGGACCGCGGCCTCCTCGCCCTCGCCGCTCGCCGCCATGCGCATGGCGGTGGCGTGCTTGAGATAGGCGGCGCGCTCGGCCGGCGTCGCCTCGACGCCCCGCAGGATGGCCATGGAGATCACGCTGTCGCCGTCAGCCAGACGAACGCCGCGCACGCCGGTTGAGTCCCGGCCCGCGAAGACCCGGACATCTGTCACAGGGAAGCGGATGCAGCGGCCGAGAGAGGTGGACAGAAGGACATCATCCGCCGCATTACAAAGGCTCACCCCCACGATGGCGTCGCCGCCAGGGAAGCCTTCCACATCCAGCTTCATGGCGATCTTGCCGTTGCGATTGATCTGCACGAAGTCCGACAGCTTGTTCCGGCGCACGCCGCCGGAGCGGGTGGCGAACATCACATCCAGCCCATCCCAAGTCGCCTCGTCCTCGGGCAGGGTGAGGATCGAGGTCATGGTCTCGCCCGGCTCAATGGGGAAGAGATTGACAAACGCCTTGCCCCGCGAGGTGGGCCCCCCGATGGGGAGACGCCAAACCTTCAGCTTGTAGGCCTTGCCGCCCGAAGAGAAAAACAGCATCGGCGCGTGGGTGGAGGCGGAAAAGACCCGGGTGACCGCATCCTCATCCTTGGTGGACATGCCTGATCGGCCCCGCCCGCCCCGGTGTTGCGTGCGATAGGTCGCGAGCGGCGTGCGCTTCACATAGCCACCGTGGGTGACCGTGATCACCATGTCCTCGCGGGCGATGAGATCCTCGTCCTCGACGTCGGCGTCGCCCTCGACGATGGCTGTGCGGCGGGGCACGGCGAAGGCGTCACGAACCTCGACCAGTTCTTCGCGCACCACGGCCATGATCGCATCGCGCGAGCCGAGTAAATCGAGCCAGGCCTGGATGGCGGCGGCCAGTTCGCGCGCCTCGTTCATGATCTCTTCGCGCCCAAGACCCGTCAGGCGCGAGAGGGTCAGGGCGAGGATGGCGCGCGCCTGCTCATCAGTGAGCCGAACCTGGTCTTCGCCAACCATTTGGGTTCGCGGGTCCGCGATCAGAACAATCAGCGGCGCCATGTCGCCCACCGGCCAGTCGCGGTCCACCAGGCGCTCGCGGGCCTCCGCCGGATCCTTTGATGAGCGGATGATGGCGATCACTTCGTCTATGTTCACGACCGCGATGGCCAAACCCACCAGGATGTGGGCGCGGTCACGCGCCTTGGCGAGATCGTGCTTGATGCGCCGGACGACCACCTCTTCGCGGAAATCCACGAAGGCGGTGAGCATGTCGCGCAGGCCCAGCTGCTCGGGGCGACCCCGATTCAGGGCCAGGGCATTGACCGGGAAAGAGCTCTGAAGCTGCGTGAAGCGATGGAGCTGGTTCAGCACAACCTCGGCGCTGGCGTCGCGGCGTAGTTCCACCACAACCCGCATGCCGGTTCGGTCGCTCTCATCGCGCAGATCCGCGACGCCCTCGATACGCTTTTCGCGCACCAGTTCGGCGATCCGCTCCACCATGGCCGCCTTGTTCACCTGAAAGGGGATGGCGGAGATGATGATGGCTTCGCGGTCCTTGCGGACCTGTTCAAAGCTGGCGACGCCCCGGCAGATCACAGAGCCGCGCCCGGTCAGCAAAGCTTGGCGCGCGCCAGTGCGGCCAATGATTTCACCGCCGGTGGGGAAGTCCGGCCCGGGCACGATCTCCAGGAGCTCCTCGGCGCTGACATCAGGGCGATCAATCAGGACCAGGCAAGCGTCAATGATTTCGCCCAGATTATGCGGCGGTATATTGGTGGCCATTCCCACGGCGATGCCATTGGCGCCATTGACCAGCAGATTGGGGATGCGCGACGGCAGGACGACAGGCTCGCTCTCCTTGCCGTCGTAATTATCCTTGAAGTCGACCGTGTCTTTGTCGAGATCGGCCATAATGGCCATTGACGCCTTTGTCAGACGGCACTCGGTGTAGCGCATGGCGGCGGGGGGATCATTGTCCACCGAGCCGAAATTACCTTGCCCGTCGATGAGCAACAGGCTCATGGAAAAGGGCTGCGCCATGCGCACCAGAGTGTCATAGATCGAGAGATCGCCGTGCGGATGGTACTTACCCATCACGTCGCCGACCACGCGGGCGGACTTAACATATCCCCGATCAGGCGTGTGACCCTGCTCGTTCATCGAGAACAGGATTCGCCGCTGCACGGGCTTGAGGCCATCGCGCAGATCGGGCAGCGCCCGGCTCACGATCACGCTCATGGCGTAATCGAGATAGGACTTCTTAACCTCGTCCTCGATTGAGATCGGGCTGACTGATCCCCGCTGGGCGTCAAGCGGCGGCGTGGGCGTCTCGTCGGTCAAATTCTGGGTTCGGTTTGGCTATTTTGAGGAGAATCGGCGCGTCGTGGCCGGATGATCTTTTCTAGCATCCGCCCGCCGGCAAAGCCACCTTTCCCCCAGATATCGCCCCCTCGCCGCGCGCCGACGCGTCAGAACGGAATCTCGTCGTCCAGATCGGCGGTGAAGCTTTCCTTGGGGTTGCCGGCGCCTGCACGAGGACCCGGCGAATAGCCGCCCATATCGCTCTCGCCCCGCCCGCCTTCGGCGCCGTCGCCGCGGCCATCGAGCATGGTCAGTTCACCACGAAACTTCTGGAGCACAATCTCGGTCGCCTGCTTCTCCACGCCCGCGGCGTCGGTGAATTTGCGCGTCTGAAGCGCGCCCTCCACATAGACCTTAGAGCCTTTGCGCAGATAGCTCTCCACTACCTTCACAAGATTATCGTTGAAGACGGAGATCCGGTGCCACTCGGTCTTTTCCTTGCGCTCGCCCGTGGCGCGGTCACGCCAGGTCTCGGAGGTGGCGATGCTGAAATTGGCCACCCGGTCGCCGGAATTCAGCGTGCGGACTTCGGGGTCCCGCCCCAGATTGCCCACCAGAATAACCTTATTGACGCTGCCGGCCATCGCCGTTGCTCCCTGCTCGCCCGGCGACCCTGCGCGCCGGAATCATGAATCAGACATTAACATGGAGCCAAGCGGGCGCAACCGAAATGTTCTTTCTTTGTTCCGTTCTCGCAATGGTTACTGCGACGACATCGTCCCGGGAGTCACCAGCCGCCCGTCGCCGCTGTGCACCAACATCAGATAGCGGAATCCCTTATAGGTCGCGGACGTATAGACGCCCTCCGGGCCCACAAACAGAAACTGACTTTGGTAGGCGCCAGTGACGTGTTTGGCGTTGCTCCCCAACCCCAGGAATCTCAGGCGCATGATGTCCAGCTCGGCGGCGCAGTGCTCAAGATCCGGTTGATTGCGCGCCAGGGCGTTGAACTTCACCGCGCCGCCCGGCGCCACGGCCATGGCGTAGCAGACCCCAGGCGTCGCGGGGGCCTCAAGCGTTTTCTCACAGGCCGCGAGGCTCAGAGCAAGACCCAGAGCGGCAAATAGCGGAAGACGTTTCAGCATGGTCAGAAGACTACACCGGAGGGGTGGCGGATGGGAACGCCCGGGGCGGGTTCACCCCTGCGTCGGGATCGAGCAATCAGGGTTCTGCGCGGCGATGGCGTGGAAGGCGCGGTCATCGCCCATCATCTCCACCCGTCCGGTCATGAGGCGCAGGGTGCGCCCGTGCCAACGGCCATAGGCGACGGCGCCCGCCGGCTCACACTGACCGGCAAAAAGGGTCTGGATACAGGCGCTAAGAGCGCCATCGTCGGGCAGACGTGACCACCCGCCATCTCCATAACGCCAGCACGGCCCTACCGCGTCTGCGTCCAGAGTGGTTCTGGCAACGGGTTGGGCGGGCGTTGGGGCCGTGGCGGCGGGAAGCTGCGCGCCAGGGCCAGCGGCCGCATCGCCGGGCGGCGGCAGGGGCGTGAGAGCCCCCGTCAGGCCGTTTGACGCGCCCAGCACGCCATTGGCGTCAAGGCCCACGTCCAGGGCCCCGGGGTCCACGCCATTGCGGCGCGCGCAATCCCGAAGGGGCAGGTCGCCCACGGCCTGGCCATTGACGAAGCACTTGAGCGGATGGCCGGGATCGAGCTTTGGATCGTCATTGAGCCCGGTCTGAACGCTGAGTTCGCCAGGCCCGCTGACGCTATCGTCATCAGGTTCGGGGCGCACCAGGAGCCAGCCCGCGACGGCCAGGGCGGCGACGGCGCAGACGCCCGCGCCGACACCAATCATGATCCGGCGGCGTCTGCTATCCCCCTCGGGTCTGGGCGTGGGCCCGGTCATTGGGGTTGAACCTTAAAGAGACCGGCGCGCCGAAAATCGGGCGTCTATTTGAAGCGATAGGTGATGCGGCCCTTGCTCAGGTCATAGGGCGTCATTTCGACCAGCACCTTGTCGCCGGCCAGGACGCGGATGCGGTTCTTGCGCATCTTACCTGCCGTGTGGGCGATAATTTCGTGATCGTTCTCCAGCGTCACCCGGAAGGTGGCGTTGGGCAGCAGTTCACTTACCGTGCCCGGCAGTTCCAGAAGTTCTTCCTTCGCCATGCGGCTCCTCGAATTGTGGCGACATACCAAAAGACCCCCCGAAACGGTTCTCGTTCCGAGGGGCGACGCCGCGCCTCCTATATCCGCCCTGGAGGTTGAGGTCGATGGCCGACCGGCGTAACGCGTGGAACCTGCAAAGCGAGCGGCCATTCAGCTTCCGACCCACGGTGCGCCAGGGTGGTCTTCGCGCTTCATCAACATGCAGGCGCCATCATGAGTTCATTCGCTCTCAAGCTTGGCGCAGCCCTCGCCTTGACGGTGCTGGCGAACGGCGCGCGCGCCGCGGCGCAGGCAGGCCCGGAGCCCGCGACCGTCTCACCGGTCAAAGCGGCGTGTGGGTTCAAACTAGGCGACCTGGCCTTTCACGAATGGACCCTCTTGGGCGGCGAGGACGGGCGCCTCGGCTGTCCCACCGCCGACGAGACCGATATCCCCGCCTCCTCGA
>Ga0116226_10003751_pt1 | contig 13399 bp, 16 predicted proteins | sample S1TSphfallax_FD_89692 | JGI IMG/M metagenome (GOLD analysis project Ga0116226, IMG submission 89692) | Host-associated microbial communities from peat moss isolated from Minnesota, USA - S1T2_Fa - Sphagnum fallax MG | ecosystem: Host-associated > Plants > Peat moss > Unclassified | place: USA...
ACCCGGAAGGAGCGCGTAGCATCCTTGAAGAGGTGGTGCAAGAAGGCTCCGCCAGCCAGAAACAGGAAGCCTCGCGCCTCATAGAATCGTTGCCCGGCTGACGTGACGGTGCGGGAGGACGCTCTGGGCAGCGGCGCTCCGCGCGGCGCCGTCCGCAGCGGCGATGCGCGGCGTGTGGCGGCGCTGATCGAATACGACGGCACCGACTTCGCGGGCTGGCAGTCACAAAACCACGTGCTCCCGGTGCAGGATGCCGTGGAAGCGGCGATTGGTTTCGTCGCCGGGCACCCAAGCAGCGTCATTTGCGCCGGACGCACCGACGCCGGCGTGCATGCCGTGGGTCAGGTGGTGCATTTCGATACGACGGCCATCCGCACCACGCGCGCGTGGGTGCTTGGTGCCAACACCCGCCTGCCGCCGACCATTGCCCTGCAATGGGCGGGGGAAGTCAGTCGGGGATTCCATGCGCGGCATGCGGCCGTGCGTCGCGTCTACCGCTATTATATTTTGAACCGCAGCGCCCGCTCCGCGCTGCAGCGCACGAAGAGCGCGTGGATCCATCGGCCACTCGACGCCGCCATCATGCACGACGCCGCGCAGGTGCTGATCGGTGAACACGACTTTTCGGCCTTCAGGTCGATCGAATGCCAGTCGAAAACTCCGGTGCGGCGGATCCAGCGGATCGACGTGCAGCGTGATGCTGACATGGTCCTGTTGGAGATCGAGGCGAATGCATATCTGCACCACATGGTGCGCAACATCGTCGGCACGCTGATCGAAGTCCAAGATCAGCCTGACCCGCCCAGCGCGATGCGGCGGATCCTCTTAGGCGGCGAGCGCGCCCAAGCAGGAATGACGGCGCCCGCCGCCGGCCTGTATTTGTGGCGGGTGGATTACCCGGCCGCGTATGGCATTCCAACGCCCGCCGGCAGGTTTTGGTAAACTCACGCGCATGTCATGGTTCGAGCGCATCGTTCCCTCCCGCATCAAGACCGAACGGCGCACCCGGTCGGTGCCCGAAGGGCTCTGGACCAAATGTCCGGCCTGTGACGCGGTCCTGTATCGCGCTGAAATCGAGCGTAATTTATATGTATGCCCGAAATGCAGCCATCACATGCGCATCAACGGACGCGAGCGGCTGCTCAAGTTCCTCGATACGGGATCGACCAAGGAGATTGCGGTCAAGGTCGAGTCCGAAGATCCATTGAAATTCAAGGACACCAAGCGCTACCGTGATCGGGTCGTCCAGGCCCAGAAGCTCACGGGTGAGCGCGACGCGCTGATCGTAATGTCGGGACAACTCACCGGCATCGACATCGTGGCCTGCGCGTTCGAATTTCGCTTCCTCGGCGGCTCGATGGGCTCGGTGGTGGGGGAAAAATTCGTGCGCGCCGTCGAGCATTGCCTGGAGCATCGCCAGGGGCTGGTGTGTTTTTCCGCAAGCGGCGGAGCACGCATGCAGGAGGCGTTGTACTCCCTGCTGCAGATGGCGAAGACCAGCGCCGCGCTGAAGCGGTTGTCGGAGGCACGACTGCCGTTCTTCTCGGTGATGACGGATCCTACCACCGGCGGTGTGTCGGCCAGTCTGGCCATGCTCGGCGACGTCAACATCGGCGAGCCGAAGGCTTTGATCGGTTTTGCCGGCCCCCGGGTGATTCAGCAGACGGTGCGCGAGACCCTGCCCGAGGGTTTCCAACGCAGCGAATTTCTGCTCGAGCACGGTGCCCTCGACATGATCGTTGATCGTCGGGAACTGCGCAGTCGCATCGGCGCGATGCTGCGTTTGTTGACCGGCAAAGAGCCCGCCGCGGCCTGAGGAACAGCCTTGTCGCGGAGTCTCGAGGAGTGGTTTGCCCACCAGTCACAGGTGCATCCGCAGGCGATCGACCTTGGGCTCGAGCGGCTGCAGCGCGTCTTGCAGCGCCTTGCCTGGCGGCAACCCGCGGTGCCGGTGATCACGGTCGCCGGTACCAATGGCAAGGGTTCGGTCACCGCGTACTGCGGCGCGATCCTTGCCGCGGCGGGCCTGCGCGTGGGCACATTCACCTCACCGCATCTGTGCGATTATCGCGAGCGCATCCGCCTGCACGACCGACTGGTCACGGAGCGCGAGCTGGTGCAAGCATTCGAGCGCATCGAGGTGGCCCGCACCGCGGGCTCCGATATTTCACTGACGTTTTTCGAATACAACGCGTTGGCGGCATTGCTAATCTTCGAGGCATCGCGCCTCGATGCGTGGGTGCTCGAAGTGGGCATGGGCGGTCGCCTCGATGCGGTCAATGTGGTGGCGCCGAGCGTTGCGGTGGTGGTCAGCATCGGCTTGGACCATCAAGAGTTTCTGGGGACCACGCTCGAGGCGATCGCCGCGGAGAAGGCCGGCATATTCCGCAGAGGCCGGCCCGCGGTGGTTGGTTCGCGCTCGCCGCCGGCGGCACTCGCCGACATTGCCGGCGCCGTGGGCGCCAAGCTGAAACGCCTCGGCAGCGAATTCGACTACGTGCGCGACGCCGCCACCTGGCATTACTGCGGCAGCCGTTGGGATCTGCCGGCGCTGCCTCCTCCGGCGCTGCACGGCGAGACGCAATTTGCCAACGCCGCCACGGCCTTGGCTGCGCTTGAAGAACTCGATTTGAGCGTGCCGCTGTCGGCAGCCATGGTGGCCCAAGGTCTCGGCGCGGCGCGCTTGGCGGGGCGCTTTCAGGTGATCGCGGCAGGCGACGGCAAGCCCGCATGGATATTGGATGTTGCCCACAATCCGGATGCGGCGCGGGTGCTCGCGCAAAACTTGCGTGACCTGCCTGCTGCGGGCAAGTCATTCGCCGTCTGCGGTATGCTCGCGGACAAGGATGCCGCGGGCATTGCGGCGGCACTCGCCGGGTGCTTCGATGCCTGTTGGTTGGCATCGCTCGAGGGCGCGCGGGGCATCAGCGCGCAGGCGTTGGCCGGGCGCATCGGCGGTGCACTCGGCGCACCGCTGGCGCTCGCGGACGGCGTTGCGGCGGCCTGCGCGGCCGCATACGCAGCGGCCGGACCCCGAGATCGAATAGTCGTGTTCGGCTCGTTTCACACGGTGGGACCGGCTCTCGAGTGGCTTGCGCTCGAGGGCTTGGCGCCACGGGATTGAACTTCATGGATCGTCGCGTCAAAGAGCGTCTGGTCGGCGCGACGATTTTAGTCGTGCTCGTCGTGCTCATCGTTCCCGAGCTGTTGTCGGGTCCGAAGCGGGCGGTCGAGGCGCCGCAGGCCTCGCCTCCCGGAGCGACGGAGCCGATCCGCACCGTGATCGTCGACCTGGCGACCAGCAAAGCGACCGCCACCGACGATGCGGCGGCGCCCGCCGCCACGGAAGGTGCAGCTACGGCGGGCGAGCCGACGGGCGACCCGACGGGCGACCCGGCGGACGGCAAGGGCGCCGGCATGCCACACACCGACCCTGCGCCCGCCGCCCCCGTCGGACAGGCGGAACAGCCGCCGTCGCCGCAACCGGCACCGCCGCCGCAAACGCCACAGCCGCCGCAACCGGCAGCGACACCGCAACCGGCACCGCCGCCGCTCGAGGCCGGCTCAAGCTCGCCCAACCCAGCGCATCATGGGTGGCAGGCGCAACTCGGCAGTTTCGCCGCACGCGCCAACGCGGAAAAACTCGAGCGGCAGTTGCGGGCCGAGGGTTTTTCGCCATCCATGTCGGCGGCAGGCGCCGGATCGGCCGCGCGCTATCGAGTGCGCGTGGGTCCCGTGGCCGACCGCGCTGCGGCGGAAAGGCTGGTCGCCCAGTTGAAGAAAGCGGGTCATACCGCCACGTTCGTCGCCCCCTGAAATCCGACGTAGTGCAGATCCTTTCACGGCACGGCGTGCGGCGCTCCGGTAGAATAAGATTATGACCGGAGCCGACGTTTTGATTCTGCTGGTTTTGTTGGGCTCCACCTTGATCGGCTTTTTGCGCGGTTTCGTGCGCGAAGCTGTGTCCCTGGCTTTTTGGATTGCGGCGATTTGGGCGGCGTGGAAATTTGCTCCGCTGGTCGAACCGCACCTCGGCGGGTTGCTGGCGGATCCCAGCATTGCGCCCTGGGTGGGACGGTTGGTGGTGCTGGTGCTCGTGCTGCTGATCGGCTGGTTGATCGGCATGCTGCTCAACTACTTCACGAGCAGGATGGGCTTGGGGCCGCTCGACCGGGTCATTGGTCTGTTGTTCGGGATCGTGCGCGGCATGGTGCTGGTGGGTCTCATGATCATCGGCGCCGAGCTGCTGCACTTGAATCGTGAAGAATGGTGGAACCGGTCGAAGCTGGTTCCCTATGGTGAGACGGCCGGAGATTGGCTGCGCGCCATGGTTGGCGAACGAGGCGAACCTTGGGCAAGGCTCGAGCGCCTGACCGGAGTGAAGGTTCGATCCAAATAGCCGAATTGCGGGAGGTCCTCAATGTGCGGAATCGTCGGAATTGTCGGGGTAAGCGCCGTCAATCAGCGTATCTATGATGCGCTGACCGTGCTGCAGCATCGCGGCCAGGATGCCGCCGGCATCATGACCGCGGAGGCGGGCGAGCTGTTCATGCGCAAGGACTCGGGACTGGTGCGCGACGTGTTCCAGCAAAAGCACATGCTGAAGCTCAAAGGCAACGTCGGCATCGGCCACGTGCGTTACCCCACGGCCGGCTCGGACAGCGCGCACGATGCACAGCCGTTCTACGTCAATTCGCCTTACGGCATCTGCCTCGGGCACAACGGCAACCTGACCAATGCCCGCGAGCTCACGGAAGTGCTGGTTCGGGAGGACCGGCGGCACCTCAATACCGGGTCCGATTCGGAGGTGTTGCTCAACGTCCTCGCTTCCGAACTCGAGCGCGTCGGTACGCCGCGCGTGACGCCGGCGGACGTGTTTGCCGCGGCGAGTGCCGTCTATCGTCGATGCCGCGGTGGTTATGCCGTCGTGGCGATGGTGATCGGGCACGGAATTCTCGGGTTTCGCGATCCGAACGGCATCCGGCCGCTGGTGGTCGGAAACCGTGAGACCAATAAGGGCACCGAATGGATGCTCGCCTCGGAAAGCGTTGCGCTCGACATGTCCGGCTTCAAGCTGGTGCGCGACGTCGCCCCGGGCGAGGCCGTGTTCATCGACGAGGTGGGCCGCTTTTATGCCCAACAGTGCGTGGCAACGGCGCGGCATACGCCGTGCATATTCGAATACGTCTATTTCGCCCGGCCCGACTCGATCATCGACAATATTTCGGTTTACAAGGCGCGACTGCGCATGGGCGAGCGCCTGGCCGAGAAGATCAAGCGCACCCGGCCCGATCACGACATCGACGTGGTGATACCGATTCCCGACACCAGCCGGACGGCGGCCGTGCAGGTGGCGCAGCTCCTCGGGGTCAAGTACCGCGAGGGCTTCATCAAGAACCGCTACATCGGACGCACCTTCATCATGCCCGGGCAGGAACAGCGGTCGAAATCCGTACGCAGCAAGTTGAATGCAATCGATCTCGAGTTTCGCGGCAAGACGGTGCTGCTGGTCGATGATTCCATTGTGCGCGGCACGACCTCCGCACAGATCATCGACATGGCCCGCGAGGCGGGAGCCAAGAAGGTGTATTTCGCCTCCGCCGCCCCCCCGGTCCGCTATCCCAACGTCTATGGCATCGACATGCCGGACACCTCGGAGCTGGTCGCGGCGGGACGCACGGATGAGGAAGTGCGCGGCATCATCGGCGCCGACTGGCTCATCTATCAGGATCTCGAAGACCTCGAGCATGCCGTGCGTCACGACCACGCAAAGATCACGGACTTCGATACGTCCTGCTTTTCCGGCGAATACATCACCGGCGATGTGACCCCGGAATACTTGAAACGGCTGCAGGGGGATCGATCTGATGAGGCCAAGCAGCTGCGTCGCGAAGGCGCGGGCCGCGGGCTCAAGTCGGTTCGGGTTCTATAACCTCGAAGAGTCCACGGTTGTCGCTGCGTCTGTTGGTGATCGGAGACCGGGCAGAGTACCGGCGGCTAATCAGGCTACACGTCGAAATCCAATGGCCTGACGTCGCGATCGTCGAGCATGCGCTGGGTCACGATACGCCGCTCGACGGGGCGTTTGCCGCCGCCGGCTTCGATGCGGTGATCGTCGTGGTGGCACCGCCGTCCGGATCGGCCGACCGGCTGGTCGCTGATTTGTTGGCAAGGCCGGAATTCGCACCCGTGGTGCTGGTGTCGCTGGACAGCGCGCCGGCCAATCCGAAGCCAATGGCCGGACTTCACCGGCTGTATGGCCGCAAGATCGACCGCGAACGACTCATACAGGTTCTCGAGAAGGCATCGGACGAGCACAAACAGACCCTCGCGATGCTGCGTGCCAATCCGGATTTCGACAAACGCTATCGCTTCGGCAACAGTCTGATCCGCGGGCACCGCTGCATCCGGCAGGTCGGCAGCGGTGGCATGTGCAAGATCTATCTCGCCGAGAGCGAACGCGCGGGTACGCTGGTGGTGCTCAAGGTATTCAACCAGGTGCCGGACGTGTCGGAGCGCAGCATCGGTTTCGACCGGTTCCTGCAGGAATATCAGATCGTCGCGGGCTTGAAGCATCGGAACATCGTGCGCATTTACGATCTGGGGATTGCCGACGATCATGCGTATATCGCGATGGAACACTTCCCGGCCGGCGATCTGCGGCAGCGCATGAAGGCGCCGATGTCACCCGCCGATGCACTTTACTTCCTGGAACAGATGGCCGGTGCCCTGGATGCCATCCACGGTGTCGGTGTACTGCATCGCGACTTGAAGCCGGCGAACGTGATGCTGCGCACCGATGGCACGGTCTGCCTCATCGATTTCGGCCTGGCCAAAGCCAGCGAACTCGGTGCGGATCTGACCGGGACCCGCGAGATCTTCGGCACGCCCTATTACATGAGCCCGGAACAAGGTCATGCCGAGCTGATCGATGAGCGCAGCGATCTTTACAGCCTCGGGGTCGTGTACTACGAGATGCTCACCGGGCGTAAGCCCTTTACGGGCACGAACGCGATGGAAGTGATTTACAAACACAAGCGCGCCGAACTGCCGATCATCGCGCCGCAGTTGTCCGCCTACGAGAGCATGCTGCGGCGGCTGCTGGCCAAATCACCTGCCGACCGCTTCCAGTCGGCGCGCGAGCTGCTGGAGAGCATCGCGGAATTGAAGGCCCCGGCATGACCTCCACGGATTTGCAGCCCCTGCTGCGTGTGGCGACGCCCGCCGAGTGGATTACCGCGGCCTGCGCGAGTCCGGAGCTACTGCTCATCGATCATGCCAATTGCGAGAAGAAGGCGGCATCGACCGCCCTGGCATTGATGTTCGCGTACGCAGAGGATTTGGATCTCGCGGATGAGATGTCGCGCCTCGCGCGGGAAGAACTGCGTCACTACGAGCAGGTGTCGAGGCTGATCCGCTCACTCAAGATCATGCCGCAACGCCTGGGTCCGGGCCGTTATGCCGACGGCATGCGTCGGCTGGTCGCCAAAGCGGAGCCGCACCGCGAAGTGGATCTCATGATTTGCGGTGCATTCATCGAGGCGCGTTCCTGCGAACGGTTCGCGTCATTGGCCCCGGCCATCGGTGGCGCCGCCGGTGAACTGTTTCACGGCTTGCACGCTGCTGAAGCGCGGCACCATCGGGTCTATCTGGATCTCGCCCTGCGCGCGGCGGCGCGCCATGGCATCGAACTCGCACCGCGCATCGAGCGGTTTGCGACGCACGAGGCGGAGTTGATCTTAAGCCGCGATCCGCTGCTGCGCTTTCATTCGGGAGTGCCCGCCGACCTTTGAGCGCGTCAGCGGGGCAGGGAAACCAATTCCGGCCCATGGTGGTCCCAGCGCAATACGCTGGCGCCACCGTGCCAATCACCCAGAACGATCCGTGTGCAGGCTCTACCATCCACGTCGAGCGGGTGGATGGCAGGCCGGTGGGTGTGGCCGTGCAACAGCGTGGCAACCGCCGCTTCGCGCAGCGCCAGCGCGACGCTGTCCGGGTTGACGTCACTGATGGCGTAGGCGAGGCCGGCGGTGTGCAGCCGGCTGCCGACTCTCGCGGCGCCGGCCAGGGCGCGCCGTGCGCTCACCGACAGCGCCAGGAATTGCCGCTGCCAGCCGCCGTCGCGCACCGTGGCGCGCAAGCGCTGATACGCGCGATCGTCGGTGCACAGCGCATCGCCGTGCATGACGAGCACGGGTTCGCCATAGAGGGTCACGATCAGAGGATCAGGCAGCAGCCGCGCCCCGGACATGGCGCAGAATCGTTCGCCGAGCAGGAAGTCGCGGTTGCCGTGCATGACGAAGCAGGGAACACCACTGCCCGTGAGCGCCTTGATGCCGGCGATGGCGGCCAATTGATCCGCATCCGGGGCGTCGTCGCCCACCCATGATTCGAACAGGTCGCCCAAGACATAGAGGGCCTCGGCGTCGCGCGCCTCGCGGACGAGGACGCTCAGAAACTGTTCGGTTATCGCCGGGCAGCTCGAATCGATGTGCAGATCGGAGATGAATAGCGTGGTCAAGCCGCCGGCGTACCCGCGGGCGATGGCACGCGTTGAACCGACTCGATGACCACGGGCTCGAGCGGTGCGTCTTCCTTGAATGGGCCCTTGGCACCGGTGGCAACGTTGCCGATCTTGTCCACCACGTCCATGCCTTCGACCACCTTGCCGAAAACCGCATAGCCCCAGCGCGTCTGGTTCGGGTCGAGCGCGGCGTTGTCGAACAGATTCACATAAAACTGGCTGTCGCCGGCGTGAGGTTCCGGCGGCCTCGCCATGCCCACCGTGCCGCGCAGGTTGGTCAGGCCGTTGCCCGATTCGTTGACTACCTTGGCGGGCGCGGCTTTCAACTTGAAATTAGTGTCGAAGCCGCCGCCCTGGATCACGAAGTTCGGAATCACGCGGTGGAACAGGGTCTGGGTGTAGTGACCCTCATCCACATACTTCAAGAAATGCGCGACGGTGAGCGGCGCGCGTTCCGGCAGCAGTTCGATGGTGAAACTGCCCATGGAAGTGACCACTTTAACCCAAACCGGGCCCGTGGCCGGCTTGGGGGCGGCAGCCGCGGGCGCGGGCGGCGGGTCGGCCGCTACACTCGCCTGCCACGCCAAACTCGAGAGAAGTCCGAGCATCAGAAGTAGGTGTTTCATGCTCCGAGATTCTACTCGAATAGGTACAATCTTGAGCTATGTCGCCAACGGTAATCACACGCTTCGCGCCGAGTCCGTCGGGCTCACTGCATTTGGGTAATGCGCGCACGGCTTTTTTCAGCCACTTGTGGGCGCGCCAATGCGGTGGCCGATTCATCCTGCGGATCGAGGATACCGACATCGAGCGCAGTCAAGTCCGGCATCGCGACGGCTTGCTGCGCGACCTGCGCTGGCTCGGGCTCGATTGGGATGAGGGGCCGGATGTCGGCGGACCCGCGGCGCCGTACGTGCAATCCGAGCGGGGCGACTACTATGACGCGCTGTTTGCTCGACTGTTGGCCGGCGGCTTTGCGTATCCGTGCTATTGCACGGTGGAGGAACTCGAGCTGTCGCGTAAACTGCAGCGGATGGCGGGGCAACCGCCACGCTACCCGGGTACCTGCCGCCATCTCAGCAGCGCACAGCGCGCTGACCGGGAGGCGCGCGGTCTGCGGCCCTCGCTGCGCTTTGCGGTGCCTGCGCAGACGGTCATCGGCTTCACCGACTTGGTCCACGGCGGGCAGGAATTTGCATCCGCCGGCATCGGGGATTTCATCATTCGCCGGGAAGATGGGACGGCGGCATTTTTCTTCAGTAATGCCGTCGATGACTCCGTCATGGGCGTGACCCACGTACTGCGCGGCGACGATCATCTGACCAACACACCGCGCCAGCTTTTCATACTCGATGCGCTGCAGATGCGGCGGCCGGAATATGGTCACTTGGGTTTGCTGGTCGGGGCCGATGGCGCGCCGCTGTCCAAGCGGCATGGCAGCACCAGCGTGGGCGAATTTCGTGAGCAGGGCTTCCTGCCCGCGGCCATCCTCAACCAGTTGTTTCATCTCGGCCACTCGGCCGATGTCGAGAGCTGGCTCGCACCCGCGCAGATGCCGGCGCATTTCCGGGCCGACCATCTCGGCCGTGCGGCGGCGCGCTTCGACGAGGGCCAATTGGTGCATTGGCAGAAGGAATCGCTGCAACGGCTGTCCGTGGCCGAGATCGCGCAGTGGCTGGGGTCGAACCAGCCGCCTGCGTTCATCGAACTGATCCGTCACAACGTCGTGCTTCCGGCCGACGCCTTGCCGTGGACGGCGGTGGTGGCGGGTGACTTGCCGCCGTTGGGCGAGGCTGAGCGGCGCGTCATCGAGGCGGCGGGGGTGGAGTTTTTTTCCGCCGCCAGCCAGGCGCTCGACGAGTCGGGCGCCGACCTCAAGCTGCTCGCCAAGCTATTGAAGGAGCGCACCGGTCGCAAGGGGGCGGACTTGTTCATGCCGCTGCGCGTCGCGTTGACCGGCCAGGCCCATGGTCCGGAACTCGCGCCGCTGCTCAAGCTCATGCCGCCGGCCACGGCGCGACACCGTTTGTTGTCCCATGCTAAGAATCCATAACTCGCTCACCGGCGCGAAGGAGGAGTTCAAGCCGTTGCGGGCGAACGAGGTGCGCATGTACGTCTGCGGCATCACCGTCTAAGACTACATCCACCTCGGGCACGCGCGGATGTTGACGGTGTTCGACCTGGTGCAGCGCTACCTGCGGGCGAGCGGATTCCAGGTGACCTATGTGCGGAACATCACCGACATCGATGACAAGATCATCCAGCGCGCGCTCCGGAATGGCGAGGAGTGGAGCACGCTCGCGCGCCGATTCGCAGACGCCATGCAGGAGGACTGCGCGACCCTCGGTTTGCAACCGCCGGACCTAGAACCGCGCGCCACGGATTTCATCGTGCGCATCATCGAGATGACCCAGACGCTCATCGACAAGGGCTATGCCTACGTTGCCGGCAACGGCGATGTGATGTATTCGGTGCGCAAGTTTGCACGCTATGGGCAGCTGTCGGGCAAGAAGATCGACGACCTGCGCGCCGGTTCGCGCGTGCAGGTGGACGAGGCGAAACTCGATCCGCTGGACTTCGTGTTATGGAAGCATTCCAAGCCGGGCGAGCCGTCCTGGCCCTCCCCCTGGGGTGTGGGCCGGCCGGGGTGGCACATCGAGTGTTCGGCCATGTCGACCGCGTTGCTCGGCGATTATTTCGACATCCACGGCGGCGGCATGGATCTCAAATTTCCGCACCATGAGAATGAGATCGCGCAGTCATGCGCCGCGTGCGATTCGCCGTTCGTGCGTCTGTGGATGCACAACGGCTTCGTGCGCATCAATGATGAGAAGATGTCGAAGTCACTGGGTAATTTCTTCACGGTCCGTGAGGTCTTGAAAACCTTGCGCGATGCCGAGGTGCTGCGCTTTTTTCTGCTCGGCAGCCATTACATGGGGCCGATCAATTACTCCGCGGCGCAACTCGCACAGGCGGACGAGACCCTGCTGGGCCTGTACCGCGCGCTCGACGAGACCCCTCGAGAGGGCGGCGCACCGCTGGCCGAACCGTGGGCCGAGTTCGTGGCGGCGATGGACGATGATTTCAACACCCCCGGCGCATTCGCGGTCATGCAAGGTGTGGCCCGCGAATTGAACACCGCCAAGGCGCAGCGCCGAGCGCTCGAGATTGCCGCGCTGGCGACGACGCTGCGCTCCATGGGCAACGTACTCGGCATACTGCAACAGCATCCGGCGCTCTACCTGAAGCGTTCAGCCAATTCAGCAACCACCGGGTTATCGGATGCAGAAATCGGTGCGAGACTGCAACTGCGCACCGCAGCGCGCGCGGCAAAAAATTTCCAGGAGTCGGATCGGATCCGCGATGAACTCGCCGCTGCGGGGGTGCTGATCGAGGACCGGCCGGGAGGGGCAACCGGGTGGCGCAGAGCGTGACCACCCGATCGCCGCAGCGCAAATTGCGGGGTCTACCTCAGTCTGAGCGACGCGTCGCAATGATGCCGATGGCGATGCCGATCAGCGCGGCGATACCGACCACCTGCCAGGGATTGTCACGGACGTAGGTATCCGTGGTCCGGCCGGCCTGGCGTGCTTGATGCTTGACTTGGGCGGCCCCATCACTCAGAGCACTCTTCGCAGCCGCGAGGGCAATTTTCACTTTTGCCTTGACGCGCGCGATCTCGGGGGTGTCCACGTCCCTGAGGGCATGCGTCAGGTCTTCAACATTTTCGATGAAGTTATTGATCTGACCTTTGGCGTAGTCCTTCGCATTACCCAAGGTGTTGTCTGAAGGCGAATCCATTGATTTCTCCGGTTTTAAAGTAACAGCAAGCAGCGACGCGTCAGACGCGCCGACCCATACTCATCAGGAAACTGACCACCGCGCCGATCAAAAATACCACGAACAGAATCTTCGCGATGCTCGCGGCGCCGACCGCGATGCCGCCGAAGCCGAAAAACGCCGCGATCAGCGCGATGATAAAGAAGACGACTGCATAATGAAGCATGTGTCACCCGTTTGCGTAAATGTTAGACGATCGAACCTTGAAAATAGTTTGCGCCACACCTTGGACCCGTGCAGTCGGCGCTCCGCCAGGTGGAGCGTAGGATATAGCCCACGGAGTACTACCGATGAAGACCGTATTGATCGTCTATCATTCGATGACCGGTGGTGCGCTGCAGATGGCTGAGGCCGCGGCGCGCGGCGCCCGAGCCGAGCCGGCGATGCGCGTGTCCCTCATGCCCGCGGTAACCGCCGGCGTGGCCGACGTGCTCGAGGCAAGCGCCTACCTGTTTGCGACGCCGGAAAATCTCGCTTCGATGTCCGGCCTCATGAAGGATTTTTTCGACCGTACCTACTACGGCGCGCTCGAACGCATCAACGGCAGGCCGTATGCGGCACTCATCTGCGCCGGCAGCGACGGTAGTAACGCGGCGCGGCAAATCGCACGGATCGCCACCGGCTGGCGTTTGAAGGCGATCGCCGAGCCGCTGATCGTCTGCACTCAGGCACAGACGCCGGAGAGAATCCTCGCGGCCAAACGGCTCGCAGCCGCCGATCTGCAGCAATGCGAGGAATTGGGCGCAACGCTGGCGGCAGGAACTGCGCTCGGGATCTACTAGTACCGAAACACAGTGATGTCGACCGGTTCGCATGACCGTAGCAAGCGCCGGCGAACTCCACGCAGGGCGATCGCCGTATCAACCGGTCAAAATCACGTAGCTGCGGCTCTAGCAGCTGCGGCACTACCGGAGTGAGTCTAGTGCTTGCGCCAGCAGTCGGCGCCTTTGGTGTACAGCCACAGCAGCGTGGCGATGACGCTGCCACCCGGCAGTTGCAGCAGCTCCGGGTCGACCTCGGCGCCCACGTGCTGAA
>Ga0116226_10003753_pt1 | contig 13398 bp, 13 predicted proteins | sample S1TSphfallax_FD_89692 | JGI IMG/M metagenome (GOLD analysis project Ga0116226, IMG submission 89692) | Host-associated microbial communities from peat moss isolated from Minnesota, USA - S1T2_Fa - Sphagnum fallax MG | ecosystem: Host-associated > Plants > Peat moss > Unclassified | place: USA...
AGCCAATTAGTTACTAAAAATTTGATTCAATCTTTCAAGAATTCAACCTAGGCTACAATGGAACAACTTATGTCCATCACAAGGATGTATCATGACCCAAGCTTTACAACCATTTCCCTTTTTAATTATTCAAGGAAATAACATTAACAAATTAAAGGTACAAATCATGGAGTTTATAGAACAATTTTCAAAGCTTCAACACATCACATATTTTTGTTGTGTGTATATAGATTTAGATTCTTGGGAAAATGTTTTGTCAATAATGTACATAGATTCATACATTGTAAATAAAAAGAAATAGTTATTGTATATTGTCATGGTTCTTGGCATAATAAGTTTTGAATACAAACATATATTCTATTGCATTGAATATAAAAAAGATTACATTATGTGTGTATGTTATATTTTACTTCCACTTAGCATCAAATCTTGACAAGATTTCCTAATTTTTTCTTCAAAATGTGTAAAACAATATTAGGATAATGGGTAGGTCAGCATAGTTCAAAGGTCAAAAAAATGATGGCACAGCCTTGAGAAAAAAACCTTGTGTTTTTCATAATTAGTAATCAAATTAACAAAACAATTGGTTAGTTCATGTAACATAAACAAATTTTCTAGAGCAAATTTATTATATGTCATGTAGGCTCTCAACTCTATAATGCTCAATTTTTTGAAACCATTCATTATAGATGTTCCTAGTGTGCCCTTGCTTTCAAAAAAAATGCATGTATAAATTCTAACACCTTATTGTATAAATTTTAGTTAGTTTTTATTGTGTTGTGTAACATTCAAGTTGTATTGTGTTTAAAGTGATAATGTCATATTTTTATGATCTTCCATGAACAATGATGTGTCAAAACTTGGTTTAATTTTTTTTGGTATTCAAAGAGAAAGACTACGCATAGTTCAAGCAACTTCTCCTTACAATTTCTATAAATGAATACAAATTGTTGAAAATTAGAATGTAAAAGGTACCCTTTTCATTGATGATGAAATGTTTGGCCCTTTTTTTTGTTTTTCTTTTGTTCGTTTCATGTGCCTTTGGATTTATTGAATGAATTTTGGAAGTTTTCTCTTATTTTCCCAACAACGATGAGTTCTTGTAACAAGTGCAATAACATTTTTAATCCAACATGCAACAATAATCGTATATGGTGCATTTCACATGGTAGTGTGTATGAACTTCGATTTGTCATTTTACCATCAAATATTGAATTCTTGTACTTCACATGAATAATAATGATCTTGCTTTCAAGGCAATTGATTACAATGCATCGAAGCATGCAATGACTTGAATGAACACCATTACTTGTTCCAATGTCATGGCCACAAATAAACTAAATGTTTTGGGTGCATCTTGACAATTCATATGTCCCTAAATCAATTGAAAATTAGAGGAAAGGGTGAAAAGACAAAAATAATAATTGACATTAGGCTCACAAAACCTTGATCATTTTGAACATTAACCTTTTGCAATTGCATACACATTTACATACATGATTGAGATTTACTTTTGGAAGAATTTAAGATATATATATTCATATGTGGGTTTTAAATCTAATACAAATGGAAATTTCTAGTACAATTATGCAATGTTTGCCATTGTAACATCATGAAAGATGACCTAATATATTTCTAAATAACTCCTACCTTTGTAATTAATTGTGAAAAAAATAAAGGTTTCCATGTGGCGTCAATTTTATCTTTATGAATTAAACTCTATAAAACCTAGGCTTGAAACTTTTGTGAGGGAGGGGGTAACTCATGAAAGCTTTTATAAAGCTTTCATAATATTTTATTTCAAGGAATGTTTTGAAATAATTTCGTCATGGTGGATGGTACTTGATGGTAATATGGTGATGTTGTAAAGACTTGGACACATGCAATTGCACCCTTTATATTGAAAGAGATTTTTGAGAAAATCCCAATAAATGTTGTCTTTTAGGCCTTTAGTTTTTTGCAAATTTCATCAAAAAAATATTGTTCAATGTCTTAGGAAATACACCATAACTTGTTTCAAATATCTTATTGAGTATTCATTCTCATTGATTATTTGATAATATAAACTCCTTGATTGAACAATTCATGTTAGCCACCATGGAATTTGATGACATGAAATTTACCTCAACATGGTAAATTTCATAATAACTTTTTCTTTTTCATTTCTATTGATTTGACCTTCTCATCAATAAAAAATTCAACAAATAAAAGACTTGTGGCACTAGGTGGGGTGACAAGTCTAGTTTTTCCCTATCATTTAATTGTCACTACTACTACTAAGCTACACAAAACCCAAGTGATTAATATGGATATATTTTCACAATCCTCAAATTAGATGTAACACAAGAATAATAAAAATGAATATGTATTTAAAAAATTACATTTAACAAAATATGGACATCCATTGAACAAAATATTTTTTGAAATATGAATAAGTAATCATTACAAGAATTCAATTTCCTATTCAACTAGTTGTAACATGTACCATACATCATGCACAAGGTCTAATTCTTGATTGATTGTTTGTGTTTAAATCAACTAGTTTAACGAAACATGATTTCAAGGATTGGTTACACCACATCAATTTCAAAATAATTATTCCCCTCAAGAACACACAAACAAACTTCAACCCTCAAACAAGTATCATCCGTACACTAGTTGCTTGCAATAAAAACCTTTTGAAGTTAGAGAAGAATCTTTTCCTTTGAAAATAAATCAATTAATATTCTTAAGTGACCAACCCCATGAGTTTTAATGATATGGTTACACAATATAAACTACCCACCAATTTAAAATGAAGAAAAAACTATGTATCCACCACTAAAACCACCATTGACACTTGTTGAACTCAATGCATCCCCCATGTGTACATAGAAAAAGGCTCCTTTTGAAATTGGAAACTCTAGTGTTGTAAATCTTAAATGCACTTGTGCAATTCCACATGTTGCATTGACAAGACTCATTTTGTTCATAACCTAATTTGTGCCTATAGAAAGATAACATAAAAGGTCAAATTGACTATTAATAATTAAAAATTAAAAATAACCAAAAAAAAATCATCACGAACAAATATAAAATCAACATGTCACCAAATTTTGAACAATCAACTATCCATTTTTTATCAATTTCCTAGCTTATGAGTTTCTAAACTAACCAAAGCTCTAGAAGGATCTAAGTTGTTGTTCCCCCTCCCTACAAGAAAACTATCAAAAACCCTTAAAGGTTCTTCTATAATCATGTCCTCCTGAAACCAACACCCAAAAAATATGTTGTTGTGTAGGGCATAAAAAAAAATACTAGACCTAGAATTGTTATTGAACCTTATGGAATAATGGGTGGATGAAACACAAACTCGTCCTACTTGGAATTTCCAAAAGCAATCCATGAGAGCATGTTATATACTACAAACCAACAAATGTTCAAGAAGAGGATTGACAAAAGCTTGGTGGGAATGAAAACCTTGCCTACAATGAAGTCTTTCATTATCACAACAACACACCCAAGCTTACAAGAAAAATCAAGTATGAAAAACACAAAAGAAAAGAAAGAATTCACAAAATACAAATTGGTCCAAATGTAGTTCTAATTGTACACACTAAGGATGTTTCTTGCACCTTGCTTGTTCCGGATCACATATTATCAGTTCCAACTTCCCATACACATGAAAAAATACATGTTGAATTCATTTCAATCCAATTTTCTTTTCCTCACAATCTAAGCTTTTAGAACTACTCCACAAACCTTAAATTTTGAACCTTAAACCTAACAACAACCATTATTGTTACTACAAGTTATTGAGTTCTTTGTGCATGTGTGTTTTTTAAGTTTGTCTAACAAGGTCCTTGATCTCCCATTTTCTTCAAAAGAAAGAAACCATTTTGGTACCCATAGCATTGACAAGAATCTTGAAGCATGCATATCTAGAAGCATATGTTTTAGATGCCTTGAGAATTGCCATGTCGTTGTCATATGCACTTTGGATAAAACTCAAGACCATATAATCCTTTTGCTTCTCCAAACTATCCATCAAGAAGAAGAAAAAGAAGAAGTGTTATTTCAAGCAAAACAAATAAGACAAGAAAGCAATAAAAATAAAAATAAAAATCACAACATGCACTTGTCTTTTGTGCAATACAGTTGCACAACAAAAGGATGTCCAAAACAACAATAAGGCTGGGAACTTGTAGCCGGATGATGCAAAAGATAAAAGAGAAAAGAGGATTTGCTCGAAAAGAAAAGAAAATGATGTTGGTATGGCACAAAATATGATGGAGGAAACAAGAAGGCCATAGCAAAAAAGCTTTCATTCTCGTATTGCATAATACAATAATAACAGGACTACTTGTTGATAAAGCTTTTCAAGATGCTTAACGAAAAAAGTTGCAAAATTGAGTGTGAATTTTTCACAAATAAGGAAAGAATGAAACAAACCTCCCGGCCATAAACAACGTAGATGCAAATGAATATGGAAAAAAAAAAAACAACCGGTGTTGAAATGGAATTCAACCATTTCTGCATCCCTTGCTTCCTCTTTCACAACTTCTGAAAGCTTCATTAATTTTTTTAACAACAAAAGCAGCTTCATTTGGAGATTTTGACATTTAATTTTGTAATTTGTTGTTTAAGTCGTATTCTATATGATGGTTTATGTAGTTTTCCTTATTCACTGCGACCACATTCCTTCCTTCCTAAAATGCATCTTATTTTCTTGCTCTTTTTCATTGTAGCCTCATTTGTTCTTTCCTAAACTACATCTTTGTTGTCATGTTCTTCTTTGTTGTAACCTTAGTCCTTCCTTCTTGAATTGCATATTTGTTCTCATGCTTTTCTCCACTACAACCTCATTCCTTCCTTCTTGAACTACATCTTTGTTCTCCTACTCTTATTTGCTGCAACCTCATTCCTTTCTTCCTAAACTACATCTTTGTTCTCCTGCTTGGTTTCTACAACGATCCTTCATCATATATATGTGGCAACCCAAAATTAATATTATTGCTTGTGAACTCATTCCATTAGTTCTTTGTTTGATAAGCTTGATCATGTTTGATCTCGCACCCATGATCATCACCTCTAGGCTCTTCTACTTTCCACCTCTTTTAATTCTTGTTTTTATTTTTATTTTTAGCTTTTGGATTTCAATTGTAAATTGTAGACTTGTTTGTTGTGGTTGTTGAAGTAGATGCCTAGAAGAGGTAGAGATTTGGTGATGGACAATGTAACTCATGCTCCCTCCATCGTTGTTTTCTTTTCCAATTTTTCTTTATTGGAAATGGTCTTCTTCGTTCATTCATACTACATTAAACATATTGAAGCTTTCGATTTTTTCTAGATGAACTTGCAATAATTGTTTCCTTTGTTAATGTGGGGAGGGGTGATGGATCGGTTGGAGTGAAATTATTACTATGCAAAGATCCATTGTCTTCCAGACATCAAATGAAAGGCTAAAATCTTGATCCTCTTGTCGTTGTAATAAATTTGAAATTGATTTTTGTTGTCTTGATGAATGTGAAAGAACATTTGTTGCCTATGTTTGCTCAACTGGTGTGAATGGGATGTGGTGGATCCTGAGAGCCTTGAAGAGTCTATCCAAATGAATTGCAATAGTCAAAAATGCAAAAGAACCAAAATCAGCATCCATGTATAAACCACTCATAAGGCATGTGAGATCCTAATGTGAATGTTGCTATTGGTTGAATGATGTTCAAGAATGCACATTGATATGTAGCATCTAATGTTATCTAGAAAATTTCTTGTCTTTTACATTTGAACTCTACCATGAAAAATTTTAGATCTCCTCTATTATATATAGAAAGATCATTTCCATTATTCTTGAGTTCATATGTTTATTTTACATATTATGAGAAGCATTGTCTTACTTGTTAAGGTAAAATACTTTGTGATTCATTATCCATGTAGATTTATTTTCTTTCCTCAATCACCTATTCATGGAATATTTCTCACAAGGAAATTTTACTCACTTTTGATCTGATTTCCCAATCATGAGATGGATATCGTCATTGAAATGAAAGTCAAGATGTTTGAACTTTGTGGTAGGTACAAGTAGCTATAACTATGGCTTTTCAGGTGGTCTCATGTTTTACAATTTGTTATTTCATTCATAATAAATAAAAACATGTAATTAAATCATTTGAATTTTATTCTTTTTAATATTGTTAACATCTATTATAGTTTTATTGAAGATATCAAATAATTTGAAGCACAAACATTTCAACTTCAATACAAGTAACTTTCTTTACTTCTAAAAAAAATTCTTTTTGCAAAAAAGAAAAAATATATTTGTGTCATTGTTGAAATTTTATAAGATATTATATTCATTACTCATTTGTATATATTTTTTAAAATTAATGGTTTATTCATACAGCGAGCCTTTCCCAAATGACATTGTAACAAATTTGTTGTTTCCAAAAGCAATGTACATCATTTTTTTAATGGAGGTCGATGAAGTTCAATGTTGGTATTTGTTAAACAAAAACAAAGTAGAACAAATGCCATCAAAAGTAGCAGGTCACATAACATCAATCAACATACAAAAATATGGTCACATGTTATTATCAACATTCAATCATGTACTCACTTTGAGAAGTCTCAATAATGAATGGAAAAAACTTGTTAACACACATGAATGGTTTGCATTTCACCTTGCCAATGAAGACCAAAAATATGGAGCAGATTCATGGGAATCTCAAAGCACATTCTCAATGCAATGTTTTTAGGAAAATTTGAAAATTTTCTCAAAACATTCACAAATTACAAAACCATCATTGTCAAATTTAGGAGACTTGCTTATCACAAATTTGGAAATCTTGTGTGACAAATTACTTTGACCTTGATGAAATTTTGTGAAAAAAAATTCCCTATTTCAAAAATAAATAAAATGGTTGTGCAAATTCAAAATTTGAAATTTGCTTGATTTCAAAAATATAAAACAATTTTTTTTTTTTGACATCAACAAACATTCCAAACATTCCAATTTATTAGAAGTGATTTAAAATAAATTATAAAAATTAAATAACCCATTTTTTCAAAATATAATAATGGAAAAATATTTTTTATTTAATTCCAATAACATATATGATGATGAATCATTCACCTTCATTATGTTTTTATGCTTTGAATATTTTATGAAATTTTATATGTTAAGAAACTTTTGCTCATAATTATGTCATCATTTTTCATTATAACAAAGAAAAATTTAAACATATTTATGATTTATATTTATTGCCATATATATATAATGGAAAAATTCAACAAAACAAAAATTGTACTCCCATCCAAAATCAAGGTAAGTGTTTTTACATCTATACAATACCAAAAAAATCATAAATTCTAATATTTCACACACATAAATCCCATTAATTAGACAAATAGTTAATTTTTTAATAAATCATTAAATTTATTTGTAGGATTATAACAATCAAGGAACTATTTATGATCAATACAAAAAGCATGATTGCCACATCATCAACATAAAGGATGTTGAATGTGGTGCACTCCCAAAAGGTTCAAATTATCATAACACGCTCTTCAACCCAAAGACAAAAGAAGAAGCTTTTGAATTATTCATTGGAGTTGCAATATCTTATTTAGTGGGGGAAAGAGGAAATTATAATCAAGTGTCATTTGCTAACACATGCAAATGCAACATTCTAAATTTCTTTGAATGACTCAAAATTCATCAAAAAATATATTTAAAAAAATCAGAATGGAGTCAATATTAGAAAAAAAATGTATTGATTTAACTTGGCATGACAACCAAGTCATTTTTAGAAAAGCAAAAACCATAGCAACAACATCAAGATCGCTTGAACTAGCGTGGACAAATTTTTAAACCGTTGGGTGTAGTCACACTAACATGATCCATAACAAATATAACATGTGTTTTAACTTCTCACATTTAGAAGTGGTAATTTAGTTTGGTGTTGAATTTTATTTTTTTTAATAACAAACTTCATAATATATCATTGGAGCATGTGAATTAATCTAAAAGAATCCAATGAATAAAAAACTTTTGAAAGCACTTATTAAACATTGTAGCACATCTTTTTTAGCACTAAATATATCTATAAATAAACTTCAAAACTTTTGCAATTTACATATATTTTGAAATGTTTTACATAAACCTTGACATAATGATATAAAGAAAAAGAAATTGAAGATCTTTTGGAAGATTTTTTCTTAATTCTAAAAAATAATACTGCAAAAGCAATCCCCTAAGCATGTGGGTGTGGCTCATGTTGTCTTGTTTCCACCCCGCCATAGAAAATGACAATTTGGAAGAATTTAACACAATTGAAATTTTTACAAGATAACAAATTAATTGATGGAAACACAATAAATTCATAAGATCTAGTTTCTATCAAATGTTACAGTAGATATTGGAAACACTTCACTTCCAAAACAACACATGTTAACTTTATAATTAATATCAGTTAAATTATTAAATCAAGTAAACCTTATCAAATACAAGTATGACATTCATAGACTTATCATATGGACACAATGTCCTTAAACTTTACACCCTAGACCTTTTTTTTAATTGGATAAAAAGACGTAGTTGTTTATAAACCATTTATTAATGTGAACATATAATTCCTTTTTAATGTTCAAATCACAATTACACGTAATACATCATTATATTTTTTCATGTTCATTGAAAATTTCATCATGATTGAAAATTATAATATAATCATAAATTATATACTTTTATTATGAACATTTACATTTTATAATTTCAAAATAATTCGTACATTTTTACATCCACATATCAAATATCAAACACGTATCAAACATCATAAATCAATACAATAATTTTATCAATTTTGAGTTTCATTACACATATAATTCCAACTAATTATTGAAAATGACAATTCAAACTAAAATAGAAAAAAACTCAGAAAAAAACAGATTTCAAAAAAAGATAAAAAGAATGCCCAAATGCGAAAATAGAGGAAAAATAATTTAGAAAAATTAAAAGATAATATGAAAAAAAAATTAATGCAAAATGACAAAAGATGTATTCAAATAATTTCAAAATACATCAATTATATGTTTTTCCACCACAAATCAACATACATAATAACATGCTTTGTTTAAAGCAATTCAACAATTTCATAAAGAAATCCAACTTTGAATTTGGCCATTGCTACATTTGCAATGAAAATAAACTTATACATGAACCAATAAATTTGATATTTCAAATCTTGTTTTTGAATTAGAAAATATGAAAAATTTATTCAAGATGAATCCCAATTTTCATTTCAAATATGATATCAAATTCATCCCAGAAGAATTATTGAACGTCATTAAATGTACGTGCATCCATAATTGAAAGGACTCTTGTTATCAAATCAAGGTATTTCAACTATTGAAAATCAATTTTCTACATGTAAACTTGTTATGTTTCCCTGAAAAATAATAAATTGCCAAAACTTGCGTTAGTTAATTGTTTATGGATTGATGTCACACCCAAAATATTACCAAAATTGATGATGATAGAAAAAAACCTTGATAACACGTTACCATTGTCATAACATATTGGTCAAATTGAAATATACCAATAAAATAAGCACAACAAGTCAACATGCACTCAAAGGAAATGTAAGTTTTGCACAAGATCTCGAAAGTGCGATAAAACTTTTAAACACATTACCATTGTCATTAGAATCATTATCTAATACTATTGCAATACATTTTGTTGGAAGTTCACACCCACCTATATAATTAGTTAAAACTTGCAAATTATTATATGTAAGTCAATCTATTGTAACCATATGGCTCACATGGTTAATGAATCATATAGGATACATAAATACAACTATGAATATGGATGTTGGGCTTGAAAATGAAATACCATAGCTAATAATGAGATGAATATTCCAATCGACAAATATCAAACTTGAAAATGCCAAACATTGTACAAATATGAACCCGCATCGATACAAAAAGGTACGATGAAAATGTCATAGAAACATCAAGTCTAATAAATTTTGATGGCATAGACATAAATCAACATGAACAAATGACTAACGCAATCCAAAATTTACATCGTAATCAATATTTATGTTATGATCATCACACCACAATGATAAATGAATACAATAATCCAAATTTAATAGCATGCACATTTCCCACCTTATTTCCTTTTGGAATTGTTGTCCACAAAATGAATAATAAACCCATCAAATTATCATTACAAAATCATGTAAAACATTTAATGAATTTGGATGAAATTTTTTATTAGTTCTCAAAACTTCATTTATTTCCATTTTTTGTATTTAACATAATACAATGTAAACAAAAAAAATTTAAAGTTAAATTAACAGTATCACAATGATCAAACATGAATGAAAGAGAACTCCAATTTGAATATTTTGACCACATTATTACTAACCCACAAAACTTTAATTCCAAAAAATACATATGTAATTTATTACGACATTTAAAAGTTTCTGGATCTTGTGGCTTCTAGAAGTAATCGCGCAACCAAAGAAACCAAATTTTGGTATGGTAAATTTTATGGGAACACCAAGTTTGGTTTTCACTTTTAATACTAGATTCATTCATCATCTTTTATTATCAATTTTAAGTGGGAAAAACATAAATCTTGATTTATTCTATGACAAAAATGTGTTAACAAAAAATGAACAATGCAAATATACAACCATAAATCCAAAAGCTCAAGCTATATTTGCACACACTATTGTCAATGTTATATTCAAATATATTTGACAAGTAAGAAACACAAAAGATTTATCTAAGAACAACTTTGGTGTTATTGGTCACATAAAAACTCATTATGGATGTTATGAAATTGCAAAAATGGTAACTTATATACCACATATTATTATGGCTTAACAATCTCTAGATCCCAAAACACTTATACAAACATTGCATGATGAAAATCTTGATAACATACATCCTTGCACCACAAGGCCACTAGATCCTGAAGAAAAAACCTTTACAAATTATTCCAAAATGACATTCATAAACTAGTGAATATATGCAATCAATACATGTGTAATCATGCATGCTACAAGATAGATGCTAATATGTTGAAAGAATATGCAAGTATGGATTCCTTCAATTTTTAGTCAATGAAACTCATTTCAACATTGAGACGAAACTCTTACAAATAAAAAGAATTGATGAATGGTTAAATAATTTAAATCATGGATATTATCAACTTCAAGATGTAATCACAATCAAAAATTTATAATAGCTTTTGGAAAAGATAGTAAATCATTGATTTATTACATCACAAAAACATTTATTTACAGTTCACATATGTATTCTCTTATGTAAATTATAGTATGTGTACAAAAATTTTTTAAAATGAAAACCCAAATAATAATTATGATTTGATTGACAAAAGTCGATGTCTCTTCATATCTTGTTTAAATACAATAGGAAGTCAATAAAAAGTATTAGCCACTAGAGCAATTAATTATTCATTGAACTTACTAGATCACATAACTAGTCATGATTTCACTTACATACCTTGTCAGTATAGGGGAATGAACAAGAAAAAATCAAAATGTTCAAAATCAAAATGATAATGATATTAATGCCAATTATGAAAATTTCACAATTGATAAAAACTCGTCAAATCAATCATATATCATACATAATTTTAAGGTCCATAACCAATAGAAACCTACTCACTTTGATCATGTATGTCCATATGATTTTTTTAATAAGATAAATAAAATCAACAACATTTGTTGTCATAGATTTAATAATGAACATCCTCAATACAACACCCATAGCCTTTACAAAGTTACACAATACTTTCATTAAAAAAATGACCCCAAAAATTACATTCGAGATATTCGTATTTTTATTTACATTGTGGTGTACAATTTTTGACATCAAATCAAATCTCACTATATCTTGATTGAAACTAAATAATGTGTACCCAACACTTATTGATATATATATAAATAAAAATAAAACTATCAACAGTTCACATACATGTAAAAAATCAATAGATTCAGATAGATTATTGAAAGTAGAATCAACATAACCTAAATCTGATTTTTTTTTTAAACATAGAAAAAAAAATGAATTCATTTTATGAAGATGATATTGAAAATGAACTCCAACAAAACATCCATGACGTAAAAGAACCAAACAAAAATATACAAAAAATGTTAGTCTTGAACAAATAAAAGTTGAATATTTCTTATGTAACACAAGTACTAAAACTTGTGTAATTGAAATAACATTTTTAAAAAAATAATGGAAATAAAAAAATGAAAATATCAATAATCACAATGTAAATTTCATTATCAAACTTCAAATTTTGATCTAACAATGGAATCAAGATTTGAAACTTCCACAAATATCAATCCTCAATGAACCAACACCGGATATTTCACATCCAAATTCAAACACAACCTATACAATTGAGAATACAAAACTTGAGTTACACCATTTCAGCAATATTTTCCTTGGGTGGTACCATTAGGAACCACCTTGCTAAAATCACAAGAAAGTTGAACCCCATTTTAAAACTAAAATTCCATTTACTTATATATTGGTTTATTTGATTGGACTAGGTGGGCTATGTTTTCCCCACCTATGCACACACTCATGAAAAGTAATGAGCACTCAAAAACCTATAATATGCATTCACATTTTGATTCCTAAACCATTCTTAACCCATTCCTCACCCAATTCCTGACTTTTTTTTTGGAATGTTTTTACATTTACACATTAGATATTTTTTCTTGTTTATTTAATACACGCACAAGATAATGATTTAAACTAGTCATCAAAATAACAAAAGATGCAAATACTTATCATTTGTGTTTTTAACATCAATGGCCCTTTAGGACTTCACGATTGTGATTTCAAAAATTCATAACTAAATGAAAATTGATTCAATAAATTATCTATAAAAGACATCAACTAGGTTAGCATTTGAAGTATTTTTAAAACGTAACATCCAAGAAAATTTCCCAAAAGCTAAGTTCCTTTGTGTTCCTGATAAAAAAAATCCTTCATGTGATATTCCAGAAACATTTTCCTTATGCATTCACTTTCCATATCAAAACACATTTTTATATAAATTTAATTAGAGTTTTGAATTCTATGTGACTTGGGTAACCTTTTGATATATTGTAGCCAAAAAGGAGGGCCCAGGAATCGTACTGCCCTACTACAGACCCTGCCAGACTCGTTCCTGAAGTTTGGCCAATCGCTCATCGACAGACACCTAGACCCACTGAGACTCAAACCGGCTCATTTCTCTACTGCTGATCTGTCTGTATTTTGAAGATCGACAGACCTATCAGCACATCACTGACATAGCACAGCTCACAACGTCCTCTCACACATATGCATCAGAAAAACTTTGCATTTCATTCTCAAGGTATG
>Ga0116226_10003754_pt1 | contig 13396 bp, 14 predicted proteins | sample S1TSphfallax_FD_89692 | JGI IMG/M metagenome (GOLD analysis project Ga0116226, IMG submission 89692) | Host-associated microbial communities from peat moss isolated from Minnesota, USA - S1T2_Fa - Sphagnum fallax MG | ecosystem: Host-associated > Plants > Peat moss > Unclassified | place: USA...
AAGCTATATATTTAATCGGTCAACCTAAACTACAAGACCGGGCGATCGCTCAGTTTCCCAATCATCCCCTAACTTGGGAAATGATTCGTCAGCGTCTACGCCAAAATCCCCATCAGCCTAAGCTGGAATTAATTTTAGTCAAGTATGGTGCTGATCATAATGAGACTGTAGGTATATTAGACCAATTAGTTCAGGAAAATCAACTCACACCTGAAGACTGGGAAAAGATTGGCGCAGCATATTGGCAGAAAGATCAATTCACTAAAGCAAAAAATGCCTATACTAAAGCGCCAATCACTCCTTTAAGTCTTTACCGCATTGCGAGAGGAACACAGTTAGAAAAACAAGGACAAAGTCAGGCGACCGCATTTTATAAAGAATTGGTACAAGAGTTCCCGAAAGCTGAAGAAACAGGATGGGCTTTATTGCGATTAACCCAAGCAGTTCCTAGTCAAGAAGCAATATCTTATTTAGATAGAGTTATTCAGCACTTTCCGACTCAAGCACCAGAGGCGTTGGTCAAGAAAGCTAAATTACTACAAGCTAGTAAAAGGGAAGCATTGGCCAGCGCCACCTGGAAATTATTACTCAGTAAATATAGCAATTCACAGGAAGCTGCGGTGTATCGTTGGCAAGTTGCCGAAAGAAAAGCGAAAAGCCAAGATTATTTAGGCGCATGGGAATGGGCGCAACTGCTCGCCACTCAAAACCCCCATAGTATCTTAGCGCCCAGAGCCAGCTTCTGGGTAGGTAAATGGGCGACAACTTTGGGAAAACAAGAAGAAGCCCGCACAGCTTTTGATTATGTACTCAGGCGCTACCCTCAATCTTATTATGCTTGGCGATCGGCAATTCTTTTAGGGATGAATGTTGGCGATTTTAATGATGTGAAGTTACTGAATCCAGAAATATTGCCTAGCGTGCGTCCAATTCCACCTGCTGGTTCCGAGACTTTCAAAGAACTGTATTTATTGGGTCAAGACCATGACGCTTGGTTAGAATGGGAAGGAGAATTTGTGGATAAAAATCGGCCTACTGTCTCCGAACAATTTACGGATGGATTGGTGCAGTTGGCTATAGGGAATAATGTCATCGGTATCGATCAAATTTCTAAACTCGAAGACCGAGGTACACCAGAGGAAGAAGCTGAATACTTAGCTTTGAAACAAAAAAATATATATTGGCAAGCTCGCTACCCATTCCCCTATTTGGCGGAAATTCAAAAATGGTCTGCTCGATATCAGCTCAATCCCTTATTAGTTACAGCCCTGATCCGTCAAGAATCAAGATTTCAGCCAAATGTTAAATCTCCTGTTGGTGCAACTGGTTTGATGCAAGTGATGCCAGATACAGCTAAATGGATAGCACCGCAAATTAATCTAGACCAAAAAACCCTCAAGTTAGAAAATCCTAGCGAAAATATTATGCTAGGTACGTGGTATTTGGATTATACCCATAAACAATTTGGGAATAATTCCTTGTTGGCGATCGCCAGTTACAATGCTGGAGGTGGAAATGTGAATAAGTGGTTGTCTACCATCCCAAAAACTGACCCGGATGAATTTGTCGAAGAAATTCCTTTTGAGGAAACGAGAAACTATGTCCGTCAAGTATTTGGCAACTATTGGAATTATCTACGGTTATATAATCCAGAAGTTTCCCATCTCCTAGCCAAATATACATCAGAACAAGCAAAATAATTGTTTCCCTGCTCAAGAACTGCTCCCCATCCCTCTTATGCACAGGTTATTATCTGGTCCGTTAACTACAGAGAATTTGACTGTAGCCATTGCCGATTTACCGAGATCACTACAAGGTAAAAAATTAGTCCAGATATCAGACCTACACTATGATGGTGTGCTACTCTCAGAAGAAATGCTCGCAGAGGCGATCGCTGTCAGCAATCAAGCTCGACCAGACTTAGTTGTACTCACAGGGGACTACATCACAACCACCCCTAAACCAATTTATCAACTAGTCAAAAGGTTGAAACAGCTTGAAAGCAGTTATGGTATCTACGCTGTACTGGGTAATCATGATATTAAATACAAATATGCCAAAACAGAAGTGACAAAAGCTTTAACAAGTATTGGTATCCAAGTCCTGTGGAATCAGATCGCTTATCCGCTAGGAAAAGAATTACCCATAGTGGGATTAGCTGATTTTTACTCCCAGGAATTTAATCCGGGAATAGTCATGGAACGACTAGACCCTCAAACGCCTCGGATAGTTTTATCTCATAACCCTGATACGGCAGAAATACTGAAAAAATGGCGTGTAGATTTACAATTATCAGGCCATACTCACGGAGGACAAATCATCATTCCGGGAATGGGTCCTGTGATCTTGGCTCATGCAAAAGTCATCAGTAAAATCCCCCGCAAAGTCCGGCGCAGAGTCCCTTGTCTCCGGCTCAATTATTCTGGAATGAAATATGGAAATTGGTTACAGGGTTTTCATCAGGTAGGAAATAATCAACTATATGTAAATCGTGGCTTGGGAACCTATTTCCCTGGACGCCTATTCTGCCCACCTGAAGTAACTATAATCACTCTGGTAAGAGCATAATTAGTCTAGTAGCACTTTTACAAAACTTATGTATTGCGTTACCGTGTTTTCAGGATTATAATTATATTATAGGTGTATAGTAATTCGGACTAATTTAAGCTGTAAGAATCAGTAATTTGGAGAGTTAATTTTTGGTAAGCTGTAAACGCTTAGTATGTGGAGTGTCTATCTATGCACTGGTTGTTTACGGGACGCTTAAAAGTAGATCAACTAACGATTCAAATTCCCAGTTTACCTACGCAGTTGCAAGGTAAGAAACTAGTACAGCTGTCGGATTTTCACTATGATGGTGTTAGACTTTCTGAAACCTTGTTAGCACAAGCGATCGCTATTACTAACGAAGTTGCACCAGAATTAATCCTCTTAACGGGTGACTATGTAACCGATGACCCAACACCAATTCACGAGCTAGCGAGACGATTAAAAAACTTGCAAAGCAACAGTGGGATTTATGCGGTACTCGGTAATCATGATATTTACTATAGCCATTCCCAAGGGGAAGTGACAGAAGCATTAACTAGTATTGGCGTACATGTACTCTGGAATGAAATTGCTTACCCTTTAGGAAAAGATTTACCTCTGGTAGGACTTGCAGATTATTGGTCTAATGAATTTAATCCTGCTTTAGTGATGAACCAATTAGATCCTATCATACCCCGCATCGTCTTATCTCATAACCCAGACACGGCGAAAATTCTGCAAAAATGGCGTGTTGACCTGCAACTATCAGGTCATACTCATGGCGGACATATAGTTATTCCCGGTCTTGGTCCAGCCGTATTTTATTATAAGAAATTGCTCAAACAAATACCTAAAAAACCCCGATGTTGGATATCACTATTACTGGGAAACCATGTTAAAGTAGTGCGATATTGGGAATGGGCACAAGGGTTCCACAAAATTGGGGAAAATCAATTGTATGTTAATCGAGGTTTAGGAACTTATCATCCCGGACGCTTATTTTGTCCTCCCGAAGTTACGGTAATTACTTTAACCTAATAAGCTACTTCTATTACCATATTTAACAATTGAAACCACTGGCTACTATGACGATTAGGTTTCAATAGATGCCAGTAGTTCCTGGGGAAATAAACGATTTGATGAAAAAATTAGGTTAAATCAATCAACTAGGGTGGACTCAGACTGCGATCGTTAATTAATCGTTATTCAGAAAAACTCCTTTTATCATTCCCACAAAGGGGGTACTCTCGCTGTAGGATTAAACACCTCCAATAAAGACTTAATAGCATTAAAGTCAAGGAGTATTCTGAAAGGAGGAAAGAGCAGCAATGATCGCATCACAATTAGAGCGGGAGGTACTAACTCTAATTCAAACTCCTCTTTCAAGGTTTTTATTTCCAGGTTTTATTCAATTCTTAACCTTTTTGTACCATAACCTTAACTTAGCACTGTTTTTTGGTTATGTACATTATGTTTACTAAACATTAAATTCCTTAACCTTCTGCAACAATTTAAGCATCTCTCTTGGGAACCTGTGGGAAAAGCCCCTTCTATAACAATGGTTAAAAAACAAAAATATCCTTATTTAGTCGGTTCTAAGTGGACAGCACAACCAAAAGTAGATGGTTGGTGCCATTTTCAAGTGGTCAACCGGAAAAATCAGGGGAAATGGGTATACGCTGAAATGGTTGCTGCTTGCGACCCAAGTGTGCGCTTTTGGATAAATGCTAAGTTATTACAAGATGGTTCACAATGGCAAGCTGGTTGGCAAACATTGGAAGAAATGCATTTAGCAAAATTGGAATAATGTAATAATTTTTCATAAACTGCTGTGGTATTGCCTGATAATCACATTTCGATATGTTTAATCCTGTGTTCAAAGCTTAAACTTAGCGATCTTCAGTAACTCATATTTGACTAGATGCTTTTTTTGTCTTTTATAACTAATTTTATATTTTTTCAGATTAAAATCTTATTTTTAGTGATTTTAGTGATTTTTAAAGCTTTTAATTCATAAAGAACCGAAAATTGACTTTAATAATCCTTATAAATCCTATTTATCAGCTTTTTCAAGATTTATCCCCCTTTACTTTTTGCGGAAATTTACCCAATAATGTCAATTACATGCCTCATTCATTGCCAAATCAAACTCGGTGATGTTTGAGCCACCAGTTTGAACAGAAATTATTCAAGAGGCAAAAAAAGTGAAATTAGCAGTTTACGGAAAAGGCGGTATTGGTAAATCTACTACTAGCTGTAATATCTCAGTAGCTCTAGCGAAACGCGGTAAGAAGGTGCTACAGATTGGCTGCGATCCGAAACATGACAGCACTTTTACGCTCACCGGATTCCTGATTCCCACCATTATTGATACACTGCAATCAAAGGACTATCACTACGAAGATGTTTGGCCAGAAGATGTAATTTATAAAGGTTATGGCGGTGTTGATTGTGTAGAAGCAGGTGGACCACCAGCAGGTGCAGGTTGCGGAGGATATGTAGTTGGCGAAACTGTAAAATTACTCAAAGAGCTGAATGCTTTTGATGAATATGATGTAATTCTGTTTGATGTTTTGGGAGACGTGGTTTGCGGTGGTTTTGCTGCACCTCTCAACTATGCAGATTACTGTTTAATCGTTACAGATAATGGTTTTGATGCATTATTTGCAGCTAATCGAATTGCTGCTTCGGTACGAGAAAAAGCTAGAACTCACCCACTGCGTTTAGCTGGATTGATCGGTAATCGTACTACCAAGCGCGATTTAATTGAGAAGTATGTGGAAGCAGTAACTATGCCAGTTTTAGAAGTATTGCCTCTGATAGAAGATATACGTGTTTCCCGCGTGAAAGGAAAAACCCTATTTGAAATGGCAGAGTCAGATCCTTCTCTGAATTACGTTTGCGATTATTACCTGAATATTGCCGATCAAATTTTAGCTCGTCCTGAAGGTGTTGTTCCCAACGATACTCCAGATAGAGAACTTTTTGCTTTATTGTCTGATTTTTATCTAAATCCGCATAAATCACAACCCACTAATGCAAAAGAGGAATTAGACTTGATGATTGTATAAAACATTTTAGTTTTCAGAATGAGGGGGCAACTATGGCTTTTTTCCAAAGTTTTACGCATTCGATTAGACAAAAGTGGTTACAATTCTTCCAACTGAACCGTGACTGGATTTCTCTGCATATGACAGTGGAATCTGTTTATACCCCCGATGGCGGCAAACGTCCCTCTTCTTACCTCATTCTGGGAGTTGTTAATGCACTAGAACCTAAACTAGCGCAACTAATGTTTCCCTTCGCCCGACTCAATCCTGACGCTGATACTTTAATTGAAGTGCTGGATTTAAATTTTGACCCCGACATTGCTCTTGGTCATACTTTATCGCTCTCTCAAGCACCAGATATTCATTCAAATGCGTTAGATGAAGATAGCTTTTCTGAGTCATCAGAAAATAGCGCTACTACAGATGAGTTTCCTGGGATTTTACCTAGTGAGCCAAAATTGCCAGTATCTGAACCCGGAGATAGTTTTGCACAAGTAGTGTCTGACAAACTAGATGATTTTTCTTTCGAGTCCGAGACTGTGGTGGAAGAACTTCTGGATGATGAAGGTTTAGGTGATTTTAATGCATCAATAGAAGATGAAGATTCTACGGATAATGGCTTATCTGATGTTTGGGGAGATGAAAGTTACCTGGAAAAGGGTGAAGACAATAGAAATATTTTAGGGGAAGAACTACCATCGGAAGTTTTTAACGAAGCTGAAATTGCTCGCCTTTTCCCGAATTCCTAATTTAAGGTAATGGGTAGTGGTAGATAAGGAAAGGGATAATCGGTGATTTTACAGAGCCAATTATCCATTTTCTATCTTCCTAATTCCCAGCTCTTAAACCTATCATCACAGGAGATTAATTAACATGACTGTCGCTGAATCGCCAAACCCTTTCAATTATCAAGGTGAAAGTGAGTGTGAAACTGGGAATTACCACACTTTTTGTCCTATCAGCTGTGTGGCTTGGCTATACCAAAAGATTGAAGATAGCTTTTTTTTGGTGATTGGGACCAAAACCTGTGGCTACTTCTTACAAAATGCTATGGGGGTGATGATTTTCGCTGAACCTCGCTATGCTATGGCAGAATTGGAAGAAGGAGATATCTCTGCCCAACTGAATGATTATGAAGAATTAAAGCGCCTATGTTTACAAGTTAAACGCGATCGCAATCCCAGTGTCATTGTCTGGATTGGTACTTGTACAACTGAAATTATTAAAATGGATTTGGAGGGACTTGCTCCCAAGTTAGAATCAGAACTTGGTATTCCTATCGTTGTGGCTCGTGCTAATGGACTAGACTATGCTTTTACCCAAGGAGAAGATACTGTATTAGCTGCTATGGCTCATCGGTGTCCTGATCAAGCCCCTACATCAGAAACTGATAAAAACGAGCGGAATGCGCTACAAAAGTTGCTCAACTTCGGCAAAAAGAAAGAAGAATTAATTGCAGATGAATCTGGATATGTAGAACATGCGCCATTAGTACTTTTTGGTTCTTTACCAGATCCTGTAGTTACCCAGTTAACTTTAGAACTAAAAAAACAAGGTATTAAAGTTTCCGGTTGGTTACCAGCAAAGCGGTTTACAGAATTACCTGTAATAGAAGAAGGATATTATGTTGCGGGTGTCAATCCCTTCCTGAGTCGCACTGCTACTACTCTCATGCGTCGTCGTAAGTGCAAATTGATTAATGCACCATTCCCCATAGGACCAGATGGAACGAGAGCTTGGATAGAAAGGATATGCGGGTCATTAGGTATTACTCCTCAAGGTTTAGACCAACGAGAAGCAGAGATTTGGGCAGGTTTAGCTAATTATGTCGAATTGATTCGCGGTAAATCCGTATTCTTTATGGGAGATAACTTGTTGGAAATCTCCTTAGCCCGATTCCTGGTTAGTTGTGGCATGATAGTTCCAGAAATTGGTATTCCCTACATGGACAAGCGTTATCAATCAGCCGAATTAGAACTGCTGCAAAAAACTTGTGAAAAAATGGGTGCGCCATTACCCAAAATAGTGGAGAAGCCCGATAATTACTACCAAATTCAACGCATTTATCAGTTAAAGCCAGATTTAGTGATTACTGGTATGGCTCATGCTAATCCCTTGGAAGCCAGGGGGATCAATACCAAATGGTCTGTAGAGTTCACATTCGCTCAGATTCATGGTTTTAGCAATGCGCGGGATGTGCTGGAGTTGGTAACTCGTCCCCTACGCCGTAACACTAATTTAAAGGATTTGGGTTGGGATAAGTTAGTCCGAGATGAAGCTACTGTTTAGGGTTTAGCTGGATGCAAGGGAGCAATCTTTGCAGGAGAGTTTGTTATGGTATACACACAACAAGTTAAAAAACAGTTGTGCTATACCAAAATAAATAACTGAGAAAATGATATATTTTGACCAATATGGATGGAATACAACAAAGCCTGATTTCTGAATAACTACACTGGAGGCGCAAGCCTTGGAGATTGCTCCGCTCAAGAATGAGGTTTCAGAAAGTAGCCATTCCAACCTTTAGTTATGAGGCTTTTATGGGAGCTAATCTGAAACAGATAGCCAGGTATTTAGATAACCTTGGTTGGGACTACCGTTGTGAAGACAGCGCAGACCGTATTATTACAGGAGTTGAAGCTGAAAACCTAGAAGATTTATTGATAGTTATCCAACTTGATGAGGATGGGAAGTTTTTTCGGTTATTTGCTCCTGAAGTCTTATCAGGCGTGAAAAATCATCCGTATAAAGAAATCATCCTCCAGACAATGCTGGCTATTTCATGGGAAACAAAAATGCTGCAATGGGAGTACGACCCATCCGATGGCGAAGTACGGGCAATGATTGAATTTCCCTTGGAAGATTCCATTCTCACGGAACAGCAGTTTAACCGCTGTCTCAGTGGACTAATTCAGGTGGTGGATAGCATAGCATTACCCCGCTTACAAGGGGTTATGGAAACTGGGGAAGATCCGGGTAATTTAGAACTGGGAGAAAGACTGTTACTCAGTATTCAAGAAGAAGCTCCAGGATTATTAGAATTGCTGGCAAAAGCGATGGAAGCTCGCAAAAAGCGTGGTAGATCCCCACATGAATAGAGCAATTTTGTCCACTTGGAATTCTTTCATCTAAAATTGTATAAAGGAAGATCACCAGCTTGAGTTTCCTTCCGAGTTAGTCTACAAGCATGGAATAAGTTTTGCCATATTGAAATTTGTTAAGGTTTAAATTTTATGACATCCTACGCAACTTCCTTTGCTAGAGCGGAAATGAGTGAATTACGTCGATTAAAAGGCATACTCCCACCAGAATTACAGAGTTGGGTGAGTATAGAAGGGACAACTGAGGTGAATCCTCCCTTAATTCGCAGTGAAGAAATTGGTAAAGATCAAGTGGAAATCCAAATTGACTTGGTGAAATGGGATGCTTTGGCTATAGATCAACGGAATTTACTCTTCTGGCATGAAGTTGCTCGCATTCAAAATGACACAATTCCCAAGGATGGTTGGGAAATGGCAGCTTTGGCCATCGGCTTAGGTGGTGCTGTGGGTGAATTATGGGTACAAGATGCTTTACTGTTGCTATTAGCTTTAGGACTTTGTGGTGTTTCTGGTTGGCGGCTTTACCAAAAAAATAATGGTGGTAAACGACTCAAGGAAATGATCGACGCTGATGAAAAGGCGATTACCTTAGCTACGCGTTTCGGTTATACGTTACCAAATGCTTATAAAAGTTTGGGCAGCGCCTTAAAAACTCTGATTGAAAACACTCCTGGTAAGCGCCAACGCTCTCGCTACGAAACTAGATTATCAGCCCTTAAACGCAGTGCTAATAAGGTAAGAAGTAAATCTAAGGCTACAAGTGAAGAGGTAATTTAATCGGGAACAAGGGATATAGGATTGGGGTTGGGAGTTTTTCCCATCCTATTTTCTGAATCTGTCTGATGAGAGACAGTTATATTGATAAAAATCTTTAAATTGGAATTATAGCACAGTTGCAGGGATTGTTGATGTTTTGTCCACTGAGTTTCATTATTTACAGTATGTGGTTCCCTATACATACCAACAAAATATCAAAATAAGGGAGGATCATAGCTAATGACCCCCAGTTTCTTAGTCAATAGACAGTCCTCAGGTAAGGCTGAGGGACAAATTGTGCCAAAAATCACGAGTGGAGTAATGCTTCCCCTCTGGTGTAAGATGCTATTGTTTAGGTGGGTAGGTTTTGTCTTTGAACTCATTCTCATGGGTGTATCAATAGGAGTCGGGGTGAGAGTGTAATTGAAATTATTTTGACCAGGAGTTTTTTCTATCCTGCATTCAGTTGGTAGATGCCAAATTTCAGCGCTATCACAAAAATGGTAACGTAGATCACATAGAGCAACCCGAATAAAAATCTGGGTGTCCCGACATTCTGACATCCTTCCTTGAATAGCAAAAAAAAGACCTTGATCAAGCGTGTGAGACTATTTTTCCGAATATTTAAAGATACATTTGTTTGGCTTTCTTAGATTTTAGATGGCAACTAAAGTGCATAGCTTCATGACTAGCCAACCCCAAAAGGCAGATTTTCCCGTTATTTACCTAGAAGGTACCGCGGTAGTGCAGGTTTCCCCACGGTTGAGCGTGCTTGAGGCTATTGGCTTTAAGCAAACCTGCCAAATCCTAACTCAAACTGATTTACACACTCAAAAAATTGTAATTGATTTTCATAATACTGTCTTTATGGATAGTAGTGGTTTGGGAGCACTAGTAAGTAACTTTAAAATTGCTCAGGAAAAAGGTATAGCTTTCACCCTGCGAAATGTGACTCCCCAAGTCATGGCGGTACTCAAATTGACAGGGTTAGACCAGGTTTTCCCTATAGAATCAGAGAAGAGTACCGCATTAATTGCTAATAGTACAGCAGATGCTCATAAGCATCCAGCACGGAAAGTAGAGCCTTTACCCGAAACACATCCTTCAGTAACTAATTGGATGAAACGGTTTATTGACGTTATTGGCTCATTGGTAGGTTTAGTTATTACAACATTTTTATTGATTCCCATTGCGATCGCCATTCAAATAGATGATCCCGGACCAATTTTTTTCCGCCAAGTCCGTTGCGGTTGGATGGGTAAGCAGTTCTTTATTTGGAAGTTTCGCTCTATGTGTGTAGATGCGGAAGCCAAGAAGTCTTTAGTACCTAATCAAGTACAAGGGGCATTTTTCAAGAATGCGAACGATCCTAGGATCACAAAAGTAGGGCGCTTTCTCCGGCGCACTAGTTTAGATGAACTACCACAGTTCTGGAACGTCCTCAAAGGGGAAATGAGTTTGGTGGGAACTCGACCCCCAACACCTGATGAAGTAGAACGCTACGAAGTGCCAGAATGGCAACGTTTAGATGTGAAACCAGGAATGACTGGTGAATGGCAAGTCAAAGGGCGCTCTACTGTACACAGTTTTGAGGATGTAATTCGCTTAGATTTGCAATATCAGAAAAAATGGAGCTTAGTTTACGATTTAAAATTGATCCTGCAAACAATATTTATCCTGTTTCGCAAGAATAGTGGTGCTTTTTAAAACTACCTTAATTATTTACTGACATTAACCTAGCCACGGGGCTAGGTTTTTTGAGTTTATTTGGCAATTTATTTGGCAATTTACCAGTATTACTGAAAAAACTAAAATAGTATAAATAACTCAGTAAATGGCAGACGAGTGAGGAAGTAAAGCTTTATAATGGAAATCATACTACAGGAAAAAACTGTAGAACTAGACCAAAAAAGGAAGAAAATACCTGAGGTTGAATGACTGATTACTTCCAAGCCAATTACCCATTACATTCTGTCTCACTCACAAAAGCTCCCAGCAATATTCCTCCCTTGGATGATGTGAGTGGAAGGTTAGCTAGAACTATTGCCGTAGCTGCATCAGACCGCAAAGCAGGGGAAATTCTCTTATTGAAAATGGGAGAGGTATCTTACCTATCCGATTATTTTGTGATGATGACTGGTTATTCTAGGGTACAAGTCAGGGCGATCGCTGATGCTATAGAGGGGAAAGTAGAAAGCGAGTGGCATCGGCGACCTTTAAGGACAGAGGGAAAAGCCGAAGGAAGTTGGATATTACAAGATTACGGTGATGTGATTGTCCACATTATGATGCCGAGGGAAAGGGAATTTTATAACTTAGAAGCATTTTGGATCAATGCTGAACGGATTCCACTACCAGATTCCGCTATAGGGTGAGCATAGGATAACATGATGAAATCCTCCCCAAATGAATGTCCTGTACCGACAGAACAACAACCAATTCAGGAATATCAGGAATTAAGAAATGCTTGGCTATTTCGGGATAGCGCCGCAAGTTGGACTAAATACCTCAGTCAAATTTTCTGGATTTGGGGTTGCTCCTATTTGATAGCTTCCCCCGTAGCAGCAGCTAGTTTTCCCCCACATCGAGACATGGGACATTTTCTGTTGAGTAGTCTAGCAGGTGCTAGTGTGGGAGTAGTGCTGATCCTGGTCAGACTTTATTTGGGGTGGTTTTATGTCGGCGATCGCCTGAATAGTACCAAAGTATTTTATGAGGAGTCTGGCTGGTATGATGGTCAAGTTTGGACAAAACCTCCACAAATTATCGACCGCGATCGCTTAATTGTTAACTATGAAGTAAAACCAATTCTGAGAAGGCTACAGTTAACCTTTGCCATTTTAGCCGGGATGTATCTTGTTGGTGCAACACTCTGGCATCTGCTATAACTAATCATTAGTTAGCACCTCAGTAGTCAGTTCATCAAAACTGATGAGTGGCTACGATTTTTCACATAATTCACTTAATCAAGATTAACCCATGACGATGGGAAAACGTACACAAGCCGCAGCCCTAGAAGTTAGATTGTTGCGGGAAGGTTTAATTGAATCAAGGCATGTAGTCGAAGCGATTGTTTGCGACGAACGGGGGCGGATTCTTTCCGTTGCTGGTAATGCCGAAACTGCTACATTTATCCGTTCCGCCCTCAAACCATTTCAAGCTCTAGCCGTTACTACCACGGGTACACTAGAAACCTACGGTTTGAGCGATCGGGATTTGGCAATTATTACAAGTTCCCATAAAGGAAAGATAGAACAGGTAAGACAAGTATTTAACATCCTGTGGAGAGCGGATCTCGATCCCAGCATTCTCCAGTGTCCTATTCCTGAACACAAGTCCAGTACATTAGAATATAACTGCTCTGGTAAACATGCAGGAATGTTAGCTGTTTGTCAGCAACGCCATTGGCCCTTAACTAACTACTTAGACCGGAAACACCCGGTTCAACAGTTAATTTTAGGTAAGGTCGCAGAAATATTGCGGATGCCAGCAGAGGAGTTTATTAGTGCCCATGATGATTGTGGCGCACCCACATATCTCATGCAACTTGGTCAAATCGCATCTCTATACGCTGCACTCAGCTCAAGCAATAATCTGGATATGGAACGTATTGTCCGGGCTATGAACCACCATCCAGGAATGGTATCAGGGATGGGTGGATTCGACACGGAATTAATGTACTTGACTCCAGGGGAACTAGTGAGTAAGACTGGTGCAGAAGGAATACAGTGTATTGGGCGATTGGGCGAAGGTATGGGATTAGCCATAAAAGTCATGGACGGTGCAAAGCGGGCAAAATATGCCGTAGCAATCCACCTACTCCAACAACTGGGTTGGATTAGTCCTGCTGTAGCTCAAACCATGAACGAAAAGTTCATGAAATTAGGCAAATATACTCGTTTGGAAGTAATTGGAGAATTATCGCTTTTGTAGTTGACATATTTTTAACTTTGAGTTATA
>Ga0116226_10003755_pt1 | contig 13396 bp, 8 predicted proteins | sample S1TSphfallax_FD_89692 | JGI IMG/M metagenome (GOLD analysis project Ga0116226, IMG submission 89692) | Host-associated microbial communities from peat moss isolated from Minnesota, USA - S1T2_Fa - Sphagnum fallax MG | ecosystem: Host-associated > Plants > Peat moss > Unclassified | place: USA...
TGCGCGACGGTGAGGTCCGGCTGTTCCTCCAATGTGCGGGTGACGTTTTCGACCACCACGATCGCGTCATCCACCACCAGAGTGATGGCCAGGACGATGGCGAAAAGATCGATGGTGTTGGCGGAATAGCCGAGCACATACAGCACCGCGAACACGCCGATCAGCGATACCGGAATGGCAATGGTGGGAATGATGGTGGCGCGCCAGTCCTGCAGGAACAGAAATACGACGCCGACCACCAGCACCAGCGTGATCGCGAGCGTCCGCAGAATATCCTCGATATTGGCGACGATGAAACTCGTGTCATTGAGGGCCACCGTATATTTCAGCCCCGGCGGGAATTGCGGCGCCAGCTTCTTCATCTCCGCCAGCACTTCCTGGCTGACCTGCAAGGCATTGGCGCTTGGCGCCTGATAGACCGCGAGCAAGGCGGCCGGATATTTATCGAATGTTCCGGAGGTGGTATATTGCTGCGAGGCGAGCTGCACCCGCGCGATATCCGAAAGATGCACGATGCCGCCGGCGGCGTCTGTTCGCAAGACGATATTCTTGAACTGATCAACGCTGGTCAGCTCGCCTGGCGCCAGCACGGTCAACTGCTGTTGCTGGCCGGACCCGGCCGGCGGCTCCCCGATCTGCCCAGCCGCCACCTGGATATTTTGCGCCTGGATCGCCGCGATCACCTCTGCCGTGGTGATGTTCAGCCCGGTCATCGCCACCGGGTTCAGCCAGATCCGCATGGCATATTGCCGCTGTCCAAAAATCTGCGTGTTGCCCACACCTGGCAGCCGGGCGATGATCTGCTGCACTTTGGTATAGAGGTAATTCGAAATATAAAGCTGGCTATATTTGCTATCCGGCGAAAACAGGCTGACGACCAGCACCTGCGTGGTCGAGGCGGCGCGCACGGTAATGCCCTCGGATTGCACCTCCGCCGGCAATTGCGCTTCGGCCACCTGCACGCGATTTTGCACATTCACCTGGTCGATACTCGGGTCGGTCCCGATCCCGAAGGTGACCGTTAATGAATAGGTGCCGGAGCTTGCCTCTGAACTTTGCATGTAGAGCATGCCGGGGGCGCCGTTCACCTGTTCTTCCACCGGTTCTGCAATGGTATTGGCGATGGTCTGTGCACTGGCGCCGGGATAGGTGATCGAGATCGTAACCTGCGGCGGCGTCACGTCCGGATATTGCGCGATCGGTATGACGCTGAGCGCCAGCAGCCCGGCCAGGGTAATGACAATGGCAATGACAATGGCGAAATTTGGCCGGTGGATGAAAAAATTCGAAAACATGCTTGATCCGCCTATTGCGAGGCGGTCTCCACGGTGGGGCTCACCACCTCGCCGTTCTTGACCTTTTCAATACCGTCGGTGACGACATCCTGGCCGGCCTGAAGTCCGGATTTGACGACGAAATTCTGATCGATCTGCGCGCCCAAAGTGACGTTCGTCTCGACGATTTTATTGCCGGCACCCAGCACCAGAACATAGTCGCCATTTTGATCGGCCTGAATGGCCGCAACCGGCACCAGCACCGCTTGCCGTGGCGCCGACGGCGTGGTTTGGACATTCACATAGGCGCCGGGCAGTAACATGCCGTCCGGGTTGGCGAAATCCGCGTACACATTCACCGTGCCGGTATTGCTGTCGACCTGATTGTCGATGAAGGCAATTTTGCCCTTCAGCGGATACGGCTTGCCATCCGGCAGATCGATGCTGATATCGAATTGCTGCTCGGATGGGCCGCTCTGAAAACCGGTCAGAATTGGGCTATCCGTGCTGACAGAAAATTCGACGCGGATCGGGTTCAGCTGATTGATCGTCGCCAGCGTGCCGGTGGAGGGCGAGACCAAATTGCCCTTGGTCAAGGTCACCGTGCCGATCCGGCCATCAATCGGCGCCCTGATGGTGCAATAGCTCAAATTCAGCTTGGCCGTTGCAACGTTGGCCTGTGCCGCCAGCACGTTGGCCTGGTCCTCGCTGCGGGTGGCGATATCCGCATCGAGCGAGGACTCCGACTGAAAACCGGTCTGATTCAACGCATGGGCACGCTCATACACAAGCTGGGCATTTTCAACGGCGGCCTGCGCGGAAGCCAGCTGGGCTTGCGCCATCAGCAGGGCCGCCTGATATTGTTGGGGCTGCAGGCTGAACAATAACGCGCCCGCTTTGACGTCGCTGCCTTGCTGGAAATTCACCTGATCGATGAACGCCGTCACCCGGGCGACGATTTTGACCGATTGGATCGCGATGACATGCCCGACATTGCTGAAGCTGGGGGCAATATTCTGCGTAATAACGGGGGTGACACCCACTGCGGGCGGCGGGTCTGCGAAAGCCTGTGTTGCCAACAGCCAAAAGAGGCCGCCAAGACAGAGCTTTCCGAAATCGCGCAAACAGCCTCCACCCACTCATACCACGACAGCCACGCGACCGTAGTTCGCGCGAAATCAGTATATAGGTAGGGCAATCCAAGTATCAATTCTGTAACCTGAGATGACACACTGTGCCAATCCGCCCGCGGCTGCGGCCGCAGATCAACGCTTTGGTTAAACTTTTTGTCATGAAACGGCCTTATCGCGTAAACCCACTTTATATTGCGGTGCGAAAGCCCATTTCCCCTCCAGATTTCGCGCTGCCAGATTCGGCGCCGTTGTTTGGGAGACCCGGATTTGGTGGACGATGTCGAGAAGCAGGAAGCTCAGTCCGGCGAGGCTGCGCCGCCGGACGACTCCAAGTCCTCAAAAAACGAAAAGCCGGAAGGCAAGAACGACGAAAAACACAGCAAATTGCCGCTCATCATCGGTGGTGCCGTCGTCGTCATCGCGCTCATCGCCGGCCTCATCTATTGGTTGGCAACACGGAATGAAGAATCGACGGACGATGCCTATACCGATGGCCGGGCCATCTCGATTGCGTCAAATGTATCCGGTTACGCAACGGCTTTATATGTGAATGATAACAGCTACGTCACCACCCACCAGTTGCTCGTCGTGATCGACCCGCGGGAGTCGCTTGCCGAGCAGACCCAGGACAAGGCCGCCATCCAGCTGGCCCAAGCCCAGCTCGCCAGCGCCGTCCTCAATCTGCAGATCCAACGGGTGCAGGCGCCGGCGCAGTTGCAACAGGCGCAGGCGCAGCTGGCGGAGAATGAGGCCAATGAATTTGTCGCCCATCGCAATTATCTGCGTCAGCTCGATGTCGATCAGCGGGCCACGGCCGGTTCCGATATCGACCAGGCGGCCGCCCAGCTGCGTTCCGCGGAGGCTGCGGTCAAATCAGCGCAGGCGCAGGTCGACACCGCCAGCCTGGTGCAACAAAATATCGCGACCGCGGAGCAGATGGTGAAGGAGCGCCAGGCGCAATTGGTGCAGGCGCAGGCCAACCTCGCCCAGGCCGGGGTAAGACTTTCCTATAGCTATATCCGCGCGCCGCAGGACGGCAGCATTACCATGCGCAATGTTGACCTTGGCACCTATGTGCAGGCCGGCCAGCAGGTCTTCTACATCGTCTCCCCGCATTTCTGGGTGGTTGCCAATTTTAAGGAAACCCAGCTCGCCCGCATGCGCATCGGCGATAAGGTCAAAATGACGGTGGATGCTTACCCAAGCCTGCACCTGACCGGCCATATCGACAGCATCCAGCAAGGCTCGGGTGCGCAATTCTCCGCCTTCCCGGCGGAAAACGCCACCGGCAACTTCGTCAAAATCGTCCGCCGGGTGCCGGTTAAAATCATCATCGACAGCGGCATTCCCCGCAATGCCGGCCTGCCGCTCGGCATCTCGGTCGAGCCCACCGTTTACCTGAAATGAGCCGGCACTAACGTGAGCGAGGCGGAAGACAACTGGCGGCCGCGCGGCAATATCTGGGTCATCGCGATCATCGTCACGCTCGGCGCCTTCATGGAGGTGCTGGACACCACCATCGTCAATGTCGCTTTGCCGCATATCGCCGGCAGTCTCTCGGTCAGCAATGACGATGCCACCTGGTCGCTGACCGTCTACCTGATCGCCAACGGCATCGTCCTGACCATTTCCGGCTCGCTTAGCCGCATGCTTGGCCGCAAGCGTTTTTTTCTCATCTGCATCGCGGTTTTCACTTTGGCGTCATTGGGCTGCGGCCTGTCCGCCAGCTTTCCGCAATTGCTGGTCTTCCGCGCCATCCAGGGCTTTTTCGGCGGCGGTCTGCAGCCCACCCAGCAGGCTATTATCCTGGATACATTTCCGGCGGACAAGCGCCAGGGCGCCTTCTCGCTGACGGCCGTTGCCACCATCATCGCGCCGGTCCTGGGGCCGCTGGTCGGCGGTTACCTGACCGATACCTATTCCTGGCATCTCATTTTCCTCATCAACATTCCCATCGGCGTGTTCACCTTTTTCGGCGTCATGCATTATGTCGAGGATTCGCCGACCGTGCAGCGCATGAAGAAAACCGCGCCCCCCTTCGACTATATCGGCACCGCCTTGATCGCGCTGGCGCTGGGGAGCCTGGAACTGTTCACCGACCGCGGCGAGGATCTCGACTGGTTTGGCTCCAACGCCATTGTGGCCGCCGCCGGCATCTGCGCGGTGGGCTTCATTTTCGGCATCGGCTATCTGCTCTACACCGATCATCCGGTGGTTGACCTGCGGGTTTTCAAGGACCGGAATTTTGCCCTCGGCTGGCTGGAGATCGGCATCATGGGCCTGGTGCTCTACGCCAGCGCGGTCTTGATACCGCAATTCGCCCAGCAGCAGCTCGGCTATACCGCCACCTGGGCCGGCCTGGTCCTGGCGCCGGGCGGGGTGGTGCTGGCGGCGCTGATCCCGTTCGTCAGCCGGATCCTCAACCGCGTTCCCGCCAGATATGTCATCGCCGCCGGCGGCGTCGCCCTGGCGGCCTCACTTTTCTACTCCTCGCATCTCATCCCGCAGGAAAATTTTGAATCCATGGTCATCCTGCGCGCCACCCAGACCGCGGCTTTGTCGCTGCTGTTCGTTCCCATCAGCTCCATCGCCTATGCCACTTTGGCAAAGGAGCAGCAGGGGGATGCCGCCGCATTGTTCAGCATGTCGCGCAATGTCTTCGGTGGCGTCGGCATTTCGATCTCCACCGCATTGATCACCCAAAGCTCGCAAGCGAGCCAGCAAACGCTCGTCGGCTATTTGAATCCTTCACACCAGCCCTACAATGTTCTGATCCAGCAGATCGAGCAGGCGGTCATCAACACCGGCACCTCCACCAGCGGTGCCATGCAGCTTGCCATGGACCAGGTGTATCAGATGCTGCAAACCCAAACCGCCGTTCTGGCCTATAACCGCGTCTTCGTGCTCACCGGCATTCTGGCCCTGGTGCTGGTGCCGTGCGCGCTGTTGATGTCGAACATCAAAACCAAAGCCGGCGGCGCCTGATGCGCAAGTTTTCGTTCCTGATCCTGACCGCCGCCACCGCGCTGACGGGCTGTGAGGTTGGCCCCAATTTTTCGCCGCCGTCGCCAGGTACCCGCGCCGCCTTTGTTGACGCCGCGGCGCACCCCGTCCCCAGCATCACCGAGCGGACCAACCCGGATCCGCTTTGGTGGAATAATTTCCACGATCCGGTTTTGACCGCGCTGATGCAGAAAGCCATCGCCGGCAATATCAGCCTGCAGGAATCGCTGCTGCGCGTCCTCTCCGCGCATGAAGACGTGGTCAGCGCCGCCGCCGCCGGCCTGCCGACATTGAGCGGCAACGCCAGCTATTCGCGCGAACAGCTCGGCATTAAAGGTCTGCTGGAATCCAATAATATCCCACCGTCCATCAGTAACAAACTCAGTGCCGCCACCGCCCCCGTCGACCTGTTCTCCTGGGGCTTTTCATCCTCCTGGGAACTCGACCTCTTCGGCCGCGTCCGCCGCTCGGTGGAGCAGGCGGGCGCCACCGAGCAGGCGCAGGCGGAAGCCGCCAACGACGCGCTGGTGATGCTCGAAAGCCAGGTCGCCCAGGCCTATTTCCAGCTGCGCACCGCCCAGCAACTGGCGGCCCAACAGCAGCAGGATGTGAAGTCCGACCAGCTCAACCTGCAGCTTACCCAAAGCCGCGCCGCCCAGGGTTTGACCGACGATCTCGACGTGCAACAGGCGCAAACCCAGCTGAATACCGACGCCGCACAGGAACCCGGCTATGAGAAACAAGTAGAGCAGTCGATGAACCAGTTGGCGGTGCTCACCGGCCAACAGCCGGGTGACCTCAACGCCATGCTGTCCACGCCCGAACCGCTGCCGGCGAACCCGGATGTCATCGGCATCGGCATCCCGTCGGACCTCGCCCGCCGCCGGCCGGACATTCGCGAGGCGGAAGACGAGCTGCACGCCGCCACCGCCAATGTCGGCGTCGCGGTCGCCAGCTTCTATCCGGATATTTCGCTGACCGGCAGCATCGGCCTGCGCAATACCGACGCCAGCTACCTCGCCAACTGGTCCAGCCTGTTCTACTCGGCCGGCCCCGCCGTCTCGCTGCCGATCTTCGAGGGCGGCAAACTGACCGCCAATCTGCGCACCGCCCGCCTCCAGCAAGCCACGGCCGCTCTGGAATATCGCAGTACCGTTCTGAATGCTTTGGAGGAGGTGGAGAACGACTTGATCGCCTACCGCACCGATCAGGTCACCGCCTCACGGGTCGCTGCCACCGTTGCCTCCTCTGCCTTGTCGCTGCACCTCTCGCTCAGCCGCTACCAATATGGGTTGGACACCTACCTGCCGGTGCTGGTCGCCAACCGCACCCTGGTCTCCTCGCAACAGCAGCTTGAGCAGGCCAACCTCGCCGTCGCCAATGATATCGTCAACCTCTACACGGCACTCGGCGGCGGTTGGCAAACCGATCTTGCCCCGGTAATGGTCCCCACGAATCCTCCGCCAATGCCCGCCGCGCTGGACACGGTTGCCGATCCGCAGCCGTAGGGAGGCAAGCACTTCTTTTTGTGAACAAAAAGAAGCAAAAAAACTTTTTTATTCGGGGGCGGGGGATGTGGGCGCGTAACGCCTATTTCTCAATTTCGTAATTCGACCAAATCGAAAAATCCGAATGGCGGCATGGGGAAAATCGAAGCTTCCGCGATATCCTTCGGGCCAAAAATATCACGCAACCGAAAATCCGCGCGCCAGCCAAGTCTTTTGGAGACAGCCTCGGTTCCGCGGCGCCACCATTCCGGTACGCCATTTTCCTCCGCGAAATGATTTACCAAGAAAATCCTGCCGCCGGGCTTTACCACCCGCCGCATCTCCGCCAGCAATGCCCGCGGGTTCGGCACCACGGATGCCACGAACATCGCAACGGCAATGTCAAACTGCCCATTTGCAAACTCGGTGCTTTGCGCATCCATCTCCAACACCGCTTGCACATTCGAAAGCCCTGCCGCCCGCGCTCGCGCCTTCACCAGCATATCCGCGGACAGATCGATGCCGGTCAGCCGCTTATCAGAGTCATAATGCGGCAGTGCCAAGCCGGTCCCCACCCCCACTTCGAGAACTTCGCGTCCGGACGACCGGTTGACCGCTTGCACCGCCGCCAGCCGGGCCGGCGCCAGCAATGGGCCGAACAGCACATCATAATATTTGCAGAGCCTCGCATAGGCTTCTTGAATCGCCTGGACCCGCAGCCCCTCGAACTGCCGTGTTGAAACGGACATTTGACTCCCCTGAAAGCCTATCTTTTCGTCAACCGTTTTTATATAGGCAGCCGCAGGCGCCCGGCATGAAACCATGCTTGAGGCGGGATGTCATTTTCGCAAGTTTGCAGCCAGGCGCATGATGTCCCAGCGCTCAGCGTCATTGCGAGCGTCACGCGAATGCGTGCATTCGCACGACGCGGAGCAATCCATCTTTTGATTGCAAGGCACGGAAAGATGGATTGCTTCGGCGGCTGTGCCGCCTCGCAATGACGCCGCGCGTTCGCCGATGGCAACCGCAAAGCCGCTTGCGTTTAAGCCAGAACTTTCGAGAACAGCACCTGCTCGAACTGCGTGATGGGCGCCAGGTCCCGATGCGCTTTGGCCAGCAAAATGGCCCCCTGCATCGAGGATAAAATGAACCCGGCGGTCTCCGCGCAGTTAAAGCCGGCCGGCAGTTCGCCGGCCTGCACGGCGGCTTCCAGGCAGGTCGCGATCGTCGCCTGCATCTCGTCGAAAATCTCGGCCAGGCGCTTGCGGATGCAGCCATCGCAATGGGTCGCTTCGGCGCTGAAATTGCCCAGCATGCAGCCGGTCTTGGAGTCGCCCTCACCGATGGCGGTCTTGATTACGCCCACCCATTTGCGCATCCGCTGCAGCGGTGCCAGGCGCTCATCCAGTAACGTCTCCGCCATCCGGGCCTTGGCGCTGGCGTAATAGAGGTTGAGCACCTCCAGCCCAAATGCCTCTTTCGAGGCAAAATGATTGGTGAACGAGCCCTGGGGAACCCCGGCGGCGCCGATAATATCGCGCACACTCGCCCCCCCGAACCCCTGCTGATGCACAACCCGGAGCCCTTCGGACAGGATACGGTCGCGGTTGGATATTCTGGACATGGATTGAAAATACGTTCGTCCATATTAAAAGTCAAATGAAATTTTGCGACGTCGAAGAAGGAGGTCTTCCTCAGGTCAAAGTGCCGTATTTGCCGATTTCTTAATCGGATTGGCCCAAAACCGAACCAAACACGATGAAATTATCAGCAAACCTATCCAAAAACTTGAAATTTTCTTAGTTTGGGTGTTTACTAACTGGCAAAAATATTGCTTCTAAGTTAACTCATTATCCAAACGTAACCCCTGTGACCAAATCCGATGACTCGGATCTGAGGAGTTTGACATGAGCGACGTGACCGTGAATTTGGCTGCAGCAACGACGGACTCCGGCGCCCTGCGCCGCACCATAGACTGGAAGGGCGCCTTTTGGGTCGCCAGCGGCGTTCCCGCATTGGTGCTGTTCTCGATTGGTGGTGTCTCGGGAATGGTGGGCAATCTGGCGTTTCTCATCTGGACCTTCTCGGTCGGGATGGGCTTTATCCAATCATTCACCTACGCTGAAATCGCCGGCTTGTTTCCAAACAAATCGGGCGGCGCCTCGGTCTACGGCGCGGCCGCCTGGGTGCGGTATAGCAAGTTCATTGCGCCGCTCTCGGTCTGGTGCAACTGGCTGGCCTGGACACCGGTGCTCTCGCTCGGCTGTTCCATTGCCGCCGCCTATCTTTTGAATGCGTTTTACCCGATACCGGCGGCAACTTCCCCGCAGGTCGCCGCCTGGATCGCAGCCAACGGCGCCGGCATCACCGGTGGCCATGATGCGCAGGTTACCGCCGCGATTGCGGCGCTAACCCCTTACGTCCGGAACTGGACGCTGTTTGCCCACACGCTTGGCCCGGTCAGCTTCTCCTTTGGTTCCACCTTTTTTATCGGCGCCATCCTGATGCTGATCGTGTTCTCGATCCAGCATCGGGGCATTCTCGGCACTGCCAATGTGCAAAAATATGTCGGCCTGCTCGTTATCATTCCGCTGGCCATCGCCGGTATCGTGCCGTTGTTCAATGGCCATGTGAATTATGGTAACTTCTCGAACCTGGTGCCGCTGGCCACACCTTACGCCGCGGGCCTTGGCGCCTGGAATGTCGCCGGCTGGACCTATGTGCTGGGTGCGATGTTCCTCGCCGCCTGGTCCGCCTACGGGTTCGAGACGGCCATTTGCTACACCTCGGAATTTCGTAACCCCGGCACCGACACGTTCAAGGCGATCTTCTATTCCGGCCTGCTCTGCATCGGGCTGTATATTCTGGTGCCGTTCACCTTCCAGGGCGCGCTCGGCCTCGCCGGGATGCTCGATCCCGGCATCGGCGACGGCTCCGGCGTCGCGCGCGCCATGGCCGACATGGTCGGCGGCGGCGCCATGATCCACTCCATCATGATCATGCTGATGATCCTGGCCCTCGTCCTGTCGATCATGACCGCGATGGCCGGATCGTCGCGCACGCTCTACCAAGGCTCCATCGATGGCTGGCTGCCGCGCTATCTCAGCCACGTCAACAGCCATGGCGCGCCCACCCGCGCGATGTGGACGGATCTCTGCTTCAACCTGATCCTGCTCGCCATCGCCTCGGCCGACTCCACGAGCTTCTTCTTCATCCTCGCGATCTCGAATGTCGGCTATATCATCTTCAACTTCCTGAACCTGAACGCCGGCTGGATCCACCGCATGGACTCCGGCAAAACCGCGCGGCCCTTCCGCGCGCCCACCTGGCTGCTCGGCCTCGGCGCGGTCTTCGCCTATATCAACGCCATGTTCATGGGTGCCGGGGCCAAAACCTGGAACCCGCTCGCCCTCTGGGCTGGGTTGTTCTGCGCCGCGCTGATCCTGCCGGTCTTCTGCTACCGTCACTATGTTCAGGACAAGGGCAAATTCCCTGAGAAAATGCTGGAAGACCTGCATGTTGGCGGCGCCGGCGATGTCACCACCAAACGCGCCGGGATCCTGCCTTATTTGACCCTGGTGGCCGGCCTTGCCGTCGTGCTGATCTCCAACTGGTTCTTCAAAATTTAAGCGAAGACTGATACAGTTCATCGCAGGGATTTGACGCCGCTTTTCTCGAAAAGCGGCGTCTTTTCACAAATTTAAGATAGATCATATTTCAGATAGATCATCAGGCATGGATTCCGCGCGACCAACCCTTGACGGAGAATTCTCCGAGACCTTGTTTCTGCGCGGCGGCGCAAGTTGCAGATTGCTGCTGGCGAAAGGTGAAAGCCTGACCGTGCGCGACCTGCAAGGCGGCCAGCCATGCGAGATTTCGATCGATGCGGAGCCGCCAGTCACGGCTTTTGACGCGGATCAGCCTGCGGGTGCGGCGTTTACCTATGTCGCCGCGCGGAGTTGCGCCATGGCTGTCCACGCACCCGGCATGGCGATGCCGCCGGAGGCGCAGACGCCGCCCGGTGATTTGCGGCTTGAAATCGCGCGCCTGCAAAAACCCGCGCCGCCGCCATTGGCTACGGTGAAGGCCGAATACCTGATCCGCGCCGCCACCGCTGCGGCCTATACCGTCACCGCCGGCGATTATATCCAGATCATCGATCTGGACGGGCAGCAATGCTCCGATTTTCTGGCCTTTGACGCGGCGGCGCCGGCGCATGGGCTGGATTCGACCGCGACGCGCACGCTGGGCGGCCGGATTTATCCCGGCCCTGGCCTGCACGCGAAATTTTTCGACGATCGGATGCTGCCGCTGGTTGAAGTTGTGCGCGATACCTGTGGCCGGCACGATACGTTCGGTCTGGCCTGCACAGCAAAATCCTACGCCGATGCCGGCTATCCGGGCCATGCCAACTGCTCCGATAATTTCTCCGCGGCCTTGGCGCCTTACGGCTTCGCCCCGCGCCCCGGCTGGCCGGCGATCAATTTCTTTTTCAATACCGAGGTCGATCCCAGCGGGGCCATCACCGCCGATGAATCCTGGTCCCGCCCCGGCGATTATGTGCTGCTGCGCGCCACCACCGATCTGATCTGTGCCAGCTCATCCTGCGCCGATGACGTTTTCACCACCAATGCCTACAACCCCACCGATATTCTGATCCGCATTTATGACGGCGCGGAAAATTTCTCGAAAGGAATCGCGCATCGCATGCTCAAGGATTCCGAACCGCGCCTGACGCGCGAGACCGGCTTTCATCCGGCAACATCCGCGCTGACGCGGCATTTCGTCGAGGCCAGCGGCTACTGGATTCCCGAGTATTTCAACGCCACCGGCGCGGTCGCCGAATACACCGCCTGCCGCGAGGACGTGGTGGTTGCCGATCTTTCGATGCTGCGCAAACTGGAGATCACCGGGCCGGACGCGCAGAATTTGCTGGCTTTGGCATTGACCCGCAATGTCCGCAAACTCGGCATCGGCGGCATCGTCTATACCGCGATGTGCTATGAGAATGGCGGGATGATCGATGACGGCACGGTGATGCGCATGACCGAGCAGAATTACCGTTTTGTCTGCGGATCGGATTATTCCGCCGTCTGGCTGCGCGAACTGGCGAAGCAACACGGCTTCAAGACGTTTGTTCGCAGCGCCACCGACCATTTGCATAACCTCTCGCTGCAAGGCCCGCGCGCGCGCGCGCTGCTGGCGCCGCTGATCTTCACGCCGCCGGCGCAGCCAACCATTGCCGAGCTGAAATGGTTCCGCTTCACCATCGGCCGGCTCGGCGGTCCCGCCGGCATCCCGCTCGTCATCTCGCGCACCGGCTATACCGGCGAGCTCGGCTTTGAGCTCTGGGTGCATCCGGATAATGCGGTCGCGTTGTGGCAGGCGCTCACCCAGGCCGGCGCCACGCCGATGGGTTTTGCCGCGCTTGATATGCTGCGCATCGAAGCTGGGCTGATCCTCGCCGGCCACGAATTCTCAGATGAGACCGACCCGTATGAAGCCGGCATCGGTTTTGCCGTCGCCGATCGCGAGGAGGAGTTCATCGGCCGCGACGCGCTGCGCCGCCGCGCCGCCAACCCGCTACGCAAACTTGTTGGTTTGAGCATCGATTCCGGCGAGCCGGTGCACCATGGCGATGCGGTCTATCACGGGCGCGCACGCATCGGCGTCGTCACCAGCGCCACGCGCTCCGCGGTGCTGCACCAATCCATCGCTTTGGCGCGCGTCGATACGCATTATGCACAACTGGGCACGGCGCTGGAAATCGGCAAGCTGGACGGCCAGCAGCGGCGCCTGCAGGCCCAAGTTGTCCGCTTCCCGCATTACGATCCGGAAAAAACCCGCGTGCGGGCTTGAATTAGAGCCTGATCGTTTGAGGTTGACGCGCATGCGCGGCGACCGAAAGCGTGAATCAGCCTCTCTTCAATAAGATAGAGCGCGTTTATCGCGCTCGAGCGGTGGTAAGCACTTCTTTTTCTGAAGAAAACCGAGAACGCCCGGCGAAGCAAAAAGATTTCTATCACTCTCCGCCATGGGCGTTGTAAAGATAAACGCCCATGGCCCAGAGTCATAGACGTTTTTGCGCCGCTTTTTTCAAAAAGCGGCTTCTTACTTATTCTCCAAAAACGCTTCCAGACTATCGTCCAGCGCTTCCATCCAGGGCGTGTGATGCGGCGGCGCCATGTTGCCGGTGATCACCGAGGGAAAGCAATGCTCACGGTAGGTCAACAGATCATCTTCCTTATGGTGTTTCCATTCCTTGAACTGCTCGGCCATCACTTCCGGTTTGAAATCCGGATAGTCGGTGATGTTCAGCAGATCGCGAATATAGGCGCATTGAAAGTCGATATCGTAGGATGGGCCGGTGCTGGCCTCCTCGCGCTCGCGCCAGGCTAGGGAATCCGCTTGCATCGCCTGGAGCGAAGGCAGTTGGATGTTGCCCAGAATCACATCCCGCGCCACCCAGGCCTGGGCGTCGAACATGTTGAAGGTATAA
>Ga0116226_10003756_pt1 | contig 13395 bp, 25 predicted proteins | sample S1TSphfallax_FD_89692 | JGI IMG/M metagenome (GOLD analysis project Ga0116226, IMG submission 89692) | Host-associated microbial communities from peat moss isolated from Minnesota, USA - S1T2_Fa - Sphagnum fallax MG | ecosystem: Host-associated > Plants > Peat moss > Unclassified | place: USA...
ATTCTGGATTTGGTTTATTTTGTTGAATGTTCGTTTAAAATATTCAACATACGCTGGAGAACTTTTTACATATTTGTAGTTTCTAAATTCTTCTGTATATAGGTCAGGGTTCATCCGTTTCTATTACCTCGTGAATAGTAAAATACCTCTTAGGCCACATATAAACGTGATCTGACTTTTCGCCAATCATAAGGCGAAACTGCAAGGCGTCGATTTCGTCCTTAAATACCCAATAGGAACGGTAGACACTATCCATATTATGGATAGGTATAAATTTTCCGGATAACAACGGAAGCGTTGGTGACTTTTTTTCGTCTTTTTCAGGAAATTTATATTCTGGCTCCGGTTTACAGTATCCCCAAGTACCCTTAATTAGTCTGTAAACCTTCCTAGTCAGTTTTTGAAAATGCCAGGGTTCGACATCTTCGTAGCTGTTATGTTCCAGCATAACCACATACGGATTAGGGAAGAAGATCTTGGAATCTATATGCAGTTTTTTCTTCATAGATATTCGTGATGAAGTCTATGAAATTCAGTCAAGTCTTCTTTCTCAGTAAAGCGAATATAGATAAACGGTCCACTATCAATTTCTGCATAGTAACCACGCGCCTTATCGAGACCGTTTTGTATTGCATCCATACGGCGATAAAATGTTCCCGGGTGAATACGTACAGACATCCATTCCGAAGTATAGCGATCGATAAGAACCGGATCGCCAGTTACGCATTTACCGTTAATCTTCATTTTTTCTCCTAGGGTTTGAGTAGCCATAACCAACGTAGATACACATCGTTAACAAGTATTTCCTTGTATTTCAGATTTGTGGTATTTATATCACTTTGAAACTGAAGGACAAGTATAGAGTTTGCCGAGGATGTATATTCTTTACCGCTGACTGTCCTAAATTCGAAGGACACATCATCTTTAAGTTTATCTATAGTAGCATCTCCTGAAGCTACCTTGATAAACCTAAAGGATTCAATTGATTTGAGTGAAATAATCGTGCCATCGCTAGCAACGACTACCTCATATGGAAAACTCACAGAAGTGTGAGGTACATCGACGAGGATTCGTCGAAACCTTCCTTGAAGATATAAACCATCGGATTGACAGTCTTACCCTGCCTCAGGAACTTCAACACCTTACCCTCGAAGGTCCACTTATCTTCACCCTTGCCGACATTAGCATTGAGCCAATTTACCAGCTTGTAGAAATGATCTTCATCACGAATCGTGACGCGGAAGGTATGAAGAGCGTTCTTCGCCTTGAGGTTAACAGGGGCCTCGGAGGTAGATTTTTGCTTGGTCATATTACACTTTCTAAAGTTGTTTAAGTATTAATTTTACTGCAAAAAGACATAGCGGTCAACAGATTTTAAATCCTGTTATCTGGTCAGTGATTCTTTAGTTATAATGAGATTGAGCTCTTCGCCGAGATCTTCTTTGTCGGTCACAATATATAGGTTACGTGTTTGACGATCAGTGTGTTGATCATATGACGAAAATTCTACAATTTTTCCGCCGGTTGCACCATAGACAACAAAGTTCATACCGTTATTACCGTTGCCCGACAGCGAGGTAACTGACGGAATTTTAGAACCGTAGCTATCAATATCAATTTTTTTCTCTGAATCTCTTATCTGTCTATTCGCCCAGCGAATTATCGCCTTAAGCATTTTACCTAACAGCATATTGTCCCCAAGTTAATTTAAATGTAAGTAGTGTTTCTGTATCTTTGAATGCATATAATCTATTATTATCAATTTTGTAACTGTACCAATCACGAAATCGACAGCCACAATTACCACAGCACCATCTTGCAATAGCTTCATCTTGGCCACCTTTTAATATTATTTGATGTGGCCATATATCGTGTTTTAATTTCCGCATTTCCAATATAATCCAAAATAAAGAGCATCAGAATCATCCTCAAAGTAGAAGGTGTCTGTCCAATTCTGCCCAACAGTAACACTCCACATACCCTTTATGTGAGTTTTACACCATTCTCTCACTTCGGACACATTATAAGAATTAAATTTCTTATATTGATATCTAACTACAATCACATCCACTTTAGTTTGAAGGCGGTAGCGTCTTGATCAGATTTGATGAAGACGGTATACATAGGATCACCGGAATTAAATCTGAAATCACATTCAAAGTCACCAATCATATTTTCTTCCATCCATTTATTGAGATCGAGATTATCTTCCGGATAAACCCAGCATTCCCAACCGACTGCGGCTTCGCTGAATTCTTCAATCATTTTACCCAAAAGATAATAGCGATGATAACCATCGCTATATCTCCAATTGGTGACAATAGTTTTAAACTTCATTTGGTGTTAAATCTGAGTTTGAATACAATTACGTCATTTTCGTCTGTAAAATCAAAACTGGCCAACGTATCATACCGCAGATTTGCATCACTAACGTCTACATTTTCGTATTTTTCCAGATGCAACTTATTAGTATAACAGAAATCAATCATCTCTGTCATCATTTCGTCTGTTATATCGCGAACAAATACAGTATGCTTCTTTTTAAAGTCCAAGGAGTTTCCTAATAACCATATATTCTTCCCAGGCTTGTTTAAGCGCAGGATGTTCTTCTAGTTGTTCAGGGGTTGGCACTAATGCTCTCGGAGTATTTACCCAGAGAAAATTACCTGCCCCATCAGAGGCAAGAACCTTATTATCAATAGATACGATAGATCCAATTTTATTCATAAGCCTAAAAGTTTCCAAATGACAAGATATTCATCCCACGCCTGTTTTAGTGCCGGGTGTTTAGCTAAGTGTTCCTCCGTCGGTACAAACGATTTAGGAGATTCTGAAGATCCGGCAGCCGAGAATAATACCCAGTTAGTACCATCATAACAATAACCTGCCTGATATACCTGATCAAAATAGCAATCCCCTTTGGCAGGACTTACCGGTTTTGAGACACACCAATTTAGTCCTTTTATAACAGCACTAACATATGTCATTTCTTGTCTGCTCTTTCTGCTGCGGCTTCGTCAGTATACTTTTCCGGATAACGCTTTGTCAGTTTGTCAATATTCATCTGCATAATTTCGTCAAAACTAACACCTAAGGTACGGCAGGCCAATGCAACATACCAAAGGATGTCTCCAAGTTCTTCCTTAGCGTTTACAAAGTCAAGTTCCTTATTGTAAATGAATGACTTCTTAACCGCATCAAGCAATTCACCAGCCTCGCCGGAGATTCCAAGAGTGGCGTGAAGCAGATCATACATTTCCGGTAGGATAACAACACCTTCTTCGCTAATATGTTTACAAGTTCTATTCGATAGTTCTAAATATTTGTTTGAGTCCATTCTATTCCTTAGTTAACTCGTGAAGGTCTCAGCCTTTACGTGTTTAACTATTTTATAGAATTTCGTAAAATTGTCAAGTTTTTGCGGCGCGGTGCTCTTTGTAGATGAGAAATAAGATTGTCTCTTAGACTTTAGAATAATCTTCTCGGTATCTTCGATTTTATTTTTTAACTCGCATACATTGAATGAGTTAATAGAGGTAGTTATACCTGCATAACTAACATAGGGTATATCTAAGATAAAATTACCGGTAGAATTTGACAACATAAGCATACCGATATCCGATGTAGTTATTGCATCATAGAATATTCGAGTAGCTTCAATTTTATCAATCTCTTCAAATTTTATTACAGGTTTTGGAACTGCGTGAGTAGAAACGTGCGTAATAACACCGTGAATTCCATAGTATCGTCCGGACATATTTGTACCTTGCGTAAAATATGCAGTTCCGGACTTAATGTGGGCATTTATTTCGGTTGCGGATCGTTCTCGTGTTGACGGTTCGGCAGCCTTGGTGATAACTTTCAATAACTTTACGTCAATTTGATGATGATACTTACCGGGCTCAACCTCAATCACCTGTCTGCGCAATAGTGTCTGAGGTTTATATTCTTCGCTTACATTGTAACTATGTATTGGACCGTATAAAGAAAGTACGCCCTTGTATACACCTTTTAATCCATTCTGTAATAGTACCGTGTCACCAATTTGTACTTCCTTAATGTCCACCTTACCCTCGATTAACGCGGTATTCTTCTCGGCCTCGATATATTTTGGTGAACTAATTGGTACCAAAATCATTTTGGTCTCTGAATCATCCCTTGCCCATACGCACTTCTCTTGAATAAGACCTTCTGTAATCCCTGTCACAAAAAGAATCTCTTCTAAATTTTTATTGGTAACTCTTACTAGAAAACCTCGAGGATCAATAATTAACCAAGACATTTCTGTCGAACTGTAACCTTTTCGATTTACTTTAAAAAGTGTAAATCCGGGTAACGGTACATTTTCGTATTCGTTCAGACTTGAATATTTTTTGACTAATTTATCTATCTTACGTTTCTCACTAACAGATACACCAATAGGTATAATTTCAGCCTCGGGTAAAACTTGCGACATTTTGGATGAATCCCATCCTGCATAGATATTTCTTGCAATATTAAGCATTTATTATTTCGTAATTACCTTTTAAACAAAGTTTAGTTATGCAGTTTCTTTTAACTTCTGAATTCTGCGTTGAACGTTAGTATGTAGGATGATAAACTGTTTTTGTTCATCTGGATTTGGTGTATCTTTGATAAGCTTTCGGTAATTCTCAACAAGGATAGTTGCATCGTCGAGACTCGAAGTACCGATAATTTTAAATCTTTCCTTTAATTGCATTTTGTCGTACATAATAGACTCCTTTAAACACCAAATCCAAATTGCATTCTGAACATCGTTGCATCAGTAGCATCTTCAAAACCAAACTTATTACCACCTAACATTGTCCATCTCCCTTCGAGGTGACTTTCGCACCAGAGGACAATCCCTTTTTTAGCTATCTCGTGATAGGGCAAATTCAATGATGTAAATGTCCACGATGTATCTTTATCGCGTATCAAATTATTCATTGGTACATATAAATTTTTACTTTCCATAGTCTGCCCTTTTAAACTTATAAAGTAAGTGTACACTTGTATTAAAGATTTGTCAATATTGTAGGCCACAAAGCATAAACCCGGCTCGGAGCCGGGTTTATTATCTTATTTTTACTCTATTATCAAAAGTTTACAGAACTTCCGCAACCGCATTGACCTATAGAATTTGGATTATTAAAGACAAAACTTTCGCCCATTAAATCCTTCTTGTAATCAATTTCTGTATCGTTTAGATACATCATACTAGTCGGATCTACAAGTATATCGCATTTGTACCCGACATTGAGTTGAATATCATCCTCCTCAGGAGGATTATTTTCGATCTGAAGAAAATAAGTAAAGCCATTACAGCCACCTCCCTTCAGGCCAAATCGAATATATTCGGCATTTTCTTCTTTAAGAATCGATACTAATTTAATTTTTGCATTTTCTGTTATATTGATCATACTCTCTTTTCCACGATTTGGTCAGCAAGACCCAAATCGAGTGCCATTTGAGCTGTCAACCACTTGTCTCTGTCCATCAACCTTGTAAATTCTTCGAAGGTTGTTCCCTTTGAGTTGTGCTTAACATAAAGTTCCGTCATTTCCTTCTTAATACGGAGACTTTCCATAAGGTCAATTTCCATATCAGAAACCTTGCCTCGTGTTCCACTGGCAGGCTGGTGAATCATAGTGATCGCACGTGGCATAATATAGCGCATCCCGGGGTGACCTGCTTGTGCAATGAAGGATCCCATACTTGCTGCCATACCAGTCACATATGTTGCTACCGGACACTTGATATATTGCATAACATCGTAGACGGCCAATCCAGCATAGACTGAACCACCCGGACTATTTATGTACATATTGATAGGTTCGTTAGGATTTTCTGCCTCCAAGAACAGCATCTGTGCAACTGCAATATTGCACATATTATCTTCAACCTCTCCTGAGAAGAAGATCACACGTTCTTTCATCAAACGTGAATATAGATCATATGAACGTTCGCCGCGCGAAGTCTGTTCAACGACCATTGGGATTAGTGCGTTTTGCATTTAGTTTTCCTTAGTTAAATGTTAGTTTGAAGAAGATTAAATCTTCCTCAGTTTCAAAATCCAGACTTTTAATCCATTTGAGTGGATGTGGTTCGTCGATAACCATTTTACCATTATATTTTCCTAGAACGATTCTTAATTCAATAAGGAACCACTCTAAATTATTATCTGGTAAGATTTTATGCTCGCAGTGTTTTACCAGTGCTTGCCAATGAGGATTTTTCGTATCGTCGATGGGATAGACTATGGTCATTGATAAATAGTGTTATGAAAATATCAGACGTATTAAATGAAAGTGTAACAGATGTTGTGGCAAGATTCTACCTCGAAGCCGGGAAAGAATATGACAAATTCTATAATCCCGAAGACGTAAAGTACAAGAATAAGAACCACAAGTATTATGAAGAGCACTTCAAAGAATGGTTTGCTGAAGAAGTTGTTCCTGTTTTCACAAAGCCCACTGAAAGGCCTCAACCTGAGTACACGAATAAGCCTAAGCAAGGTAAAGTCCAATCTGCTGGATATCGTGGAAAACAATATGCGTTGGCTAGAGCGGACCTTCCATATGATCATCAAGTTCAAAGATATGAACCTAATATTTCTAATTTACTTCCATCCACTATGGATGCGTGCCGCAACAATAACGGAAACTAACCTTTTAGTTTCAATATAACAAGCTCTTCTATTTCTTTCTCTGTGAGTTTGTATATCTCTATAGGAATATGCCTATAAAATCCATTCAATTCAGTACGATGATCGTTTACAACCTTATATTCTCCCATAAAGATATCTCCACGAGATTCTTCGAATATCCTCCAAAGTGGAAGCAAGTTGCAAATATCGTCGTAAAAGGTACGGGTACATAAAAACATTTCGTGTCTTTTAAGACTGAACATTTTGTTTTAATTTGTTGAATGTAAATAATTCAAGTCTCTTGGTATCTTTCACTTCGTATAATCTCATACGGACCGTACAATGTTTTCTCTTAAGATACTTAAGTTTTTCACGACAGACACGTTTATCACTAGTTGTCCAAATATCAATTGCTTGCGGTCTGGTATCTAGTATTGCCCAACCAGCCATCCAACCCGGAGAAGAATCGCACCAAAAATATTTTTTTGATCTTATCGTGAACATTCCTACTTTCAGTCAATACCTAATGCTCTGTGAATGCTGGCTGCTAAATCCGGATCATAATTATCCGCTTCTTCGTTAAACCAATCTGTATTTCCCATTGCCCATTTCCAGTAGCTATGTGGAACCGATGTCATTAACTCTCCTTTGTGTTTTCCGAACGGCATACGTTCGTAAATGATAGGGGAATTGGCATATTCCATAATCTGCGGGCCATAAGGCAAGCTTACGTCTATAATACTGCCTTCCATTAACTCAATCAATGATTCCAGAAGTTTCGCAGTCATAAAAGAATCATTACCCGCACGGTGACAACGCATCTCGATAGGAATATCAAGCTTTAGTGCGAAACGTAGATATGGTAAATTGGTTTCTTCAATCTCTGGAACACCGTTGAATAGCTTCTTAGCGAGGCGCCAGGTACAAATCCATTGATGATTTTCTGTATCAATACCGTGATTTCCCAATACGCGCATATCGTAGAAATGATTGTGTGCAACAAGATAACCATTTTGGTATCCGTTGACTACTTCCTGAAATACGTCCTTTGAATCAATAAATGCTGGCTTATCCTCAACCATTTCATTTGTGATGTAGCAAATAGATTCCACTTTTGGTGGAATAGGACGATCGATCGGCTTGTGTAGTTCTTGAAAAATAGTCCAACTATCGCCTTCGCGAATAACAAACCCTGATTCTACAATTTCTGCAATCTTATAATCGTCAGAATTGGTTTCAGTATCAAGAATTAGGCAGCTTTGTAAAAAATCTTCTTTGTGACTCATAAATAGAAACTCTCCAGTTAGTATGATTGTAACACATACTTACTGAAGAGTCAAATTTTTCATCAAAGAAACCGACTTATTTCTGCCTTGGACCCTTTAATTGGTCAAGATCTTTCTTTCTACCCAGGGATTTTGGAACTACATTAAAGCGACTATCGCGTTCGTGCGCTTTATCTCCCGAATAATTTGAACCTGCAGAATGCTTAGATCCGGTAGAAGTTTTTTCTACTTCGCCTTTTTTATCTTTTGCCGCATTTTTTTCTTTTTGTCCCGGCCAGCGACCTGGACCCTTTTTAGGGGTATTATTCAGATCCTTAACCATATCATCAAAGGCACCCTCTTCTAGGCCCTTCTTACTCTTTGCACGGGATGCAAATTCAAGTTCGTGCATTTTGGTTTTATCTGCAGCAGAAATTGGACCTTTCTGATTGGCGTGTTTCTTTTTAAGTGCCGCCTTCTCAGAATCAATTTCCGCCTTACTTTTACCATCAAACATTCCCTTTTTTGCTGGATCAGTTTTGATCCAGTTTTTCTCAGTTAAGGAAGAACTTGTAATTTCATCCAAGCGCATATTAACGACCGTAACCCTTCATATTGCCCAACTTAGCAAAACGCTTCATCCAGTTTAGGACATCTGCGTCAACGCCTTCCATCACATCGTCTTTCTTATCATCACATTCGCAAGGGGCACAATGGCAAGCCTTGCATTCCTTGGCTTCTTTAACTTCTTCCTTTTTACCGTCCATTTTGCCTTCTTTCTTCTCGGCCTTCTTTTCAGCATCTTCTAGCCATTCTGGCTTTCCGCCCTTCTTTTCTGCTAACGGACGTGCCATTAGAACAGGGGCAACAGATTCCTTAAGCTTATCATACTTCTTTAACGATGCAATCATTGCTGCAACATCTTTATCTACATTTTCCATAATTTTTCCTTTGTTTTTAAATGATTCTGGCATTGTTGGTGCCGTTCCCGGTGAATAGGTTCCCGCTGCTGCAGGTGGAGTATCCCCGCCCATTGCTCCTATGGCACCACCCGTAGGCGCATCATCGCCTATACCAGGTGCTTCATCTTCATCTACTTCTTTATTTATTACTTTCTTACCTTTTGCCAACGCATCAAATTCGAGTAATAAATTTTCGATTAAACTTTTTAAGTTATTCATTAGGATAAGTTGGTGAGTGTTTGTCTTAACGCATCGAGTATCGGTTTCAGCGCCTGTGAATTACCCTGAGCTGCTCTGCTTGCCCATTCGGATGCCTCTTGTGACTGAATTGGTTCACCCGACGCAGATGAGATTGCCTTTAGAATTGCATCCTTAACTACTGCAGAATCCGGACTGTCGAGACTAGCCTGGAATTGCTTTAATTTACCTGCATTTGCCATAACTTGTTGTGCAGAATCAAAATCACTATCATCCTGATAACGCTTTGCAGTCTTCATAATTGAGGCAAGGGCTTGATCAGCAAGAGTCTTTAACACCGGACGTATTTTATTTTGAATTTTATCGACAGAAGATTTAATATCCATTGATCCAGAATTATCTTTCTTCAGATCTGCGCGCTTTTGCATCTTATCTCTTTCTACTGACCCGGTAGGCTCTTTAATAGATTCCGGATCTCCGCGATATCCAGCAAAACCCGTAATCCAAACGGTTGTCAAAGGTCCGATTTGATCATTCAGTAAAGCAAAAGTGTTGTTCGAGTTCTGAATATCTTTTCCGATAGTCTTACCCATACGCCCCTTAATTACTGTTGGATCTGGATTACGTTCTGTAGGTTCTTCGCCCGGTTCGTTAGTGGGACGAAGTAATTCAGGATCAACTTGTTCACCATCACCAGTAAACGCGATAATTTGATAAGGAAGTGTAGCATCTCGGCCAGGATTATATGTTTGACCTTTCTTTTCTTTCCATTGTGTCATCTTCTCAATATGCTTTTGATCGGGTTTAATACCTGCTGCTCCGTTCTGGCCAGATACAATAACAAAATCATCCGGATGACTCTTAAATTGCGACCATAGCAATTCCTTATTGAATGGGACTGGTTCCAACTCGGCGTCATTCGCTAATTTATGCTTTCTATGCAACCAACGAACCAATTGTTGACCGCCTTTATTCTTACCGATAAGTTTGCTTAAAGAACTTTCATCGAGTTCGGTTTCTGCCTCTGCAAACGCCTCTTTTAACTCGTCATCCCATTTGATTTGCTCATACAGTGTCGGCTTAACGTAGACTATCCTTTTAGATTCGCTCATTTGAGGCAAGTTGCTGCTCATACCCGGGTTACCCTGTGCCTGACCCTGTACTCTAGTGGCCTGACCAGGTTTTGCAACGATTATAACGACGCCGTCGTCTTCGTCTGTCTGCTCATCGTTACCAATGCTACTATTCATACGATTCATCAACTCACGCATTGCGTCTGATGGCGCCATATTCTGCAGAGATTGCTGAGGTGAAACCTCAGGCATTGGCGGCATCTCCTGTTCCGGTTCTGACATCTCATCTTCAAATCCGATATTGTCGGGTTCTTCAGACATAACACCCATAACCTGATCATATGCTTGTTTTAGTTGTTCCGGAGACATCATTTTTAGTTGTTCTTCGGTATAATTCTCATCGTGCATACCAAGACCGTTATTTTGCATATTCATAATATTAATAATCATTTCTCCGGTATTGATATCGTCATCCATATCTGGAGACGAACCATATGCATCGTTGAAACTATCAATATCATCATCTTCGTCGAGATTATCATCGCCGTATGTCATTGGTGAATTTTGACCGCCAGTCTTTCTAAATTCTGTTTTTGTTACAATATCACCTAATTTAACGCCTTTACCTGATGAGCCTTTTTCAATAAACTCTTGCTCCTCTTCTTCCATCTCAACTGGTCCAGAAGCCATACCGCCCGCACCCATACCACCAGCGGATCCATCTTCCATCGGAACTTCGAATTCTACTTCATCGTCGTGCATATGTCCGTCATCGGAGTGACCGCATTGCGGACAAATATTTCCGCCCGAATCTGGCATCATAACCATCGATGGATCCATATCTACTTCAATCTCTGGATCCATTTGCATTTCTTGCCCGTGTTCGTCGGGGAAACAATCAGCGCAGTCCCAATTTCCGCAGCCGCCACACTCCATTGTGGGCATAGCAGAGCCAACATCAACAGAAGAAGGCATATTGCCTGTCATCGCTTCTTCAACTGTTGACATCCACTTTGAAAATTCATCTCTATGATCCATCGCTGGCTCCTGTTTTTCTATATGTAATTCTTTAACTCTGTTTTCTGATCCAAAAGACATCGGTGATAGGTTACCGTCATTGTCCATCTCGCCAAAATTATCTTTTGAATTTTGTTCCAATGCCGCTGCAATGTTTGCAACAGGGACAAGCATCTCCTTCCCGTCGAAGCTCACAACGGCGTCCTTGCCTGTTGTTCCGTAGGCGACGAAAACACCCATTCCTGGACCAATCACAGTTCCGTAAACATCAGCAATTTTAATCATATCGCCAGAACGAAATTCTGGCTTATCATTCATTCTACCCGGGCTGTCTGGCTCCTGTGACATATGAAACCAATCGTTACCCTTTTGGTAAGGATCTTCATAGTCACGTTCTGGAAGATCAAAATCATCCTGTGGAAGCTCCCTTGCTACTCCTTTAATATCAACCATTGCACCATTTGGTGTGCTATGCATATAACGAGCGGAACCGCCGCCAACACGTGGATTTACCATTACGGTTGCATCCTGCTTAATCACTCTATCTGGTGTAGGTTGGTCGGGAAAGACTGAAGGAACACTCTCCATAATCTTTAACCATTTTCTAATGTCTGACATCAGGACCCCTTTATTCAATTATACTTATTTATCAAGGTCAGAGGTCTTTACGGCCATTAAAAAAGGCGCATAAGGCGCCTTCTCATGAACACTATAATTTTATTTTCTTAATTTTGTAAGCTCATCATACCTCTTGAAAGATGATAGCATTCTTTTAATATCTTTATCAACTTCTACCGAAGATTCTGATAATTTACCCTTCATTCGCCCCAATAAATCGTTACTCGATTTCTCACTTTCGTCTCGTGCTGCACGATGTACCGCGAGCGCAGCATCCTTAACCATAGAAGATCCACCGTTTAGTAAGTTTGATAAAATGGTCCTATCGTTATATACAAGATCTGGCCCGTCAAAATAAACCTTTGCCTCGTCGGGTAACCCAGCTAATTTTTTTATAGCTCTTGTTAATCCTGTCTGGTCTTTAGTCTGCATATAATATGAAGAGATAGTTGTAGTTGGTTTTATCGGTGAGTTACCAACAGGTACATCGTCATCGTCATCTAATGATTCTTTATCTCTTACAACATTTATACCATATTTGTCCCAATAATAAGAAAGAAAATCATAAAAATCTACAGATGAATCGTAAACTCCCCTAAGGGTATTATCTACACCGCTAATACCAAATCTATTGGCAATTTTTTTCATTGGTTCTATATTATGCTGTCCTATAAAGCCTGTATCACCGAAAGGGCTGGGTCCCGGTGCTTCAAACCATTCTTCTTTGGGATTTGCTTTAAAGAAAGTTTCTGCATCTCTTACCGCTTGCAAAGTTGCTCTACGATAAAGATCTGCCCTTACTGATTCTTCTGTTAAATGCTTTTTCACAATAAATCTCCTTGATTATACTTATTTATCAAGGTCAGAGGTCTTTACGGCCATTAAAAAAGGCCCCGAAGAGCCTTTTGTAGTTTATCTATACTTAGATAGATTGTTTATATTCTTTCGCTGTAATCTTCTGTGTATGAAGAATGACAGGATATTGTTTCTGCTTCTTAAGCCAGCCGGCCACGGAGCCCTTAATGGCTATTGTCCTTCTGACCGGCTCCGTCGTAGTCCAATAGGAACAGGTGTTGAAACCTGTCGTCTTAAAGTGCGGAGTTTCCTTTAGCAACTCATAAGATACTAACCAATAATCCATTACTTAATCTCCTTAGAGCTATTCGCAATCTTCTTATCGCTGCGGAATTCCTGGAAACGACACAGGAAAAGAGAGTCAACTCCGGTGCGAGCCTTGCTCTTGATACGTTCATTGTAGAGAACGGTAGCAATCGTACCGAGCAGTTCATCTTGATGCTCGGTAATCCACTTGCGCAGATCATCTGGGAAGCCACTAATGTTGCATTCAACGAGTCTATCGCTGGATGCCATTTGAATACTTCCAACCATACCCTCGAATTTACCTTCACCGGGATTAAATCCCATAATTTCCATATCCGCATCCTTCTCAGCCTTGAATTTAACCAAATGCTTGCTGCGAGTGTCTTCCCAGAGACCGCAATAGTTCTTTAGAATGGTGCCTTCTTCGCCTGCAGCCAGCAATTTCTCGAAGTGCTTAACGGCTTCTTCCAGGGAATTGACAACTTCGAAAGGAATTAAACGAAATCGGAACG
>Ga0116226_10003757_pt1 | contig 13393 bp, 12 predicted proteins | sample S1TSphfallax_FD_89692 | JGI IMG/M metagenome (GOLD analysis project Ga0116226, IMG submission 89692) | Host-associated microbial communities from peat moss isolated from Minnesota, USA - S1T2_Fa - Sphagnum fallax MG | ecosystem: Host-associated > Plants > Peat moss > Unclassified | place: USA...
CGGCACCCGCCTTGCGGAAAATGTCGCGGTCGAATTCGCCGGCTTTTTCCCACGCGGCCACGTTGGGTTCGATTTCGCGGGCGTAGAACCGCTTCACCTGCTCGCGGAAACCGTGATGGCTTTCGTCGAAAATACCCCTGGATTCATGGTCGATTTGCATGGTTTGCTCCCAATAATGCGCTGGCTTTTTGTATAACAGGCTTACGAGATTTTGAATTCCGCGTCCACCGGGCTTGAAAACGGCACGGCGCGCGGCATTTCCGGGATAACCATGGCGTTCTCAGCCCGGACTATGGTATTCAGCACTGAAGGAGACCGGCGATGAACACGACCGCGATGAACCCCGCCCAGCCTGGGGCGATGCCGAGCAAACCCGCACCGCGGGAAATCCGGCAGATGAGCCTGCGCGATATCATCGAGGCGCTGCGCCTTGGCTTTGATGACGTGCAGCATTGCCGCACGGATGCGCTGCTGATCGCCGCGATCCTGCCCGTCGCCGGGCTATTGTTTGCCGGCGTATTCGTGGTGCAGGGGTTTTTGCCCTTCGTCTTCCCGCTGCTCGCCGGCTTCGCGCTGCTCGGCCCGCTGGCGACCTTGTGGTTCGTGGCGCTGAGCCGCCAGCGCGAACGCGGGGATGAGAGTGTGTCCGGCGTGTTCACCTCCTCCAAACTCAAGGCGATCCAGCGCCTCAGCGTCATTACCGTCGCGGTGTATTTGTGCTGGAACCTCTCGGCCACATTGATTTATTACTTAACGCTGGGCAGCTCGACCGAGAACGCCGGCCAGTTCTTCTTCGTCCGCGTCTTCACCACCAGCGCGGGGTGGGAGATGCTGTTCATCGGCTGCATCGTCGGCGCCGCCTTCGCGCTGCTGACACTTGCCATCAACTCGATCTCGTTCGCGCTGGTGGTCGACCGGGACGTGACGGCCACACAGGCGATCTCGGTCTCTTTCCACGCAATGGCGCGCAACCCGCTCTTCGTGCTGGTCTGGGGTGCCGTGGTGGCCGCGGGGCTGATCCTGGGCACGCTGCCCTGCCTGCTGGGCTTCGTCGTGGTGCTGCCGCTGCTCGGGCATACGTCCTGGCATGTGTACCGGAAGATGGTGGTTTAAGGACAATGGATCAGATCTATAATGGCCTGGTATCCACGGATGAAGCCGAGCTGTTCGAGGAGATTGCGCGGAAATGGGAGCCGCTGCCGAAAGAAATCAAGCGCGTGTATTTCCGCTATGGGGAGGATTCCGATGGCTATCCCGCCGTGTGGATCAACTTGGTGGTGCCGGAGGATCTGAATCCCTCCAAGAAGAAAATCGACGCGCTTTATCAAGCAACGCAGGTGTTCAGCAACGATGTTGTTGAAGCTGACACGGGCCGCTGGCCATACATCAAAATCGTAACGGAATAGCGTGTCGCTGCCTCTCGACCTTTTGGAGCAGGCAGTCCATCTTGCTTCAAGGGAGCCGAAGCGCCCCAAACAGGCCAGTTTACGCCGGGCCGTTTCTTCCGCCTATTATGCGTTATTCCACTTGATGATTCACGATGCAGCCGCCATTGCAGCGCCAGGCCTGCCCGCCGGCCTCCGGGCGCTTGTGGCACGCGCGATGGCGCATCAGGACATGAAAATCGTATGCAGGGGGTTTTTCAACGGTAATGCGGCATATCTAAAGAGCATTGCACCCGGTGCTAAAAAGCCATTCCGGACGAGTGAGATCCCGCCAACCACGTTGAGCCTTCTGAAACTCCCGCTTGAGCCCGAACTCGTCTTGGTGACGAGGGCCTTCGTTCAATTGCAAGAAGCGCGGCATGATGCGGATTATAACATGACGGCCACGTTAACTCGGTCGGAAGTTCTCTTTGTAACCAAGCTCGCGCATGACGCGTTTGCGGCATGGGCGCGAACAAAATCGACGCCAAACGCCACCGTATTCAAATCGGCTCTATTGCTACAGAAAAATTGGGGCAGGTAATTGAAGAAAGAACGCGCTTTTTTGAAAAAAAGCGCGGCAAAAAACTTTTGACCTGGGGGCCAGGGAAGTTTCAACATCCCGTGTAAAAACGAACAAAAGTTTTTTGCGGAGCTTTTTTTCAAAAAAGCGACCGCTTGTTTTGCCCCTACTGCAGCGTCGTCGGCTGAATGCTCATCCCCGGCATCTCGGGCATCATCGTCACAGTATCCAGCGCGTGGAACATCCACACCGTCAGCCCGATCGACAAAATAAACAGCGGCACCGTCAGCACCAGCGAGACCGTCTTCCACACATGGTAGCGCGAAAAATTCAGCCCGAAGAACGTCATCGCCTGCGCCAGCAGCAAAAACACCGCCAGGATGGAGAGCGCCACCAGCAGCGGCTCCGGCGGCAGGGAGTGGCTGCGCGTGCCAAACAGCCCCACCCCCAGCAACGCCACCGTCAGCGCGTAGCCCAGAACATAGCCGCCCAGACTAGCCTGCCGCACCTCCGGGTGGGCCAGCGGATCGGGCTCGGGATGATGCGGATCGGTCATTGGATCGAATCCCTCAAATACACAAACACATAAACACATACCCAGACGGAGGCCTGGAACTGCCAGAACAGCCGCAGGTTCAACATCCGCGTCACCACATCCGTGTTGAACCCGCTGCGCCAAATCTGCGGCAACAGCACCAGCATCCACAGCATGCCGAACATCATATGCAGCCCGTGGGTTGCCACCAGAATGTAGAACGCCGCCAGATAGCCGCTGCGCTCCGGCGTGGCGCCCATCGCAAACAGCGTTTGGAAATCCGCGAATTCAAGCACCAGGAAGATTGCGGCGAAGACCAGCGCCACCACAATCCCCAGCATCACGCCGGCTTTGTTGCCGGTTTTCAGCGCCACCGTCGCCAGGCTATAGGCCAGCACGCTGGAGAGCACGGCTACCGTCTGCCCAAACGCCGCCACCGGGTGTACCACCTGCGCCGCAACCGGCCCGCCGGCCGCGTTCATGTTGTGGTCGAGCACCCCATAGGAAGCGAACAGCCCAGCGAAGATCAGCGCGTCGCTCAGCATATACAGCCAGAACCCGAGCGTTTTGGTCGAGATCAGGTCGTACTCGGTCTCGCCGTAATGCCAGAGCGGCGGGAGCTTGCCGTCGAAATTCGGTCCGGCGTCCATTATACCAACCTCTCTTCGGCCAGCGGCAAGGGGGCGTGCGTGTCGGGCACAATGCCGTGCCGCGACGCCTCGGCTTCTAGGCGGCGCATGTCGTCGGCCGAAAGCGTGTAGCCAGCATCCGGCGTGAAGGAGCGCAGGATGACCATGGCGATGATCCCCAACAGCCCCAGCCCCGCCATCCACCATATCCGCCACACCATGCCGAAGCCAAACGCAAAGGACATCACCCCGATGATGATCGGCACCATGGTGTTCTTCGGCATATGGATCGGCTCGTAACGGCCCGGCACCACATCCGCATAGCCATGCGCGCGCCGCCAGGCCAGCTCATCGAGCGCATTCACATGCGGCGTGACAGCGAAATTATAGAATGGCACTGGCGAATGCGTCATCCATTCCAGCGTGCGCGCGGTGCCCCACGGGTCCGCGCCGCAGCGGTTGTGCTCCCGGTCGCGGATGCTCACGAACAGCATTTTGAAGAAGTAGAAGCAAGCGATGCAGTAGAACGCGATGCCGAACTCCTCGATCACCAGCATCGGCATCCAGTCCGGATCGTACAAATAATCCAGCCGGCGCGTCTCGCCCTCGAAGCCGAGCGCGAACATCGCGATGAACACCGTGCACGTGCCGAGTGAGAAGAACCAGAAAAAGCGCTTCCCCGCCGCCTCATCGAGCTTGAACCCAAACACTTTCGGGAACCAGTAGATCACCGCGGCAAACGCCGCGAACACGATCAGCAGCACCATGCAGTGGAAATGCGCGATCACGAAAACGCTGTTATGCACCGTGTAATTAATCGCCGGGTTGGCCAGCATCACGCCGGTGATGCCGCCGATCAGCAGCAGCAGGATGGCGGCGACCGACCACAGCATTGGCGTGGTATAGGTGATCCGCCCGCGATACATCGTGAAAATCCAGTTGAACACCTTCACGCCCGTGGGAATGCCCACCAGCATGGTGGCGACGCTAAAGAACGTGTTCACCCACGGGCCGGCGCCCATGGTGAAGAAATGGTGCAGCCAGACCGACCAGGAAATTCCAGCAATCGCGAAGGTGGCCGCGACCATGGTGATGTAGCCAAAGAGCGGCTTTTCCGAGAAGGTCGGGATGACTTCCGAGAGGATGCCAAAGGCCGGCAGCACCAGGAAATACACCTCGGGGTGGCCCCAGATCCAGAACAGATCGGTATATAGCATGAGGTTGCCGCCCATGCCGCCGGTGTAGAAATGCGTGCCGAGATAGCGGTCCGCGCCCAGCAGCGCCAGCGCGACACCCAAAACGGGGAAAGCGGTGAGGCCGATGATGTTGGTGGAAAGCGTCGTCCAGGTAAAAATCGGCAGCCGGTCCCAGCGCATGCCAGGGGCGCGCATGCCGATGACGGTGGCGATGATGTTGATCGCGTTCAGCGTCGTGCCGACGGAGGAGATCTGGATCGCCCACATCCAGTAATCCACGCCCACGCTCGGGCTATAGGGCAGTTCGGTCAGCGGGATCAGCCCGACCCAGCCGGCATCGGAAAAATCGCCGATGAACAGCGAGGCCATGATCAGCATTGCCCCCATCGTGGTCAGCCACAGGCTGATCGCGTTCATCGTCGGGAACGCCATGTCCCGCGCGCCGATCTGCAAGGGCACGATGATATTGCCCAGCCCGGTGAGGATGGGTGTCGCCGCGAACAGGATCATCAGCGTGCCGTGCGAGGAATAGATCTGGTCGAAATGCGAGGGCGGCAGGTAGCCGTGCTGCGCCTCCAAAAATCCGGGGGAGGCCGGGCCGTCCGCCGTGACCTGCTGGGTGCGGATCATCATGCCATCCACAAAGCCGCGGAACATCATCACCAGGCCGAGGATGATATACATCACGCCGATCTTCTTATGGTCGACCGAGCAAATCCATTCGCGGAAAATATAGCCGGCCTTCCGGTAATAGAGCACCGGGGCGACAATCGCGATTCCGGCGATGGCGGAGAACGCGAAGGCGAAAATAATGATCGGGTTCGCGTAGGGGATGGAGGCCAGCGTCAATCGGCCAAATAGCGGCGACCAGGGACCTTGGAGGTGTACGAGCACGGGTAAAACCTTTCCTAGCGCGTGATCTGGCGTGTTGAATAAAGCAAGCGGTCGCTTTTCTGTAGAAAAGGTGGGACGCCCACCCCGGTCCCGCAAAAAACTTTTGCTCCAAATCCCATTTCGTGAACGTAGGGTGGGTTATGCAGCGCGTAACCCACCGATGACTCGCGCCACATCGGACTCGCAAAAGTTTTTGGGGCGCCCGCGTCCCGATGGCCGAGCGAAGCGAGGGCTGAATCGGGCCGCCTAACGCGGTTCAAAAAACCGCGTTCTTCACTTTCTTTTGCTGAATAAAAACCATTCATGTTTACGGCGCCGTTTTAACGCTATTGGTCATGGGTGCCGGCCCCGGCGTCTTCATCTCCGTGTCCATCGGCACCGGAAACACCGCCCCGTTCTGCACGGCCAGAACCACTTCGCGGAACAGGTTGGGATCGGCGTTGGAGAAATACGCCGGCTTCGCGCCCTCATTAATCGTTGGCTGCGCAAGTTTCTGGAACCGCGCGAAATCCAGATGCTCCGGCGCGCTCTGCGTCTTGGCCACCCAGGCGGCGAAATCGTCCTGGGCGAGAATGCGGGTGGAAAACTCCATCCAGGCGAACCCGGCGCCGCTGAAATCCGCGGAAAACCCTTCGTAACTGCCAGGTTTGTTCACCCGGAAGGCATCCAGCGTGCGCATCCCCGGCATCACGTCGATCATGGGTGCGACCTGCGGGATGTAAAAATCATTCACCACGGTCGCCGAAGTCAGTTGGAAGCGCACCGTCCGCCCCGCCGGCACCACCAGGTCATCGACGGTCGCGATCTTGTATTGCGGGTAGACGAAAATCCACTGCCAGTCCGTGGTGATCACATCCACCTCCAGATCGCCTTTGGCCGGCGGGCAGATGAACGAGAACGCCCCGTTATCCAGCACCGAAGGCCCGGCCGGATTAACCGCGAACACGCTCTGATAGGTGCAAAAGGCCAGCGCCACCGTGATCAATAGCGGCACGCCCCACATCGCCAGTTCCAGCGAATAGGAATGCGAGAAGCTCGGGTCATACGCCGCGTTGCGGGATTTGCGGTAGCGCAGCGCAAACACCAGAGTCGCCACCGTGGTGGGCAGGATGATCAGCAGCATCACGCCGGTATTGAGCAGGGTGTAGTGGAATTCCGCGGAGGCCACGGGCCCGACCGGGTGAAACAGCCGGAACTCCGCGCCGCAGCCCGAGAGCAGCAATAGCGGCAGCAGCAGCAACACACCCATCCGAAGTCTCACTGCATCATCTCCGCCTTCATAAAGTCCGCCAGCCGGCGCATACTAGCGCGGATTTGTACACCGCGTCATCACCCGGTGACATTTTGGCACAGACCCTACCGGCAGGATGATGAACAAAATGTGAACAAAAAAGCAAGCGGCCGCTTTTATAAACATCCCCTATCGACTGGCGTACCCGATGGCTCGCGCCACATGGGACTCGCAAAAGTTTTTTACGAATCGGGTTGGGCGTCCCATTTTTTTCAAAAAACAGTTCTTTCCTTCCGCTGATTTCCGTTCGCTGTTACTAATCAGCAATGAACCCGCGCGATCAGCAAATCGTCCACCGGCGTGGATAACCTCACGGCACCTGTGGCACTTCATGCCACGGCGGCGCCGGGTTCGCTCGCGCTATCCGTGGCGGGCACGGCGCTGAGCTACGCCGAATTCGCCCGCCTTGGCCGCGCCATCGCCGCCTGGCTCGGCCCAGCCCGCCGCGTTGGCGTATGGGCAGGGCGCGGCCTGGGCGCCTATGCCGGCGTGCTCGGCGCCTTCTGGGCTGGTGCCACCTATGTTCCGCTCGGCCTCAACTGGCCGGAGGAGCGCCTGCTCGCCACTCTGCGACAAACCGGGCTGGACGCGCTGATCCTCGATGCCGCGGCACTCCCTTTGCTCACGCCGGCTTTGCGCGCCGCCTGTCCCGCCGCCATGCTGCTCACCGAGGGCGCCGATCCGCGCTGCACGGCGCTGGCGGAACTCGCGGAGTCGGACATGGCCCCCGTCCCGGTGGCGGCGGACCATATCGCCTATATCCTCTTCACCTCCGGCACCACCGGCACGCCCAAGGGCGTGGAAATCCCGCAGCGCGCCATCGCCGGGCACTTGGCCGCGATCCAGGACGTCTACGGCTTCACCGCGGCGGACCGCGTCTCGCTCGCTTTCGAACTCACCTTCGACCCCTCCATCCTCAACATGTTCATGGCCTGGCAGGCCGGCGCCTCGCTCCACGTCGTCGGCCCGCGCCAGCTCATGGCGCCCATCGCCTTCATCCAGGACCATGCGCTCACGGTCTGGAACTCCGCCCCCACCACCATCGGCGTGCTGATGACGCTGGGATTGCTGGAGCCAGGCGCGCTGCCCTCCTTGCGCATCTCGATCTTCGGCGGCGAAACCCTCACGCTGGAGGCGGCCCGCGCCTGGGCGCGCGCCGCGCCGAACAGCACGGTTGATAATGTCTATGGCCCCACCGAAGCCACCATCGAAATCCTGCACCAGCGCCTCACGGAGCCACCCTGCGTCACGCCCGAGCGCGGCAGCCTCGCCCTCGGGCTGCCCTATCCGGAGATTCGGGTCGCGATCCTTGATGCCGATCGAGGGGTTCTGCCAGCCGGGCAGGTGGGGGAAATCGCGGTTGCTGGCTTTCAGCTCGCCGCGGGCTATCTTGGCCGGCCGGACCTTACGGCGGCGCGCTTTCCGTGGATTGCTGGCACGCGCTGGTATCTCACCGGCGATACCGGCTACCAGGATAGCGAGGGGCGCTTCCACCGCCTCGGCCGCACCGATGACCAGGTGAAAATCCGCGGCCACCGTGTCGAACTCGGGGATGTGGAAAGCCATCTGCGCGAAATCTGCAACACCGAGCTCGCCGCCGCGGTCCCCTGGCCGCTGGCCAATGGCGGCGCCACCGGCCTGATCGCCTTCGTCGCGTCAACCGCCAAATCACCAAGCGAGATACGCGCCGCACTCCAGACGCGGCTGCCGGCCTATATGGTGCCGCAATCCGTGCGCCAGATGGAGGCATTGCCGCTGACGCCGCACGGGAAGGTGGACCGGCAGGCGCTTACGGCAATGTTGGAAAAGTAAGCAGCGCTTTTTGAAAAAAGCGCGCAAAAACTTTTGTGAGTTTTAGACCGTGCCGGTTTCAACACCCGTGGCCCAAATTCGCAAAAGTTTTTTGCGGAGCTTTTTTTCAAAAAAGCGACCACTTGCTTCCTCTCTCACCCATGATTTCACCAGCGCCGCATAGCTCCCGCAATGCGCCGCCGCGGCATATTCCGGCCAGGCCAGCAAAAGCCGATGCGCCGCCGGCAGCGCGTGGAACGGCATGCCGGGATTGAGGTGATGCACCAAATGCAGTCCATTATGGTGCGGGTGGAACAGCGCGTTCAGCACGCCGCGCGCGGTGGTGTTGCGGGAGAAGCCCAGCAGCGTGCCCGGCCGCAGCCCGGCATGGTCGGAGATTTCCCGGAATATGGTGATCGCGTGGAATGTGGTGGCGCGCGCCGCCAGCCAGAGTGCGAGAAATTCCAGCGCCGCGCGCGGGGAGATCAGCAAGGCGAGCAGCGCCAGCAGCCCGCCCCACCATATCGCGAACCAGCACCGCTCGGCGGCCGGGGCGCGCGGGATATGCGCCAGCACCGAGCCTTTCCACGCCGCCATATCCGCGACATGCCGCCACCACAGCCCGGCCCAGGATTTCGTCAGATCGTCCTCGCAATGGATCAAATCCGGGTCATGCCCTGGCACGCCCAGCCGCCGGTGATGCGCGAAATGCTCCGCCCGGTAGAGTGCGAGATCGTTGCACATCGGCCGGAACAAGCAAAATTGCGCGATCACATCCGCCTGGCTTCGGTTGGCGCCGAAGCTGCCATGCGCGGCGTCATGCATCAAATTCCCAAGTGCGCGCTGGCGGTTGCCGATGATGAGCAGTGCCGGCGGCACGGCCAGCCAGCCCCAGGCCAGCACGCAAGCGAAGGCGGCGAGGATCAATCCCCAATCACTCGCCAGCCCCGCCGCGGAGCGCCAGAGCAGCGGGCGGTGCAGCGCCTTGATGCGGGCGGAAAAACCGGCGGTTTCGCAAAATTTCCACATGCGGCTGATATCGTTGAGCATGGTTGTCTCCCGGCCGCCGCGTGAGCGTTGCTTCCCGTGAAGGCCATCGCACCGCGCTGACGCCGAAGCGGCCAGTGCGCGTCTCGCGGCGCGCACCCAAAACAAACCCGTCGCCCAATCCGCGTTGGGACGTGGCTCAGCCTATTGATTTTGGATTTTTGAAAGCTATTAAACTAGTTACTTTTCGTCAACAAAAATTAACGTGATCAAAAAAATATCAACCGGCATCATGATTGTTATAATAGATGTTTGTTACCACATTGATCGGATTATCTCGCGTCAATAATCCTGACCATATCACCAACACATTCCAGGCCATCAAGCTGCTTGGCGCTGAATTTCATGCCAAAATGCCGTTGCACCGCCAGCACGATCTCCACGTGCCGGAAGGAATCCCAGCCCTCGATATCCGCCGCGGTGGTGCCGGCTTGCAGCACGATATCGTTCCGCTCGAACAATTTTTGAAAAATATAGGTCAGCGCTGCGTAGATATCTGTTTCGTCCATTACGCCAGAATTTGCCGTGGAACGGCCGGCGTCAAGCCCGGCATCGGGCGCCGCAGATAATCCTGCAATTTATCCGCGGGCAGCGGGCGGGAGAATAAAAAGCCTTGACCATGCGTGACACCCAGCGCCAGCATCCGCCGGCGCAGCATCTGCGTCTCGATCCCCTCGGCAATCACATCCTGCCCCGAAGCCGCGGCCTGCCCCGCCATGGCGCGGACAAAATCCTGCGCGGGCTTGTCGGCGCTAATGACGATGCTGCGGTCGAGCTTAATGGCGCGGATCGGCATTGCCATCAGCTCCTTGAGATGCGGCATGCCCGGCGTGATATCATCGAGCGCCAGGCCGAAGCCCGCGTCGCGCAAGCGGGTGATGACGGCGCGCGCGGCCGGCAGGTCATGCACCGGGTCGCGCTCCGTCAGCTCGAAGCGGATTTTTGCCGCCGGCATATGGTGGCGCGCGCGTTCGGCCTCCATTCGCTCGACAAGCCGCGGATGCAGCATCACATCCAGCGGCAGGTTGAAGGCAAGGCCCAGACCCAGCGCGCCGAACTGGAAACTTTCGTATTGCTCCAGCGCCCGCTCCATAATGCTTAACGTCAGCTCCATCGAGCGGTCCGGCGCCGTCATCGCATCGACAATGGTCGCGGCGCCGCCGAGCTCGCCTTCCGCGTTTTCCGAACGCGCTAGCACTTCGACGTATTCGGTCCGCAAATCCGCCAGCCGGACCACCGGCTGGTAGAAAATGCGGATCGAATCCATGAGTGCCTGATCCGAGTTGCCGGCCTGCACCATCTAAATTTTGTGCCCAATAGAAATTTTTTAGTTTGAGCAAGAAATATAACAAGTATTTAAGCAGACTGCATTAGAAAACGTTGATTTTTTAAAAAGATTTTGGATTATTTAGAGTGAGGTCGTTTAAGGTTATCGTATACGGCAACCTGAAACGATCACGTTTTGGCCTTAACGGGGGCCGCACCACGCCGCAGCCGCCGGTCGCCCAGGAACAGCAGGATGGGGGCGGCAATAAAAATCGAGGAGGACGTGCCAACCACAATGCCAAACAGCATGATCCAGGCAAACCCGGCCAGCGCCGAGCCGCCAAACAAGGCCAGCGGCAAGGCCGCCAGAAACACGGTGCCGGACGTGCCCAAAGTGCGGTTCAAGGTCTCGTTGATCGAACGGTCGATCAACTCCCGCAACGGCATGGATTTGTATTTGCGCAGGTTCTCGCGCACCCGGTCATACACCACCACCTTGTCATTGGTGGAATAGCCGATGATCGTGAGGATCGCGGCAATGGTCACGAGATCGAACGGAATGCGCGTGATGACCATGAAGCCAATGGTCTTGGTGGTGTCGAGCACCAGCGTGGTCACCGCACCCGCGGCGAACTGCCACTCGAACCGGAACCAGATATAGAACAGGATCATCACGAAACTCAGGCCCAAAGCCTCCAGCCCCTGCGCGAACAATTGCGAGGAGACCGAGGCGCCAATAGCCTGCGTGCTGAGGATTTTCGCCCCAGGTGCGGCTGCGTTGAGCGCCGTCTCCGCCCCGGAAATCGCCGCCTCCGTGGCATCCGCGTTGCGCCGCGATTCCAGGCTGATCAGCACGCCGTCCCCACCCTGGCCGAAGCTTTGCAAGCTGGCATCCGCCAGCCCGGCTTGTCCAAGTGCTGCCCGCAGGGCCGGAAAATTCGCCGGCTGCGGGGTTTCCACCTGCAACACCACGCCGCCCTTGAAATCCAGCCCGAGATTGAGGCCGGGATAGAAGAACAGAATGACGGAGGCGGTGGAAAGCACCGCGGAGACGATGAGCCCGGCAAACCGCCCGTTCATGAAGCGGATGTTCGTGCCATCCGGCACAAAGCGGAGCATGGGTTTCATGAGCATGAGGAAGACCTAAAGGAGGAAGGAAGCAGTTCTTTTTTTGAAAAAAAAGAACCAAAAAAACTTTTGCTCCTTGGTGCCTCTGGCCATACCACGTCATTGCGAGCGGAGCGAAGCAATCCATCTTTTTGCGAACGGAAGAAAGATGGATTGCCACGCCGGCTGCGCCGGCTCGCAATGACGGGGAGAAGGCACGGGCCCAGACTCGCAAAAGTTTTTTGCGGAGCTTTTTTACAAAAAAGCGACCGCTTACTTGTCCTGTGCATTATACCGGCAGCGCCGCGGGGCGGCGGGACACATACCATTTGGACGTAATCAGCCGCACCAGCACCGTCGCGGTAAACAGCGTCGTCACAATCCCCACGCAAATCGTCACCGCGAACCCGCGCACCGGCGGGGAGCCAAAAATGAACAGCGTGATATGCGCCAGCAGCGTCGTCACGTTGCTGTCGATAATCGTGCCATAGGCGCGCTTATACCCGGCCTCCAGTGCCGCCAGCGGCTTGCGCCCGGCCTTCACCTCCTCGCGCACGCGCTCGTTGATCAGCACGTTGGCATCCACCGCCATGCCCAGCGTCAGCAAAATCCCGGCCATGCCCGGCAGCGTCAGCGTCGCCCCCATGAAAGAAAGGATCGCCAGCATGATCACCAGGTTCATCACCAGCGCCGCATTCGCGAACCAGCCGAACAGCCCGTAAAACACCGCCATGAAGGCCAGCACCAGCACGAACCCGGCGCCGAGCGAGAGCGCGCCGTCGCGGATCGCATCCGCGCCCAGCTCCGGCCCGACGCTCTGCTCCTCCACGATATTCAATGGCGCCGGCAACGCGCCAGCGCGCAACAGCAACGCCAAATCCGTCGCCGATTGCGGGGTAAAACTCCCGGAAATCTGTCCGGAGCCGCCGGTAATCGGCGTGCGGATGACCGGCGCCTCGATGATCTTGCCATCCAGCACGATGGCGAAGAGTTTGCCGACATTGGCGGTTGTGACATCCGAGAATTCCCGCGCGCCGACCGAGTTGAGGCTGAAATTCACCACCCATTCCCCGGTCTGCGGGTCGGTGGTGGCCTGCGCGTTGGTCAAATCCGCGCCGTCCACCGCGACATCCGAGAACACGTCCATCATGGGCGGTGTCCCGCTCGTCGTCGGCAGCACCTCATCGCCCAACGGCGCCACCGGCCCCGGCGGTGCCTGCGCGTCGACCATCTGGAAGGTCATATGCGCGGTCGTGCCGATCAGCGCCTTCACCCGGTCCGGGTCGGAGACGCCGGGGAGCTGCACGACGATCTCATCCGCGCCCTGCCGCGCGATGGAGGGGTTGAGCACGCCCGAGCCGTCGATCCGCCGCTGGATGATGGTGATGGACTGCTCCACCGCCTGCGTCTCGCGCTCGATCATCGCCTGATGCGGAATGCTGAGATCAATGCTGCCGTCGCTTGCCTGGTTGATGGCGATATTCGGCACGCTCGCACCCGGCGCGTAGGTGACGAGCTTGTTGAGCGCGCTGATCGCCGCCGGCGCGTCCGAGGTGTTGAGTAAATGCAGCACCACCTGGTTATTTGGCGCATCCGCGTGCAGCCCGGTATAGCCCAGTGCCGCGCCGCGCATGGCCTGCCGGGTTTGGTCCACCAAAGAGTTGAGATCCTGCTTCTCGACCGCCGAGAA
>Ga0116226_10003760_pt1 | contig 13391 bp, 13 predicted proteins | sample S1TSphfallax_FD_89692 | JGI IMG/M metagenome (GOLD analysis project Ga0116226, IMG submission 89692) | Host-associated microbial communities from peat moss isolated from Minnesota, USA - S1T2_Fa - Sphagnum fallax MG | ecosystem: Host-associated > Plants > Peat moss > Unclassified | place: USA...
GCTCCTATACCCGCGCCTCGACCGCGCAAAAATGCGTGAGAGCCGGCGGCAAGCATAATGACCTCGACAATGTCGGCTATACGGCGCGCCATCACACCTTCTTTGAGATGCTCGGCAATTTTTCCTTTGGCGATTATTTTAAGGAAGAAGCGATCACGCTTGCCTGGAACCTGATCACCAAGGAATTCTGTCTTCCCATCGATAGGCTTCTCGTCACGGTCTATCACACAGACAACGAAGCCTTCGATCTCTGGAAAAAGATCGCAGGCTTTCCCGAATCGAAAATCATCCGCATCACGACGAATGATAATTTCTGGGCCATGGGCGATACTGGACCTTGCGGTCCTTGCTCGGAGATTTTCTACGACCAAGGCGATCAGCTTTTCGGCGGACCGCCCGGCAGCGCCGATGAAGATGGCGACCGTTTTCTCGAATTCTGGAACCTCGTTTTCATGCAATTCGAGCAGGTCGCGCCGGATGAGCGTCTCGCTCTGCCGCGTCCTTCGATCGATACCGGCATGGGGCTCGAACGCATCGCAGCGCTACTGCAAGGCAAGACGTCGAATTACGATATCGACCTGATGCGCGCTTTGATCCTCGCTGTCGCAGCTGCGACGGGCGTCGATCCCGATGGACCGCAGAAGGCAAGTCATCGCGTGATCTCCGACCACTTGCGTGCTTGCGCCTTTCTGGTTGCCGATGGCGTTTTGCCTTCGAACGAAGGCCGCGGCTATGTGCTGCGCCGGATCATGCGCCGCGCGATGCGCCATGCGCAGCTTTTGGGCGCCGCCGAGCCCCTGATGTGGCGGCTCGTGCCTGCTTTGACGCGCGAGATGGGCCAAGCCTATCCCGAATTGCTCCGCGCCGAAGCCCTGATCATCGAAACCTTCCGGCTGGAGGAAACCCGTTTCCGCACAACGCTTGCGCGGGGCCTTTCGATTCTCGAAGATGAGACGCGCGGCCTCGCACCCGGTGCCACGCTCTCCGGCGAAACCGCGTTCAAGCTTTACGACACTTATGGTTTTCCGCTGGATCTCACGCAGGATGCGTTGCGCACCCGCGACCTTGGCGTCGATGTCGAAGGGTTCGACAAAGCGATGCAGCGCCAGCGCGCCGAGGCCCGCAAAGCTTGGTCGGGCTCCGGCGAAGCCGCGACCGATACGATCTGGTTCGGGATCAAAGAACGCATCGGCGCGACTGAGTTTCTCGGCTACGAAACCGAACAGGCTGTCGGCATTGTCGCGGCGATCGTGAAAGACGGCCAGGAGGTGAGCAGCCTCAAGGAACGCGAAACAGGCCTCATTCTCCTGAACCAGACGCCCTTTTATGGTGAGTCCGGCGGCCAGGTCGGCGACCATGGCTTTATGATCGCGCCAGCTGTCTCGGTGAAGATCGCCAATGTACAAAAGAAGCTTGGCGAGCTCTTCGTGCATGAAGGCACCGTCGAGCGCGGCGAACTTACGCTTGGACAGCCGCTCGATCTTCTGGTCGATCACGAGCGCCGCGCAGCGGTGCGCGCAAATCATTCGGCGACGCATCTTCTGCATGAGGCTTTACGCCAAGTCCTTGGCGATCATGTCGCGCAGAAGGGATCGCTCGTTGCGCCGGACAGGCTGCGTTTCGATTTCGCGCATCCGAAGCCAATCTCGGCTGAGGAGCTGACACGTGTCGAAGAAATCGCGAATTCCGCCGTCTTGCAGAACGCGCCGGTCACCACCCGGCTGATGGCGCAAGAACAAGCGATCGAATCCGGCGCACGCGCTTTGTTCGGTGAAAAATACGGCGACGAAGTTCGCGTCGTCTCTATGGGTTATGCGGAGCCCGCCGCCGATCAAACAATCAAAGCCTCTGCCTTTTCAACAGAGCTTTGCGGCGGCACGCATGTGTCGCGCACCGGCGACATCGGGCTGATTTCGATTGTCTCCGAAGGTGCCGTGGCCGCGGGCGTCCGCCGCATCGAAGCCAAGACGGCGGCGGAAGCGCGTCATCATTTGAATGTTCAGGCGCATCGTCTTCACGACGTCGCGGCTTTACTCAAGGCGCCGGAAGACGAAGTGAGCCAGCGTCTTGCAAGCCTGATCGACGAGCGCCGCAAACTCGAACGCGAGCTGACCGAAGCACGCCGCAAACTCGCGATGGGCGGCGGTGACGCGGGGGCACCGGCGGCTGAAGATATCGATGGCGTGAAGTTCTTGCGCAAGGCTGTCTCTGGCATCGACATGAAGGATTTGAAGCCTCTTGCCGATGATGCCAAGCAAAGCATCGGCTCCGGCGTCGTCGCCATCGTCGGCATCGCGCCGGATGGTAAGGCGGGTGTCGTTGTCGGCGTCACAGCGGATCTGACGGCGCGCTTCGATGCCGTCGCACTCGTCCAGGCAGCTTCATTGGCGCTTGGCGGCAAAGGCGGTGGTGGCCGCCGCGATCTGGCCCAAGCCGGCGGCCCGAATGGCGATGCGGCGGAAGCGGCTTTAAACGCCGTCAGCCAGGCGTTGCGGGAGAAGGCTCCGGCTTGAGACCGTGATGCGCTTTATCAATTCTTCTGTGGCGGGAGCTTTTGATAAGCCTAAACGGATTGAATGGTGTTCATGAGCTGGCGTGAATTTTGGAATCAGCCGCATTCGATCTATGTCAGCGAACGGCATGCGCTTTTGCATTATGATCGTATTGCAAAGGACATCGCGGCGCTCGTTCCATCGCAAAATTCAGTCGTGCTCGATTATGGATGCGGCGAGGCCCAGGCCGCGGGCGAGTCAGCGCGCCACTGCGGACAGCTTTATCTTTTCGACGCCGCGCCCAATGTCCAAGACAAATTGCGGCGGCGCTTCGCAGGCGAACCCAAGATCACGGTTTTAACCGAGGATGGCTTTCTCGCCCTGCCTGACGGAGGTCTCGACATGGTGGTCTGCAATTCGGTGCTGCAATATTTGCGCGCCGATGAGACCGCGCGGCTGACAGAAATCTGGCATGATAAATTGAAGCCCGGCGGACGGCTCGTTCTCGGCGATGTCATTCCGCCCGATCTCAGCACCCTTGATGACGTCAAAGCCCTGCTCACGTTCGCCTTCGAAGGCGGCTTTTTATTCGCGGCTTTGCGCGGTTTGGCCGCGACATTCTTCTCGAACTATCGCACATTGCGCGACGAGATCGGTCTTACGACTTATTCGGAAGATGATATGCTGTGCCAGCTTTCAACGCATGGATTTGCGGCAGAACGCGCGCCGCATAATATCGGCCATCATCAAGCCCGCATGACCTTTATCGCGGCAAAGATGAGCTGAATCTTTTTAATCGCGTCCACTGCAATCTTTCAACTCAACGCAATCGCAGCGATCTGACGGCCGTAATCCGCCTCCTGCCGGTGCGTACAGCGCCGGTAACTGAAGAAACGGGCCTCGTCGGCATAAGTATCCAAGGCAAGATTGGTAAAGCTCCCGACACCGGCTGACCGCAATCGCATGCCGATAAAAGCTGGAAGATCGAAGAGCGCATGGCGCTCGCGCCGCGACGATTTAAAAAAGCCGCGATAGGAGTCCTCAGCCTCGATAAATCGCGCGACAAATTCCGGGCCGACCTCATAACTCTCAGGGCCGATTGTCGGGCCAAGCACAGCACGAATCTTATTTCGCACAGCGCCCAATATTTCCATCTGCGTCAATGCTGCTTCCAAAACGCCGGTGAACGCGCCCTTCCAGCCAGCGTGAGCGGCAGCGATGATACCAGCCTCCGGCTCGGCAAAAAGGATGATCCCGCAATCGGCACCCGTGACGCCAAGCGCGAGGCCGCGCGTCGCCGTGACAAGCCCGTCGCAATGCGGCCGCTCGGTGAAGGGCGCTTCAACGATCAAGGCCTCCGCCGAATGGATTTGATAAGGCACCAGGAGATGCTCAGGTTCAACACCGAGATGCAAAGCCATACGGCGGCGGTTCTCAGCAACCGCCTGCGGATCATCCTTCGATCCGGTGCCGCCATTCAGCGAAGCGTAAACGCCGGCTGAGACGCCGCCTTGCCTTGTAAAAAAGCCGTGGCTCACGCCGGGGAGTTCAAGCTCAGGGGCATGCAGGGCCAAAACATCGCTCATGCGGCACTTGCCTCAAATCCTGGAGGAACGGAAAGGCCGGGAGAGGTCACAGCCAAAACCTTGAAGAGTTCAGCCATGCTCGCACGCGGACCCGTTTGCGGGCCTGGACGCGCAAGCCGGTCGAGCGCTTGCTCGATCGCTTCTTTCTGCACCGCATCGGCTTTCACACCAAGCTGCGCGGCACGTTCGAAAATGCCAAGCCGTTTCAAAAACAAACCCTGGGTAATCGGACCATGAATCGCAGCGCCCGCCTTTTGCGCGGCTTGTGCGAGGCCCGCGAAATCGACATGCGCCGTCAAATCGGCCTCGCCCGGAGCTTCAAGCGGATCGGTGAAGCAATGATGCCGCACAGCCTGCAATGTTTCACCAAAGCGGAAGGTGCTCGCCCCATAATCAATCGCAAGCAGGGCACCTGGTTCAACACTCAATCGCGCCGCGATCTTGGCCATCATCTCTTGGGCGGCAAGGCCAAGTTCGAGAAGCGTGCCCGGTTCGGCCTTCAGCTTGATCTCATCTGTTGGCTCCGCTGCGAGGCCAAAGGCGAGCTTTCCTTCCGGGTTTAATCCGGCAAGGCGTTCGCACCAGCCGCGTTCGCCATAAACATAATGGCGCACCGGCAAGGCATCGAAAAACTCATTGGCAATGACGATCGCCGGTCCATTGGGGATAGTGTCCCATTGAGCGTGCCATGACACGGGCGCGCCGCAACCCGAAAGGGCCTGACGCTGCAGCGCCGTCAATGGTTCGCTCATATCGACCAGATGAACATCAAGCGCTTTAAAAAACGCAGGCACGATGCGCGCTGCGCGCAAGGCGTCAGTCATTAATGTCCCGCGTCCTGGTCCAAGCTCGACAAGCAGGAGATGTTGCGGCCCGCCCATGAGATGCCAGACCTCCGCCGCCCAGAGCCCGATCAATTCGCCGAACATCTGATGGATTTCCGGCGCGGTGATGAAGTCGCCTTTCGCGCCAATTGGCATTTTACCCCGGTAATAGCCATGGACCGGATGGGTCAGCGCGAGCTTCATATAAAGCTCAAAGCTGATCGGCCCGCCTTCAGCGATCATCGCGGCGATCTCATACAGAAGCGCGCTCACGTCGCAGCCTGGTCCTTCGTTTTCCGCCAAGCGTGAAGCAGGCAGAGCAAGCCAGCCGCGATCAGCGGCAATGACAAGAGCATGCCCATGGTCGCGCCGCCGAACAGAAAGCCCAATTGCGGATCGGGCTGCCGGAAGAACTCACAAAAGATCCGAGCCGATCCATAACCAATGGCAAAGAGACCTGCGACGGCACCAGGATAGCGCAAAGCGCCGAGCCGGACGGCGGCATAAAGCAGACCGAAAAGCGCAAAACCTTCGAGTCCCGATTCATAAAGCTGGCTCGGATGACGCGGCAGCGGCCCCGCGCCCGGAAAGATCATCGCCCAAGGCACATCTGTTGGCCGTCCCCAGAGCTCCGGCTTGATGAAGTTCGCGATGCGGGCGAGACCAATGCCGATCGGGGCAGAGGCTGCCGAAATATCCGCGACGGTGAACACTGAAACCTTCTGCCGCCGCGCAAAGAGCCATGCGGCGAGCGCAGCCCCTGCGAGACCGCCATGGAAAGACATGCCTCCCTTCCAGACCATGGGAATCTCGGCAAGGTTCTCCGCGTAAAAATTCAGATTGTAAAAAAGCACATAGCCGATCCGGCCGCCGAAAATAATGCCAACCGCGATATAGACGATAAGGTCGTCAATGCTCGAAACGGAGGGGCGCGGCACGCCGTTCCAGAAGCGGTCACGCCCAACGAGAAACCTGGCATAGGCCCAGCCGAGGATCAGTCCTGCGATATAGGAAAGCGCATACCAGCGGATTGGCAAGGGCCCGATATTAACGAGCACGGGATCGACCGCTGGATAAGGAATCAAAAGCGGCCAAAAAAATATGATAAAACCCATTCAGGGCAGCCTTTCGATTTACAAAGACGTTGAAGCAGGACGTTGACGCAAAGCGCAGGTGTCAAAGCTACTCTTGTTATGATAAATTGGCCTATATCATCGGTTTCAGAATCCGGCATCCGCTGGTGCGGCTATAACCCAAGGAGTGCGTCATGCGTGAGACTCGCGGCGGTGTCTTCGACGACTTCAGCCGCCTGATGGGCGGCGCGGCGGATGCGGCACAAAATGTGCGCCGCGAATTCGAACAGGTGCTCAAAGGCCAGTTCGAGCGCTGGCTGGCAAATCTCGATGTTGTGACCCGCGAGGAGTTCGAGGCCGTGAAAGAAATGGCAGCGCGTGCCCGCGATGAAAACGACAAGCTTGAGGCAAGGCTCGCCGCTCTTGAAAGCAAGCTCAGCAGCGCTGATCAAGCGCCCTGAGAATTCGCGACCCGGCCATTCAGCAGGCTTTGACAAGACCGCTTCTTTCCAACGTCATTGAAACAACGTGCCTTACGCTCGCACCCCATCACCGCGCCTGAATGATTCGCGCTGCGAGCGCAAGTTTATGTAACGCTGCGATGAACTTATAAGCGCTTTTTACTCCACCGATAAAGTGCATGCAGCCTGTTGCCTTGAGGGGTCGCGTTGTGATTCTTTGAGTGTCAGGCGAAGCGGAAACTGAGTCGCGTGACTCGCAAGTTTCCGCCTCCCTGAAAATCTTAGCCACACAGCGGAACCGATAGGTTTCGCCACATTTGCTTTTCCCATATCTTCCGGTCTGTCCGGGGGAGTGCATTGTCTCGAGGTACATGGAATGTCGCTTTCCCAAATTGAGGTCGAGCGCAATGAACATCCCGTGGATATCATCGAAAGATTTGCCGCCCGCAATGAATGGTCTTTCGATCGCGACGAAGAAGATGAAATCTCGATTTCCATCTCGGGCGGCTGGACGGATTATAATGTTGCCTTCACTTGGTTAGGTGAGCTCGAAGCACTGCACCTTGCCTGTTCCTTCGATCTCAAAGTGCCGCAGACGCGCCGCAATGAAATCTTGTCCTTGGTCTCACTCGTCAACGAACAGCTTTGGATTGGCCATTTCGATATTTGGCCGAAGGAAGGCGTCGTTATGTTCCGCCATTCGTTTCTGTTGACCGGTGGCGCCGAGCTCAACGGCAGTCAATGCGAAGCGGCATTGAGCCAGGCCGTGATGGCCTGCGAGCGTTATTATCAAGCCTTCCAATTCGTCGTCTGGGCCGGGAAATCCGGGCGTGAGGCGCTCGATACCGCGATGATCGAAACGCAAGGCGAAGCCTGACATGGCGGATCAAGGCGCGGACCATTTTCCCGCCTCTTTGCTCCTCGTCGGCGCCGGAAAGATGGGCGGTGCTCTCCTCCATGGCTGGCTGAGACTTGGACTCGATCCGCATCGCGTCAATATCATCGACCCGGAGCCTGACGCGCGGATCGTCGCCCTCTGTCTGGAAAAAGGCATCGGTCTCGGAGCGCCAGCGGCACCGCCTGAAGCGATCGTTCTAGCCGTCAAACCGCAAATGCTCGAAACGGCGCTGCCGAGCCTACTGCGCTTAACCTCCGCCAGCACGCTCACGCTTTCCATTCTCGCCGGAAAAACGCTCGCCAATCTCGAAGCTCGGCTCGGGCCGGACAAAGCGATCGTGCGGGCCATGCCCAATCTGCCCGCCTCAGTCGGACGCGGCATGACCGGCGCCATCGCGAATGACCATGTCACACCGGCGCAGCGCCAGATAGCCAATGCGCTGCTCTTGGCCGTAGGCCGCGTCGAATGGCTGGAAGACGAAGGCCTTATCGATGCACTGACGGCGATTTCCGGATCGGGCCCGGCCTATGTGTTCTATCTCGCCGAATGCCTCGCCGAGGCGGGCGTCGCAGCGGGCCTGCCCGCCGGTCTCGCAGAGCGTCTCGCGCGGGCGACGCTTGAAGGCGCTGGCGAACTGCTGGCCCAAAGCAAGGCGGAAGCTGGCGAATTGCGCCGCAATGTCACATCGCCGGGAGGCACGACAGCGGCCGCCCTCGAGGTTTTAATGGCCGAGGAAGGGCTCTTGCCGCTTCTTAAAAAGGCCGTTCTTGCCGCCAAACGCCGCGCCGGCGAGCTGGCGGGTTAAAGCTCTTTTGAAGCAGGGCTTGGAAGCCGCTCAGCGAGGGCCTAAAATAGAGGCTGCCCGGTGACGGTCTTCGTTTTGGTATTCATAGGAGAGCATGATGGCGCATGATGATGCGAACGGCGCGGCCGGCACAACCCTGCCGCCTCCGGCCGATGCAAAAGCTGCGATCATCGATGCGCTGCTCGAACTTGCCGGGGAACGGAGCTGGGAAGATATTACGATCACGGATATCGCCGCGCGGGCCGATGTCTCGCTGTCAGGTTTTCGCGATCTTTTCCCATCCAAAGGCGCGATTCTTTCTGCCTTTACCCGCAAGATCGACAAGATCGTGCTGGAAAAAACCACTAACGATCTCGCAGATGAATCCGCCAAGGAGCGCTTATTCGATGTGCTGATGCGGCGTCTTGATGCGCTTGCACCTTATAAGCTCGGCCTCGAAGGCGTTGCCGAGTGGCTGCGCCGGGATCCCGTCTCCGCCGCGCAGGTCAATGCGCTTGAACTCAATTCCATGCGCTTCATGCTGGAGGCGGCCGGCATCGACTCGGAAGGCCCCGTCGGCACGCTCAAGCTGCAAGGCTTGGTGCTGGCCTGGGCGCGCGTGTTACGGAGCTGGTTCACAGACGACGATCCGGGTTTTGCGCCGACCATGGCCGTGCTCGACCGGGAATTGACCAATGGCGGAAAGATTGTCGCACGAGCAGAAGATCTGAACCGGCTTGCATCGCCGCTCTTTTCGCTCGCCCGTGCGCTCTGGGAGCGCCGCCGCTATTCGCGCAACTCGCCGCGCGCCTCTCAGTGGGAAGAGGAAAAGCCAGCGGAAATCTAAAGCCTATAGGCGTTGCCAAGAGGCTAATCGTTTATTAACGGCGATCGCATAAACTCATGGTCCTCCCGAGCATGAAGAGCCGCGATGACCGACGCCACCGCCATTGAACCGCCGGCCGGCTGGACATTTAATTACACGCGCCTGCTGAACACGGTTTTCTGGATTTGCTCATTTAGCGGCTCGATTGTTTTCATCGAACCTTCGCCCTATGATTTTCTGATCTCACTGATGTTGATCATTTGGATCATCGGCGGTTTTACCGTTCACCCCGCGATCCTGCCTTTTGTGTTTCTGCTTTCTGCATGGGTCATCGGCGGATTCATTTCGCTGATGCCCTATTGGAACGAGCCAGATCCCGTCAGCTTCATGTGGCATACGCTGTTCATTGCCTCTACCGGCATTTTCTACGCACTTTTCTTTTCAGAACACACAACAAAGCGCATCGCACTCTGTCTCAATGGCTATGCCTTCAGCTGTGCTCTGGCCGCCGTCATCGCAGCGGTCACATGGATGGGCACCTTCGGTTCCGGAGAAGACATTATCAAGGACGGCCGCGCCATGCTGCCGTTCAAAGATCCGAATGTGCTCGGTTCCTACATGGTGCCGGGCATTCTCTATCTCGTGCAAAGGCTGCTGTTGGGCCGTACGAAATTTCTGCTCCTGACCTTGATAGGTCTCGCAGCTTCCGGAGTGGCACTGTTTCTATCCTTTTCGCGCGGCTCTTGGGCCGCCGCTGTGATTTCCGTCTTGCTCCTCACCGCTATGTCGCTCTACACGGCGGATTCACGGCGGATGCGGCGGCGTATTCTGTTCTCAGCCGCTATATTCGCCGCCGTATGCGTGATTGCCGTCCTTATCGCACTCGCTAACGACCAAATCCGTGAATTTTTCTTCATGCGCGCAACGGTCGCGCAAGACTATGACGAAGGCCCAAATGGCCGGTTCGGCAATCAATTGCGCGCGATCCCGATGCTGCTCGAACTGCCAAATGGATTCGGGCCCTTGCGGTTCCGGCTGATCTTCGATCTCGACCCGCATAATGCCTATGTCAACGCCTTCGCGTCTAACGGCTGGATTGGCGGCTTTGCCTTCATCGCGCTCGTACTCGCGACCGTTTATGTCGGCTTCAGGGGTTCGTTGACACGCTCGCCCTATCTCCGTGAGATGCAGGTTGTCTGGAGCGCGACCTTCGTCTTCTTTCTGCAAGCATTGCAGATCGATATCGACCATTGGCGCATGTTCTACATTACATTTGGCGCTGTGTGGGGCATCGAAGCAGCCCGCGTTAAGTGGATCGAGGCAGGCTCAAGACCGTTTCAAAAATGCTTAGAGCATGTTCCGCAAAAGTGTATGCGGTTTTGCGATGAGAACATGCTCTAACTTTTTGAATGGAGAGCGAATTCTTATCGTTTGGGTGATTCCGCCCAAACGGAAAGCGCTCGAGTTACAATCGAAAACCTCAAAGCGCATAAGCAAAAGGCCGGGCTGACCCGGCCTTTTAACTCAGTTTTGACAAGCGAAAGATGTTATGCACGCCGCTTCATCTGCCGCGGCGGAACAATGTCTGACTCGTGCAATTGGTAAGAGCGCTGCAAAAAATCGATCGTTTCGCGCGCGCTGCGCAAAACCTTACCATCGACGCGCGGCCGTACCGCCGCCAGCATCCAATTTGTGCCGCCTTCGCATTGTTCACGCGGCTGAACGGTCACTTCATGGATGCTTTCGAATCCCGGACACACCTTTAATGATTGAAGGATGATGGCTTGCAGCTCTGTGCTTGATCTTATTTCGCGGGTCATGATCGCTCCTTGCGGGAAAAGGTCATGGCTGGACAACGAGGAAAGATTCATCAGCGTAACGCATCAGCGCGCCGCCCGATGTACAGCCCAGCCGACCAAATAGCCAAGCGCTCCCACGAGCAGCAAAGTTTCGATTGGTTGCTTGCCGACACGCGCTGCAAGCTGCTGCGAACTTTCCTTGTAGGCACGCTGGCCCGCATCGGCCGCTCCGGCCCATGCGTCTGGAATGCGATCCACCGCTTCATTGAAGCCGTCCTTGCTGCGCCCGTAAAGATTCTGCGCGGCACCAGCCACCTGATCGGCAAGGCCTTGAGCCTGCACGCCTGGACGGTCACCGATCTTGCCAAGGAGCTCTTCTCCCTTGCCAACAGCGCCTTTTACAGTCCCATCAATCCGGTTCATATCCATAAGGCCTATCCTCGTTTCTCGCGGCCACGGCAATGGCCTTAAGGGTTTCACCTTTGGCTAACGCGGCAGATTGCGTTCCGTTCCCGATAAGCTCACCAAAGCGTGAACAGCCTGAAATCAAACGGAGAAATGCAAAGGTTAATGCAGCAGGACTCAAAAAGTACGGTTCGAAGGACGGACTTCTCTCTTTAGAAAAGAATCTGCCCTCTGAGACACTTGTTTCATTCCAATGTGGCGATATGAGAAGACACATTCGCTCGAGGAACCCGGATGCTCGCTTTTCATAACTCCACTGCGCGGATCGAAACGCCAGTCGATCTTAGCAAGGACTTTTTACCGCAAGGCACGTCATGGATCGACGCGCTCAATCCGGATGAAAAGGAAATCGCCTTTCTCGAGCGCACCCTCGCGATCCGCATACCGACCTATGACCGTCTCGTCGAAATCGAGAGTTCAAGCCGCCTCGCGACGGAAGCCGATCATATCTTTCTCAGCCTTTCGCTTGTGGTGCGGACAGAGGACGGTATGCCGCGCACCACGCCGGTTGGCTTTGTTTTGTCGCGCGAGCTTTTACTCACGCTGCATTTCCAATCTTTGAAGGCTTTCGAGTCCTGCTCGATCCGGCTCGCCAATGGGGCCGCGGCACCACAAGACGGCGCCGGACATTTCTTGACGATCGTCGAGAGCATCATCGATCATGTCGCCGATATTTTGGAACATGCAGGCAGCGATCTCGACGATATTTCATGGCGGATTTTCAGTGAAAATGGCGCCTATAAACACGAACCCCGGAAGGAAGGCGCTAATCTTCGCCGCGTTCTGCGGCAGGTCGGACGTACAGGCGATTTAACGTCGAAGATCAGCGACAGCCTTCTCGGCATGGGGCGGATGATTCCTTACGTCTCAGCCAATGCGGCGGGCTATCTCTCCCCGGCAGCGAAAGGGCGATTGGAAAGTCTTTCGCGCGATATCACCTCGCTGAACGATTACGAGACGCATCTCACCGATAAGATTCAGCTCCTCGTGGATGCGACACTCGGTTTCACCAATGTCGAACAGAACAATGTGTTCAGGGTGCTCACGGTCTTTTCCATCATCGGCATTCCGCCGACTTTCGTTGCTAGCATGTATGGGATGAACTTCAAGACGATGCCGGAATATGACTGGGCCTGGGGATATGCTTACGGCCTTTGCGTCATCGCCTTGAGCGCGCTCATCCCAGCCCTGTGGTTCAAATGGCGCGGATGGTGGTGAAGCTGAGCGCGCCGATGACTTTCCGCCGCAGCCATTAAGCTGGACAAGCAATCCAATTTTCGTTATGTAATTTAAATACCAATCGCGGCGCACATTGCTCTTTTGAGCCGCATGGTGAAGGAGCGCCGCCGCGCGCAAGCTTGCCGTTCGCAGCCCGGCAAGAAAAGTCGCACGCCGCGTCCGATGGGCAGGTCCGTAAGATGAGGGTTTCCTCGGCCCTACTCTTCCGTCTGAAGGACCTGCCCATTCTCTTTAGGTATATTCGAGGCCTTGATAGGCGAGCCGCCGTTCGGAATTAAGCGCGGGGCGCAATCGTGCGGCGCGTCCGGCGCTCGACAACAACGGCACGGCTGGTGCCATCGCCGCGTCCGCTTGGCGCTAGGATTTGCTGCGAGACCTTTTTGATCGGCGCCATGGTTTTCATGACCTCCGCACGCACATCATCGATAGGCAAATCCATCAGCGATGCCGCGATTTCGATTTGCTCCTGGAGCTGATCGGTCAGGCCTTGCGCAGCGGCCATGGCTTCCCGCAAGGTCGGCGGATCGTGCCGGACCCGGCGGCCGCCATATTTCGTGTTCCAGGTCGGGGGCGAAGTCGCGCTCATCACCAGTCCAAAGCCAATTGCCATGCTTTAGAGATAGTGAGCATTTGCTGCGCTGCAACAAATTTAATGCCGCAGCTCAATTACGATCAACCGATATGGCTTTTCTATCAATGCCTCATGGCAATGCAAGAGCGCTGCCCTTCATACGCAAAAGCGCAAACTTTTCAGGATCAGGATTCGAGGCAGGCGCGCGCAAAGGCCTGAAAGGCGCGGGCGCGATGCGATAGAGCCTCCGATCCATCGGCTGGGATGGAATGTTTTTCCACAGCCCACATCTCGCCGAAGGTTTTGTCGTGACCATCTGGCAGGAAGATTGGATCGTAGCCGAAGCCCAATCCGCCACGCGGCGGAAAAACCA
>Ga0116226_10003761_pt1 | contig 13391 bp, 12 predicted proteins | sample S1TSphfallax_FD_89692 | JGI IMG/M metagenome (GOLD analysis project Ga0116226, IMG submission 89692) | Host-associated microbial communities from peat moss isolated from Minnesota, USA - S1T2_Fa - Sphagnum fallax MG | ecosystem: Host-associated > Plants > Peat moss > Unclassified | place: USA...
CTCACCGCCGCCGCCATCAGCGCGCTGCCCGCCTCGCCCAGCCGGTTGAGGCCGGAGAGAAAACTGCTCGCCCCCACGCTGAGCATGATCGGCCCGTGCAGCAGATAGATCGGGAAGGACAGCAGGCCGAGCCACACCGCCCAGCTGCCCGAGAAGGCCCGCCGCAGCGCGGGATTGCCGAGCAGCACAAGGATCATCAGCACCGCCCCGGCATCCCACACAAAATGGCTCGTATCCCCGGCCGGCATCAGGGCTTTGATCGGCGCATGGATCAGCAGCTTCTGCTCATAGGTGAAGCTGAACAAATAAATCGCGAGCAGCCCGACCACCGCCGCCTGCCAGTCCGAGAAATTCGGCAGCCGGTCTTCGGCGAACAGCATGGCCAGCACCGTGCCCACGAGAAAATCGCTCAAATACGTCACCGGATACACGCCGCCGACGCAGATCATCGCGCCGCCGATCAAGGCGAGGCGTATCCACCAGCTCTGAATCGCAAAAAGCACAGGGGCTGCCAAAAAAATCGCAAAACTCCCGAACAGCTCAATGCGCATCGTCCAGAGCGGGGAGTCGAAATGCACATCCCCCGTCGTGAAGACCGAGACGAGCCCTTCATGCACCGCGCCCCACCAGGTCAGATCGCGTCCGGCCAGCGGCGCATTTCCATGCGTTGCCATCCAGCCGGTGCCGATCACCCGTGCCGCATGGCGATAATCATGGCCGGACCATTCGATCAGCCCGAAGGCGAAGACGCAGGCGATGACCGTGAGCGCCGCCAGTCTCGGCCAGCGTTTGAGCATCGCCACCATCACCCGCGAAATCCGCCGGTCCTGTGCGAAAGGCAGGCTGAGGATGAATCCGGAGAGCACGAAAAACACCGCGACGGCCGCGCCGCCATTCAGCAGCCCCAGCACGAACTGGATCATCACGTCGAACGGGCCATGCCCGTGCGGAACCACGCCGACACCCTTGGCCGTGAATCCCAGCACCAGATGATACAGCACCACGATTGCCGCCGCGATGCCGCGCAACCCTTCCAAGGGAACCAGTTTCCGACCCGAATCCGCCATGGGAAAGGATGTCGCCACCCAACATGTTGAAATCAATGCGCGCCAACATTGCAAATCGGTGAGCCGCCGTTGCGCTGCCGTCCGCCGCACCCCTAATCTCACTCCAAACAACTGGACCGGAAACGATGATCGACCTTTATACCTGGAAAACCCCCAACGGCCGCAAAATCTCCATCATGCTGGAGGAAACCGGCCTGCCCTACACGCTGAGACCCGTCGAAATCTCAGCGGGCGAGCAGCACAAGCCGAATTTCGTCGCCATCTCCCCGAATGGCCGCATCCCCGCCATTGTGGACCACGACGCACCAGGCGGCCCGCTGGCGATCTTCGAGAGTGCGGCCATCCTCATCTATCTCGCGGATAAATCAGGCAAATTCCTCGCACCCTCCGGCCCTGCCCGGTACGATGCGCTGGCCTGGCTCTCCTGGCAGGTGGGCGGCCTCGGCCCGATGTTCGGCCAGCTCGGCTTCTTCTCCCGCCAGAAGGAACGCAACGAGCCCGCCATCGCGCGCTATGCCGCGGAATCCGGCCGCCTGCTCCATGTGCTGGAAGCCCGCCTCGCCAAAACGCCCTATCTTGCCGGCGCGGATTACACGATTGCCGATATGGCGACCTATCCCTGGGTCTCCACCATCCTCAATATGCTGCGCGAAGCTCTGCCGGAAGACGCCAGATCTCTGCCCGCCACCGCCGCCTGGATCGCCAAACTCGCCGCCCGCCCCGCCACCGCCAAAGGCATGGCGCTCCCCGAATAAGCCCCCGGCTGGAAAAATCGTCATTGCAAGCGTCAACGAAGCAATCAATCTACGCCCCAACGACGAATTATTCTTTTTCCGAAACAAACGCCCTGTTTTTCAGGGGAAAACTTTTTTTATTTCAACCATAACAACCACATAGCCTGTGGATAACAGGGGGGTGTTCCACGTGGAACACCCCCCTCTCAGCCATTCAGCAGCGCCAAAATCGAGTCCAGCTGGTCCAAATTCTTATAGCTCAGCGTCACCGTCCCGCCGCGCCCGTTAAACGCCACCTTCACCCGCAGTCCCAGCCGCTCGCTCAAACTATTGGAGAGCGATTCCGCCTCCCCATCCATCGGGTTGCGCTCCGGCGGCGGCTTGTGCAGCAGCGCGCCTTTGAAGCTGCGCCCCAGATTATTGATCATCTCCTCCGCCTGCCGGACCGAGAGATCCCGGTCCAGGATCACCTTCGCCCCTTTCACCGGGTCCGCATGGCTCAGCAGGGCCTTGGCATGGCCCATCGAGAGGCTGCCATCGCGCACCATGCCCAGCACCGGGGCCGGCAGCTTCAGCACCCGCAGCGTGTTGTTCACATGCGTGCGGGATTTGCCGACCGCATCCCCCAGCGCTTCCTGCGAGAGTTTGAACTCCGTGATCAGCCGTTGATATCCTTCGGCTTCCTCCACCGGGTTCAAATCCTCGCGCTGCAAATTCTCCACCAGCCCAGCGGCCATAGCATCCGCATCGCTCAGCGTGCGCACCAGCACCGGCACTTCATGCAGGCTCACGCGCTGGGAGGCCCGCCACCGCCGCTCACCCGCGATAATTTGATAATACCCTTCCTTGCCCGGATGCGGCCGCACCAGCAGCGGCTGCAAAATCCCGCGCTGGGCGATGGAATCCGCCAGCTCCTGCAGCGCCGTATCATCCATTTCCTGGCGCGGCTGGTAGGGGCTCGGCTCGAGTACATCCACCGGCAAATGCTGCACGCCCGGCGTATTCACGGTCTGTGGCACCGCCACGTCGCCCAGCAATGCCGCAAGCCCACGCCCCAGACGTTTCGGCTGTTCTTTCACGCTCATACCCCCACTTTCCTCGCCCTCGCCCGCCTCGAAAACTCTGCCGCCAGCGCCAGATAGGCCTGCGCGCCGGCAGAGCGAAAATCATAGAGCAGCACCGGCAGCCCATGGCTCGGCGCTTCCGTCACCCGGATGTTTCGGGGGATCACCGTTTCGAACACCATGTCCTTGAAATGCCCGCGCACATCGCTCGTTACCTGTTCGGAGAGGTTGTTGCGCCGATCCGTCATGGTCAGCACGATCCCCTCGACGCTCAGCTCCGGGTTCAACCGGCGCTTCACCATCTCAATCGTCCGCATCACCTGGGAGATACCCTCCAGCGCGAAGAACTCCGCCTGCAACGGCACCAGCACCGCATCCGCCGCCACCAGCGCGTTCAAGGTGAGCAGGCCCAGCCCCGGCGGACAGTCGATGAACACGGTATCCGCCGAGGTTTTGCCCCGCAGCGCCTCGCGCAGCAGAAACTCCCGGCGCTCGGCCGTGGCGAATTCCAGATCGACGCCGGAGAGATCCGCCACCGCCGGCACCACGCTCAGATTCGGCACTTCCGTCGCAAGGGTGACCTCATCCAGCGCCATTTCGCCCGCCATCAGCGCGTAGCTCCCGCCCTGGCGGCGGGCATGGTCGATGCCTAATCCGGTGCTGCTATTGCCCTGCGGGTCGAAATCCACGAGCAGAACCTGCTCGCCCCCCACGGCCAGTGCGGCGGCGAGGTTGATGGCGGTGGTGGTTTTACCCACCCCGCCTTTCTGGTTGGCGATCGCGATGATCCGCGGGCGGGGTTTGGTTTTGTCCAACATGGCGGATGCGGCTCACTTTCAGGATTGATTTCTGGTCCGCCGAAGGCGGGAAAAAGCGTTCCACCTCCATGTGCCAGAGCGCGCTCGCCACCGTCAATTCAACTTCCACGCCCGGCCCCTTCGGGAACAGGCAAACGCCGTTTTCCGCCAGATGCGGTGCCGCCAGCCCAAGCAATTTCTCCAGCGGCGCCAATGCGCGCGCCGTGATGAGTGCTGCGCGTTCGACCTTGGCGCCTTCGATGCGCGCGTTGATGACCTTTACCGGCGCGTTTGTCTGCCGCGCCGCTTCCATCAGAAACGCTGCCTTGCGGGTATCGGATTCGATCAGGGTGAACGGGATATCCGTGGCAATGGCCAGCACGATGCCCGGAAACCCGGCGCCGGAGCCGAGATCGATCGCGCGCGTTATGCCTTGCGGGATATGGGGCAGGAGTTCCAGCGAATCCTGCACATGCCGCGTCCAGAGCACCGGGAGGTCGGCCCGGCTGACCAGGTTGATTTTCGCGGACCATTTCTCGACCAGGCCGGCAAACAGCCGAAGACGCGCCTCGCTCATGCCGCGCGGCGCTGCTTCTTGATCGCGCCGAAAATCGCGCCGAGTGCGGCGGGCGTCATCCCCTCGATCCGCCCGGCCGCGCTGAGATTCTGCGGCCGAACGCGCTCAAGCTTCTCACGCAATTCGTTGGAGAGGCCGCCGACCATGGCATAGTCGAAACCGGCATGGATCAGCACCGCCTCATCCTGTTCCCGCACGCGGATCTCGGCGTTCTGGCGGTTGAGGTAGCCGGCGTAGTGCAAATCCGCGCGCAGAATATCCGCCGCACGGGACTCCCCGACCGGCTTGCCGCCGAAGCCCGCAATCTCGCTTTGCAGCCGGGCGAACGCCTTTGCCCGCGCACTGCCCACGCAGCCCCAGTTGAGACCCAGCTGGGTTAACCGGAGTTCGGCGTTATCCGCCCGCAGCGAGAGCCGGTATTCGGCCCGGGAGGTGAACATGCGATAAGGCTCGGTCACACCTTGCGTCACCAGATCGTCGATCAACACGCCGATATAGGCCTGGGCGCGGGACAAAATGGCCGGCCCCATGCCCGCTGCGGCACGTGCGGCGTTCATCCCGGCCATCAGCCCTTGCGCGCCGGCTTCCTCATAGCCCGTGGTGCCGTTGATCTGCCCGGCGAGGTAGAGGCCCGGCATGGCTTTCACCTGCAGGCCATGGTCCAGCGCGCGCGGGTCGACATAGTCATATTCCACGGCATAGCCCGGCCGCAGAATGGTTGCCCGTTCCAGGCCGGGGATGGAATGGACGAGCAGCTCCTGGACATCCTGCGGCAGCGAGGTGGAGATGCCGTTGGGATAGATCGTGTCGTCCTCCAGCCCTTCGGGCTCCAGGAAAATCTGGTGGCCGGATTTTTCGGCGAAGCGGACGACCTTGTCCTCGATGGAGGGGCAATAGCGCGGGCCGCGACCAGCGATATTGCCGCCATAAACCGCCGATTGGTGGATGTTTTGCCGGATGATCTCGTGCGTTCTCTCGGTCGTGCCGGTGATGCGGCAGGAGATTTGCAGATTGGTGACGCGCTCGGTGAGGGCCGAGAAGCATTCCGGCGGATTCTCGCCTTTGTCTTCGGCGAGGTTCTCCCAATCGATCGTTTTTTTATCGAGGCGCGGCGGCGTGCCGGTTTTGAGGCGGCCCAGCGGCAGGTTGAGGCGGAGCAGATCATCCGCCAGGCGCGTGGCAGCTTCATCCCCGATGCGCCCGCCCGCCTGCATCACCACGCCGAAATGCAGCACGCCGCGCAGGAAGGTGCCGGTGGTGAGCACGGCGGTGGCGCAGGCATAGCGCGCTCCGTCCGCCGCCAGCACGGCGGCGAGGCGGCCCGAGACGTCACGCTCCAGCCCTGCGGCTTCGCCCTCCAGTATGGTGAGGTTGGGCTGGGCGGCGAGCAGCGCCTGGATGGCGTTGCGGTAGAGCTTGCGGTCCGCCTGGGCGCGCGGGCCGCGTACGGCGGGGCCTTTCCCGCGATTCAGCAGCTTGAAATGGATGCAGGCCGCATCCGCCGCCTTGCCCATCAACCCGTCCAGCGCGTCGATCTCACGGACTAGATGGCCCTTGCCGATACCGCCAATGGCCGGGTTGCAGGACATTTCCCCTAGCCGGTCCGCCCGGTGGGTGAGCAGCAGGGTTTGCGCGCCCAGCCGCGCAGAAGCAGCTGCCGCCTCGCAGCCAGCATGGCCGCCGCCGATTACAATCACATCGTATTTCATGCGCGCGTCTTAGCGAGTTTGTTGGAGAAAAGCCAAGGAATTGGCAGCGGGACGGGGTTGCGCGGCGCGGCGCGCGCTTGAGAGGCGCCTTATTTCCCGATGCAAAACCCCGAAAACACCGCGTCCAGGATTTCCTCGACGCCGACGCGGCCGGTGAGGCGGGCCAGCGCATGAGCGGCGGTGCGGAGTTCTTCGCCGCGGAGTTCAGGTTCGGTGGTGGCGAGGGCACGGTCCAGGGCTTCGGCGGTATCGCGCAGACAGGCGGTTTGGCGGGGGCGGGATAGGGCCGCGGCACCTTTGGTGTCTGTGAGGCGGGCGGCGGCGGCGGCGAGGGTCGTGCGCAACGCCGCCATTCCCGCACCGTTCGTTGCTGATACGGATTGAAAACCCAGCGGTATAAGCTCAAACAAATCAGATTTGGTAATGACATGAATAATTTCGATGCCCGGCGGTGTCGGGGGGAAGACCGGGTTCGGGGCGGGGGCGACGGCGATGATGAGGTCGGCCTTCCCTGCCCTCGCCTGCGCGCGGCGCACGCCTTCGGCTTCGATGGCATCATTCGTGTCGCGCAGCCCCGCCGTATCGGTGAGATGGACGGGGACGCCGCCGAGATCCAACCGGACGCCGATTGCATCGCGCGTCGTGCCGGGGAGTTCGGAGACGATGGCGATGTCCTCGCCCGCCAGCGCGTTCAAGAGCGTGGATTTGCCCGCATTGGGTGGGCCGAGGATGACGAATTCCAACCCTTCCCGCAGGCGCTCCGCGGCGGGAGCTGTGGCGAGGGCGGCGCGCATGTCATCGCGCAGCCCGGCGATGCGGGCGAGCAAAGCGGCTTCGACTTCCGGCGGTAGGTCTTCATCGGGAAAGTCGATCAGCGCCTCCTGCTGGGCCATGGCCTGGACCAGAGTCTCGCGCCAGCTTGCGGTGGCGGATTGCAGCGCATGGGCGCCCTCGACGGCGAGGCGGCGCTGGGCCTCGGTCTCCGAGGCGATGAGGTCGGCCATGGCTTCGGCTTCGAGCAGGTCCAGCCGGCCATTGGCATGGGCGCGGCGGGAGAATTCACCGGGTTCCGCGTAGCGCGCGCCCTCCCCTGTGAGCGCCGCGCTGATGGCCGCCAGCACGGCCCGCCCGCCATGCAGCGCAAGCTCTGCGCAATCCTCGCCCGTGAAGCTTTTCGGGCCTGGGAAAATGGTAACGAGCGCATGGTCCAGAAGCTGGGCGTGCCAGGTGATTTTGCGCAGCGAAGCGAGGCGGGGTTTGGGCAGGGTGGTGAGTCTGCCGAGAATATCGAAGCTGGCCGGGCCGGAAATGCGGATGACGGTGACCGCGCCGCCGCGTCCGGTGATGGGGGCGAAGATGGTATCGCTCATGGGGCGGGGTTCCGGCGCAGCAGCAGTTCAGAGATGATGATGACGAGAAGGAGCGCGGCATTGACGGCCCAGGACAGCGCTAAAAGCGGAATGTAGGGCGATGCGATCGCCAGGAGCAACAGCGCCGCGAGGCCGTAGAAATGGGAGGGCGGAAAGCGCGGATGGACGAGGCGGCGGAAGACAGCGTTGCCGAGCAGGAAAACGGCTGGGCCGCCGATGACCATGAATGTGGCCGAGAGCGTGGCGGGTGCGCCCTCCGCATGGAGGACCAGGAAGTCGCCCGCCGCGACGATGATGATGCCCGCGACGAGCGCGCCATGGACATAGGTGTAAGCCGCGCGGGCGATGCGGCCAGGGTCCGGGGATTCGGCGAAGGCTTCGGCCGTGCGCTCGGCGGCATTGTCGAAATAGATCCACCAGAGTGCCACGATGCCGGCGAAGGCGGCGAGGAACGCGAATTCATCCTGCGCGGTCCAATGGAGTTCGTAAAAGGTTTCGCCGGTCACGGTGATGGATTCGCCGAGCGCGATGAGGATGAACCCGGCGCAGCGCTCGGCGAGATGGTAGCTGTCGATCGACCATTCCGCGGTGGTGGAGCGGCCCAGGCCAGGTGCGTAGAAGCCGAGCGATGGCCCGATGAGGTCCAGCGCCAGGGCCGCGAGCCAGAGCGGCAGCCGGGCAACCGGGGCGAGCGCGCCTGCGAGCCAGAGGATGCTCGATGCGGTGACCCAGACGGCGATGCGCTGGAAGTTGCGGGTATTCGCAGCGTCGTGCCCGCGCAGCGCCCAGAGCATGAAGAGGGTGCGGCCGAGCTGCATCGCGATATAGGCGGCGGCGAATGGGAGCGCGCGGGCAGCAAAGGCTTTCGGCAAGGCGGCGGCGAGGATGAGCGCGAAGAGCGAGAGCGCGATGAGCATGGCGCGCACGGGGCGGTGCTTGGGCTCCAGCCAGTTGGTGACCCAGGAGGTGTAGACCCAGACCCACCAGACGGCGATGAAGAGCATGGCGGTGTGCAGGAGGCCAAGCGGCGAGAGGTCCGCGCGCAGTTCGCCGGAGAGCTGGGTGACGGCGAAGACGAAGACGAGGTCGAAGAAGAGTTCGATCTGGGTAACGGGGGCGCTGCCGTGGCCGCCCTCGCGCGCGCGCAGCAGGTTGGCGGTGGCGGCGAAGGGCGGCATTAGCTTAAATAACGCTGCGTTAGATGATTTTGGAACGCTTTCGGGTTTAATTTTTCCCCTGTTGCTGCCTGCAACAATTCGTTGAAGCCGAGCCGCGATCCGTTGCTGTGGATATGGGTGGCGAGCCAGGTGACCAGGCCGGAGAGATCGCCTTGCGCCAGCGCGCTGTCGAGATCGGGGAGCGTTTTGCGGGCGGCGGACATGAGTTGGGCGGCCGCCATGGCGCCCAGCGTGTAGCTCGGGAAATAGCCGATCAGGCCGTCATACCAATGGATGTCCTGCAGGCAGCCTTGCCGGTCATCCGGCGGGGTGATGCCGAGGAGGGATTTCAGCCCGTCATTCCAGGCGGCGGGAAGGTCGGCCACTTGGAGATCCCCGGCGATCAGGGCTTGTTCCAGGCGGAAGCGGAGGATGACATGGGCCGGGTAGGTCATCTCATCGGCTTCCACGCGAATGAAGCTGCGCTCGACATGGCGAAGGCGGCGTTTGAGGGCGGCCTGCGTGATGGGCTGGCCGAAAGCCTTTGAGAGAATGGGGGCAAGATAAGCGAGATAGGCATCCGAGCGGACGGCCTGCATTTCGACAATGAGGGATTGGCTCTCATGCGTGGCCATGCCTGCGGCTTCGCCCACAGGCTGGCGCTGGAATTTGCGCGGGAGATGCTGCTCGTAGAGCGCGTGGCCCGTCTCGTGCAAAACGCCGGTAATGGCGGAAAGCGGGTCGGACTCGTCGTAGCGCGTGGTGATGCGGATATCCGTTTGCGTGCCGCCGCAGAAAGGATGCGCGGAACGGTCCAGCCTGGCATGGGCGAAGTTCAGCCCGGCGGCCTCTGAGAGTTGGCGACAGAGGGATTCCTGGATGGCGGCGGGATAGGGGCCGGGGGGCAGGGCTTCCTGGGCGCGCTGGTTTTGCAGTTCCTCGGCGCGGGGCAAGGCGGACTGCAGGAAGGTTTCGTAATCGGCGAAAATCGGAGCGACATCCGCTGCCGTGATGCCGCGCTGGTATTGCGACATCAGCGCGTCATAAGGCGAGAGGTTCAGGGTTGCGGAGAGGATTTGCGCGGCCTCGCGCGTGCGGGCGAAGACCTCCTCCAAGGCCGGGCGAACGGCGGCGAAGTTGGACTCCGGGCGGGCGCTGCGCCAGATGGTCTCGCATTTGCTCCGCGCGCGGGAATTGGCTTCCACCAGCTCCTGCGGCAGCGCGGTGGCGCGCAGATGCGCCTCGCGCATCAATGTCAGGTTCTGGGCCTGCCATTCATCGTTGGGCCGGGCGGCGGCGGCGAGGTCTTCGGCGATGGCGGGAGAGGTGAGCAGCTCATGGTTGAGGCCGGCGAGCGTGGCGATCTGCTCGCCCCTCGCCTCTGCGCCGCCTTCGGGCATCATGGCCGCCGCGTCCCAGCCAAGCATGGAGGTCGCCTCGTTCAGCGTGGCGATGCGGGCGAATTTCTGTTCGAGGCGGGCATAAGCGGTCATGGGTCGAGGAGCCTTTTGCGTGCGAAGAAGATGAATTCGAACACCAGCACGAGCGCGAAGCCGAACCAGGTGAGCGCGTATTCGTAATGGTTGTTGGGCGGTGTTGGGAGGTCCTGCGCCGGTTGCGGCAAGGTGCTGCCGGGCGGCGGCATCGGGCCCATGGCGATGAGGATATACGGGGACGGGTTTTTCAACCCCATCCCGGCCGCGATTTTCGCGGGGTTGAGCGTGTAATAGAGCCCCTGCGCCGGCGCATCCGTGCCCGCGAACCAGCCGGGTTCGATGGGCGCGTGGAGATACCCCGCAACCTGGGTCGGGCCGGAGGGCTCGGGCGTGGGGATCGGCGTTTGCTCAGGCACCCAGCCGAGATCGACCAGCACCATTTGCCCGCTCGGGCGCTGGAAAGGCATGATGAGCTCGCCGCCAGGAACCGGCCCTGCAGGCGAATCATGTACCTGATCGCCATAGAGCGCGGCTTTACCCGGAATCCAGCTGCCCGCAATCGAGACCTTCTCAAACGGGCTGGGATGGGCCGGGAGCGGAATCGGCGCGGACATGGCGGCCTGATGGATTTCCGCCAGGATGCCCTCTTTCCATTTCAGCCGATGCAGCTGCCAGACGCCCAGCGCAATCAGCAGCCAGAAACAGACAAACGCCGAAACCCCCGGCGCAATCAGCCGTTTCCATTTGCGCGGCGCGGTCATGATCGCGAGCTGGTGAGGAAAGTAAAGCCAGCGGCTCTGCTCCTGGACCCCGCCGGGGCCTGAGGCCCAAAATCCCGATTAGCGGGGGTCTGGGGCCTCAGGCCCCAGCGGGTCCAGGGCAGCGCCCTGGCCTTACTTCCCTTATCCGGCAACGATCGCGCTGCGGCCGAGGAAGTAGATGCAGACGAAGAGGAAGAGCCAGACGACGTCCACGAAGTGCCAGTACCAGGCGGCGGCTTCGAAGCCGAAATGGCGTTGCGGGTTGAACTGGCCGTTCATGGCGCGGAACAGGCAGACGATGAGGAAGATGGTGCCGATGATGACGTGTACGCCGTGGAAGCCGGTGGCGATGAAGAAGGAGGAGGCGAAGATGCCGCCATGGTAGAAGGGGAAGGGCGAGTGCGTGTATTCCCAGGCCTGGCCGCAGAGGAACATCAGGCCAAGCATCACGGTGACGGCGAGGCCGCGCACGGTGCCTTTATTGTCGCCTTCCAGCAGGCAGTGATGCGCCCAGGTGATGGTCGTGCCGGAGAGCAGCAGGACCATGGTGTTGAAGAGCGGGATGGCGAAGGGGTCGATGGTGGTGACGCCCATCGGCGGCCAGACGGGGGCGAAGGCGGTGCCCATTTTGTCCGGATAGAAGAAATAGTTGAAGTAGTTCCAGAAGAAGGAGACAAAGAACATCACTTCGGAGGAGATGAACAGCGCCATGCCGTAGCGCAGGCCGATCTGGGTGATGAGCTTGTGCAGGCCGGGGGTGCGGGATTCCACCACGACGTCGCGCCACCAGACATAGCCGGTGCTGAGCGCGCAGGTGAAGCCGATGACGAGGACGATGTAATTGCGGAAATGCGCCGCGAAGATGATGCCGGTGAAGGTCAGCAGGAACGAGATTGCCCCGCAGACCGGCCAGATGCTGGGCGTGACGAGGTGATAAGGATGCGGGACGGTGGCTTTGATCTGGTCTGTCGCCGTGTGGACTGTGCCGCTCATGGTCTCTCTCGCAAAATAGAAGTTGTCACCACATTTGCCCGTATTCGTGCAGTTTGACGATAGCTATCGCATAAATGAGCAGGCAGAAGCCGCCCAGCGCGGTGAGGAGCAGATAGTTGCGGCCCCGGCGGCGGCGGGAAAATTCACGGCGCTCCTCGGGCGTCCAATTGGACTCCGTGATTTCCGTCCGCGGCATTTTATCGGACATCAGACGAGCCGATCGACGGCGCAGGCGCCGAACAGGATGAACAGATAGAGAATGGAATATTTGAAGGCGGCGCGGGCCGGTGCGTCCTTGGTGAGGCTGACGCCGTTGGGCTGCTGGCGGTCGTACAGGACGCGCCAGCTATAGGCGACGAAGAGCGCGCCCAGCACCAGGGCGGAGATGCCGTAGATGCGGCCGCACAGGCCGAGCACGAAGGGCGCCAGTGTCACCGGGACGAGAATCAACGTGTAGACCATCACGCAAACGCGGGTGTGGCGGGCACCTTTGACGACCGGGAGCATCGGAACCCCTGCCCGCTCGTAATCGCCTGAGGCGTAGAGCGAGAGCGCCCAGAAATGCGGCGGGGTCCAAAAGAAGATGATGGCGAAGAGCAGGATGGGCAGGAGCGAGACCGAGCCGGTCGCGGCAGCCCAGCCGATGACCGGGGGAAATGCGCCCGCCGCGCCGCCGATGACGATGTTCTGCGGCGTCAGGCGTTTCAGCCACATCGTATAGACGAAGACATAGAAGGCGATGGACAGGGCGAGAATGAAAGCGGCGGTCCAGTTGCTCGCCATCGCCATGACCATGATGGAGAGCAGGGCCAGCACGACGCCGAAAGCCAGCGCGCCCTCGGGCGAGATGCGGCCCGAGGGGATAGGCCGGGTGCTGGTACGCTTCATGATCGCGTCGATATCGCGGTCGAACCACATATTGATGGCGCCGGCCGCGCCCGCGGCGACGGTGATCGCGAAGATCGCGGTGACCGCCAGGATCGGGTTCATATGCACGGGTGCGATGACAAGGCCGATGGCGCCGGTGAACACGACGAGGGTGAGCACGCGGGGTTTGAGCAGCGCCAGCCAGTCCGATGCGGCGCCGCCAAGGCTGGTGGAAAGGACGGATTCGCTCATGGCGCGCGCTCGGCGAAGGAAGTTGGCGCGGGGCGTTTGGGCGTGAGCGAGTACAAAATAGTTGTCCTTGGGTGGAAAAGATGGATTGCTTCGGCTCGCTCTCGCGGGCCTCGCAATGACGGCTGCTCGGAGGGCCTTACCGGATGACCGGAACGTCCTCGAACGTGTGGTGCGGTGCGGGGGATGGAACGGCCCATTCGAGCGTGGTCGCGCCCTCGCCCCAGTAATTATCCGGCAGGGTCTGCTTGGAGGTGAAGACCCGGAACAGGACATAGAAGAACACGATGGTGGAGGCGCCCGAGATGAGCGAGCCGACGGAGGAGACGAAGTTCCAGCCCGCGAAGGCATCCGCATAATCCGGGTAGCGGCGCGGCATGCCGGCCAGGCCGAGAAAGTGTTGCGGGAAGAAGGTGAGGTTCACGCCGATGAAGAAGGTCCAGAAATGCACCTTGCCCCAGAATTCGGGATAGGGATGGCCGGACATTTTGCCGATCCAGTAATAGAAACCGGCGAAGACGGCGAAGGTTGCCCCCATCGAGAGCACGTAGTGGAAATGCGCGATGAGGAAGTAGTCGTTATGCAGCTCCTGATCGAGGCCGGCATTGGC
>Ga0116226_10003762_pt1 | contig 13389 bp, 11 predicted proteins | sample S1TSphfallax_FD_89692 | JGI IMG/M metagenome (GOLD analysis project Ga0116226, IMG submission 89692) | Host-associated microbial communities from peat moss isolated from Minnesota, USA - S1T2_Fa - Sphagnum fallax MG | ecosystem: Host-associated > Plants > Peat moss > Unclassified | place: USA...
GATCTAACAAAATAGCATCTTTTTTGGTCTCTATATCATTACAGCACTCGTGGACAAATTCAGGGGAAAAACCTGCTATAAAATTGAACCACCTATGAATAGGATGTTGATATGTTGTGGTGTTAGTAGGAATTCTTTCCTTAGACACCTGTTGGTAAGCAATATGGGGAATTTCCGTTTGCTCAAGTGGCTCACCCTCTCCGTCTTCGTTATCAAAAGGAGTCAAAAGTTGTTGAGCTATCTTAGGATTTGTCATAAAGACTATATAGTGACAATTATATATCTATTACATAAATGCTTCTTCATAATTCAGCAGATGGAAGGACTGTATGAAACAGTAGGTTGTCATTTTCACTTTGTATCTTGACAAGGGGATAAGGGAGGAAGAAGAGTAGGGAAAGTACTTATTGGGAGTATGTAGTTAAAAAATTAGTAACTGAATTACTAAATGAACTACTTAATTCTCTCCCCTGCTCAAGAACTCCCCTGCTCCCCTCCTTTTTCTAGAAGTTCAATTCAGCAGCTTGGACTTTTTCCACCTGCTTCTTCTTCAGTACCAGCATCACTTGAGCTAACATCACAAGTGCAATGAAAGCAACTAACCAGATAATTCTGGAACTATCTTGTAAGACAATTTCTGTATCTTTTTGACCAAAACCACCAACATTGGGATTATTGGTCAGAGCATCTCCAGTCTTAACCGCTTGTCCTTCAGCCACGATTAAATCTGGACCATTAGGTACTTTATCAGTCACAACTTGATTATCTGAAGTGGTGATGTTGATCAAGTATTTAACATTCCCCTCTTCATCTTCTTCTTGGGCAATTTTGCTAATTGTACCAGTAGCAGAAGCTGTAAACAGGTTATTATTGCTCTTTTCACCTGTGGGGTATATTTGTCCGCGTCCTCGATTACCACCTACGTGAACTGAATATTTACCGAAGTGAATATTTTTATCAGTAGCAGGATTAGGTGAAAGAACTGGGAAGATGATTTCTTGATATTGTTCGCCTGGTAATGGACCAACAATCACAATATTCTCTTTATCTTCACTGTAGGCTTGGTAGGAAAGGTCTGCGGTTTCGGCTTTTAATTCTTCAGAGAGACGTTCTTCCGGTGCAATTTTAAAGCCTTCAGGTAGCATCAATACTGCGCCTACATTTAATCCGACTTTAGAGCCATCAGCGCCAACTTGCTGTGCGCTAATATCGTAAGGAATTTTAACTATGGCTTTAAATACGGTGTTGGGTAGTACTGATTGGGGAACCTCTATTTCTGTGGGTTTAGCAGCTAAATGACAATTGGCGCATACAATCCGTCCAGTTGGCTCGCGGGGAGTTTCTGGATAGGCGGCTTGAGCCCAAAAGGGATAAGCAGATGCGGTTTGAGGGAAAGCAAAATCGCTAGCCAGCGAAAATGTCAGGGTAGCGATCGCCAAGATCAATGTATTTAACATTACTTTGGCAACGCGAGTTAACCTCGCAAATTTACAGGCATTTCTCATCTCTATAAGGGCAATGATTGAGTTAGTCATCGGGAAATTAGTGTCTTCAAGTGTCGTCAGTTGAGATCTATGCTCGCTCTGGACTGCAACTTGAGACTTGAGGACAAATTGGCAGCATTTAATCCCCAGGATTAAGACCAAGAAGGTGCTTCGCCAGTACGGAAATCAGTTTCTGTCCAAGGTGTCAAGGCAATTTTGTCGTCGGTTACTTTGGTATGAGCCAGAGCCAAAGATTTAGGTGCTGGACCTCGGATAACTTTGCCAGTTGCGTCGTATTGGGAACCGTGACAGGGACATTTAAATTTGTTCTCTGCTACATTCCAAGGAACAACGCAGCCTAAATGAGTACAAATAGCATTAATCCCATAGTCAGCGATCGCTTCTTTGCTTTCCACTACAATATAGGTAGGGTCGCCCTTTAATCCTTGTACCAAGGTGCGATCGTTTGGGTTGTGGTTAGCTAAAAACTCGCTAACAATCACATCATTACCTTGTTCATCCTTAGCAGTTACGCCACCACCTGCGCTACCACTATTGGTAGGGATGAAATATTTGACAAAAGGGTATAATACACCCAAAGCAACTCCTGTGACAGTACCGAAAGTCAACAGGTTCATAAATTGCCGACGACCCATATCGGGTACATCTACCGATTCAGAAAATTGAGCCATACTCTAAGCGCTCTTTGTATGATTTGTTTAGATTCAGAGGACAAGAACACTTTTTTGGAAGTAACTCTTGTCTAGGTCGAAATGCTAACTTTGCTAGCGATGCAATATTTATCTATGGCAAAATATGTAGCATCTTGTGGAGTCAGCATTACATTTCTTTATATCTCTATCATACTTGAGTTATGCTCCCCCTAAGTCATAACTAAATGTAAAATCTCATTTGAGGTGAAATAATCTATAGTATTTTATTCGACTATGACAGGAAAAGAGCTACGTCAAATGATCATTGACAAGTGGGGATACTCTTACGATGTCCAGCTACGGCGATCGCAGGGAAAAATATTTGTGCAAATTATGTGGAAATATCTTGAGCAAGCCTCTTTTCCGGTCAATGAAGCCGAATATCAAGAGCATCTTGATAATATTGCCAATTATCTTGGTGCTTTAGGTAGCTCTAGTCAAGTTGAGACTTTTATTATGCAAACAAAGGAGCGTCCCCGATTAGGCAAAGCTGTTAGTATTCCCCTGGATCTAGGCGATCGCAGTACCGAATGGATGCTATAAAAGCAATAATTGTAGATTAATAGAGTTAAAATTGCTTTAACTTGGCAAAATTTATTTTCCGATAAGTTTAACTAAACCAACCCCACCAAAATAAAGCCCTAAAATAGCTCCCGCTAAAAGACTCTGAGTTACAGGGTCAGTTGATGGCGTGATAATAGCACCTGCAATTAATGCGCCCAAGATGACATATCGCCAACCAGCTAGCATTTTTGCGCTAGAAACAATACCTAATTGACCAAGTAATAATTGAATTACAGGAATTTGAAATACTATTCCAGTCCCGAATAAGCCGCCTAATACAAAGTCAAAGTATCTTTCTAAAGACCATAGTTGCTCTACTACATCCGCACCATAGTTGATGAAAAATACTAAAGCTGCGGGAACTATCACAAAATAACCAAAAGCGAGACCACCCAGAAACAGCAAGCTTGACCCAAAAACTATCGGAGCTAATAATCGGCGTTCCCGTCTGGTTAATCCGGGAAGGACAAATTGCATGACTTGATACAGAATAAAAGGACTAGCCAGGATCAAGCCACTGTAAATTGCGACTCTGAAGCTCAGAAAAAAATACTCTCCAGGAGCCACCTGCACAAATTTGACTCCTTTTGCTGGAATTTCCAATATTTTTACTATGTGCTTCACACCGAGAAAACAACCTACAGTAAATATAGCTACAACTAGTAAAGAGTAGAAAATTCTGTGGCGTAATTCCTCCAAGTGATCGAAAATGGACATTTCTACGTCGTCAGGTAGCTCATCCATTGGGTCAACTTCTAGGCGATCGTACATTACTGGCTCAAAATTGCTAGAATTAAAATTATCAGTGTCTTGCGAAGTCGTCATAAATTAGCCTTGGTCAGCAACATCCCTTAACTATTTTATCCAGTTCCTTGTCTAGCTCGTATGGTTTCTAGCTAGAAGATATTTTGACAATTAGGCAAATTGATCAACTCCCAATTCTATTTGGTTTGGGTTCGTAGTTACGCTTTAGCACCATCTACATGTATTGCGTTAAAGCGCAACTACGAACTAGATTTGGAGCTGTAGGGAAAACATTCATGATAATTACGGAAAAATGCTTGGTGCTTCTGTTTCTTAGTAATACAACAGTGGATATTACTTAGGAGGTTATATGGGTAGCTACATTTGCATTGGATTAATTGCTTTGCCTGTGTGTCCGCATAATTCGATATCTAAGACTACAGATAGTAGCTTATTTATAGCAAATTTGTCCAGATTATCCACTATAGCGGCACATTCACAATCTTTGAACCAGATTACATTCGCTAGAGATGACCAAACAGAGGAATGTCTCCGGCGGGGTAATTGTAAGAATTAGGGGGGAGTTGAGAGTGGGGAGTGGGGAGTGGAAGAGAATGTAAATAAAATTACGAATTAGCTATTTGCTGTTATGTATTAATTAGAAGTATATAGCAGTTCTATTCAATCAGTTATGTCACTAAATTTGGAGAAATTTTATCAGGCTAGTAATCCAGGTAGACCACTAGCAATTGAGAACGCGTCTGATCGCCTGTATTATATTGATTTTTCCTCGGTGCGGGGAGGAAAAATTATCGAAGCTCTGCAAAGGACTATTACTAAAATCTCGCCTAACACTCCCACCTGTCAGCTATTTACAGGACATCTCGGTTGTGGAAAGTCAACGGAGTTATTACGATTAAAAGCAGAGTTGGAAGCAGATCAGTTCTATGTAGTATACTTTGAGTCTACTCGAATACTCGAAATGGCGGATGTCGATGTAACTGACATTCTCTTGGCGATCGCTGGTCAGGTGAGCGAAAATCTAGAAGCGATGGAAATGAGCATGAAACCGGCTTATTTTGCTAAGTTATTCAATGAGGTTACAGATTTTCTCCAAACACCCATAAATTTAGGAGTAGAGGCTGAGTTATCTGTAGGAATTGCCAAAATCACGGCTAAGACTAAAGAAAGTCCCCAACTCAGGCGGCGCTTAAGAGATTATTTAGAACCACGTACAGAAAATATTCTGCAATCAATTAATCAAGAACTGTTAGGTAAAGCCAATGAAGAACTGAAAGCTAGGGGTAAAAAAGGGTTAGTAGTTATTGTAGATAATTTAGATCGGGTAGCTATTCGTCCTTTACCTTCTGGTCGATCACTCCCGGAATATTTGTTTATTGAACGGGGTGAACAATTAAGAAAGCTTAATTGCCATATTGTCTATACTATTCCAATGGCGCTAATATTCTCTAATGATGCTGCGGAACTACAACAGCGATTTGGTGGTGGTGTTGCGCCCAAAGTACTACCTATGATCCCCCTGCGGTTGCGTTCCGGAGAAATTTATAGCGAAGGGCTAGAATTAATGCGACAAATGATCTTAGCTAGGGCTTTTCCGGAAATTTCTCCCAGCGATCGCTTAAAATTAGTCACAGAGGTGTTTGATAACTTAGAAACTCTGGATCGTTTATGTTTAACTAGTGGTGGTCATGTCCGGGATTTATTGGGATTGCTCTTTGACTGTTTGCGAGAACAAGACCCTCCTTTCAGTCGAGAGTGTGTAGAACTTGTAATTCAAAGACAGCGAGACTATCGCACCAACGCCATTGACCCCGAAGAATGGGAATTGATCTTCCAAGTGATGCAAGAACAAAGGGTAAAAGGCGATATAGAGTACCACACATTATTACGCAGTTTGTTTGTCTTTGAATATCGCGATCACCAGGGAGTTTGGTTTGCTATCAACCCAGTACTAGCGGAAACAAACGAATTTAAATCATGGCTGAAAAACAACCAGAAACAGACTTGATCCTAGCGAATGAACGCCCTTTACGCAATTTGGAGAGGGCGATCGCTCTTTCCCAAGGGCAATTTTCATTAGTTTTAGCTTGCTGTAATTATGGCAATTTACGTCAAGTAATTCTGGAACAACTGAGAATCATCGGGTGGGAATGTCTTCTGATCAACCTACCCAAGGATGCAATTACACTCTACACAACCGCTCATTTAGAGGAATTGGGGAGTATACCATCAGCCTTAATGATTCTTGACTTAGAAACAGTAGAGACCATTGATGACCTATTAAGTTCGATTAATCAAGTACGGGATGAGTTTCGCAAACATCATGGGTTCCCTATGGTGTTGTGGGTAAATGACCAAATTTTACAAAAGGTATTGCGGTTAGCTCCAGATTTTGCTAGTTGGGCGGCGACACCAATTAGGTTTGAAATGACCTCTAGGGGATTACTAGAGTTTTTACAAAAAGAAACAGATGCTTTGTTTGATAGCATTTTATCTAGCAAAGCATCTAGCAAAGCATCTAATCAAACTGATCAAAGTAATCAAATCCAAAACCATTACTCTAGCGTACAAAAAATCTGGATACGCAATTATGAGTTCCGTTATGCAATTCAGGAGTTAGAAAATCGAGGAATTGATTTAGAAGCAGAATTAAATGCAAGTTTACAGTTCTTTTTCGGTATAGATGATTATATTCGCGACTATATTGACTCCGCTTTTGAACATTTTTGTGAAAGTCTACTATTGACGCTACCGCAAGCAGAATTACCGCAAGCAGAAAGCAGAATTACCCCAGAATTTTTAGAGCAGTTTTTACTGAATAAGCACCCATCTATTAGTTTATCTAACCTGCTAAAGCAGGGAGTATTACAATTTTATATCGGATTATGTTACTGTCGCTCGGCTGAAAAAAACCACATTAAAAGTGAAAGTAATTGGCAAGATGCAAAAACTTATATTCAGTTGTCTTTACGAACTTTTGAAATAGCTGAACGTCTAGATTTAGTTTCTGAGTTTATTGGACAGTTAGCAGACGTTTTATTCTGTTTGAAAGATTGGTCACAACTGGAAATTGTAGCCAGATATTCCTTAGAATTACATCAAAATTATGGTAATCAAATTCAATTAGCTTGCGATTATGGATATTTGGCGCAGGTAGAAATCGAACACTCTCGCTGGATCAAGGCTAGTATTTTAGGTCATCTGTCTTTACTAAAATTACAGGAAGCCCAAAAACATGGTGAATCCTATGAGCCATTGTTTCCTCTATTGCTCACACAAGTTTATTATTTAATCCTGGTGAAAGCACAGCAGTATTTAGGTAAGCCAAATATCGCCACAAATTATCTGAAACAAGCGACTAAACAGTTATCTGTGGCTTTAGAAGCTAGTCAACATCAATATGATGCTTATCGCTATATTCGTTTATTACGAACCGTGCGATCGCACTATTTTGATGTAGGATGCTACATCGAAGCTTATATGATTAGACAAAAACGCCGTTCTGTGGAACAGCAATATGGACTTCGCGCCTTTATTGGTGCTGGACGCTTACAACCTCAAAGACAAGCGACAAATCCAGCATTAATGTCTGCTTCCGGAACTAGTAGCGTCGCTCTAGAAATTACTGCTTCGGGTAGAGAACACGATGTAAATAATCTCATTGCGAGAATTAGCCGAGCTGACCAAAAATTGATCATAATTCATGGTCCTTCTGGAGTGGGAAAAAGTTCTACTGTCACAGCTGGATTAGTTCCAGCTTTACAAAATCGTGCAATTGGCGATCAAATTGCTGTTCCCGTTGTCCTACAAGTATATAAAGATTGGAGCAGGGAATTAGGTAAATCTTTAACAGATACAATGTCCGTCTACTATCGTCAGGAAATTACTCCTGACGCAGTTACACCCCACACAATTGAGGGAATTTGGCAGCAACTACGAAAAAATGCCGATTATGGACTGATTACAGTCTTAATTTTCGACCAATTTGAAGAATTTTTCTTTGGTCAAATAAACCTGAAGCACAAACAGGAATTTGATAGATTTCTCAGTGGGTGCTTAAATATTTCTTTCGTTAAAATAATCTTATCTCTCCGGGAAGATTATTTACATGAACTGTTAGAATTTAAACAATTTTTATCCTTGGAAGCCATCAATAATAACATTCTAGATAAAAATATTCGTTATCAATTAAACAATTTTTCGCCAGATTACGCCAAAGCCATTATTAATCAATTAACTGCGCGATCGCAACTAAATTTAGAGTCAGAATTAATTGATGCTCTAGTTGCAGATTTATCAGCAGAATTAGGTGAGGTGCGACCCATTGAATTACAATTGGTCGGAGCACAATTACAAGATGAACGCATTACCACCCTAGCTGAATACGAACCATATAGACCCAATAAATTAATTGAGCGTTATATTAAAGAATTAATTAAAGAATGCGGTCCAGAAAATGAGCGGGCTGCTCACATCGTTTTATATTTATTAACTGACGAAAATGGTACACGACCATTTAAAACTCGTGGGGAGTTAGCAGAAGAACTTGCAGAATTAGAAGATGGGAGTAAATTAGATTTAGTTCTCCATATTTTTGTCCTATCCGGTCTAGTTGTGATATTTCCTGATATTCCCGAACGCTATCAACTGATTCATGATTATTTAGTAGATGTCATTCGTTATCTACAACCCCAGGAAATAAATTTACAGATCCAAGTAAATCAATTGCGGGAAAAAGAAAAAAATAGCCAAGAGGAAATTCAGCGTCTGCGTAGTGAATTAAACCAAAATAATCGTCAAAATATCAAAAATATTGATACTAGTTATACATCTGGTGTTGATATCGCTCCCAATGCAATAGCGGAATTAATCGACTTGCGCAAACGGGAAAAATCTAGCCAGCAAGAAATTGAATATTTGCGAGGGGAATTAAAAGAGAAAGGATTAACCGCCCAACTTGCTCAAAGTATTGAAAAACAAAGATTAAGTGAAGCTAAGTTGAATAATGCTCTGAAAATTCTGTTACTTTTGTTCTTCTTTACAATAATGAGCTTAATTATTGTAGTATTCAGAGTGAGAAATAGTGAAATTAGAACCCTAAATCTACTTAGTGCGAGTCTGTTTGCTTCCGAGAAGGGGATTGACGCTCTCAAAGCAAGTCTCAAAGCAGGGAATGAGTTAAAACATACTTATTTTGTCAGTCCTGATGCTAGAGAGAAAACGCTTACTGGTTTATATCAAGCTGTTTATGGGATTCAGGAAATAAATCGTTTGGAAGGACATTTATCTGGCGTAAACAGTATAGCATTTAGTCCTGATCGCTCAACCTTTATCTCAGGTAGCGCAGATAATACAATCAAACTTTGGCGGATTGATGGTAGCTTAATCAAAACTTTGTCAGGACATCAAGATGTAGTTAATTGCGTCAGTTTTAGTCCTGATAGTCAACTGATAGTTTCTGCTAGTCAGGATAAAACGATTAAATTGTGGAGTCGCCAGGGAAAATTACTCAAGACTTTATTGGGTCATAGATCCTTTGTCAATAGTGTGAGATTCAGCCCAAATGGTCAATTCATTGCTTCTGCTAGTACAGACAAAACGATTAAATTGTGGAGTCGCCAGGGAAAGCTACTCAAGACTTTGGTTGGACATGAAGATGCGGTTTTAGATGTTGCTTGGTCTGGTGATGGACAAGCGATCGCTTCCGCTAGTGCTGATCAAACGATTAAGCTGTGGAGTATAGATGGTAAGCTCCTAAAAACTCTCAAAGGTCATGAAGATGCAGTTAAGAGCGTAGCTTGGAGTCCAGATGGGACAAAAATCGCCTCTGCTAGTTTAGATAAAACAATTAAAATCTGGGATCGCGCAGGTAATTTACTGAGTACATTATCTGGACATAACGGTAGTGTGACTAGTGTGGCTTTCAGTCCTGATGGTAATACTTTAGCTTCTGCTAGTACAGATAATACAGTGAGGTTGTGGAGTACTAGTGGCGCTCTCCAAGAAACTCTCAAGGGACACGGAAATTGGGTAAATAGCTTGGCCTTTAGTCCTGATAATCAGATTTTAGCTTCAGCTAGTCGGGATAAATTGATTAAATTTTGGCAGTGGGATGACGTGCGATCGCAAAACAGTAAGAGCGAAAAAAGTAACAATGATTGGGTAACCAGCCTCAGTTTCAGTCCTAACAATCGCTTATTAGCAGCAGCTAACCGTGATAACACCGTGAAAATATGGAATGGAACAGATCTCGTAAAAATATTCAAAGGACATAAAGATGAAGTTTGGGCTGTAGCATGGTCGCCTGATGGTCACATAATTGCTTCAGGTAGTCAAGATCGAACCATCAAGTTGTGGAATCCAGATGGTAAATTAATTGCTACTTTACCTGGTCATACAGATACAATTTTAGCTCTTGCATGGTCGCCTAACGGTAAAATTTTAGCTTCTGCAAGTAAAGATAAGACCGTAAAATTATGGAGTCGCGATGGTAGGCTAATCAAAACCCTGACAGGACATGTTAATGCAGTAAATTGGGTAAGTTTTAGTCCAGACGGTAAGTTACTAGCTTCAGCTAGCGATGATAAATTGGTGAAGATTTGGGATGCAAAAGGCAATTTTCTGTATAATTTAGCTGGTCATACCCAACGAGTCATGGGAGTAACATGGTCGCCTAATGGTCAAATAATCGCCTCAGTGAGTAACGATAGAGTGAAACTTTGGCATCGAGACGGTAGTTTACAAGATAATTTACCAGATAATGGTGGTAGTCTGATCAGCGTCAGTTATAGTCCTAATGGCAAAATTTTGGCTGTAAGCAGTCAAGATAAAATCGATTTATGGAGTTCCAGTGGGCGATTGTTACTCTCGTTAAAAGGCGACAAAGATGAATTCACCAGTATTAGCTTTAATCATGATCAAAACGTCAAAAACACTGTTTTAGCTATTGGTAGTACTAATGGTATTGTATTCCGCAAACGCGCAGATGCTGAACTGGAGAATCTTTTATCCACAGGCTGTGCTAGATTACATGATTATTTACAACACAAAGATAAAGTTACCCAAAGAAATACATGTGATAAGATTCGCTTTTTATATACCAATACTCAGGGTGATAACAAGCTTTAATATTCGCTGATAGCACTTGCTAAAATTCCCAGGATTTTGTCTATATCATTCAGAAAATACTCAACCACATCAATCTGCACTAATTCACCTGATAACTTCAAAAACTTCCAAATATCTCCAGTAGTGACTGTTCCATAAATTTCTATAATCTCATTTCCTTCTCGTTCATTAAACAATCTCGCCCCATACATTTCTGCTATACATTGCCCTAGACCACCTTGAATATTTTCCTTCTTCGCCTCTACAATAGCAATTACAGGGGCGTTAAGCAGCAAAATATCTGGAGAAAGACTAATCATAAAATCGCAGATTCCGTTTAATCCCTGGCTAGGTTCAACGTTAAAGTCTATACCAGAAAACAAGCTAATTTGTCGAGATTTCTGTTTGGTCAATTCTAATAAAATTGGCGCTATGATCATTTCTGAGCGAGACTTTTCTGTATTACTACCCAAAGCAAAAGGCACGTTGTAAGCTAAGGTTTCTTTTAAAAAATCACTGGCTGGTAATGGGACAACTTCAGCAAAGATACTATCTCTAGTAGAAGTGTTGAGATGCAATTTTTTTTTGATCGTCTCTAAAGTAAAGTCGCTGTAAGACATATATTTTTATCGATTTTTAATCTGCTTAACCATAATCAGACTTTTCCTGTTAAGTCCCAAAAACTCATTCTGTTTTAAGGCTTGATGTAAAAATCCGATATATTAATATATAATATATATTGGTATATGACTTTGTGGATGTAAAATGCAGAAAAATACAAGCGTGACATTAGGGGAACATTTTGAAGCGTTTATCAATCGCCAAATAGAATGTGGGCGTTTTGCTTCGACAAGTGAAGCGATCCGCGCTGGACTACGGTTACTTGAGGAACATGAACTCAAACTAGCTGCGCTACAACGGGCATTGATTGCAGGTGAGAATAGCGGTAAAGCCGAGTATTCTTTACATCAAGTATTAGCAGAATTGGATACGGAAAAATTATCCTGATGTCATCTTTTTACTTGACTCAACTAGCTCGACAGGATTAGAGATGAATAGAACTAACGCTGTAAAAGATACAATTGCCAATTTAATTGCGAATAGTCCTCGTGATGTTTTTATTCGTAAAGATTTTCAAGATATAGGGAGTTATGTGCAAGTTGGGCGCGGACTGAATCAATTAGTAAAAAAAGGTATGCTGGTTAAAATTGGTTATGGGCTTTATGCAAAAGCTATTATTGCTCCGTTATCGAAAGGTATAATACCCCGTAAACCTTTGCGCGACCTAGCAACCGAAGCTCTAGCAAGATTCAATATAGAAGTTTTTCCTTCAAGTTATGATCGAAATTATGATGAGGGGCGCACAACTCAAGTTCCTACAGGTCGTGTTGTTGGTGTTAAAATACGTACTTCACGTAAAATAGGTTATAATGGAAGATACATTAACTATGAGTATGTGTCAGATTGAATTGTTAACTCTAGTGAGATCTGAATCTTTTGAGTAAATTTATTAATCAGGAATTAGTAGAATCCATTGCGAGTGAGCTTGGTGTTTCTCCTTCTTTTATTGAAAAAGACTGGTACGCTATGCAAATAATAGCTTCTCTACTTCCTGTGAATGAATTAGGTATAAAATTAGTGTTTGCGGGAGGTACTAGTTTATCAAAAGGATTTAACCTCATTCAACGCTTTTCAGAAGACCTAGACTTTAAGGTGATTTTACCAGAAGAATCTCCTACTCGAACCCAACTTAGTAATTATCGAAAACAGATTGTTGATGTAGTTTGTAAAAATGCTTTGGGATGGTCATTAAATGGTGAACCAAAAGCTAGAAATGCAAATCGTAACTTCATTTGTGAAATTACTTATCAAAATGTTTTTAATGTAGCTCCTGCTATTCGCCCTTATATAAAGTTAGATATTAGCTTTCTTTCTCCTGTCTTACCCCTTGAACAAAGACCTTTACAATCTTTTATTGCTCAAGCAATCTTTCAATCTCCTGAAGTCTTTTTAATAGATTGTGTTTCACCTACAGAAACAGCAGCAGAAAAACTAAGTGCCTTAACTTGGCGAGTTTTGTCCAGAGACAGAGAAAGTCAACAGGATGATCCATCCCTTATTCGCCATTTACATGATTTAACGCTGTTGGATAAAGTGATTGAAAATTCTACCATTTTCTCTGATCTACTTTTTAGAATTATGAGAGAAGATATTTATAATGATAGACGAGGAAGAATTCAATCTTCATGGATGTCAGAAATAGATTTTTTAAAACAAATGTTCCATGTGTTAGAATCTGATAGCCTTTATAAGAAGGAATATGAAAAATTTGTTTTAGCAATGTCCTATGCTAGGGAAAATGAGTGTCCTAAGTTTCAAGAATGTTTAAATACTATTAGAAGCATAATTACTAGATTAGAAAACTCAATCGTTGTATAAAAGCAAGATAATTTATATAAACACTCATAGTTTTTGGTGTATTAGTTTGTGGATGTAAAATGCATAAAAATATAAGCCTGATATTACGTTATGACAATAAACTTAGTAGAATTTAAGCAGATAATTTCATCTGGTAAATTTAGGAATTTGTTATTCAATGTTTTGATTCCTGCTGCATTTTTCATATTTGCAATTTGTTTCATGCCAATTGAACATGTGTTTCAATTTGACGCATACGATGAAGGTATAGAGTTGATCAAAGCTTCGCTGTACCTGAAAGGTTTTCCAATGTACACCCAATTTTGGAATGATCAGCC